>Ga0302178_10000097_pt1 | contig 77990 bp, 70 predicted proteins | sample I_Palsa_E1_3_FD_198790 | JGI IMG/M metagenome (GOLD analysis project Ga0302178, IMG submission 198790) | Peat permafrost microbial communities from Stordalen Mire near Abisko, Sweden - I_Palsa_E1_3 | ecosystem: Environmental > Terrestrial > Soil > Palsa > Peat permafrost | place: Sweden...
GGGTGACAACGCAGTGTCGCGCAGACGAAGGATTCAACGAGAGGGAGTCATCGACCAGGTCATCGATCATTTTTGTCTAACGGGGATATTCGTCTTTTTCCAACTGGCGCTGGCGGCGTTCAATCTCGTTAAGATCTACGGATCTAGCAAGATATTCCTCCATACGGTGCTGTTCTGAGCGTTCAAAGAAGCCACTCAGCTTTTCAAGGATGTATGCAAATATGACGCTCTCCAGTATCGGGTGTGTGGTTTGCCGCGGATCGACGAGAGCGTCGTCGCGGCGGCGTCGACGGTGGGGCGCTGGTTTCGCGCTGTCTGTTGCCAGTGAAAGCAGCGAGGCTCGTCGACGGAATGAATCATAAGAGTCGTAACTGAGCAGAAAATGAGCGCTTGGAAAACAACACCTTGACGCGGTCGATCAAACCATTGGGCAGACGCGTCGAGGCCATTTACAAGGCGGCGCGTCAGCGCCAGCGCGCTTTGCTATGGTCTGTTCTTGCCATTCGAGTTGCGTATGGACCGGTCAGTCAATGGCATTTCGCTCGCCTGTAGCGGCACGCCGGATGGAAACGACTGCGACTGATGCCCAGCGGATGCAGGCTCATCGCTGATCGACTTGCGTCGGGACTTCGCAACCTTTTTTCGAATAGAACGCCCTATGATTATCCGGCCTGCGGATGCAGCGGACCCTGATTCGCTTCTCAGACTTCGCAACCATTACATTTCCAACTCGTACACGACCTTTGACGAGGAACTGATGCCGAAGGAAGCGGTGAGCGCGTGGATAGGCTCGTTTAGCCGCTCAGGCCCGTACCGGCTATTCGTAGCTACCGAATCGGGGCGATTGCTTGGATTCGCAGGAAGCCAGCAATATCGTAATCACCCAGCCTTCAAAAAAACGATCGAAACGAGCATCTATGTTGACCCCGAAGCGGTAGGTCGTGGTGTGGGGTCGGCGTTGTATGAAAGTCTCCTTAAAGAAATCTCGGCAGAGGACCTGCATTGCGCCGTCGTTGGCATCGCCCTACCAAACGAAGCCTCAGTGCGCCTTCATCGGAAAGCAGGGTTCACCGAAGTTGGGACGTTTGCCGAGTACGCTTTCAAGAACGGTCGCTACGTGAGTTCGGTCTGGATGCAGCGCGCGCTCTGAAGAGTTCTCACTGTCGCTCAAGTCGTACGCATCGCCGATATGCTCGAGCAAAGCTGGCCGGCATAGCTATCCGAGCGTCCGCTATCGAGAAAGCTGGAGGTCCCTTGTGGGTCAATAGCGTGAGTTCGCTGATGCAGGAAGCTGCCGTCGGGTTACTCGATGTCGCCACTGTCAGCAATCAGCCACATTGCTGACGTAGAACCCAGCCCGCCCCAATGGCATCTCCGGCCGATGAAATGCCCGCGCCTTTCCATCAGTGAAACAGTCGCTTTCCAAATTTAGCCAAAAAATCCAGAGGGCGTGAATTCGCTTGAAAAACGTGCACCAAATTTGTCAAAAACTGACACGGACGGTCAAGTCCGCGAATAGCGATCGATTAAAGTCTTGGCGGCCCAGCGTCGATAAACCGCGGAAAGAGCCAATCAACAAAAAGTAAAGACCGTATGCTTGAGAATGTCTTCACCGTAGAGCAGCGCGACGCCTTGCAGGAGATCGCCAATTTGGCGATGGGTCAGGCCGCTGCGCGTCTTGCTCGCCTGTTCAATACCTTCATTCAGCTGTCGGTGCCGCATATATGCGTCGTCGGGGTCGACGAGGCCACGCAGATCCTGCGCGAGATGACTGGCATCGACGAAAGCGTGACTGCCGTGCGCCAAGGCTTTCGCTCCGACATCAACGGGGAGGCGCTCGTGATTTGCCGCAGCAGCGGCGTCGAATACCTGCGGGCGCTCGTCAACGAGCCCTACGCTCAGTCGGCGTACGAGCCGGTCAGCCAGGCGGAGCTGATTTTCGATGTCGCAAACGTGCTGACGGGCGCATGCGTCTCGTCCATCCTGAACCAGTTCGATCGCACGCCAGTCTTTTCTCCACCAAGCCTGCTCGGGGAAGAAATTGCGCTCGACGATGTCTTTCAGGCGGACGTTCTCGCATGGCGGATCGCACTATTGCTCGAGGTCAATTTCGCGCTCGAAGATCAGACGTTCCGCGCGCACCTGGTCATGCTGATGGACGAGGACTCCATTCGCCGCCTGTACGACGCGCTCACTGCGCTGTTGTACGTTCTATGAACGACGGGATAGAGCAATCTCTCAGCGATCTCGTGATTGCGTAGGTGCATCAACAGAAAGGGAAACGTTCAAAGATGAAGGCAATAGTACCCTCGCCCGGCTGCGCCGACGGTCAATCTGCGTCGAACACCGAAGCGGCGGCACCGGAATGCGTCTACCTCGGGCGACAGCCGATTCTCGACCGGGACGGAACATTGAAGGCGTTCGAACTGCTGTTCCGCTCCGGAGGCGCCAATCTCGCCCAGGTCACGGATGATGCCGAAGCCACCGCGCAGGTCATTGCGAGACTCGTCGGTGATATGGGGCTCAGCGCCGCGTTGGGCGATCACACCGGCTATGTGAACGTTAACCGAACGGTACTGATGTCCGAGATGGTACGACTGTTGCCGTTTCCGCCTGAACGCCTCGTGCTCGAAATTCTCGAGACGGTGCCGTTCGACGAGGCACTCTTCAAGCGCTGCAACGACCTGCGGCGCGCGGGCTTCCGGCTCGCACTGGATGATGTTTCACAGGTATCCCAGCGGCTACTCCAGTTTCTGCCATGCGTCGACATCGTCAAGATCGACTTTATAGAATGCCCGCGTGAGCATCTTGCCGAACTGATCGGCGTTGTCAGGCAGCACGGGAAAATGTCGATCGCCGAAAAAGTCGAAACACGGGAAGACCATCACACCGCCATGCGGGCCGGCTTCGACCTGTTTCAGGGCTACTACTTTGCGAAACCGCAGGTGCTGACATCGCGGCGCATCACTCCGGCGCGTGAGGCGTTACTGCGCCTGATGGTACTGCTCGGCAGCGACCCCGGGATTGACGAGCTTGAGACCGAACTCAAGCAGATTCCGAACGTCATGATTCAACTGTTGCGTCTGCTCCATTCCGGCGCGTTTGGGCTCGCCCGTTCGGTTTCGTCGATGCGCGAAGCGATCATGGTGGTGGGCACGCGGCAAATCACGCGGTGGACCCAATTGCTCCTGTTCGCAGATGGGCATGCAGACGCGGTGCGCTCCAGTCCCCTGGCGCAGCTATGCGGCACACGCGCGCGATTCATGGAACTTGCTGCAGACAGGCTGCGTCCCGATGACGATCGGTTTGCCGCTACGGCGTTTATGACGGGCGTGTTTTCGCTTGTTCACGTCCTGTTCAGTAGTGCGATTGAGGATATCGTGTCCACGCTGCCGATTCGCGCCGATATCCGGCGCGCACTTCTCGAGCGGCAAGGCGAACTGGCGTTGCTTTTGAACGCCGCCGAGGCGGTCGAATCGGGGGACCTCATGGCAATTCGCGCGGCGTGCGACGCGCTGCCCGTCTTTACCCCCAACGACCTGATTACGCTCGGGCTTGACGCCGCTGGTTAGATTACAACCTCATAAACGCACGCTCGCCCCCCCGATCGCGAAACTCCAAGTAACTGCTCAGCGGCGCGCATGGGTGGGCGCGCACCGGTTGACGATCGGGTTGTCTCGGCGCTCCTTTTCCATTGCTTGAGGCAAGATTAATGTCCGGCCCCTAACCGCAACTGCAAGAAAGCTTGCAAACTCGGGTTTATCCGGCGTTGGAATACGCTATCTGGACGTGGTCCATCGGGCATTTCCGCTGCGAACACGCTACGTGTCGTCATGCAGCGCGCCGGTAGCCGTTCATCGCCGGGCGCTCGGCCACCGGCGGAAAAACGTTCCATGAACCGTCATCATGGCGGAAGAAGGCAATCGAGAGTACGCCACCCGGACGCGACGTCTCGACGCACACCATGCATCCACGACGCAAACCTGTCCGGCAAATGCGAGTGACGCGTGCCGGCATTGAGGGGGTTGGTGCGAGCCACTTGTCGACGATCCAATGCAAAGACTTTTCCGCGGCATACATGTCCTTCTCCTTCGAAACTTCAGGCCCTCGGGCCTCATATAATCTGCAGCCTTATTTTCCGAAAACTGCGATCAGGCGATATGAGCGCCCGCATACGCACCTTTCAATTCCGCTGCAACAAGCGCCTTAAACAGACGCATCAACACGCGCAGCCCAGCATGCGGATGCGCGAGGCACGTCTCGACCTGCTGGCTGCGACTCTCGCCGGACAGGCACCACGCGCAGAAATGCTCGCAATTGTTCGTCAACAGGCGGTAGCGGTTTTCGCCCAGACGCGAACGGGCGCGCTGTACGGCTTCGGTGCCCATGTACTGCGCGCAGGGATGAAGACGGATGGCAATCGCGTTACCGGCGGCAAAGCAGTTCAGCGTGACTTCGGCAACAGGACCGCGGCAGTGCCCGTCGGCAAATCCGGCGTAGTGCACTACCTTGCCTGCGCCTGCATAGATGCCGTGGTGTTCGTAGCCACAACGGCTCGTCACGAGATGCGCACCGAGCGGTACGTCGAGTTCGTCCGTGAACGGAATATCAGACGGGGCGCCTGCCGCGCCACGCATTGTGCGTTGCCGCTCGATACGGACTTCTTGTTGTTTGCTGTTCATGGCTCGCCTCTGTGTTCCGGGTTCATGGAAGCGCCGCTCGGGGCACATATCCAACACTGTCGCGAGCTGCGTTGCATCAACCGGACCAGCGCGTTCAAGCCATTGATTTTCCTAATGAATCAGAAAACATTCGAAGATGAGGGACGTCCGTATGTCGGCGCATGGCCAACACCTCCAGCGCGAAACTGTCGGAGCGCACCCAGCACATCAGGAGCCCGAAGCATGCTGCCGCGTCGGCCTGATGTGTTGGGTCGCCGATACAGGTGCTGCCGCCGGTGTTGGCATGGTTCCCACATCCCGCCTCTGCGAGTGCCCCGTCCTGGCTTGAGGTACGCGAATAATCCCCAAGCAATCAAAGGCTTACCGGAAAGCGCACGAAGCGCCCCAAAGCTAGCACGTTACTTGCACCGTCTCGCCCATCTACCCCGTGACCCGCGGTCGCGACTGTGCGACCGTTTCGGAGACTCGACATGGCTTCCATTACGATTCACGACCTTCCAGACAGCTTTGCGCTTGACCACAAGGCAATGGCGATGATCCGCGGCGGCGACGGCGCTGGCTGGCTTTACGGCTGGATGGTGCCGTACACACCTCCCGTGTCCAGCGTGGGTCCGGCTGTCGCCAACCTGTACCAGATCACCAACAACTTCTATGCTGGACAGATGATCAACCAGTTCCAGTCGATCAATGTCAACAACACCGGAACGAATGCGAACATCAACGCTTCGCCCGACGAACGCAGCACGAACCATGCGGCGTAAATACCGTGACCTGTGCCAGTCAATTCAGATGGGTATCGTCGGCCCGCTCGGATGCGGGCCGGGTGCGCGAGCACAATGAAGACGCCTGTCTCCAGCAGCCCGAACGGGCGTGCTGGGCAGTCGCCGACGGGATGGGAGGCCACGCCGTCGGCGATCTCGCGAGCGGCTTGATTGTCGATGCGCTAAGCCGTTTGTCTGCGCCCGATAGCATTTCCCGCTGCCTTGCGGACGCCAGCGAACGTCTGCTGACTGTCAATCAGCAGCTTAGGGACGAAGCCGCAAGTCGGCAGGTCCCCGTAATCGGCAGTACCGTCGTCGCACTGTTCGCGTGCGATAGCTACTGCGGCTATCTATGGGCGGGCGACAGCCGGCTGTATCTATACCGCCAGGGGCACCTGCGGCAACTGACGCAGGATCACAGCCAGGTGGAGGAACTCAAGGCGCTTGGCCTTCTGACCGAAGAAGAAGCGGTCAATCATCCGGCCCAGCACCTGATTACCCGCGCGGTGGGCGCGACCGACCAACTCGAACTCGACAGCAACACCATGGCAGTGGCCGACGGTGACGTGTTCCTGCTGTGCAGCGACGGGTTGAGCAACGAACTCAGTGCGCAAGAAATGCAGGTCGCGCTAACCGTGGCCGATTGCGACGTGGCCTGCAACGCATTGATCGAGGCGGCTGTCGCGCGAGGCGGCCGCGACAATATCACGGCTGTCGTGGTCCGTGCCGAAGACACCTACGCGACTGACAAAACCCTCCTGAATCCGGCGCCTTAGCATTGCCATCGGGACTCAGCCGTTATCGGGGTCCTTGTCGCGTGGCTGACCGTTGCGATGACGGAAGTCCTTTGAATGCAGTCCATGTTTCTTGAGCAGCATTTGCAGGTGCGAGCGGTTCATGTCGACACGCCGCGCCAGTTCGGCGACGGTGCCGCCCACTTCCTGAAGACCGCGCTCGAGAAATACCTTCTCGGCCTCGTCGCTGGCCGCTCGTTTGGCATCGCCGAGCGACATCAGATTCGACACTACGCTCAAAGCAGGTGCGACTGGGGCCGCCGAACTGGGCCGCATATCCACCGGCAGGTGTTCGATATCCGCGGTATCGCCTGCGAGGCACGAGATCCGGTAGATGACGTTGCGCAGTTCGCGGATGTTGCCGGGATAGGGATAGGTCAGCATGAAATCGCGCAAACGCGGTGTCAATCGAACCGGACGGCGCTTCAGGATGCCGGCCGCTTCGTCGCCGAAGTACGCAAGCAGGAGCGGAATTTCATCGCGCCGTTCGCGCAGCGGCGGCAACGTAATGTGTATCACGCTGAGCCGGTAAAACAGGTCCTCACGAAACTTTCCCTCTTCGCTCAGGCGCCGCAGGTTGCGGTTGGTCGCCGCAACGATGCGCGTGTCCACCGCAATCGTTTCGTCCGAGCCCACGCGCTGGATTTCGTGCGCTTCCAGCACGCGCAGCAGCTTGACCTGGCCCGCCAACGGCAACTCGCCGATCTCGTCGAGGAAGATCGTCCCCGTGTGCGCACTTTCGAACTTGCCCTTGCGATCTCCCGATGCGCCGGTAAACGCCCCCTTCCTGTGACCGAACAGTTCGGACTCCAGCAGGTTCTCGGGGATCGCACCGCAATTGACCGAGATAAACGGCTTGTCCGCGCGGCTGCCGTTGGCGTGAATCACCTTCGCCATCAGTTCCTTGCCGGTACCGCTTTCGCCGTCGATCAGCACGGGCAACTCAGTGGGTGCGGCCTTCTCGGCGATTTCGAGTGATTCGAGCAGTTGCGGATTGTCGCCGAACGTCCCCTCGAAAATGAAGCTGCGCGCCAGTAACGCCTCGCGCCGCGCGCCGCGCGACTGCTCCACGCGCGCCGGCTCCGCGACCGCCTGCACGAAACGCTCCTTGTGCGACAGTTGCATCACCTCATCACGCAGTGCGCTCGCCTGCCGGAGCACTTTTTCGATGTCGGCGCGCTCGAGCTTCGACGCCCAGCGCAGCATGGAACGCAGGATTTCGATCTTCTCGATCAATCCGGCGTAAGAGATGGCGGGACTCGGGTCCTCGGTCTGATCAAGTATCTTCATCCGGCACTCAGCTGTTTCTGTACGAGCTGGTAGTACATCCCCTTGCGCTGAACCAGTTCCTCGTGACGCCCCTGTTCGACGATGGCGCCTTCGTACAGCACGAGAATCTTGTCGGCGCGCATGATCGTACTCAGGCGGTGCGCGATGATCACCGCGGTACGCCCTTTCAGAATGTCGTGCATATTGCCGAGAATATTGCTTTCGGACTGCGTATCGAGCGCCGAGGTGGCTTCGTCGAACACCAGCAGCTTCGGATCGTGGTAAAGCGCCCGCGCAATACACAAGCGCTGGATCTGCCCGCCCGAGAGTCCGATCCCGCGCTCGCCCACCACCTGCTCGTAGCCGAGCGGCATCTTGCTGATGAAGGCGTGCGCGTCCGCCATCTTTGCGACCTCCTCGATGCGGCGCCGGTCCGGCGCATCGTCGCCACTCGCGATGTTGTCTGCGATGGTGCCGGAAAACAGCAGATTGGTTTGCATTACATAGCCGATCTGCGTGCGATAACACGCCTTGTCGATCACGTTGAGGTCGTAGCCGTCGACGGTCATCTTGCCCTCGTTGGGGCCGTAAAAACCGACCAGCAGCTTGGCGAGCGTCGTCTTTCCGGAGCCGCTGCGACCGACGATCGCCACCAGTTCGCCCGGCTTGATATCGAAGCTGATGTTCTCGAGCACATACTCGTTTTCGCTGCCACCGTAGCGGAAATACACGCCGCTCAAGCTGATCTCACCCTGCAGGTCCGGCAGGATCACGCGCGCGGCCAGATCTTCGGGCTTCTGCTCAGGCTCGATGTCGAGTACATCGCCCAGCCGCTCCATGGCGACGCCCGCGTCGTTGAGCATGCTCCACAGACTCACCAACCCCATCAGCGGACCCAGCACGCTGCCCATGAACGCATTGAAAGCGATCAGTTGCCCAATGGTCAATTCACGCGCGAGAACCAGATTCGCGCCCACCCACAGAATCGCGATGGTCGTCGCCGCATTCAGCAACTGGCTGCCGAGGCCGACCAGAATGTTGAACGCCTGCGAGCGGTACTGCACTTCAAGCGCCTTCGCGTATTTCTTTTCCCACCTGAGGCGAACCGGACGCTCCATACCCATGCCCTTGATCGTCTCGACCCCGGCCAGCGCCTCCATCAGGAACGCTTTCGAATCCGTCGACGCGGAGAACACTTCACGCGCATAGCGCTTGATCTTCGGTGTGGCGAGCGCGGTCAGCGCAACGATCGGAATCACGAACCCGATCAGAACCAGCGTCATCTTCACGTTGTAAACGAACATGATCGTGAAGTAGATGAACACCATCAGCAGATTCAGCGCGGTCGTCACCGTCGATTCGGTCAGGAACGCGCGAATGGTCTGGTTCTCCTGAAAGCGCGCAAAGATGTCACCGGTCTTGCGGCTGGCGAAGAAGGAAAACGGCAGCGACATCGTATGCCTGAAGAACTGCGACATCATCGCGAAGTCCATGTTGCGGACCATGAAATTCGCCAGATAGGCGCGCACTGTCGACATCAGTTGCGAAAATACATTGGAGACGATCAGCCCGGTGATCAGCAACTCGAGCAGGCTGACGTTCTGGTGCACGATGACACCGTCAAGTATGTTCTGGATGATGAGAGGTGGAATCACCCCGAGCACCTGGATCACGAAGGTCGCGAGGAATAGGTGCGCAAGAATTTTGCGGTACGGGGTCAGGTATCCCACAAAGCGAATCCACGGCGAGCGGGACGCGGCCATCTGTGCCAGGTTCGGCCCGGATGTAAACAGCAGGCACGTACCGCTCCAGCCTCGCTCGAAGTCCTCCACGCTCAGCTTCCTGAAGCCGAGCGCCGGGTCGGCGATCCACACCCATTCCTTCGAGGTGCCGTATACGATGATGTAGTGGTACCCCTCCCAATGCACGATGAAGGGCAATTCGAAGCCGCGTAGCGACTCGTAGATGCACTGTATGCCGCGCGTCGTGAAGCCGAGCGATTCGCCGGCGCGGGCCAGACTGTCCAGCGTGGCGCCCATGGTCGTCACGTTGCATAGATCGCGCAGCTTACCAAGCGTCATCGAGATGCCGTAGTGTCTGCAGATCATCGTGAGACAAGCTGCGCCGCAATCCATCTCCTCGGCCTGCTCGACGAGCGGAAAACGCCGGATCACCTTTTCGCCGGACTCAGGTTTCGTATGCAGGTCCAGCACCACCGGGTGCTTGCGTCTTTGCTCAAGGCGCTTTTGCCTTTCCAGTTCCCGTTCGACAAAGCGGATCCGTTCTTCAAGCGCCTCGCGAAGTTTCGGATTGCGCTCCAGAATGAAGTGCACCGTCTTCTCTGGGATCACAAGAAGCCGCGTCTCAGTGTTCGGAATGACCGAAACCATCTGTTCCTGGCGCAACAGACAGGCCTTTTCGCCGAAGATCTCGCCTTGCCGCAGGGTTGCCAGCACGTAATCGCTGCCCTCCTCGTGCCGCACAATCCGCACCTCACCCTGACGGACCACATAGAGCCGACGATCTTCCCGTGCACCTTGTTTGAGAATCTCCTTGTCCGCACCCATCCGTTTCGCACCGACGCTGCGCACGCACTCTTCGAGTTCGGCCTTGTTCAGTTTGCTACGCAGATCGAACAGTTGCGTAACGAATCCGCCAGCCGAACTGATGGCGACGTAGCTCGTCACGAACGCCAGCGCGTCAGGGCTGGCCGCTATCACCGGTTCGATTGCGGTACGCGGGATGAACAGCAGCTCGGTCTTCGCCGATGCGCGCACCGACGACTCGTGCAGATAGTTGCGCAGCATCGCGATGTCAGCAAAGATCTCGCCCGTCTTGCGCACCCCCATGCTGATCTCTTTACCCCGTTCTTCGGTAAAGATGCGCACCGACCCGGACTTGATCACAAACAGTCCGTCCGCAGGTTCGCCGGCATTGCATACGGTTTCGCCGAACGCGAAATGCCGGGACTCGGCGTGCGCGGCCAACCGTTCGAGTTCGTCGCGTGAAAACGGCGACAAAATCTCGACCGTCGACAAGAAGTCGACCGCGGGCGAAGCTGTCTGTGGTGCATCCATATGCTTGCGAACCTCGGCTTTGCCGGCGCAGGGTTTAACGCACTTCGATCACATGTTCCTGCGCCCGCGCCATAAGCCACTCTTCGCGCAGCAGACGCTGGATCTCGGCCTCGACGTCCTCGTCGAGGGTGGCCGGATACTTCGCGGTTACCGCGAAAATCTCGTAGCAGGAGCCGTCGGGCGACGCAAACGGCCCCAGCAGGTCGCCTGCTTCGGCATTGAAAATCTTCGCCTCGATCTCGGGCTTGAGCGAACCGCGTAGCACCTTGCCAATTACACCGCCCCGCTCGCGGGTCTCGGCGATCGAATGTTCGCGCGCCATCTCGGCGAAGCTGTCGGGGTCGTCGTTCAGCACCGAGATCATTTCGCGGGCTTTGCCCTCGCTGTCCAGCACGACATGGCTGACCTCGATCGCGTCGAACCTCGGTGAGTTCAACGAAAAATACTCTTCCACAGCGGCGCGACCGCCGATGGTTGCGAGCATCTTCTCCTGGTACAGGCCATCGGTGACGAAGCGCTCGAACTCGTCCAGACTCACTCCAAGCGCGTCCAGGTAGTGATTCATGTCGGCCGCGCGATGCAGGCCACGCACGCGGCGAAACTGGTCGGCGCGTGCCTGTATCTCGTCCTCGGACAGGTGAACGCCGTGTTTTTTTGCCGCGTGGACCGCGAGCTTTTCCCGCACGACCTGTTCGATCAGGCTCTCGAACTGTCCGGTCAGCTTCAGTAGACGTATGAACTCCGCGACGTCTACGACTTCATCATCGATTCGCACTATCGCGGTCATCTCATCCGCTCCTTGAATTGAGGTCTACGTGCTGGCTCGCGTCATCCGGCCAGTTGCCTGAATGGGTCGAGGCCGAGATCGATCAGACGCCGCTCGCGCACGACGATTTCGGCGCTAGCGGTCATCCCGTAGCGCAACGCGTATCGGCTGCCCGCTACCTGGTAATAGTTACGTTCGAGTGCAACCCGTCCTTCGTAGACGGGCTGCTTATCCTGTGCGGAGGGTTTGGTCGCCGGCGAGATGTATTCCAAGGTGCCGTTGATCAACCCATAGCGCTGATACGGAAACGCATTGAACTTCAGCTTGACCGACTGGCCTTCGTGCAGAAAGGCACGATCGCGCTCGGCAATCTCGATCTTCAGCACCGGCCTTGCATCCTTCGGCGCGATGGCCCCGAGCGGCGTGTTGGCCTGAACCTTGTCGCCGGGTTGTGTGGAGGTCACATCCGTGACGACGCCCGACACCGGCGCAACTATCAGCAAGAAATTGTCCTTGTCGATATTCTCGAAGCGAATCCGCGCAGCCGCGTCCGCCACAAGGCGCGCGCTCTCCAGTTCCAGCCGAACCTTGTCTTCGGCTGTGGCGATATCGCGCACTGCGGAATCGTATTGAAGCTGCAGGCTGGTGGCTTGTTCGCCGCTCGTCGCAAGTTGTGCGTTGGCCTGTGCATATTGGTGACTCAACTCGAAATCCAGTTCGGAGAGCTTGGATTGGGCGACCCGATAGGCATTTTCCGTCTCCTGATAGGCGTTTTTCTTCGCTTCGACTTGAAGCTCCGCTACGCCCCCGCCGCCCGGCTGCGAAAACAGACGAACATATTTGTCCTGTTCGTCGCGAGCCGCATCGCGTGCATGCCGTGCATTGTCGAGATTGCTGCGCGCCTCCTCGAGCTGCGCGCGCTGTCCTTCAGCGAGTTTGGTCGTCCCCTCGGACATGCGGTTCTGGTGCAGACTGGATTCCACTTCCATCTGTTCCTTCAACGCCGCCGCCTTGCGTTCCATCAGCGCCTTCTTCTCAGGAAACTCGCGCCACTCGCGCTCGGCTTCCTCCAGCTTGAGCTGGGCCTGCAAGGCGTTGCTCGCCGCCTCGATCGCGCCGCGGGCGTTCAGACGCGCAAGCACGTCCCCCTTCGAGACCGGCTGACCTTCGGCGACGTAGAGATCCGCCAGTTCACCGTCGATGGGCGCATAGAAGCGGCGCACCTCCGATTCGGGCGCAAGCGCGCCTTGCGCGCTCACGATCACATCTGCGCGCCCGAAAAATGACCAGAGCAGACCGGTGATCACGAGCCCGACCATGAGGAGCACGAGCGCGCGCGCAAGCCGCACCGGCTCTGCAGTCAGAATCGCAATGCCTTCGGCGCTGTGGTCTTCCAGCGCTTCGGAGAGCGGCTTAAGGTGAATTTCCCGCTTCACTGCCTGCGCCTCCGATCAGGGTGAGCTTGGCCCGCAACAGCTCCGGGTCCAGAACCATGCGCAACTCCTGCAGCGAACGGCGCTGCAATTCGACCTCGGCGTTGATCGCGGCGAGCAGGGTGTCCCAGTCGCCAGAGTGGTCTGCGTGTAACTGCGTATAGATGCGCATGCCCTGTTGAGCGCTCGACTGCGCGTCCGACAGCAGTCTGGCCTGGCTGCGAAACGTTGCGGAGACGCCGGACTCGAGCCGCTCGGTGCCGCCGATTGCGCCGTTTTCGCGATATTGACTCCACAGGGCCTGCGCATGCGTGAGCCAGTCCTGTGCGCGCGCGAGTGCCTTGTCGCGTATCGCGGACACGTCAGTGCCGATGGCCCGCACGAACCATGCGTCATCGACGGGATCCAGCGCGCCGTAGAACGTCAGCAATTGCTCGTCATAGTTCTTCGCGCCACGCGCCTTTTGCAGCGCACCGAACTGATCGAGCACGGCCTGCTTGTGCGCCTTTTCCTGCGCGAGCACGTCGGACCATGGCGAAGGCGGCATCGACTGCAAATCAGCGAGCGCCTGCTGCCCATCGCCGCGTTGCCACGCAGCGGCGACGAGGTCGTGCTGTCGTATGACTGCCTCCGACGGAAGCTGCGTCGCGGCGAACAGCCGGTACTGTTGCTGGAACGGCGGCGTCACGAAGCGAGCGGATTTCATCAACGCCAGCAGGGGCCCGAGCTTCCGCGCGCGCGCCTCGCCGGCGAGCGCTGCGTACTGCTGAAGATCCGCCCGTAGCGGGTCCAGACCGGCAAGACGTGGGTATTTGTCGGCGTAGTCGCTAAACATCGCTCGCAACGTGTCGAAGTTGCCGCGCGGCAGCTCGGTGGCGATCGCCGCGTTCAATCGCGTAATCGCCGGGAGATACACGGAATTGTCGCTCTGCAGCGCACGCAGATGGCTCATCGCCTGCGCGTACGGCTCGGCGAACTCCGGCACGTATGACGAAATCCGGTCCAGCGCGTGTTGATGGGCCTGCGGGTCCGCGTTCCAGCGCGCGAGAAGGCTGGTGATGCGATTCTCGTCCGCGTCCATCCGGATCGGCGCCTGCGGGCCGCCCCTGCCTACGACAAAGCCTTCCAGATCGCCCACCCATGCCAGTTCATCGACGAGCGGCCTTGCGTCAGCGTTGGGCTCGGCCAACGTCTTGGCACCCGCGGCGGTCGCTGCCGCATGATCGAAATTGCCTCTGCGCAGCGCCGAAAGCCACTCGGGTACAGTGCCCTTCATCAGCGCTTCACTCGCCAACGCCTGCATCTGACTATCTGAAGGGTGACGTTCGAGATCCTGATTCGCCACCGTCACGGCATTGGAATAGTTGCCCTCTGCGAGCAGCGCCTTCACCTCACGCGGCGACGCACCTCTCATATACAGCGCAACCGCGACAATCAGCACGAGCAGCACACCCGCACTTCCCCACGCCGCGCCGCGCCGGATCGCCGCGCGATCGCCGCCCGAAAAAGTTCGCATCAGCTCCGCAGCGAAAACGCGCCATTTGTGCTGGCTGTGCGGGAGTTGGGCGTCGTGCGCCGTCGAGTCTGCAACGCGGGAGGATACGGCTTCATTGACCTCATCCTCGCGCTGCATGACCTGATCAATGCAAAAGATCTCGAGAAATGAATGCGCGGCGCCCACGAAGGTGGTCTTGTCGGTATCAAGCAGTTCGTACTTGCTAGGGTCGGGAACGGATATCGCTGTCACGGTAGCCTCGAGGTCGGACGCCTTGTGCAGTTGCACCTTGTAGACGAAGTGGTCCCCGCCGAATGCAAGAACATCGCCCTCATGTAGGGAAACCGCCGATTCGTCGAGCCGCTTTCCGGCAACGAAGGTGCCGTTCGTGCTGCCCAGATCCTCGATGCAGGGAATGCCCTCCTTCAGAAAGATGTGCGCGTGACGCCTCGAAATGTAATTGACTTGATGGGGATAGCGCGTCTTATAGCGCGCGAACAGTTCGTCAATCTTGCTGACCAGAAACGGGAAGCTGCGTACTTCGATGGGCTGAAGCCCAAGATCGCCGCGCTCGGGTACCAGCGTAAGGGTCACAGACTGTGCGGCGCAGGCTTCGGCATGCGCACGGGGTTCGATACCCACGCGATAGCACAGCGCGCCGCCAAAACATAGTTCATCGCCGTCACGCAAGCGGTGCGGCGTTTGCCGCACGCTTGTGCCGTTGACTGACGTGCCGTTCTTGCTGTCGAGATCGGCGATATAGGCGGCCCCGTGCTCGACGAAGACTCTGGCATGCCTGCGCGACAACGCGGAGATCAGCTCGCCAGGATAGCCGGCAAAGGGCGACTCGCCGCGACCGACTGCAAACAGACTATCGCCGATACGGATCGCGCCCAGCTCCGGGTGTGAGACAGCCGAGAGCACGACATCGAACTCCCGTTCGTGGGTCACCCTCAACTCTGCAATTGGAGCCTCGCCGGGATTCATTTGTGTTCATCACGAAGCGTTGATCCGCTGCCACGAAGGGTTCAGCGAAGGGCCGGCGAAACGCGCGACGCCAATAGCTAGGCGCGATGAGCTGCCGGACGGGCGATGACAATGGAATTGTAAGACACGCACAGCGTGAGTCAATTATCCGTTTGTCCCGGGTGTTATCTGAGTATTCCCTTAGTTTTCCTTTACTTCGACCTGCACATCGACCGCGGGCCAGCCACCGCCCAGCGCCTTGTAGAGCAGGACGGTATCCGAGAGAATCTGCTGATGATTGGCCAGCATCGCGAGTTGCGCTTCGAGGAGCGTGCGCTCCGTCTCGAACACCTCAAGCTGCGACACCACACCTTCCTTTAACTGTGCTTCGATCTGATCGGCCACGAGGCGCAAGCGCGAGACTTCCTGCTGCAGTTCCACATGTTGCTTGCGATGCGAGTCAAGATTGACGAGCGCGTTCTCCACCTCTTCGAATGCGCCCATCACGGTGCGGCGATATTGCTGCTCGGCGAGGTCGCCCTGTGCCTTGGAAGTCTTCACGTGGGCGCGCACGCCGGGATCGAAAATCGGAAAATCGATGCTGGGCATCAGGCCATATGTGAAGGCCTTCAGCAGGGAGGACAGCGCAAAGCTCGCGGTGCCGGCGTGCCCCGTCAGACTGATGGTGGGTAGTTGCGCAAGCTTCGCTTGACCGACCAGGTCATACGCTTCGAGCACGCGGAATTCCGCCGCCACGACGTCGGGCCGACGGGCCAGCAACTGGGCGGGCAAGCCTGCGGGAACCGGCGGCAGCTGGACACGTTGCTGCAAATGCCCGTCCGGCAACTGATACTCGCCCGCCGGCACGCCGACCAGCGTGGCCAGCGCATTGTTCGCGAGATCGCGTGAACGGCGCAGCTCGAGCAACTCGTTCGTCAACCTGTTGATCTCGGCCTGCTGCCGCACGACTTGGGTTTGCGGGATCAGGCCATTGCGGCTTTGACCGTCGTAGATCGCGAGTATCTGGCGGTTGGTGGCCAGCGTCTTCTCCTGCTGCGCGATCTGATCGTCGTACTGAAGGATCTGAAAATAGGTAATGGAGACGTTCGAGACGAGTTCCAGATACCCAGCACGCCAATCCGCTTCGGTGGCATGAAACTCGGCCTTCTGTGCCTGCACACCCTTCTCGACCTTGCCCCAGATATCGATGTCCCAGTTGACCTGAGTCCCCAGCATGTATTGCTGCTGAAACGGCACGCCTGTGCTCTTCTGGAAGTTACCGCCGGCGCCTGCGTCCAGGGTGGGGAGCGCGCCCGCCTGCGCCTCGCCGATCTGGGCGCCTGCCACCTGAATACGTGCGGCAAGGATCTTGATGTCGAAATTGCCTGCTGTCGCCTTGGCAATCAACGAATTCAGGTACGGGTCCTGGAAGATTTTCCACCAGTCCGGCTCGATCGTGTCGGCCGCCGATACGGCGACGGTCCCATTCGACCACGAAGTCTTCGCCGGCGTATCGGGGCGCTGATAGGCGGGCATGCTGACGTCGACACAACCGCCTAGCAGTACTGCACATAGTGCCATGGCCCCAAGCAGCAGCCGCGTCGTGCTGCGACGCTCGACCTTCACACCGTTGGTTTCTTCTTGCTTCGCTGCCGCGACCGGCGTGCGATGAGCCCCTGCCACACAGAACAAGGCAGACACGATTTTCTCCAGTAAGCGAGAGCGTATGGACAGAACGATCGGTGCCAGACGCTTTTTGATTGCCCCCTGCGGCGGGGACGCGCCCATCAGGCGAACGTGATGCTGTTACTGGCGGACTGATGTGGCGTGATGAACGAAGTCACGCCCGTATCGAAGGCCGTGTCCATGCCATTGTAGTTTTCGATGTTCAGGCCTTGATGGATCACCTGTGAAGGGCTGATCGTCGCGCCATTGCCAAATTTGAACGGGCTTGACGAGAGCAGGAGAGGCATCTCGGTACCGGCCATCAGGCCGCCGCGCACGGCGCGAATCGTGTCTCCGTCGAGTTCTTCGATGACGGCCAGGTCTGAGATCTTGAGCGTGTTCATTGCGGTTCTCCGCGGGGCAGTGAGGCGCTTTGCCGATGGTGGGAGCAGCTCGTGTCTGCTCGTACCCAGCTTATGCATAGGCCGTGCCAATCCACCTCTTGTGCTTTGGAAAAGCATCCAGGCCTTGAATCACGGGGTATTCGGGAAGTGGAGACGCGCTGCCTCGTGCATCGCCCGGATCGGCAAACCAAGATGTGATCGGCGCCGTCCAACATCATGCGTTCGCAGCGTTGGCATCGCACCAACAGCCAACGCGCTCGGCGCTGATTGATGTAGTTACTTGATGTAGATCGTAATCTTCTTCGAGTAGACCGGCGGAACGTGCGGTACATGCATGTAGTCGCCCATCAATAACTGAAGCGTGTGTTTCCCGGGCGGCAGCACCAGCGTCGTTTCGGTTTCGCCCGCGCCGAAATGCAGATGGTTACGATCGGAAGGGATCTCCTGATCGAGCGGCGGCAAATCGGTATCGATCAGCAAGTGATGGTGGCCGGTGTTCGGGTAGTTGACGCCTTTGGGTGCCACGCCCATGTTGCGCAGGCCGAACCAGACGCGAAACGGCTTGCCGGCGGGGAATGTCTGTCCGTCGTTCGGGTAGCCGATATAGCAGAAGGCACTGGGCGGCGACGGCGTGCCAGCCGCAAAGGCTGGATTCATCAGCCAGACCATGGCGGCCAGTGCCGCGAGAGCGATTATCTTCTTCATCGTGGGTGCTCTCCGTCCTCGCAGACCGAAGCGTACAAAGCGGTCCTAACGTACGTAAATGGTGATCTTCTTCGAATAGAGCGGGGGAACCTGCGGCACGTGGTTCTCGTCCCCAAGCAGAAGCTGCAACGTATGGGTACCCGGGGCAAGTTCGACGCGCGCGTCGGTTTCGCCCGCACCGTAGTGCAGGTGGTTCCGGTCGGAGGGGATCTGCTGGTCGAGCGGCGGAAGATCGGTGTCGATCAACAGATGATGATGCCCGGTATTGGGAACGTTGACGCCCTTCGGACAGATCCCCATGCCGCGCAGCCCCATCCGGACCCAGAGCTTGCCGCCATGAATCACGGTACCGTCGGGCGGCCAGATGATGTACTCCTCGGCACCTGGCGGAGACGGCGATTGCTGCGTGGCCGGCGCCGCAGCTGTCAGGAATACCACGGCCAGAACACTAAGCGCTGTTCTTACTGGCATGTTGCGCCTCCTCCGGGAGAGTGGCTCTCTCGCCCGCTGCCGAACCACCTGTTGACCGAGCGGTCAACCGCAGCTTCGCCAGCGGCGTGCGCATCCGCGTATCGAGGCATCTGGCAAGGCGCCCCGAACCGGACCTCGTATTTCGTCCTTTAGCTTAGGACGTAACTTCACAAAAAGATACGGACCATTCGTTAACCTTGTGACGGAGTTACTGCGTGCTATCGTTGTTTACGACTGTCGCGATACTGCCAACACAATTTGCACGTAAAGCCGCTGTGCGGTGCGTCACCGCGCCCGATGCCGGAGCGTTCGTCGTCGGATAGCGGATTCGGTACGGACAACCAGGATTTGAATATGTGGCGAAAATTCCTGCTCATGTGCATAGCCGGGGCTCTACACACATCGTGGACAGATGCCAACGCTGTCACGCAACTTGGCAACAACGCGATTCTTCAGACGACGGCGCGATCGGGTGTTGGCACGGGTGAGCGGCGCATTGCACTTGTCATCGGCAATAGCGATAGCGAAGCCATCGCGCCTCGCAACGCAAACAACGACGCCCGCAGCATGGGTGCGCTGCTTGCCTCGCTGGGCTTCGAAGTGAGTGTTCTGACGGATGGGACGCCGCAACAGATGCAGCAGGCGCTAGCCGCGTTTCACGCGCGTCTTGCGGGCGGCGGTGTCGGTCTCTTTTACTTTGCCGGACACGGTCTGCAGGTCGGCAATGAAACGGTCCTGGTACCGGCGGGCATCGACGGCCGGTACCCCGCCTCTCTAATCGTCAATGGGATCCAGCTGAGCAGCGTGCTCGCAGCGATGTCGGCGCCGCGTGCCGACAAGACCAATCTGGTGATACTCGACGCCTGTTTGCGAAACCCATTCCATTCCGCCGATACGGGAAGGCCCGGCTTGCCGCTGCCTGAGCAGACGTTTATCGCCTACGCCACGGCCCCGGGCGGGTTCGCGGCCGACGGTACCGGTCACGGTGTCTATACGCGCGCGCTGTTGCGTGCGCTCGAAGAGGCTCCGCAACGCGATATTGACGGGATGATCCGCCGCGTCGAGAAAGCCGTACGCGCCGATACCGGCGATGCGCAAAGACCCTGGGCGGTGTCGTCGCTTGCCCGCGGTTTTCGCTTTGCACGACATACGGGTAACGGCGTATCAAGCGCGGACCTTGCCAGCGCAACGATTGTCTCCATGCGTAGCCGCGGCATCATGCCGAAGGACAGCAGCGAACAATACGAGCTGACCTTCTGGGATTCGATCAAGAACAGCAACTATGCGAGCGATTACGAGGCCTACCTGAAGGCTTACCCCAACGGCCGCTTCGCAGGACTCGCGAAAGCACGGATCGAACGCTTGCAGGGCGCCGCTTCCGCGCCGGCGCCCGCTGCCGCGCCACCCGCGCCGCCCGCCGCATCGAAGACTCAAACGGCCGCGCCGCAACCGGGTCACGCGGTTGCGCCAAGCCAACCCTCCCCCGAACATCAGCGCGCTGCTTCGGCTATGGTGGCCACACCGCCACCCGCTCCTGCGCCCGCACCGGCAACCGCAGCCGCCACGCCCAAGGCGCCCGATAAATCCGCAGCCAACGCCCCAGTCGCCGGCGAAAGCAAGGACTGCGCGGCCTGCCCCGTGATGATTTCACTCCCCGCCGGCTCGTTCACGATGGGCAGCAATTCAGGTGATATCTCCGAGAGGCCGCCGCATCGTGTCACGATCGGCGCACCGTTCGCGATCGGCAAGTACGACGTGACTGTCGAACAATGGAATGCGTGCGTGACGGCCAACGCCTGCCCAAAGCTCTCAGGCGAAAACGGTCCGGCCGCCAACGCGCCCGCTCGGGACCTCAGTTGGGACGAAGTCCAGCAATACATCAAGTGGCTCAGCAAGGTGACCGGCAAACCCTACCGCCTCCCAACCGAGGCCGAATGGGAATACGCCGCACGTGGCGGCACGGCGACGACGTACTGGTGGGGCGAGCAGATGCGCAAAGGCAACACGAACTGCAAAGGCTGCGGAGATCCCTGGCACGACGAAAGGCCGGAAAACGTCGGAACGTTCACGGCGAATCCTTATGGTCTGTACGACATGGGCGGCAACGTCTGGCAATGGGTGAGCGACTGCTGGCATAGCTCTTACAAGGACGCCCCCGCGGATGGCCGTGCCTGGGATTCGACCGGCTGTGACATGCGGGTCATTCGCGGCGGCTCGTGGCGCGAAGGTGCCGACTACATGCTCGCTTCGACGCGCTTCAAGTACAGCCAGAGCGTGCGCCAGTCGCAAAACGGCTTCCGGGTTGCCAAAGATATCAAGTGACCGGAAGGAAGCGGCGGCGAGCGATGAGCGTGACACCGAAGGGGCCCGCGAAGCGCAGCGCTCAATGCTTGCGAGCGCGGCTGTTGATCTCGGCCACATCGGCCACGATGCGCTCAGTACCGTACTTGCCCGCAATCTGCCCGAGACGTGTATCCAATGCGTGCAGATAATCCGCGCGAGCTTCGCTTTCCGGCCGCAGTGCGGTGAACAGCGGGGCCGGCGTGATCAGCAGTACTACCAGCTCGGTCCCGAACGGTTTGGCAATCACCCAGTCCCCTGCGCCGCCGACGGTGGCTGCGTAATTCGGCGGCGCCTGGTTATCCGGCGCCCTTGGACTGGGCACCATATGCACGACGCTGCCATCTAACTGGTAGTAGTCGATGTTGACGTAGGAATCGTAGCCCGGCGTCGCCACGCTGACCACCAGCGGCTCACCCTCGACGAGCTGCCCCTCAGGCGCCTTCACCTGAAGCGCAGCGGGGTGACCGGCCTGCCAGTTGCGGGTCCAGTATGGCGCGAAGAACTGGATGACATCGCATTTGTCCGCCGCCAGCGGCGTCACGTCGACGTTCAGCGCACTGACGCCCGGCAGCGCATTCAGGCGATCCTTGAGCGTGGCGATGCCGTTCGCCTGCGGCACGAATCCATGCACTTTCACCGTGTGCGCCTCGACCGACGCGGCGAGGGCGGAACATGGCATCTGCGCAAGCGCTGCGGTGACCGATGCGAGCGTCAGTGGAGGAGGCGCCGGCGCCTCCGCTGACGTTGGCGACACCGCTGATGCTAATGGTGCTTGCGGTGCAGGAGTTTGCGCGGTTTGCACGCGATCGGGCACCTCTTTCGAAATTGAAGGCGCTGCCGCAATCACAGGCGCCGACGGTGCAGGCGGCGCGCCGGTCGAATTGCCCGTTGCCCGGTACCACACCAGTCCAAGCACGACTACGCCCAGCCCTGCGAGCGCGGCGCCCCCGGCAATCAGCATGTGTTGTTTCGTGACTCGCGGCTGCGCACTGAATTCGGCGACGAACCGGGTAACGGTTGGCATTCGCGTCTGTCGATCAAAGGAGAGCGCCGCTCGCAAGGCGCGCCATGGGCGGGTCCCCAACCCTTCAGGACGCTGCGGCTTGAGATCGGCACTGCGTGCCTGAGTCGCCGAGAGCCGGTTGAACGGGTGATGTCCCGTCAGCAGCTCATAGACAATGCAGCCGAGCGCGTACACGTCGTCGCGCGGATCGGGTTCGAGATGTTCGAGCATCTCGGGGCTCGCATAGGCTGGCGTTAACGCGCCGAGCGTGCCCGGATCGAACACCGTTGCATCGCTCTCCTCTTCAGGACGCTGAAAAACCCGGGCGATACCGAAGTCGATCACCTTGACCTCACCCTTGTCCGTCAGCAACACATTGCCGGGCTTGAAGTCGCAGTGAACGAAACCGTGCTCGTGCGCATAGGCGAGCGCATTCGCCATGCCTCTGACGATCGGCAGCGCCTCGCCGTAAGGCATGCCCTTGAAATTCTTGTTGCGCAACAGGTGGCTGAGCGGCTTGCCGGACAGATATTCCATCGTCAGGTAGACGACCGCGCCGTCCCGATCGAAGTCGTATACGGCGACGATATTGCGGTGCGCCAGCACCTGGGCTTTCCTGGCTTCGCGTTGCAGCGCAATCAGCGACTGCGGATTACCGCGGAACTGTACGTTGAGAACCTTGATGGCGACGTGGGGCTTGCGGTCGGACGCTTCCAGCTTGCGCAGGTCAAGTGCCTTGTACACGGTGCCCATGCCGCCCACGCCGAGGCACTCCTCCAGCACGAAGCGGTTATTGAGCGTATCCCCGACGCCTTTGACAGGCTCGGAGCCGGTGGTGGCCTGAGGGCCAGCAGGCGCGCCCGCTTGTCCCGAGTGTCCCGCGCTTGCTGCGAGTCCTCGCTGGATGTGAGCAGAGGAAGCGGCATATCGCGGCGTTGTCTGCACACGGGTTTCGCCGCCACCCAACGTCATGTTCGTGGTAGCCATCCGCTCGATCCTGCGCTGAACTTCCGCGTATACCTCCGGCGGCAGCGGCATGTGGGTGTGGGCTTCGCCGAGTATCTCCAGCAGCCGCGCCGACCCCACACTGTCCTTCGTCAGCGTACTGTCGAGTTGGGCAATGAACTCATCTTGCGAGAGCCCGCCACTCTGGAATTCGCTAATCGCGTGCGCAAGGTTCGCCATTTTTGTAAAGCCACGCAGCTCCCGATAAACCGAGACGACCTGTCGTAAGAAGTTACATGCCCACGACCGATACTAGCCCGCACCCAGGGCTTCCGCAATTCAGGAATGCCCAACAATGTACCTTTGGCGCACAGATGTTGCGCCACTCCAGACAGCATCGCCGCCTTGTGTTGGTTCCGGCCCATCACTTCCCGCACAACGCACCGAGCGCATCAATGCATAGCAAAACACGTGCGAACGATGATGTATTGCCTATACTGATCGAATCAATCCTTTAGGTCACAACATAAGGAACAGCCATGGCCACCATCGCAATCAAGGATCTTCCGGACAGTGTCGAACTCGACAGACAGGCAATGATCGCCATTGTCGGCGGCGCACGAAGCGGCGCCCGTTACGGTTCGCTTCTGCAGCTGGCATCGAGCCCAACTCGTGTTGTCGATTATCCACAAGGTTTTCCGTCCACGCGTCAAGCGGTTCCGGCCGCCAAGGCAAAATCAGGTGTGCGACACGAATAGCCACCGACGCTTTACCCCGCTTTCTGCCGAGCGGCCTCATGGATGGCCGCCCGGATGCGCGGATACGTGCCGCAACGGCACACCACGTTCGCCATCGCATCGTTGATATCCTGGTCGCTTGGCTTTGGTTTCTGCTTCAGGAGCGCGGAAGCTGCCATGAGCTGGGCGCTCTGGCAATAACCGCATTGCACCACGTCGATGCTGCTCCATGCGGCCCTGAGCGCAACGGCCTCGGCACCTTCGAGCCCTTCTATGGTGGTGACCTTGTGGCTGCCCAGACTGGAGATAACCGCCTGGCACGCCACCTGGGCTGTGCCATCCACATGCACCGTGCAGGCTCCGCACACGCCGATCCCGCAGCCAAATTTGGTCCCGGTCATACCCAGTTCGCACCGCAACACCCAAAGCAGCGGCGTAGCCGGGTCCGATTTCACAAGTACCTGTCTGCCGTTGATGTTCAGCGATAGCATGTTTTCTCCCGCGACTCACGCGAGTTTCAATGGCAGCGTACGCAAACGCTGGCCCGTCAAAGTAAAAACCGCATTGGCCACGGCCGCTGCAATGGGCGGTGTGGCAATTTCTCCCACCCCTTGAGGTTCGGCCCCGCTCGGCATGATTTCGGTTTCGATGACCGGGCAGTCGTCCATGTGCACGATTGGGAAATCGGAGTAGTACTGCTCCTGTACCTGACCATGATCGATGGTGATCGCTTCGTACAATGCCGCCGACAGGCCGAACACAATGCCGCCTTCCACCTGCTGGCGGATCAGATTCGGGTTCACCGGCGTACCGCAATCGACCACGCAGACCACCCGCTGCACGCGCACGCTCTTGTCCGCGCCCACCGAAACCTCCGCCACTTGCGCGACGATGCTGCCAAACGCCTCGTGAAGTGCCACGCCGCGTGCGCGCGCGGCACCGTCGGAGCCCCGCGCAAGCGGACGCCCCCAGTCCGAAAGCGCTGCAGCACGCTGCAACACGGCAAGATGCCGCGGATGATGCTCGAGCAGACTCGCACGGAAGGCCACGGGATCCTTCCGCGCCGCCGCGGCCAGTTCGTCCATGAAGCTCTCGACAAAAAACGCCTGATGAGAATGCCCCACCGAACGCCAGAATCCAACCGGAACCGGCAGTTCGATCGTGGTCTGCGCGACCCGCAGATTGGGCCATTCGTAGGGCTGATCGAATGCGCCCTCCACCGTGGTCCGGTCGATCAGAGGATCGAGAAAACCATAGTTGCGCTTGAGCGATGCGGCAACGGCCGATTGGCTAGCCGACATATTGCGCCACGCCACCACCTCGCCTGCGCTATTCAGCCCGGCCTTGAAGCGCGACACGCAGGCTGGCCTGTAGAAGTCGTGCGTCATGTCTTGCGGTCGGCTCCAGAGCGTCTGCACGGGCCTGCCGTCCGCCTCGAGAGCGATCGCGGCAGCCTGCGATACATAGTCCACTTCAAGACGCCTGCCGAATGCTCCGCCGAGGAGTAGCACCTGCACATCGACCTTGTCGGCGTCCATGTGCAACACCTTGGCCACATGCTTGCGCGCGAGCGCCGGAACCTGGGTGGAAACCCAGACCGTAGCGCCGTCGTCCTTGACCTGCACCGTGCAGTTGAGAGGTTCAAGGGGCGCATGCGCGAGATACGGGGCGCGGTATTCGGCGCTCACGACCTGAGCTGCCGTGTTCAGCGCGCCATCGATATGGCCGCGGCTGTAGTAAACATGACCGTCCGAATGGTCCAGTGCGTCCGCGAGGCTGCGCATCATGTCCCCATTGGAGACATTGGCCGCTGCGCCGTGATTCCATTCAATCCCCAAGGCGGCTATCGCATCGAGTGCGTACATCGCAATGAAGACATTCTCTGCAATCACCGCCACGCCGCCGGTGCCGCCGTTATAGGCGTCGACCTTCAGCGTCTTCACGACACCGGGTAAAGCGCGGGCCACCGAGTCGTCAAAATGACTGACCGTTCCTCCAAGCGTCGGACACATCAGCACGCTCGCGTACAACAGCCCGTCCGGCAACGCGTCGATACCGAACCGTGCGCTCCCGTTGAGCTTGGATGGACCATCGATCCGCTTGAGCGGCTTGCCGACCATCTTGAACTGGGCCGGGGTCTTCAGCACGACGCGAGCACGCAGCGATTGCTGGCCGGCGAGTTCGGCCAGTTCTCCGAAACTCGCCGAGCGTCCAGAGGGATGCAGCACGCGGCCGCTCTCGGCGCGGCATTCGCCTACCGGTACGTGCCATTTATCGGCCGCCGCGCCGCATAACATCGCGCGTGCGCCTGCGCCCGCCTCACGCATTGGCAGCCACAGGTCGTTGATACTGGTGGAACCGCCGGTGATCATCGTGCCGAAATCGCGCGAGATCTTGCGGGTCATCCAGACAGAGAACTCCTCAAAGACGCTGTGGTCATCCGGGCGAAACGGCAAATCGCCGGCCACGTTATCCAGATTGTTGTAGATGCCGTCGATGGGCGACTGTTCGACCTTCATCTGTGCCCAATCGGCATCCATCTCTTCCGCCAGCAGCATGGCCGCTCCGGTATAGATGCCCTGGCCCATTTCCGCTTTGCACATCATCACGGTCACGCTGTTGTCCGATGAAACCTTGACCCAGCCGTTGAGTGGCACCTGCGTGCCCTCTACCGGCAATGGCGTGGAGCCCACCAGACGCTGGCGCGGCGGTAGCGCCGACCACCCGACGACCAGTGCGCCGGCAGCACCGGCAACGCTAAGGCTGCCGATCAGGAAGGTTCTGCGCGTTAGCATGAGAGGTTTCAGAGCCGATAGGCCATCGTCGATCAGTCCTGTTGCGGCGTTGGCCCGTGTGTACCGGCCATCAATAGAAGAACGCGCACGCCTGCGTGCAATTGAAATGCGGGAGTCCAGATCGTTTTGAAAGAACAACGCTTCCTGCACATGGAAACGCCAATGGCACGACCAGGGGCATCCGCTAGTACCGCGAGCACCGGAATCACCTATATTAGTCTGGGCAGTGGCCCGCCGAAACCGGCATTCACACCAGGCATGAGGCTTTCAACGCACCGCACGCTACCCGCAGAGCCCGCATAGCAACGCCACGCAGAGGTCGCCGATGCTCGTTGATCTTGTACGCGATTTGCTCCATCGCATCGCCCCCGCCTGGGAAGCGGCCTTCGCACGTCACGGCCTCAACCTTCACGCGGCCGACACCGCGAGCGAACTCAACCGGGCACTGAACATCGACTGGACTGACCCGCTTGTCGCCGACTTGTGTCGCTCCACGTATAGGGCCATCGAACCCGGGGACCCGGCACGCAGCCTGCTTTACCACCTGCTCGCTCGTCCCGCGGACCGGTCCGCGGGCGAAAGCGTCACGCCCGATGAGCTGGATCTGCTGGAGAACTATCTATATTCGCTGGCTGGACCGCCCGACGACTGGCAGAAGCTGGAGATCGCGGTGCTCGCTTACCAGTATCGTCCGGCCCGCCGCACCGGACACCAGGTGCATGCGGACATGGTGTTCTCGCGGTTGGGCATTGCCCGCAATGGCGACTGCGAGGCCCAGTTCGATCCACGGGGTCGCTGCTTCTCGCCAGATGCCGGAAACGCCGCGCATGTTCGTGTGCTGCCAGCGCGCTTCGGTGCATTCCTCGTGCGTCGCCGCCAGGGATCGCACGCGCTGGCGTTAATCGAAGGCGAGCAAAGCGGCGATCACGAACGCGCCTTCGTGACACCGGTCTACAAGCTGTTCCAGGGCTCTGAATGCCTGCCGGGAATCTCTGTATCGCTCTCCTTCGTCCAACGGCATGTTGGCGACAAGCTCAAACGCGCCGCGCAGGCGCGATGGGGCATTCCGGTGCCGCGCTCAGTAGACCTGAACGCGCCGCCGTTTACTATGACCAGCAGCGGCCTGGCTGCAGATACAGTGGGATTGGTGCGATCCGGCTCCGCCGTGCTGGTCATGCCCAAGCCTCTGCCGCTCATCGAGCCCGTGCAGGCCGGGACCTTTCCCGTCCATAGCTTCAAGGTTCCGCGCCAATGGCTATGGCCGTTTGCGCTGGTCAACCGGCGCTATACGACGATGCGTATCGTCAATTCGCTGTTCAAGCTTTTCCTCGCCCTGCTCGACGAAGTTCGACAACTCTATTTCCCGCACTTCGCCACGAACTGGCTACGCTATCCCGAGCCGCGCAACGCGCCGGAATACATCAACATCCGTCACCCCGCAAAACACGGCAACGGATCGACGCCGAACATGAGTCTCCACCCGGAAAACCGCGAGAAATTTCTGGATGGAGTCAAGGACGGCGGATACGATACGCGCTTTTTCATCGACCATTGCGCCGAGGGCGTCGTCAGCGTCGCGCTCAGCGAGCCGGCTGGGTTGTCCGTTCTTCCCGCCTATTCGATCGTAGCTGCGCCTGATTTTTATCCGTACGCCGATCAGGTCGAGTTGCAGCGCTGGTTTCAGCAAACGCGTACTGATCCAAAATCGCAATTCAGAAATGGCGGCCCTTCGTCGCTAAGCGGCGAACGGTTGACCGCCAATCCGCAACACAACGATCCGCTCACGGGAAAGCCGGCATTCCCTCGCACCGACACCACTATCTCCGTCGCATTCAGCCTCGCGGCGCGCACCGAACATCACACGAGTCCGGCGGCGCCCGGGGCGCGAATGGTCTCATTCCTGTCGGACGCTTCGTCCAATGTTTTCGCACCGGGCTGGGACGTGACCTATGCGAGCGATCGCGGCGGAATATTTCTTGCCACGCATGGACTCGGCAGCCCCTTCGCCGAAGACGTCAAGCTGTGCGCGGCGTCGAACAGCTTCTGGCCCGCGCTTAGCCCGGACGCCTCGCGCACCTTCAATCGCGCCGACGCCCCCACCGCGATTCCGATGCTGGACGAGGAGATCGGCCTGCATCCTGAGCATCCGCTGGTGGTCAAAGGCATGGCCGCTGCGTGCCGCGGGTGGGACGGCGAGTATGGCCCCTATCTGACGCCAGAGGGGATGGCCGAATACGCCGACATCTATCGTTCGGATTACGTATCGAACGCGCTTGCCGGCAATATGCTGTTCGGCGCCTTGCAGCATGTCGACGCCGCCGAGCTGATCCGGCGCATCAGGGCACTGCGTCATGCGGTGGCCGCTTGCGATCATGGACAGACCCCTGCTCATACCCAGTTGTGGCTCATCTCGGCACGGCGCGTCAACGACAGGCCAGCGGCTGCGCAGACCGTTTACCGTTTCCTGTTTGTGTTTCCGCTCGACCATGCTCCGCAGCCGGTGCAAACCGCACCGGGACGCTTGCGCATGCCCTATGCGCAGGCTTTGTGTTGCGATGCGACCGCGACCGAACGGCTGGATCACGTTCGCACCGCTGCACCGGGCGTCGAAGCGTTGGCGCTTTATCTGCTCGAGGGGTGATGGGCGATGCGCAGCAAGTCATACGCTAAGGGTGCCGAACGATGAGTGACGCCGATGTCATCGTCGTTGGTGACGGACCAGCCGGTTGTGCTGCGACTATCACGGCCGCGCGAGCGGGACTCGAGGTCGTCATGCTCGGGCGCGGCCGCTCGAGCGGCGCGCCGGAGTACCTCTCAAGTGCCTCCCTGATGCTGCTGGCTGCGCTGGCTCCGGGTCTGTCGCGTGCAACCGGCATCTGGCTGGACCCCGAACCCTTACCGCAGTCAGGTCGCGCCTTGATGCGTGGCAAGTTCGATCAACGCTTGAGGATAGAGGCCCTGGATGCGGGCGCCCGATACGTTCCCGTCGCAGCCGGACGCATCACGCTGCGCATTGCACAAGGCAGAATTTGTGGCGTGCATTGCGGAGACTCATCGATCGCCAGTCCGGTTGTGATCGACGCCAGTGGATCGAACTGCTGGCTTCGACGGGCCATGCAACTCGAAGAATCGATCGACTCCGCAGCATTGTGGCTGGAACGTGGACTCGCCACAGCGAACCTCCATGCGCCGGACCATCACTGGCAAATTGCGCAGCAAGGATGGTTATGGATCAACACGACCATTGCGGGAACGATCTGGACATCCCTGTCGACCCGGCGTGATGCCACCGTTCATTGGCCCGATGGGGTGTGGCCCATCGGCAGAAGATGGCGCGATTGCCGCCGTTGGCGTTGCCTTCAGCAGGCAGCCGGCCCCGGCTACTTCGTATGCGGCGACGCCGCGGTGCAACTCGACCCCGCCACGGGCGACGGATTCAGATTCGCTGTCGAATCCGGCGCCCGGGCGGCATCGTTGGCGGCACAGCTTCTCCGCCACCCCGACGGCTCCAGTCTGCTCGAGGCGTTGTACTCGGACTGGATCGTGCAGTTTTATGGGTCCCGCAAAGCGGCGCTCGCAGAATGCTACGCGAACGCCTCAATGCTCTGAGCGGGACAAAGCGCGTGTAGTCCCAACGCTTGCAGCGTGCAGCATCACCCTCCCCCAGGGTGACACAGCACACCGCTACACTGCGCCCAACTGATAGCCGCCGAAATTCTGGATGTTCGGAACGCTAACATTCACGTGCTGACTCGCATCGGTGGTCGTCACGATCGGCCCAATCTGGATACCGATGGTGGGGCTGGCAAAACCGCCGCCGCCGAACACGTTGCCGTAATTTCCGCCGACACCGGCGAGTGCACTGCCGCCACGGATAGCGGACATGTCCTTGCGGTCAAGGGGTTCGCTAACGGGCAGATCTCTGATCATAAGGGTCGATTGCATGACAGGCTCCTGGAGATGAGCGGGCAGGTGCCACCCTCCACGAAGGGTGGCACGCGCACGGGTTACAGCAATGCGCCTTGCAAGCCGCCAAAGTTCTGGACGGTGGGGATGCTCAGATTGAGATGCGAGCTTGCATCGATGGTGTTGACGGTCGACCCGACTTGCTGGCCCGTCGTCGAGCTGACGAATCCACCGCCGCCCAGGACGTTTTGTGAATTGCCGCCAACCACAGAGACGGCGCTGCCGCCACGTACGGCTGACATTGCCTTGCTGTCGAGTTCTTCGGCGATGGGCAGATCTTTGATCATGAGGTTCGAGTACATGATTGATTCCTTGGAGAGAAGATTGATGTGGCCACCCCGTTCTGGGGTGGCACGCACATTGTTTAGATGACGAGCTGGTTGCCACCGAAGTTCTGGAACGTCGGGATGCTCAGATTGAGATGCGAGCTTGCATCGGTCGTGTTGACGGCCGGCCCGACCTGCAGACCCGTCGTCGAGCTGACAAAGCCACCGCCGCCGACGACGTTCTGGCTGTTGCCGCCAACGATGGAGGTCGCGCTGCCGCCATGCACGACTGACATCGCCTTGCTGTCGAGTTCTTCGGCGATCGGCAGATCCTTGATCATGAGAGTGGATTTCATGGTTAATACTCCTGAAGTGTTTTGCGGTTTGGTTGAGGTGAGCATCTGGTCGCGCTCACACCACATAACGCATAGGGTGTGCCAGGCGAGAGCCTGGCGTATTCAGGTGGGCTTCCGCGCCTTATGGCACAAGGGAAAGGGCGTGTCGTGCCGGCCTCGGAACGGGCGGCGAGCGTGTGGAGCGGTGTTGTGCGGAGCCAGACAGAGCGGCGGAAACAGTTTGCCGATAACAGACACCAGCCGTCGATAGCCGGCGCAACGACGGGCGGAGGGTCCGGACCGCCCCGTTCAGTCGTGGTTTTCGCCAGGTTCAGCGCGAACCTAACCGCTGTACTTCTCCGTGAACTCGACCGCACTGAGCTTGCGGAAATCGGCCAAGGCTGCGTCGATTTGCTGGGGGTTCCAGTCCCACCATGCGATCCGCTGCAACCGCTCCGCAATCTGCGGCTCGACACGAAAGCGCAGCACCCGCGCCGGCACCCCAACGACAATCGCAAACGGCGGCACGTCCTTAGTCACAACAGCGCCCGACCCAACAGCCGCCCCCGTGCCAATCTTGACCCCCGGCATGACGATGGCGTTATGCCCGAGCCACACATCGTGCCCAATCTCAACCCGATCTTCCGCTCGCCATTCGAAGATGCTGGCGTCGTCATCGAGCGAGAGCCCATAAGAGCGCGACCGATAAGTGAAGTGATGATTGGTCGCCCGCCACGTTGGATGATTGGGCGGATTCACGCGTGCGCCAGTGGCAATGTTCACAAACTTGCCGATTACCGTATGAGCGATCTGATTGTCGCCCATCGCATAACCGTAGTCGCCCAACACGGTCTGGGCAACATAACTGCGTGGACCAAGATAGGTGTAGCGGCCAAAATCACTGGCTCGAACAACCGCGGTCGGATGGATCTCCGGATTTTCCGACATGACGCGGCCTTGCGTCCACGGATCTCCCGCGACGCCATGATCAATCAACATAAAAGTTCGAAGTAGTAGTGAGGGGATAGAGATTGGAGCGACTGCGCGCTCACAAAACGAGGCCGCGTAGCCAGGCAGACACGCGCTCGGCACAAGCGACCAGCAGGAACGTGGCAATCAGCAGAAACGACACCGTCTGGTATTGAAACAGATTCATCGCAGTCAGCAGCTGAAAGCCGATACCTCCCGCGCCGACAAAACCAAGCACGAGCGAGGAGCGCAAGTTTTCGTCGAAGCGGAACAGCCCAATGCCGAGCAGCGACGGCAATACGCCTGGCACCACTGCATGGCTCAGCACCTGCAAGCGGCCAGCACCGGTGAGCGTCAGCGCTTCGACCGGCCCCATGTCCATGTCTTCGATCACTTCCGCAAACAGCCGCCCAAGCATGCCGACCGAGTGGACTGCTAGCGCAAGCGCACCCGGAAACGGTCCAAGCCCGACGGCGGTCACGAACAGCAGGGCCCACACCAGATCGGGCACCGCACGCGTGACGCCGATCACCGCGCGCGAGATGACATACAGGGGTTTAGCCGGCGTCACATTTGCGGCGGCCAGGATGGCCAACGGAAAAGCCAGGATGACGCCGAACACGGTGCCGAAAATCGCCAGGTCGATCGTCTCGAGCACCGGCCAGAGATTCGGCACGAACTGATCGAACGCGGGCGGCATGGCGCGCGAAATGATATCGGCCATCCCATGCGCGCCCGTCACCAGATCCTGCGGACGCGCCTGAACGACGATCCACGCCTGCACAAACAGCGCAAGCGCGATAACAATCCCACACACCGTCCAGAAAGACCGTGCGCCGGGTGAACCGACCGGCGCACGCATTTCAAGAGCCTTGTTCATGGAGCTTCGTCCACGTAGAGCTGCGCGATCTGCTGACTGGAGACTTGCGACGCCGGCCGGTCGAACTCCATCTGGCCACGACGCAAACCGACCAGCCTGTCGGCATAACGCGCCGCCAGTTCCGGCTGGTGCAGCACGCAGACCACTGCGAGGCCGTCTTCGGTGGCGAGGCGGCGCAACAGGCGCATGACTTCATCGGCGGCTTCGGGGTCGAGGCTCGCGACCGGCTCGTCGGCGAGCAATACGTGCGGACGTTGCGCGAGGGCCCGCGCAACTGCCACACGCTGCGCCTGTCCGCCCGAGAGCGTGCCGGCGCGCTGGCCAGCCAGATGCAGCAGGCCGACCTCGTCCAGATACGCGCGTGCCGGTTCGACCTCCTCGCGTGGCACTCGCCCCAGAGCGGTCGCCAGCGTGCGGTGGCGACCCAGTGTGCCGCAGCAAACATTAGCCAGCACACTGCGCCGCCTCACGAGATTGGCGTTCTGGGAAATCAGCGCAAGCGGCAGACGCGCCCGGCGCAGCGCTTTGCCCGAAAGCGCGGCCAGATCACGTCCGGCAACCTCGACCGAGCCGGCGGTCGGCCGGTTCAGTCCGACCACGCACTTCATGAAGGTCGACTTGCCGCTGCCGTTGCTACCCAGCACCACGACCATCTCGCCGGCGTTGACCGAGACATTGAAATCGCGCAGCGCCGTATGACCGTTCGCATACCTCATCGTCAGGTCGTGGACGGCCAGCTTCACGCCGGGTGCGAGTGTGGTGCGCGGCGCTGTCGCGCGTGCGCTGGCCGCGGCGGCCGCGAAGGCGGCCACAGGGTCCAGCGGCAGATCGCCGGATGCGCTGAACTGGGTGCTCACAGTTTTGCCAGATCGATATGGAGCGTCGCAACCAGATCGCGGATCTGGTTGTAGGCGGCATCCGATTGCGGCACCGTCTTCAGCTCCGGGTTTTCGTTCGCCGCCAGGAATCTCTGATCGGCATCCGGCAATTGACGCAGGTCGAGCGAACTCAGCACGCTGGCCAAACGAGCCTTGAAATCAGCGGGCAAGTCACCGCGCACCGCGAACGGATCGAGCGGAATGGGCTGCGATTGCCACAGCGTCACGTAAGCGGCCGGATCGTACTCCTGGTGCAGCTTGGCACTGGCAATTTCCTCGCTGTTCAGCTCACCCGCATCGACCTTGTGGTTGCGCAGCGCTTCGAACGACGCCGTGTGGCTGCCCGCGTAAATTGCCTTGACGCCCTTGTCGGGGTCCACGCCGATCTTGCTCAGCCCATAGGCCGGAAACAGATGGCCCGAGGTGGAAGCCGGATCGGCGTAAGCGAACGAGTGACCGTTGGTGTCGGCTAGCGTCTTGACGCCCGAACCGGGCCACGTGACGATGGATGCGTAGTAGGAGGCCGGCTTGCCTTCGTCGCCGGCGAACGTCGCAACCGCCTCGGCATGTGCGACCTGGTGTGCGAGCACGTAGCCGAGCGGGCCGAACTGGCCGAATTCGAGCTTGTTGTTACGCATCGCCTCGATCTCGGCGTTATAGCTGGTTGCCACGTAAAGCTGGACGGTGCAGCCGAGCTTGTCGCCGATCATCTTGGCGAGGTCCGTATAGACCGGCAGCATGCGCTGCGCCGATTCGTACGGTTCCACGCCGAAGCGAACCACACCGTTGTTCGGACAGGCGCCCTCTGCATGCGCCGCACCGGAGGCAAGACCCGCCGCAAACGCCACGGCTGCTAAAACTTTGGATACCTTCATATTTTCCTCATGATGTATTAAAGCGTAGCGTGCGATTCAACGACGATTTCCAGCTTCCGCGCCCGTCTTCTGTGATGATGTTCGGCACGGCCTTGCTATCCAACCTGGCGCATTCTAGGAAGCACATGTGACACATGCGTGTACGCGTGGGGACGACTAGATGAGTCGCTTTCCGCTACCCCACCCATGTGCCTGATCACCGCGCGCAGTGCATCAAACGACACGCTCGCCTGCCCGCCAGGTTTCGCGGGGTACGGGCAACGCTTCGTGCATCCGCACGCGCACAAAGTCGGCTCGCAAACCGGGGGCAATCGCGCCACGGTCGTGCAATCCCGCTGCGCGCGCCGGTTCGGCTGAGACGGTTGTCATTGCGCGCGGAAGCGTCCAGCCAGCCTTCCCGACGAGTTCAAACGCAGCGGTCAACAGACTCGAGGGCACGTAGTCAGACGAGAGAATGTCGAGCAATCCGGCCTGCGCGAGTTCGAGCGCGGAGACGTTGCCCGAGTGCGATCCGCCCCTCACGATATTGGGTGCGCCCATGATCGTCGCGATGCCGTGCTCGCGCGCGGCTTGCGCGGCGATACGGGTGGTCGGGAATTCGGCCAGCGCGACGCCTTCGGCCGCTGCCTGTTCGACATGTTCGACCACCGTATCGTCATGGCTCGCCACCGGTATGCCGAGCGCTGCGCAGCGCGCCACGATCTCCCGACGGTGCCGGTCGGCGTAGCGTTCCTGTCCATCTGCAAGCTCGGCAACCACGGCGGCAAAACGTTCGTCAGTCAGCTTGCCGTGCCGTTCCTGCCAGCGGCGCCATTGACTGGCATCCTGCCATTGCCGCTGCCCGGGCGTGTGATCCATCACCGAGGCAAGACGCAGCAGCGGATGCGCGTAGAGGGAATCGAACACTTCGACCACATCCGGCGCCGCGATTTCGCAGCGCAGGTGCAGAAAATGTTCGGCACGCAGCAACTCACTCTCGGACAAACGCGCGAGCGCTTGCGTGCACTGCGTTTGCAAATCGCGGTTGTGCATGTCCACGTCAGAACGCGCACCAATTCTGAGCGAATCGAACACGGTGGTAATGCCTGCGGCAGCCACCTGCGCATCGTGAATCACAAACGCCGCGTCGATATGCCACCGCACGCCCGGGCGCGGTGCGAGATGCTTCTCAAGATTGTCCGTGTGCAGTTCGATCAGCCCCGGTAGCAGATAGTCTCCGTCCCAATCAACGGCTTCGCATGCGGACGTGCTGCCGCTTTCGACGTCGCGGATAACGCCGTCTTCAATGCGAACGGTCCCGATAAACTCTTCGTCTCGCGTGACAACGCGAGCGTTCCTGATCAACATCGACTGACTCCGTATGCGCATCTGCCCAACATGGGGTTGGCTGAACGACGTAGTAGTGGTGGTGGCAATAGGGGTGATGCGGCGCTCAACGGCATTCCCGTCGTTCCGGAGCGCGGCTATCCTGCCCCGAATATCATCTAAACGTCTAGACGTATTGAGATGTGCTGACGAGACCCAAAACGCGAGTGATACACGTCATATTTCCGTCACGTGTCTGCGCACCAAAATGCGCGGCAGCACGCCCATTTGAGCGGGTGGGAATGACAACACCATGACACCGGCCGAGAAAGTGACGCCCGCACCGCGCGCAAGCGCGGTGCGGGCGTTGCTGTCTGGAGGCAGATTGAGGAGATAGCACGTCTCGATGAGGTGAGCGCGGTCCAGCCGATTTTCCCCTACACTGTGCTCGACGATCCGGGAACCCGGCAGCGCTATACAGGTGGCAAGGTGGAACAGTTCAACGCCCCGGCGGGAACGATCGCCTAAGGCGTCACAGTCTACGAAGGAACGCTCCCGGGATTCCTTCTCAAATCCGAAATCGTCCCTCATACCCTTCCGACGGTGAAACCATGAACGACATCCCCTACCGAAGCGCGCTCGTCATCGGAGCAGGAACCGGCATTAGCGCATCTGTGACCCGTTTCTTGCGCGCGGCCAACATTCCAGTCGTCGTCGCCGCGCGAAATATCGACAAGTTGGCGCCGCTGGTCACGCAGACGGGCGCCATCGCGCTGCCGGTCGATGCGACCGATGCCGCCCAGGTCGAACGGCTTTTCGCGGAAACCGAGGCACGGATCGGCGCGCCGGAGATCGTGATCTACAACGCCAGCGGCCGAGTCCGTGGTTCCATCGTGGACCTCGATCCCGCAGAGGTCGAGCAGGCTGTGGCCGTCTCGGCGCTGGGTGCCTTCTATGCCGTGCAGCAGGCGGCCAAGCGAATGGTACCGGCCGCCAAGGGCGCAATCCTGCTGACGGGCGCTACCGCCGGCGTCAAAGGTTTCGCCCTCTCCGCGCCGTTCGCCATGGGCAAATTTGCATTGCGGGGCCTGGCGCAGAGCGCGGCGCGCGAGTTGGCGCCAAAGGGCATCCATGTCGCGCATATCGTCATCGATGGTGGCGTGCGTGCCGAGCACCGCGCCGATCCGCCGGACCGGCCGGACAGCACGCTTGATCCCGATGCCATCGCCCAATCCTATCTCGACCTGCTGCGCCAGCACCGCAGCGCCTGGTCGTGGGAACTTGAGGTCAGGCCCTGGGTGGAGAACTTCTGACCCGGTATTTACCGCGCAACTGATGGCGGAATAGTCGCGTTCCGCTGTCTGCGACGATACACAGTGTCCCTCGACGCCAGCCAGTAATACAACGGCGACGTCAGCAGGAGCCCGACGACCCAGGAGAGATCCGCACCATCCAGGTAGTGGGGAATAGGACCAGCATAGATGGGCGTATTCATGAACGGAATCTGAACAACGATACCCACCGCATACGCAATCAGCGCCTGCGGATTGAAGCGGCCGTAGATCCCACCGTCCGCCTGGAAGATGGACTGGATGTCGTATTTCCCTTTGTGGATCACATAAAAGTCGATCAGGTTAATCGCGGTCCAGGGCACGAGAACCACCAGAAGCGCGAGGACCAGATCGACCAGATTCCCGACAAAATTCGTCGACGCTCCGATGGCCGCGTAGCAACATGCGCTAAAAATAGCGATGGAAACCACGGCACGTGCTTTCGCCGTGGGAATCCACCGGTAGGCGAAGGTCTGCACCGAGGTAATCACCGCGAGCACCGCGCCATAGAGATTCAACGCGTTGTGGCTGATCACGCTTAGCAGGAACAGCACCAACATCAGCGAACCGAGCGGTCCGGTAGCCTGCTTGACCGCATCCATCGTGTCGACACCGGCCGGCACTGCAAGCACAGCGACAGCGCCGAAGATAAACGCCAGCGTCGAGCCGAGACTGCAGCCAAGATAGGTTGCCCAGAATGTCGACGCGACGCCCACGTCTTTCGGCAGATAACGTGAATAGTCCGAAACATACGGCGCGAAAGCGATCTGCCAAAGCGCCGACAGCGAGACTGTGGCAAGCCAGCCGGCAATACTGAATCCGCCGCGCGTCAGAAAGTCGCCGGTCGAGACGTGCGTGAGGATGTACCAGAACCCCACCAGGATACCGATGCCAAGTACCCAGGTACCAATTCGGTTCAGGATATGGATGAATCGATAACCGATGATCCCGATCAGTCCTGATCCCACCGCTCCAAGCACGATGCCGACCGGAACCGGGATGGAGGATTCAATGCCGTGCACGGACTTCCCTGCGAGCACGATATTGGACGCAAAGAAGCCCACGTACATCACGGCCGCTATCACGGTCACGAGCAGTGCGCCCCATGAGCCGAACTGCGCGCGGCTCTGGATCATCTGCGGAATCCCCATCTGCGGACCCTGCGCGGAATGCAACGCCATCAGGATCCCACCCACTGCCTGACCGACGATGATGGCAACGATTGCCCACACCAGGTTCAGGTGAAACAACTGAACGCCGAGCGCTCCAGTCACGATAGGTAGTGGCGCAATATTCCCGCCGAACCACAGGGTAAACAGATCACGCACTTTACCGTGGCGATCTTCAGGCGGCACATAGCCGATTGTGTGTTTCTCGATGAACGAGGACACGTTGCCATCCGGGGTGGTCATAGTTTTGTCTCCAGTCTTGCGTGGCCGCACGCGCGTTATGTCGGTTCAAGCATGGTGCGCCGCTCCGGCGAAGACGAAAAATACTAAAAATATTTCCCAGTCGTATGAAAAAGCTTTTCAAGCGCATCCCCTGGGAATATCTTCTTCGGGTAAGGTGCTACTCAAAATGACCGACGATATGCGCTGTCAGGCGAGGCGCCTGCGGCCAGGCAGCAGAGGTGCCAGTGGCTTACTATACTTTGCGACAACTTCGATACTTCGTGACGACGGTGGAATCCGGCAGCGTCGCCGAAGCCTCGCGCCAGCTCTTCATCGCCCAACCTTCCATCTCCACTGCCATCAAAGCGCTGGAGGAGGGCTTCGGGGTAAAGCTATTCATCCGCCACCACGCCCAAGGCGTTTCGTTGACGCCTGGAGGCACGCGCTTCTATCACAAGGCGCAGGAACTGCTGCGGATGGCGCACGAATTCGAGCAGAACGCGCTCGCCGACAACGACATTGTCACGGGGCAAATTGACATCGGCTGCTTCGAAACGGTGGCCCCGCTCTACCTGCCGCAACTGATCGCCGGCTTTCGCGAGCTTTACCCCGGCGTGAGCATCCGCATGCGCGACGGCGAGCAACAGGATCTGGTACAAGGCCTGACCGACGGCACCTTCGACGTGGCCTTCCTTTACGACCATGATCTGGACAGCACCATCGAAACCGAGCCGCTGATGCCGCCACAGAAGCCCTATGTGCTGCTGCCGGAAAACCACAAATTCGCCAGTCAGACCGAGGTATCCCTGCGCGATCTATGTCTTGAACCCATGATCCTGCTGGACGTGCAACCGAGCCGCACCTACTTCGTCAGCCTGTTCCACGAACTGGGTCTCACACCCAATATCGTTTTCGGCTCACCGTCGATTGAAATGGTGCGCGGCATGGTGGGTCAGGGCTTCGGCTTCTCCCTGCTGGTCACCCGCCCCTATTCCGAGTACACCTACGACGGCAAAAAGCTCGTGACCATCGATCTCACAGAGGCCGTCGCTCCTTCCGGGCTTGTGAGCGCACGACTCAAGCGTGGCCAACTGACCAAGCCGGCACAATCATTCGTGGATTTCTGCCGCGAGCGACTCGCGCAGATCAACGAAGCATCGCAAAAGTAGAGGCTGCGTTAGCTATCCGCTCTCAGAAGCTAAGCGAAAGCGGCCTCTACTCGTGCCGGTCAGCGCATTAGCGTGGGTCCGCAAGATAGTCGGCGAGGCGTGCGAGCATGGCATCGCAGCCTGCCAACTGCTCAAGCGAAATGAACTCGTCTGGCTTGTGTCCCTGATCCATGCTGCCTGGTCCGCAAACCACCGTGGGAATGCCTGCTTCGTTGAACAATCCGCCCTCGGTGCCGAAGGCCACGGTACCGAACTCGCTGGATCCGCTTAACAGCGCCAACAGCTGTGCCGCTTCGCTGTCGGGCGAGGTAGCCAATCCGGGGTAGGCGCTGAGCGGCTGCAGGCGAATGTCCGTGTCGTCCTGCACCGCACGCATTCTCGGCAGCAACTCGGCCTCTGCGTAGGTCTGCAGCTTGTCCGACACCTGTTCGGCATTGAAGCCTGGCAGCGCACGGACCTCGAAATCGAATTCGCATTCAGCCGGCACGATGTTCAGTGCGCGCCCTCCTTTGATGACACCTGTCTGCACAGTTGAGAACGGCGGGTCAAAGCGTTCATCATGATGCTCAGGCTGCGCCAGTTCCGAGCCGATCTCCTCCAACCTGCCGATCAGTCGCGCCGCGTACTGGATAGCGTTGACGCCATAAGGCGCGTAGGCGGAGTGGCACGACGCACCCTTCACATGGCAGCGCACGGCCAGCTTGCCTTTGTGACCCAGCACCGGTTTCAATTCAGTCGGTTCGCCGATCAGGCACAGACGCGGCTTGTGCGGACGCTGCGCCAACTGTGCCAACATCGGTCGCACACCCAGGCATCCCACTTCCTCGTCATAGGAAAAGGCCAGATGTACGGGCATCTTTAGCGGTCGCTTGAGAAAGACGGGTACCGCCGCTAGCACCGATGCGATAAACCCTTTCATGTCGGCGGTACCGCGACCGTATAAGCGAGCGTCTCGCTCGGTAAGACGGAAAGGCTCCATGATCCACGCTTGCCCGTCCACGGGAACCACGTCGGTATGGCCGGAAAGCACAACGCCACCCCGGTCAAGTGGACCGATAGTGGCAAACAGGTTCGCTTTGGTGCGCTCCGGGTTATAGAAGAGCTCGCTCTGCACTCCAAGCTCTGCAAGGTAATCCCGGATGAAAACGATCAGCTCAAGGTTCGAGTCCCGGCTGACCGTAGCGAAACCGATCAGCCGGTCAAGCAGTTCACAGCTCGACATCTCACTCATCTCCAGGCACTCCGTAGCTGGGAGCGGCGGTCGGATTTAACGCCCGAGTCACGTAGTCCTGCTTCTGCGGCCGATAGGCCTGCCAGAGGCCATTGAGCTTGTCGATGGGGTCTTCATCCGCCCAGTCGATCCGCAGATCGACGATCGGCCATGTGTGGTCGTCAACGACCTTGAGCGCCGCCGAATGCACGGGCCCCGCTTCGCCACCGGCCGCCATCGCCGCATGCATGGCGGCGAGCAAACGGTCGGCCAGCAATCCGGGTGCATTCTCGAACGCCTGAACCATGGCCTCGATGACCTGCACACCGGACAGCATGTTGCCCGCGGCAACGCACTGCTCGCCCGCCACGGCATTGTGCAAGCCCAGCGCTTCTTTCCCGGTGAAAAATGCTGTATGGCCCTGGCTATCGATTACCGTCACCTGTCGATACTGGCTCCAACCGTTCGCGTTGAGCGCCCGCTCCAGGGCTGCCGCAGGTTCGAGCTGCTGGTCCTCGAGAAGATCGAGGATCTGCGGGCCGAGAGCCGGCAGCGTGACGTTCTGCGTCGCTACCGCTCCCACACCTGCGCGTAGCCACGGACATCGGGCACCCACCGCGATACTGGAAGAACTGATAGCCACGCCAAGCTGGCCGGTCTCCGGGCAACGTCCGATGATGGAGAATGTCATGTCCTACCTCTTAGACCTGGTTCGGTTTCCAGCCATCCGGGATGACCGCAATCACATCGATCTCCATCAGCCACTGCGGCTGACCGAGCGCGGTCACGACGAGGCCGGTGGAAATGGGGAAAACGCCCTTCAGCCACTTGCCAACCTCCTGATACACGGCCTCGCGATAGCGCGGGTCGGTCAGATAGGTAGTCGTCTTGACGACGTGGGACAGGTCGCTGCCCGCCTCCGCAAGCAACTGTTTGACGTTCTTCATGGCCTGTTCGGCCTGGGCCTGCGGGTCGCCGAGTCCAACCAGCCGGCCGTCGAAATCCGTGCCCACCTGGCCACGCACATAAACGGTGTTGCCGGCGCGCACCGCCTGGCACAGGTCGTTGTTCAACGTCTGATTCGGGTACGTATCCTTGGTGTTGAACATGCGGATGCGGGTGTGGGTAGGTTGGCTCATCAATGCACCTGGATAGACAGTAGAAAAATTGACGCAAACTGCTCGGCAAGGCGGACAGCGGGCCGCCTTTCGCTATCAGTTCAAGAGGTCAGCTAAATGTTGCGAATCAGGGTGTGTACCGTCAAGGCGAGTTTCCTCACATTCTTTCTCATGACGTTGCGACGCATCGCGATACGAGAGGTATTTGTGCTGCGTGGCGATATGGTCGGCAATATGTTTGGCATCGTGCCAAACGCCCCAGATGAAACTGGAGCCACGCCGCGACAGCCACGGCAGACCCAGAAAATAGACCCCAGGTTCGCTCGAAACGCCGCGCTGATGACGGGGCTTACCTTTTGCATCCAAGGCGTTGACGTTCAGCCAGCTGTAGTCAACGGCATAGCCGGTTGCCCATACGATCGAGGTGACACCCGCCGCGGCCAGATCGAGTTCGAGAATGGGATGGGTCACGCATTCCGGATCGGGTAGCGTGTTGCGTGCCTCAGGTTCTTCCGGAAGGTCGAGCCCGTTGCGGGCAACATACGCATCCGCCGCATTCAACAGCGACAGATAGTTCTCATCGCCTTGAGCAAGGTTGGTCGCTATATCGGACTCGAATGTAACCACGTCGCCATTGAACGCCTTCGTCAGACCCACGAGCGTGATCCCCTGCTTGGCAAGCACCCGGAAGTCAATGGTCTGGCCACCCCGAGCGCCGCTGACGGCAATCGTGACATGCTCGCGGCCAGGCGTGGCGACCTCTTTGTCCCATTCACCCAGAACGCCTAGCCACCAGCAGAAGTCGCGGTTGCGATAAGAGCGTGGCGGGCGATCATGCGGTCCCACCGACAGGTAAACTTTCTTGCCTGCACGCTGTAGTTCGTCTGCAATCTGTACCCCTGACGAACCGGCGCCCACCACCAGAACCGCACCTTGGGGCAATTGTTGCGGATTACGATACTCGGCGGAATGGATTTGTACGATCGTCCCCTCTTTCGGAGCGATCGGCGGAATAACCGGACGTTGGAACGGCCCGGTTGCGACGACCACGCGGTTGGCCTCGATCAGGCCCTTCGAGGTTTCAACGATGAATCCCGGCCGGCCAGTGTTGCGCACCACGCTCTTCACTTCCACACCCGTGCGGATGGGGGCGTTGAATTTCCTGGCATAGGCTTCAAAATAGTCTGCCACGCGTTCCTTCCCCGCGAAGGCGTCGGGATCAAGATCGTCGAACTGGAGACCCGGAAACCGGTCATGCCAGGCAGGACCGTTGGCAACCAGCGAATCCCAGCGTCCCGTGCGCCAGCGTTCGGCAATGCGATCGCGCTCCAGCACGAGGTGGGGCACCCCAAGTTTGCTGAGATGTTCGCTCATGGCGACGCCGGCCTGACCGGCGCCTACGACGAGCGTATCAATTGACGTTTTTTCAGCTGTCATGGCTGGCTCCTCCTGAAATGCGACTCTGGTGTGAGTGACATTCTGATCAGGGCTAGGGATTAGCGAAATTATGATTTTTGTGGTCGCTGGCGAGCAAAAAGCTCACTCAGAGCTGACGAATGGGCGAACCGTCGAGCTAGGCGTGAATCGCTTCGACAATCTGCGGGTAAGCCGTTCGATAGGTGTTTTCGGTGACATAGCCGATGTGGGGCGTAGCCAGTACGTTCGGCTGAAAGCGGAACGGATGCGCGGCGGGTAGCGTCTCTTCGTCGAATACGTCGAGCGCAGCGCCGCCGATGCGACGTTCCTGCAGCGCCTCAATCGTCACACCCAGTTCGCGCGCGGTCCACGTACAGCACCACATCCCTGGTCATCAGCTTGCCGGTGAGACCGCCTTCCAGATAGTCGCCGTCGACGATCTTCGGAAAGCGGTTCAACGTTGCAAAGTTGACGCCGCTACTGCTGTTCAGCACATCGAGCAGCAGATGCAAATCGAGGCCCGCCTTTTTGCCCGCGACCATCACTTCAGCGCTCGCGGCGAGGCTCACCGCGTTCAGAAAGTTGTTCAGCAGCTTCGTCGTGTGGCCGGTTCCGCTCGGGCCCATGTAGGCGACCTTTGCGCTGATCGGTTTGAACGCCCACTGCAGCGTCTCCACGGCGCCGGCGTCGGCGTCGGCAACGCGTTGGCCGCTCTCCAGCACATTCTCCGGCAATTTGTTAATCTCGCTCCGAAACCCCTATTCCCCCGATGCGATGACGCAAGGAGCGTGAAGCATGAGCAGCACTGTCGACTACGTGCCACCGAAAGTCTGGACCTGGAACAAGGAAAACGGCGGCCGGTTCGCAACCATCAATCGCCCGATCTCGGGGCCGACGCACGACAAGGAATTGCCGGTTGGCCTGCATCCCCTGCAGCTCTATTCGCTGGCGACGCCCAACGGCGTCAAGGTCACGGTGATGCTCGAAGAACTGCTGGCGCTTGGCCATAGCGGCGCGGAGTATGACGCCTGGCTGATCAGGATCGGCGATGGCGAACAGTTCGGCAGCGGCTTCGTCAACATAAATCCGAACTCCAAGATTCCCGCGTTGCTCGATCGCAGTGGCGCAAAGCCCATCCGGGTGTTCGAGTCGGGCTCGATTCTGTTGTACCTTGCGGAGAAATTCGGCGCTTTCCTTCCGACCGAGACGAGCGCGCGCGCCGAATGCCTGTCATGGCTGTTCTGGCAAATGGGCAGCGCACCGTATCTGGGTGGCGGCTTCGGCCATTTCTTTGCGTACGCGCCCAGCAAAATCGAATATGCGATCGACCGGTTCACGATGGAAGTGAAGCGTCAGCTCGACGTCCTCGACAAGCAGCTCGCCGATAACGAATACATTGCGGGCAGTGAGTACACGATCGCCGATATGGCCATCTGGCCCTGGTACGGCGGGCTGGTGAAAGGCTGGCTCTATGAAGGCGGCGAATTCCTCTCAGTGCAGGACTATAAGCATGTGCAGCGTTGGGCCAATACAATCGGCGAACGCCCGGCCGTGCGGCGTGGACGGAAGGTCAATCGCACTTTTGGCGAGCTTTCAGACCAGTTGCACGAACGCCATGCCGCCACTGACTTCGAGACTCACACGCAGGACAAGCTAAGCGTCCAGAAGTAGCCGCTTCCTGCAGCAATAGCGCTTTGCGCGCGCCTGACTTCGGATTGACGTAAGTTGGGCGGCGCGGCCCTTACATCCGCCCGACACGGGCGCCGTGAGTTAACGATTTCTTCAGCTTTAGTCCATGGTGTTCCCGGCAACCGGATCGCAGTATTAGACGGGGCGATCCGGACTGCGCAAAGCCTTCACCAAAGCATCCGGCATTGCCGTTCCGGCCAGCTACCGGCTGACCGTGTCCGTACTTCTTTGCTGGAGTAACTCGACATGAAGATATTTCGAATCGTGGTGACCTGCGCCGTCGCCCTCGTCGCTGGACACGTTTATGCGCAAGACCAGCCTGCCCCTCCAGTCGCTGCGCACCCCGCCCAGGATGTAGGAGGCATCTCCGATGCATCAAGAAGCGCCGCCGGAGCGCCACAAGCGATGACACGGCAACAGGTCTATCAGGACCTGGTTCACTCAGAGCAATCGGGGGAACAGGACCGGCTTTGGAATGGCCTCTATAAGGGTCAGTGACCTCACATAGGCTCGCTTAAGCGAGCCTCGTGCGCACGTGGCTGTCAATAACCTATGCGCTTTTCGATGTTGCGGAATCGTTTACACGAGCGGTAGCTACGAAACCACGGATTCGTTCGGAGTTCACACATACGCGGTGAGCGGTCCGCCAGAGCAGCTTCGAGCCAATGAAACATTTCGTCGGGTTTTGCCAGCCTGGCGTACAGCTCTGCAAACAGGAACGGTGACGTGTAGCCGCTTTGACGCCTGGTTAGCAAGTCCTGCAAGTACCATTGCAATACTGCGTCGTAGCCGCCGGTTGTCCAAGCTGTCTGAATCACCTCCGCTCGGGTGAATTCGTTGCAACGCGTGAGTGCGTCGACGGTCGCGTCGACAGCCTCCTTATATAAACCCTGCACTTCAAATGCCGTCGCCAGTAGCTGATAGACAAGCGGCGAGTGGTTGCCTCGTCCGGCCGCAAAATACTCCTTGATGACTTCCTCGTACCTGCCCGATTGCACAAGGCCGAATACGCGCGAGCCCTCGAATCCCAGCGGATCGGTTTTCTCGGCGCGCGCGAATTGCGCTTGTCCTTCCGCCTCCCGGCCGACCACGAGCAGCAGCCTGGCATAGAGCCGGCTGGTTTCGGCGTGATTCGGATTCAGACGCAACGCCTCCAGAAACTCGCCCTCCGCTTTGCGCCAATCCCAGTCATGAAAATAGTGCACGCCAGCCAGCGCCTGATGGGCCTCCGGAAGATCCGCGTCGAGTTGCAGCGCTCGTAGCGCCGCTTCGCGCGCTCTCGGATAGCCCGTACTCGCGGCATAGAAACCATGCGTAGCGGTAGCGCCATAGACGTTGGACAAACCGACATAGCCGAGCGCGTAAGTTGGATCACGATCGATTGCAGCCTCGAAGTAGCCGCGAGCGCGAATGAAGTCCTCTGCGCTAAGCCCGTGATGGTCTGCGAACCCAGCTTCGAAATGGACGCGACGGGTCCAGTAATAGCGGCCGCGCAGATAGGCGTCGTGGGCACAAGGATCGATCGGCAGGCGTCGTGCGAGCATGCGACGCTGCTGCTCCGCGAGTGCCGGTGAGACCTCACCGGCGAGCGCGGCGCCGACCTCCATCTGCATGTCCAGCGCGTCTGTTGCCAACATTTCGCGAGCGCCGCTCCAGACCTGTGTCTGATCGAAACAGCGAACCAGTTGCGCCCGCAGGCGCACGTTCCCCCTATCCCGAGTCAAGGAGCCTTCCAGCATATAGTCGAGTCCCAGTTCATGGGCAATCTCCGCAATGCTCTTGCGAGTGTGCTGGTAACACTTGGCTGTCGTCCTCGCGATAACCGAGATCTGCTCAGCATTGAGCATGCCGAGGTTGGCGGAGGTCTCGTCTGCGAGCGCGTCGCAGAAGTTGTCCAGGCTCGCATCATCGGTCTTGTTCTCGAACGGCAGCACGAGCACGCGAACCGCAGCGGGTGGCGTGGCCGGAGGCGACTGCGGAGAAAAAGCCTGCAGACCCTCGAGGCGATAGCCTTTGCCCTTGACGGTCAGCAGATGCCGCGGGTTCTCGGGGTCTTCGCCAAGCGCGACGCGAATTTTGCGGATCGCCGTATTGATGCCGTTGTCGGTGTCGCGAAACGTGTCTCCGCCCCACAGCGCCTTGACGATGTCTGCACGCGTCACAAGTTGCCCGCTGCGCGACGCCATCAGGATGAGCAATTCCATCGGCATGCGCTCAAGCCGGATCTGCTGGCCGCCACGGCGCAACTCATAGCGCTCGACGTCCAGTTCGATATCCGCAATTCTCACGGCACATGGGTTGTTCACGTGCGCTCCCGCGACGTCGATGCGTCAATTGCTCGCCAGAACGCCCCGTTCTGCGTGAGACGGTCTCATCGCAAACGACGCCACAAAGCCGAGCCCCGCGCAGAGCATCATGAGCAGCGCGGGAGCTGCATTCCAATGGGTTCGGGCAACCAGAATCGTAGCGGCGAGCGGAGCGGTGCCCATGGTTGCAGCCAGGCCGAGATTCATCGCGCAGCCAACCCCGCTAAATCGCACACCAATCGGAAACATTTCGGCAATCGCGCACGCGAAGGTGCCGGCTGCGAACGAAGCGACCACCCCTGCCAGGAAAAACCATATCAACAAGCCAGCTCGCTCGCGGCTGACAGCCATGTAAAAGCACGGGGCGAATAGGGCGGACAGCACGGCGCCGGTACGGAATACATAGCGTCGCGGCAACAGATCGCCGGCTTTGGCCGTGAGGAGAACGCACGACCCGATGACGATCACATAGAGCGTCTGGGCAATGGCGATCTCACGCGGAGCATAGTTAAGCTGGCGCAGATACGCAGGCATGTAGGCAACGAAGAGTCCATTGCAGATGCCCACTAGCATCGTTGCCGCGACGCCTGTCGCAAGCGGCGCAAGATGCCAGCGAAACAGTTCGGCAAGCGGCTCCCGATGCGCAACGCTGCCCCCTCGCGAAAAGGCCTCGGTCTCCGGCAGCGTGCGGCGCAAGACGAAACTGAGCAGCCCGATTGCGCCGCCCACCAGAAAGCCTACGCGCCATCCATACTCACTGACTTGCGCGGGCGTCAAAGCCAGTTGCAGACAAAGATTGATGCCGGCGGCAAGCAACAACGCCACGTTGACGGCGAAAAACACGATACCGCACAAGAAGCCCTGATCGGCACGTGTGGTTTCCACGGCATAGACAATGGAGCCCGGCAATTCGCCGCCCACGCAAACGCCTTGGGTCAGCCGTAAAAGCAGCAACAGCGCGGGAGCCGCGACACTCCATGTCTGATACGAGGGGAGTACGCCGATGAGAAGCGTGGAGACGGCAGAGATCATCGCCGATGCAGCAAACACGATACGTCGCCCGTATTTGTCGCCGAGACGACCGAGGAAGATCCCCCCGATGGGTCTTGAAAGGTGACCGATCGCGAATATCACAAAGGACAGCGTCAACACCGACGCACCCAGTCCCGCTGGAAAGAACGCGCGGCCGATGTCCTGCGCGAAGAACCCGTAAATGATGAAATCGAACGTCTCGAGCGCCCCTCCAGAACTGGCGATCAGGATCGTCCGGCGTTGCCGGGCGGTCATTGGCGCATTGCGGGTCGGAAGCGCATTGTCGAGCATGACACCTCCTCATATCACTGGATGCAAAAACTCCGTATCACGCCTGAACGGCTTTACCTGGCTAAGCGTGCATGACCTGGCCCCCCTACCATCTTAGTCGCTGATCATCAGTCGAAAAGGTTTCTTCTAGATGGAATCGGTATCAATAGGCGCGTGCCCTGCGAAAGAGGGGGGCAGCGGTGCTTGTTAAACGCTTAACTCGAAGAGCACGCGAGGCATATCGTTCGAATCGCCGCGGTAAAGCTAGAAGCGGTGCGATATGGCGATGGCGCATGCAAACTGGCTGCGGCTGGATGAGGGTGCGGAGTTGAAGCCGTCGCCGATCGTCGCGGTCGCATCGATGACGTTGCCGGCGCCGGCCGTGCCCAACGTCTGGCCATGCGCGCGCTGAAAGCCCTGCAGCGCGTACAGCAACGTGCGCGTCGACAGGCTGTACGACTCCGCCAGATTGAACTGCTGGTACTGTGCCGGGTTCGCAATGCCGTTTGCGCGGGTCGCGCGCGTGATGCTGTAGCCCGCCGCCAGGTTGGCGAACACTGTTGCCCTAAAGTGCAGCACAGCGCCGACCGTATTGAAGATCGCCGTATCGCGGAACGCCGAGCCGACGCCAGCAATGTATTGAACATTTGAATAGGATGCCGATATGTCCCAATCCGGGGTGAGCGCGTAGGTGCCCGCAACGGCGATCCGCTGCTGAGCGCTTGCCGTCTGATAGCCATTGGTAAGGGCCGACACGCCAGGCTCACCGCCCGAGCTCGCGGTCGAGGCTGCGCCCCACACACCCCCTCCCGGCGTCGAGTTATTGAAGCGCTCGACGCCGGCGGCGACGCCGAGCGGCCCATTCGAATACCGAAGGGCGGCGCTCCAGCTCGCCCCCTGTGTGAAACTGCCTGGCACGCCGCCAAGCGAGTACGTGCCGCTGACTGTCACGCCATAAAACGCGGGCGACGTGTAGACGAGCGAGTTGTTGACCCGGTAAATGACGTCGAGGTTATCGATATCCGCGGCGTGCGCTCCGAAATAACCCGTCAACCAGGTGGTAGGGCCAAAAGCACCTACCAGCGAGTAATACGAGGTGTATTGACGGCCCGCAGTGAGCGTGCCGTAGTCCGCATTGACGAGGCCGACGAACGCCTGTCTGCTGAACTCGCCATTCACGAATTGCTGGGTACCGCTATTCAGATTGAATCCGGACTCGAGTGTAAATACGGCTTGGGTGCCGCCTCCCAGATCCTCCTGCCCTTTGAGGCCCACGCGATTGCCATTCCAGATGTTCTGGCCAAGCTTGACGGCAGAATGACCATTGGCTGTCGAGCCGAGTGAGGTCTGGCTGCTCTGATAAACGATACCGGAATCGACAATCCCATACAGCGTGACACTGTTCTGCGCGAATGCGGACGCGGTCACGCTTGCTATGCCGGCAACGACAAGAAGCCTGGCGTACGGAACGTTGTTGTTCATTCAGTTCCTGCTCCGGCGTAGGGCCGCTTGAAACCAGGAAGCGCCTTAGCATGATAGGAAACTTGTGCGACTGGTGCGAACTGCGAGACCGGTGAATGTCGCAAGCAGATGAATTTTTGTCTGAACGTGTGGTGACTGGTGCGTTCGGGTTTAGCGCCCAACTTGGGAAACTCATGCAGCCGCGAACAACGTAGCGGCCCAATCTGCAAACACCCTTACCTTGGTGCTATATCTCCGGCTAGGCGGATACGCGATATAGACCTGAATCGGGTCGGGTCGCCATCGCGCGAGAATGGGTACCAGTCGCTTGTGCTCGATGAACGGGCGAACCATGAAGTCCAACGTGTGGACGATCCCCAAACCAGCCAGTGCAGTCGCAAGGTGCGCGTTGCTCTCGCTGACCAGAATGTCATTGCGTAGTCGACCCAGCGTGATCGTCTCCTCGCCGCGGCGAAACATCAGGGGCTGCGTCACCCCCGTACTTGCAGAAAAGTACCCAACGACAGGCATGTCTTTATCCACGATGTCCTGGGGATGTTTCGGCGTGCCGTGCTTCGCGAGATACGCAGGACTCGCACAGGTGGTCCACGCAAGCGTCCCGATCTCATGTGTCACAAGGTTTGGGTCATCGGCGGTACTTCGAATGGCACAGTCTATGTTTTCTGCCACAAGATCCACCGTACGGTCGGTGACGCTGAGTTGAACCTGTATCTCGGGATAGCGCGCAAGAAAGGCCGGCAACGCAGGAATGAGGATGCCGCTTGCTGTCGATCCGCCACTATCGACTCTCAGCACGCCACGTGGGCTCGCCTGCCCCCGGCCTAGCGTGGCCTCAATGTCATCTAGCTCGCTTAGCAGTTGCCGGGTGCGTTCATAGTAAGCGGCGCCATCGGTTGTTACGCTGACCCGCCGTGTACTTCGCTCCAGCAGTTTTATGCCGAGATGCGTCTCCAGCGACTGAACCCATTTGCTCGCCGTGGCATTGGGGATATTCAGGGAAAGGGCTGCACGCCCGAAGCCCCCTGTCTCAACAACGCGCACAAAGATACGGATTGCTTGCAAATGGTCCATGGAATCTGCCTCGTCGATTATCTACATATGTGGATAGATAAACAACCATACACCTATTTATCCGCATGGGTGTTTAAACTAAGCTGGGCCCACTCTTTAACACAGGTGAACCAGGAACGCTGAAATGACAACTTCTCTCTATGACAACATCCATTCGAGCAAGCATGCGGGAAAGGTAGCGCTCGTGACTGGCGGTAGCACCGGAATTGGCCTCGCTACTGCCAAGCGCTTCGCTCGCGAGGGTGCAACCGTGTTTATTACCGGCCGACGTCAGGCGGAACTGGACGCTGCGGTCGTTGAGATCGGGCACGGGGCACGTGCGATTCGCGGCGACATTTCGTCGGCGGCGGACCTCAAGACAATTGTCGAGGCGGTGGCGGCGGCACATCAAAGGATCGACATTCTCTTTGCCAATGCGGGCGGAGGAGAGTTCGTCCCTCTCGGCGAGATCACCGAAGCACAGTTCGACAAGTACTTCGGCATCAACGTGAAAGGCACCTTGCTAACCGTGCAAAGTGCATTGCCGCTCATGCGTCCGGGTAGCGCGATCGTGATAACGGGCTCGATCGCGTCGATGCAAGGGACACCGGCCTTCGGTGTTTATGCCGCCACCAAGGCGGCCTTGCGCTCCTTCGCACGCACGTGGGCGTCAGATCTCAAAGGGCGCGACATCCGCGTGAACGTGGTCGCGCCTGGCGTCGTCGTCACGCCTGCCTATAAGAGTGAGTTGAAGTTAAGCGACGACCTGATTGAAGCGTATAGCAAGGAAGTCTCCGCAACGACTCCCCTCGGCCGCGTGGGTGACGCCGACGAGATCGCCAAAGCGGTTTCCTTTCTCGCGTCCGACGACGCCAGCTATATCACGGGTACGGAATTGTTCGTCGACGGCGGGCTCGCGCAGGTTTGATTTTCAGCGTTGCGCCCGACCCGGACGGTTACTGGCGACTACCCATCCAGTCCACCCCGCCGTGCCGGCAGTCGGGCCAACACCTGATCTACGTTTCTGCGCTTTTCGCCGTCACCAAGGCGCTCAATGGGAGCCGCGCCTAGAACGACCGCGCCGGCCACCATACCCATCCGCGAGCCGAACGCCGTAATTCGACGACCGAGAGTGGCGCGATCTCAATGCGAGTGAACGATGCCGGGGGCGCATTCAGCGCATGGATCAAAGCGGCACGGATGACCGGAGCAGAGGTGACGGCGACCACGCTCGCCGTCCCGTCCAGCGCATCGAGCCAGCCGCCAACCCGCGCAATAACCTGTACAAAGGACTCGCCACCATGCGACGCCGCATAAGCATCGCGGCTCCATGCTGCGAGCTCGTGCGGCGTGTCTTCCGCAACCTCTGCGAGCCGCCGGCCGCGCCATTGACCGTAGTCCACGTCTACCAGGTCGGGCGCAACCCGTATTGCGAGGCCGAGCGCCTGCGCCGTATCGCGCGCGCAAGGCGCAGGACTACTGAACGCGACCGCATCTTCGATCGGAGGCAGGCGTTCGCGCCAAGCCGTCGCGTCCGCGATCCCGCGCGCATCCAGCGGATCATCGGCCGGAAACCTGCCCTGCCGCATCGCGGGCGTAGCTGCGTGGCTGATCAGTAAGACACGTGTACCCATTTTCCCTTTCAATTGAAAGTTACGCCGATCGAAAACACCTTGCATTTGCCCGACCACGAAAGCTTAGCGCGTAGAATACGCCTTAGCGTGGAGCACGGAAGCCGGTGCAAGCCCGGCGCGGTCGCGCCACTGTATGCGGTTCATCGACGAACCGAAAGCCAGACCCGAGCTCCGCGTCACTTCTGCAATCCATTATTGGGGCGCGTAACCCCTGGAGAGAGTCAATCATGACTGACGCTGTATTGAATCCGGCCGCCGAGCCGACTCCCATTCCTCTGCGTGAACTGCTGCCATGGATTATCTTTGGCGGCTTGATCATGCTGCTCGCCATCTACTTCGTGGGTGCTGAAGAGGGCGCAACATCGCTCGTCCCCGGCATGTACGTCCATGAGTTCGTCCACGACGGCCGCCACCTGCTTGGCTTCCCCTGCCACTAACGCGGAGTCCATTATGGTCGGTAAATTGTTGGTACGCGGCATGCTCGCAGGCGTCGCCGCGGGACTTCTCACGTTCGGTTTCGCCAAGCTGGTCGGCGAACCCCAGGTGGATCAGGCTATTTCCTTCGAGGCAAAGGCCGATGCGGCAAAGGGCGAACCGCCTGAACCCGAAATCGTCAGCCGGCACACGCAGGCAGGCCTAGGCCTGCTGACCGGTGTGGTGACCTTCAGCGCTGCAGTTGGCGGTCTGTTTGCACTGACGTTCGCCTATGCGTTCGGCCGCGTCAGCAAACTGGGCGCACGACCTTTGTCTGCGTGGCTTGCGCTTGCGGCATTCGTCACGCTGGTGATCGTGCCGAACATCAAATACCCTGCCAATCCGCCTTCGGTGGGCGACCCCGAGACAATCGGAATGCGGACTGGGCTGTTCTTCCTCATGATTGCGATTTCGATCGCAACGATGGTGTTTTCGCTCAAGCTGCGCAAGCACGCCACTGCCCACCTCGGTCAATGGAATGCATCGATCGTTGCAGGCATCGTGTTTGTGGTGATCATCGGCGTCGTGCAGCTAGCGCTGCCCGTGATCAACGAAGTGCCGGCAGCTTTCCCCGCAGTCCTGCTCTGGAAATTCAGGGTCGCGGCGATCGGCATGCAAGTGATCTTGTGGACCACCATCGGCTTGCTGTTCGGCGCGCTTGCGGAGCGTGCCCAACGCACGGCATCGACAGGCCGGATCGTCGGCAAGTCGGCTTACCTCTGAGGCCATGCAACCGCTCGCGCGGTTGCGCCCTCCCTCCTCCGGAACCGGCTACGTCAGTCGCATCCTCGTGAAGAGCCCGCAATGACGCGGGCGCTTCACCGCAGCTCGTTCGCGTTAGCAGTGTTCCAGCGCGTACGACAGGTCGGCGATCAGATCGTCGGGATGCTCCAGCCCAACAGACACGCGAATCAACCCTTCCGACACGCCCGCCTTGGCGCGCGCTTCAGCGGGCACGCCTGAATGCGTCGTCGACGCGGGGTGACAGATCAGCGACTCCGTACCGCCGAGGCTCACGGCCGATTTGAACAACGTCAGGCCGTTGATCAGTTTGAACGCCTGCTCACGGCCGCCGTCCAGGACGAACGCAAACGTCGAGCCGGGCCCGGTGCACTGACGCCGATAAACCGCCTGATACACCGGGTCCTCGATCAGTTCCGGATGCAGGACTTTCACGGGATGATACGGATTGCCCGCGAGCCATCGCGCGACGGCGCTGCCGCTACGTGCGGCCTGCTCCATGCGCAGCACCAACGTCTCCATGGAACGCGTAATCATCCATGAGGAATGCGGATCGAGTTGCGAGCCCAGCATGCTGCGGATCGCGCGGACCTTCGTGATCAGGCTACGGCTGCCGGTGACACCACCCGCCACCAAGTCGCTATGACCGCCGATGTACTTCGTCAGCGAATACACGCTCAGGTCGATGCCCTGCTTCGCCGGCTTCTGATACAGCGGACCCAGCAGCGTGTTGTCGCACACCGAAAGAGGTCGATAGCCGTGGCGCGTTTCGAACGCGTCGATCTCGCGGCGCAGCCCTTCCAGATCGAACAGCGCATCCGTTGGGTTGGCCGGCGTCTCGACGTAGCACATCCGCACGGTGCCCTTTTTTGCCGCCGCTTCTAATGCGTCGCGGATCGCCTCCACCGAAAGACCATCCTCGATGACCTCGAAACGGATGCCCCACTCCGGCAGAAACTTTGAAATCAGCGTTTCGGTGCCGCCATAAAGCGGCACGGACTGAACTACGCAGTCGCCTGGCCGCAGAAATGCCAGCAGAATCGCTGCGATAGCGGACATGCCGCTTGAAGTCACGACAGTGGATTCGGAGCCGTCGAGCAACGCAAGACGATCTTCGACAATCTCCAGATTCGGGTGATTGAAGCGGCTATACACGAGACCCGCACTTTCACCTTCCGGTGACGGCTTGCGGCCTGAAACCATATCGAAGAAGTCGGCGCCGTCCTCGGCCGTGCGAAACGCAAACGTCGACGTCAAAAAAACCGGCGGCTTCACCGATCCTTCCGACAGGAAGGGATCGTAGCCGTACGACATCATCTGGGTTTCGGGGTGCAGATCGTGATCGGCAATCTTGCGCTTGTGATAGTTGCGATAGGCCATGCTTTGCTCCATGCCATGTCGTAGGGAAGGTAGAACGGTAGTTGCAGTCCCAGCGCGCATGACGCTCAAAGAGGATCGCTCTTTGGGCTTGCGCGTGACCATGCTACTCCATGGCGACGATTCATCGCGAACTGTATGGCCGGAAATGGCAACCGGCCACTCGAAGGTGGCCGGCTTTCTTGCAAGAGGTGCTTGTTATTCAGCCCGTACTCGCTTGTAGCCCTTGCGAGGCGGCGCGAGCGGTTTAGGCGGAAGCGCGCAGCTTCCTCGCGGCCGCGACCATGTTGGTCAGCGCCGGAATGACTTCTTCCCACTGGCGCGTCTTCAGGCCACAGTCCGGATTCACCCACAGGCGTTGCGCCAGAATGCGTTCGGCCGCCTTCTTCATCAGTTGAACGATGTGTTCTTCGGTCGGAATGTTCGGCGAGTGGATGTCATAGACGCCCGGGCCGATTTCGTTCGGGTAGTTGAAGTTGTCGAACGCGTCCAGCAACTCCATATCCGAGCGCGAAGTCTCGATAGTGATCACGTCGGCGTCCATATCCGCGATCGACGCGATGATGTCGTTGAACTCCGAATAGCACATATGCGTGTGGATCTGCGTTTCGTCATCCACGCCATTGGCCGTGATGCGGAACGAGGTGACGGCCCAGTCGAGGTATTCCTTCCATTGCGACTTACGCAGCGGCAGGCCCTCGCGCAAGGCGGCCTCGTCGATCTGGATCACGCGCACGCCGGCCTTCTCGAGGTCCAGCACTTCTTCGCGGATCGCCAATGCAAGCTGGTAGCACGACACCGAACGCGGCTGGTCGTCGCGCACGAAAGACCAGTTCAGAATCGTCACCGGGCCGGTCAGCATGCCCTTCATCGGCTTGTTGGTCAGCGACTGGGCATACTTGATCCATTCGACAGTCATGGCCTTCGGTCGGCTGATGTCGCCGAACAGGATGGGCGGCTTCACGCAACGCGAGCCATACGACTGCACCCAACCGAACTGGCTGAAGGCGTAGCCGTCGAGCTGTTCACCGAAGTATTCGACCATGTCGTTACGCTCGGCTTCGCCGTGCACCAGCACGTCCAGACCCAGCGCTTCCTGCTCGCGCACGCTGCGTTCGATCTCGGCGCGCATCGCGGTCTTGTACCCGGCTTCGTCCAGTGCGCCGCTCTTGAACTGGCTGCGTGCATGGCGGATCTCGCCGGTTTGCGGGAACGAACCGATCGTCGTGGTCGGGTATGCCGGCAGCTTCAACAATGCCGCTTGTTTGTTGGCGCGGGCCGGATAGGCGTTTTTGCGCTGCCCCAAGGCCGGGTTGATCTTCGCGAGAGCGGCTTTAACCGTCGGGTTGTTCACACGCGGCGACGCACGGCGTGCGGCAATGGCTGCAGCGTTAGCGCCCAGTTCCGCCTTGACGGCGTCGCGGCCGTTGTTCAGCGCGGTAGCCAGCACCTTTAGTTCGCCCAATTTTTGCAGCGCGAAGGCGAGCCACGAGCGGACTTCCGCGTCCAGCTTTTGTTCGCTTTCGAGGTCCACCGGCACGTGCAGCAGCGAGCACGACGGCGCGATCCACAGGCGATCGCCGAGTTGCTTCGCAACCGGTTCGAGCCAATCGAGCACGCTGGAGAGGTCCGTCTTCCAGATGTTGCGCCCGTTGATCACGCCCAGCGACAGCACGCTGTCTTTGGGGAGTTGAGCAATTGCCGCGTCAACTTCAGCGCGGGCATTGATCGCATCCAGATGCAGACCCTGCACCGGTAGCTTGACAGCCAGCGGCAGGTTGCCGAGCAACTGGCCGAAGTATGTTGCCAACAGCAGCTTGACCTTGCTGTTCGCCAATGCGTCGTAGGCCGTGACATACGCTTGCTGCCATTCGGCGGACAGTTCCGTCACGAGGATCGGCTCGTCGATCTGAACCCATTCGACACCTTGCGCCGCCAGCGTAGCCAGCAGTTCCGCATAGACCGGCAAGATGCGCGGCAGCAGCGCCAGCTTGTCGGAGTCGTCCTTAGCCTTTCCCAGTGCAAGATAGGTGACCGGGCCCACGATCACCGGCTTGGCCTTCACGCCTTGTGCCTTGGCCTCGGCCAGTTGTTCCAGCAGGCGTGACGGGTCGAGTCTGAATTCCGTGCCAATGCTGAATTCGGGGACGATGTAGTGATAGTTCGTGTCGAACCACTTGGTCATCTCGCCGGCAGCGACGCCGCCGCAGCATGCGCTGTGGTCCTCGGCACCCTTCGCCGAGCGGCCGCGGGCAACGCGGAAGTAGTTGTCGAGGGTATCGCCGTGAAAGCCTTGCACGCGCTCGGGCAGGTTACCGAGCGTGAAGCTCATTTCCAGCACCTGGTCGTAGAAAGCGAAATCACCCGCAGCAGCCAGACCCAGGTCGGCCTGGTGTGCCCAGTGCCGCTGGCGCAGCTGGGCGCCCAGCGCTTTCAGTTCGCCCAGCGAGGACTCGCCTTTCCAGTAGGACTCGAGCGCGAATTTCAGTTCGCGCTTCGCGCCGATACGGGGGAAGCCCAGATTGTGTGTCGTTGCCATCGTGTCGCCTTGGTTCGGTCAGGTTGCGGATTGGCAGATCGTAGCGAACGCGGCTTATGAAGTAAAATGGTCTTATTTCAACGAACCATGAGTTATGCTCATGTACAGACATGCTTGAAAGAATTCACCTGGCCATCGTTCAGGCGGTGGACAAGCACGGCTCGCTCACCGCGGCAGCGGACATCCTGTGCGTGACGCAATCGGCCCTCAGCCACTCCATGAAAAAGCTGGAGCAGCAACTCGGCACAGATATCTGGTTCCGCGAGGGCCGCAGCTTGCGCCTGACCCAAGCCGGTCAATATCTGCTTGCGGTTGCGAACCGCCTGCTGCCGCAACTGGATCTGGCTGAGGAGCGCCTTAAACAGTACGCGCAGGGCGAGCGCGGCGCGCTGCGTATCGGCATGGAATGCCATCCCTGCTACCAGTGGTTGCTCAAGGTGGTGTCGCCCTATCTCGCGCGCTGGCCGGACGTGGATGTCGACGTCAAGCAGAAATTCCAGTTTGGCGGCATTGGCGCCCTGTTCGGCTACGAGGTCGACCTGCTCGTGACGCCGGATCCGCTCTACAAGCCGGGCTTGCGCTTCGAACCGGTGTTCGACTATGAGCAGGTTCTGGTGGTGAACCGCGAGCACCCGCTGGCCGGCGTAGAGTATGTGAAGCCCGAGCAGTTGACGCGCGAGGTGCTGGTCACGTATCCGGTCGAAATCGACAGGCTCGACATCTACAATCAGTTTCTGATGCCGGCAGGTATCACGCCCCGGCGCCACAAGGCGATCGAAACCACCGATATCATGCTGCAGATGGTGGCAAGCGGCAGGGGCGTCGCGGCGCTGCCGCGCTGGCTGGTGGAAGAGTACGCCGACAAGATGAACATTGTCCCGGTGCGGTTGGGACGTAAAGGCATCGCCAAGCAGATTTTCCTGGGTGCCCGCGAAACCGACACCGAAATTGACTACCTCAAGGCTTTTATCGACCTGGCGCGTATGCCGGTGGCAGCCTTGACCGAATCAAAGGCCACGCCATGAGCAGTGAGCATTACCCCAGCCGATCATCACCATAAAGAATTCCGATTGTTGTTGATCTGGACTTTGCTCGTTCCTAAGATGAATCTACCGTACGAAAAAATGATAACGCGGAGACACTGTCTATGGATGCGCATGCGAAGCCCGAACGGGCAATCAAAACGGTAGAGGATGCGATTCGCCTGGTAGAGGCGAGCGGGCTCACGCATATCAAAGTTGGCCTGTCCGACGTCGATGGCATTCTGCGCGGCAAATACCTGCGCAAGGATAAATTCCTTGGGGCGCTGCGTTCGGGGTTCGCGTTCTGCAACGTCGTATTAGGTTGGGACGTGGACGACCAGATGTACGACAACACGACTTACACTGGCTGGCATACCGCGTATCCAGATGCCATGGTGCGCATCGTGCCCGAGAGCTGCCGGCGCTTGCCGCTGGAACAGGGCGACGGTGAAGACATGTTGTTCTTCCTTTCCGAATTTGCGGAGGATGCCGAAGCAATCTGTCCGCGTGGCCTGTTGAAGCGCATATTGAAGCGCGCAGATGGGATGGGTTTCGAGGCCTTTTCCGCACTTGAATATGAGTTCTTCATGTTCGAAGAGACGCCGCATTCGGTGCGTGAAAAGAACTACCGCAACCTGAAAAACTGGACGCCGGGCAATTTCGGCTATTCAGTGCTGCGTAGTACGGTCCAAGGCGATTTCTACCGGCAATTGCTCGATCTGTGCGAGCAGATGGACATGCCGATCGAGGGCCTGCATACCGAGACCGGTCCCGGTGTACTGGAGGCCGCACTGGCGTTCGACAGCGCCGCCGACATGGCGGACAAGGCCATGCTCTTCAAAACATTTACCAAAGCGCTGGCCCAGAAGAACAATCTGATGGCCACGTTTATGGCGAAATGGTCACCTGACCACCCAGGACAGAGCGGTCATATCCACATGTCCTTGCGCGAGAAGAGCACCGGCAAGTCGGTGTTTTACGACGAAAGCCGTCCCTACAATATGAGCGCCAGGCAGGCCAGCTTTATGGCGGGCGTGCAACGCTACCTGCCCGAATTCATGTCGATGTTCGCGCAGACCGTCAACAGCTATTCGCGTCTGGTGCCGGGCTATTGGGCGCCGCTCGATGCAACCTGGGGTGTCGAAAATCGAACCACGGCCCTGCGCCTGATCCCAGGTTCGGAGAAATGTCAGCGCGTTGAAGTCCGCATCGGTTCGGCCGACGCCAATCCCTATATCGCCTTGGCTGCCGCGTTGGGCGCCGGTTTGTATGGCATCGAACAGGGCCTGAATCCGGAGCCGATCGTACAGGGCAACGCCTATACGCAGGAATTTCCAGCCCATTTGAAACTGCCCAACACCCTGTGGGAGTCTGCACAGCGACTGCGCCACTCCGAAGCTGCGAAGACCTTGTTTGGCGAAGCGTTTGTCGAGCACTTTGTCGCGACTCGCGAATGGGAAGAGCGGCAGTTCCGTCGGCATGTGACCGATTGGGAGCTGGCCCGCTACTTCGAGATTATCTGAGTCCAAAAAATCCAGGCCTCCTATGACGAAAGACGAACTGATCACCATTAGCCCGATAGACGGCAGCGAAGTCGTGCGCCGGCCTTATGCGAGTGAGTCGCACATCGAGCAGACGCTACGAAACGCGCAAATTACCCAGAAGGCGTGGGCCGCAAGACCGCTGTCGGAGCGCTTGGCGCTGGTTGGCCGTGCCGTCGACCACTTTGTCGAGAACAAGGCCACCATCGCCGAGGCGATTACCCGCCAGATGGGACGCCCGCTGCGCTACACCGCCGGCGAAGTGGACGGCTTTGCCGCCCGGGCGCGCCATATGATGGCGATTGCGGAAGAGGCATTGAAGCCCGTTCAGGTAGAACCTCAAGCGGGCTTTACCCGGTTTATTTCGCGTGAACCGGTTGGCGTGGTGTTGACCATCGCGCCGTGGAATTACCCCTTGTTGACGGCCGTCAACAGTATCGTGCCGGCTTTGCTCGCGGGCAATACGGTAATTCTTAAGCACTCCGACCAGACGCCGCTGTGCGCCGAACTCATTCACCAGGCCTTTGTTGAGGCCGGGGTGCCCGAGGGCGTATTTCAGTATCTGCATGCGGATCATGAACGTGTGCGTCGATTGATACGCTCGGACGAGATCGGTTTTGTGTGTTTCACCGGTTCGGTGGGCGGAGGCCGTATCGTCGAGGAAGCCGCGGCCGGCCGCTTTATCGGTGTTGGGCTGGAATTAGGCGGGAATGATCCAGCCTACGTGCGAAGCGAGGCAAAGCTTGATCACGCAGTGGAAACGCTGGTCGACGGCGCCTTCTTCAACTCGGGCCAGTCATGCTGCGGTATCCAGAGAATCTATGTGGCTCAGCCTGTGTACCAGGAGTTTGTCGAGCGTGCCGTGACGCTGACGAATCAGTATGTATTGGGTAATCCACTTGATGCGCAAATCACCTTGGGGCCGGTCGTCCGGACGGCGGCCGCCGACGGCGTGCGGGCAGTGATCGCAGAAGCACTCGCCAAAGGCGCTAAAAATCTGATCGACGAAAGCCGATTCGTCATGTCGCGCGTCGGCACGCCTTATGTGGCACCGGGCGTGTTCGTCAACGTCGATCACAGCATGACGCTGATGAACGATGAGTGTTTCGGACCGGTGGTGGGCATCATGCCTGTGTCCAGCGATGAACAGGCCATCGAACTGATGAACGACAGCCCCTACGGCTTGACGGCCGCTGTATTTACGAGCGACGAAGAAGCGGCGCTATCGATCGGCCGGCGTGTCGAAACCGGCACCTTCTTTATGAACCGCTGCGATTATCTCGACCCGGCGCTCGCGTGGACCGGGGTGAAGAATACGGGCCGAGGGGCGACCTTGTCGGTAGTCGGTTACGAACATCTGACGCGGCCCAAATCCTTTCATCTGAAAACCGGCCTTTGAGCCGGACCCTCGAAGGAATTTCGTATGTCACTTCCGTCCGTGAACTGGAATTACCCGACCGCCGTCAAGGTTGGCGCAGGCCGCATCCGCGAATTGCCGCAGTGGTGTGAAAGCCTGGGCATGCGCCGGCCGCTGCTGATTACCGACCCGGGTCTCGCGGCATTGCCATTGATCGGCAGCGTGCTGGAGCATAGCCGCTCCGCAGGCCTCGAATGCGGGCTGTTTCACGATATCAAGGGCAATCCCACTGGCAAGAATGTCGACGATGGCGTGGCCGTCTTCAAGGCTGGCGACCATGACGGTGTGATCGCCTTTGGCGGCGGCTCGGCCCTCGATGCTGCCAAAGCCGTAGCGCTGATGGTTGGGCAGGATCGTCCGCTGTGGGACTTCGAAGATGTCGGCGACAACTATCTGCGCGTCAACGTGGCCGGTATGGCGCCCGTTGTGGCTGTGCCGACTACCGCCGGGACCGGCTCGGAAGTCGGGCGGGCTTCGGTGATCACCGACGACCACGCCCATGTGAAGCGAATCATCTTTCACGCGAAGATGTTGCCCTCGGTTGTCATTCTCGACCCTGAGCTGACAGTGGGCCTGCCCGCAAAACTGACGGCGGCGACCGGCATGGACGCCCTGTCGCATAACCTCGAAGCCTATTGCTCGCCGTTTTATCATCCGATGGCAACGGGCATCGCGCTCGAAGGCATTCGTTTGATCAAGCAGTTTCTGCCGCGCGCAGCCAAGGATGGTCACGATCTCGACGCTCGCCTGCAAATGCTGGTGGCATCGAGCATGGGCGCCACCGCGTTTCAGCGAGGCCTCGGCGCAATGCACGCCCTCGCCCATCCGCTGGGCGCGTTGTATGACGCCCACCACGGCATGCTCAACGCCATTCTGATGCCGTATGTGCTCAAGGCCAATGAATCGGTCATCGCGGAGCGGATCGAATTGCTGGCGCGCTACCTTGAACTGGCGCAGCCGTCGTTTGCGTCGCTCCTCGACTGGGTGCTGGCGATGCGCGATTCGCTCGGCATTCCCCATACGTTGAGCGAAATTGGCATCGACGCTCGCGACGCGGCGAAGGTCGGCGAAATGGCGGTGGTTGATGGATCCGCCGGGACCAACCCGATTCCGTTTAGCGCTGCTGACTATAGTCGCGTCTTCGTGGCGGCAGTCGAAGGCATGTTGTAACGCCAACTGGGACGAGCCAGCGTTATTGAGAGGTTGGTGTGGCAAGAATCGGCATCGCGGGCTTTCTACATGAGACGAATACCTTCGCCGCCAGCCGGGCGCGCTTCGCCACTTTCGTCGAGGCAGACGCGTGGCCCGGTTTGCTGGTTGGCGAGGAGATGTTCGGCGCGGTCTCGGGTGTCAATCTGGCAATCGACGGTTTTATACAGGCTGCGCAGAGCTCGCATCAACTGGTGCCGCTACTGTGGGCCTCGGCCAATCCCAGCGGCCCCGTAACAGAAGACGCATTCGAAGCGATCGCCTTCATGCTCGACCGGACGATCCGTGACTCGGGTCCGCTAGACGCGCTGTTTCTCGATTTGCACGGCGCGATGGTGAGTGAGCATCTGGAAGACGGTGAGGGAGAGTTGTTGCGGCGCCTGCGGCACAGAGTCGGCGTCACAATGCCGATTGTCGTGGCGCTCGATTTTCACGCCAATATCACGCCTGCCATGTTTGAACATGCGAGCGCCCTGCTGACGTACCGCAGCTATCCGCACGTCGACATGGCCCAAACCGGGCAGCGCGCACAGGTGTTGCTCGACCGTTTGCTTGGCGGCAGAGTGTTGCACAAGGGCTATCGCCAGCTACCCTTTCTGATTCCCATGCCCTGGCAAAGCACCCTGACCGAACCCATGCGTGGTCTGGTTGCGCTCGGAGAATCGCTAGCATCGGAACAGGTTTTTGCGGCCGAGTTTGTGCCGGGTTTCCCGCTTGCCGATATTTATCATAGCGGGCCCAGCGTAATTGCCTATGGCCACGACCGGATGGCGGTCGAGCGGGCGGTCGAATCTCTGGCGCAGGCTGCGCTCGCCAGGCACGGCGAATTCGGCGGGCATCTGTATTCGCCGAGCGAGGCGGTCGCGCATGCGATCGAGCAGGGGCTCCGAACGGGAGGCGGCACGATTATTCTGTCCGACACCCAGGATAATCCGGGCGGCGGGGGCAGCGGCGATACGACCGATATCCTGCACGAACTGCTGCGGCAAAAAGCGCAACGGGTTTGCGTCGGCGTGTTGTGCGATGCCGGCTTTGTCGAAGCGGCCGCGCGTGCTGGCCTCGGCGCCGTTATCAATGTCCCGCTGGGCGCGGTTAGCGGCACGGGATCGCCCCCGCTGCTAGCGCCGTTTGAAGTCCTTGCGCTGGGAACCGGCCGTTTCACCGGCACGGGGCCGTTCTATCTTGGCTGTCACATGGATCTCGGGGCCATGGCCCGGGTGCGCTGCGGCGGCCCGCTCGGCGTCGAGATCGTGGTGTCGAGCCGCAAACAGCAGGCGGCCGATCGCGCCATGTTCCGCCATGTCGGCGCCGATCCTGCCGATTACCGCATCCTGGTTCTGAAGAGCTCCGTACATTTCCGGGCCGATTTTGCCGCGTTGGCGGATGAAATCCTGGTGGTAGCCGCGCCCGGGGCCAATGTCGCGGATTTGCGCCAGCTGCGTTACGAAAAACTTCGGCCTGGCGTCAAGCTGCTTTGAGATCAGCCCAGCTCGATAGAAGGCAGCAACCACGGCGCATTCGCGTCGATGATCGGCAGGAAGCGATCCTTTAGCAATTGCACGCTGTCTTGGGCGAGTTGCTGCGGCAGCAAGCCCAGATCGTCTTGACGGGCCACCATGGTGAGTTCGCGGAAGAACTCCTCGCCGGGAACCGGGAACAGGCGAAACGCCTGGGAGAACTTGTTGTCCGGGGTCAACCCTGACTGCAACAGGCACAGCGGCGTGGTGATGGTCCAGCCGGCATTGGCCATCACTAGAGACATGATCGCGAAGGTGTTGTCGAGCTGCAGGCGCACCGGTGGTTGAATCCCCCACTTCTCCAACTGCGTTTCAATACTGCGGCCAATGACGGTGGTATTGCTGTAGCGAATGAAGTCGTCTCTGACCAGCAGGCTGCGCAGAGTGGGAACGGATCCTTTGAAGTCGCCCGGCAGAACCAGTACAAACGGTTCGCGCAAGATGCGCTGGCGATACAGCGAGGGATTTTTTAGCACCGGGTCATCGGACACGATGATGTCTACGCGTTTCGACAACAATGCTTCGGCGTGCTGATGCGATTGGCCGGCCACCATCGACCAGTTGGAGCTGCGCTGCCGTATCGCCGCCAGCAGCTCGGCGCCAATGCTGGTAGCCATGGAATCGACCAGTGCAATGCGAATATGTTTGAGCGGTTCGCCGTGCGGTTTGCAGAACTCTTGACTGAGATGCTTGGCGTCATCCAGCAGCGTACAGGCGCGGTTGTAGAACTGGCGACCCACCGGTGTCAACATCGGCGGCCGTTGCGAGCGATCCAGCAATTGCAGATTGAGGGTTTGTTCCAGGTTCGACAGCGTCTGAGAGACCGAGGACTGAGTGAGATTGAGCCGTTGACCGGCAGCGGTCATGCCACCGGACTCGACGACAAGCACGAAGACCTCGAGCGCCTTCAGATCGAAATTGATGCCATTTTGCATAAGACCGGCTGATTTACTGCAGCGAGAAGTGGCCAGGAACGGGTGGCGCGTGCCACACCTCGGCGTAGTGTACCTGCAGTAAGCGGACGTGTAAAAAGCGGTGGAGCGGTTAGCAGCGCGAATCCCCAACGCGCTGCAGTGCTAACTTGTCCTTGTTCGTTTGCGCATCCTATTTCGCTGTCGCCCGATGAGCCGACAGCACGGCACCCAGTTCTTCATCGGACAGTGCGGGCGCGCTTGTGAACGAGAACAGGTCGCCCCATTGAAGCACCCACTGCGCAAGTCCACTGGCGTCCGTTGCTTCTACAATCGCGACGCCACTCAATTCACCGATTGAATGCCAGCGTCCTAGCAATTTGACGTTGTCGGGCGGACGGCCACCCGTTTCCAGGAAACGCGCGACTGCTGGATTTTGCGTTGGCGGCAGCCCCTTCCATTGAACTATGAACTTCATTTCAGCCTCCACAACGGAGATGAGGACGCCGGCTCGTGGCGGCCCGACATCACCGCACACGCCACAGCGTCGCAACGCTTCGACGCCCGGCGTCGTGGCATGAAGTGTCTCCCCATCCGCGCGATTGGCATGAGGCTACGGAGCGCATGAATCATCATAGGTGAGCACGCGCAGCGGGCACCTTCTAAATACAGCCGCGAATGGCCAAGTGTTAAAGCAGCGCCGCCATTTCTATCGTCTGACCATAGCATTGAATTTTGTCGCCGCAGAATTGGAACTGACATTGCCATATATGCAGGCTCTAAAAACAGCTTGGCGACCGCGGTACAGCAACTACCATTGTCGAACCAGCAGCGAGCAGCCTGCCTCAAGTCTCTGCCGTGGGAGGCGCCAGCGCGAAGGAGGAGACTATGAATGCAAGTCCTGACGCAAAAGACCTGCATCTACGCGGAAGGTTTGCCGTCGCGCAGAAAGCCGAGCTCGCCGAGGATAGCGTCACCATGGCACAGGTGGAAGGTATCGAACTGGTCGTAATCAGGCACGCTGACACAATAAGGATTTTCGAAGGCCGGTGTCCCCATCAGGGCACGCTACTGTCGGAAGGGTCGGTGAAAGATGGCGTGCTGACCTGTCGAGGACATGGCTGGAGGTTCGAATGTGCGTCAGGCTGTCCGCTCGGCCGAGCCGGCGATCCTCTGAAGCAGTTTAGTGCATTCGTCGATGGCTCTAATGTACTGGTTGATAAAGATGAGGTACTTACATGGAACACCCGGCGCGCGGACGCCTCTACTCCATCGACACCGCTCGCTCCGCGTTCAGTCCGTTCGCTAGCGCAACTTCCCGGACCCAAGGGGTTGCCCGTGCTCGGCAACATACTCCAGCTACATCCGAGGAGGTTGCATCTCACACTGGAGGACTGGTGTCGCGAGTTCGGCCGCATCTACGTGTACAAGCTGATGAACCGGCCGTTCGTCGTTATCGCAGACGCGAATCTGATCAACCAGATCTTGCGTGACCGCCCAGGTACTTACCGGCGCTGGGATGCGATCGAAATCATCACAAAGGAACTTGGGCTGAACGGTGTGTTCTCCGCCGAAGGAGACGCGTGGAGAAGACAGCGGCGCCTCGTCGCACAAGCGTTGGACCCCGCTCATTTGCGCATGTTCTTTCCGACGCTGCGCAAGGTCACCGAGCGCCTTAGGCAACGCTGGGACAAAGCCGTGAGAGAACGGCGATCTGTCGACATTCAAAAAGACCTTATGCGCTTTACGGTCGACGTAACCACCAACCTTGCGCTTGGATACGACATGAACACGCTTGAGGGTGCGGATGACGTCATCCAGCGACATCTCGAACACATATTTCCGATGCTCAATCGCCGGGTCAACGCACCCTTTCCCTATTGGCACTATTTCAAACTTCCCGATGACAGATCGCTCGATCGTGCCGTTAAGCAGCTTCACCGGATCATCGGCGAGCTCATAAGTGAAAGTCGCGCGCGTCTCGCGCGGTCACCAGATTTGGCATCGCATCCGACCAACCTCCTGGAGGCATTGATCGCCGCTCAGGAGGATGGCCACGCGCCTCTAACCGATAAAGAGGTGCTGGCGAACGTATTTACGATCCTCCTCGCAGGTGAGGACACCACAGCGAATACGATTGCCTGGATGAGCTATTTCATGTGCCGGCATCCCGACGTTCAGAGAAGGATGCAAGAAGAGGTCGACTCTGTCGTCGGACAAGCTTCAGTGTTGGAAAACATTGTCGATACAGATCGGCTCGCGTACCTCGACGCAGTGGTCAACGAAACTATGCGGCTCAAGCCGGTGGCACCGATTCTGGGGGTCGAGCCCAATCGTGACGTCCAGGTTGGTGACGTTGAGATTCCGAAGAGAACTGTCATTGGGCTGCTAACACGTTACCAAGCCTCATTGGATGACGGTTCTGCCGCGGCCCAGGCATTCGATCCGGACCGCTGGCTTTCTGGTGCCGACGCCGCCGCTCGTCATCGTGCGGGTTTCGTGCCCTTCGGGTCCGGTCCCCGCCTTTGCCCTGGACGGAGTCTCGCCTTACTCGAAATACGATGTGCCGTCGCAATGATGTGTCGTAACTTTCGTTTATCGGAGTCCGAAGGTAAAGCCCCCGTTGAAGAGGTGTTTGCCTTTTCGATGATGCCAAGCAATCTGCGCATTGATTTCAGCGTCCGTCATTGACCATAGGGCTGCTGAAGGGTGTCACCCACAGCCATTCCGGCTTTGTCTTGCGGTGTGACAGCCGAAGGTCGGCATTCGTTTAGCGTCCGACTTGCCCGCTCCGGAAAGACCCTCACGATGGACGATACCGAGACGGTCCTGGTTTCCGCTCGCAAAGCGGGTTCACCGATGGCGACGGTGTTAGCTTCCAGCCCGGGGATGTCCTTACCTACCCAGCAGGCTCGAGCCACTCAAGCTCCTCCGCCTGTGGTTGCGTCGTGCTGGTCGTGGCGAGAACGGGTTCGCAGTTAGTTGATTGATTGACTCAGAACCGGCTGGGCGCGTTCTCCGTGGTCAGCCAGCGGCGCCTGCGCCCGTCACATTGGAGCCGTCTTCACTGCGTTGTGCAGGGAGCATGCCCCTTTTGCACATGGCGGAGATAACATCCTCAACCAGCACGTCTTCGAGCAAACTTCGACCGTCGCGCTCGCGTCGAGCATTCGTACGGTCGATGATGCGTTGCAGATCGGAAGTCTCGGCAGCGATGAACACGGCCAGACCGTAGCCGTATCGCTCGGCGAGCGCTTTGTCGAAAAAGTATTTCATGCTTTCGCTTTCGATCAATTTAACAAATCGATTTTGTCCATAATGCGGTTATCGACCGCGCAACTGAAAGCTTTAGGGGCTTCTGGCCGGCCTAACCTCGCGTCGATCGTCGATCGCCTGCGCTTCCCCTCCACGGCCGTTGGACTGATCCTGCCCCGCAGGCGGTTTGAGCGTTCACGAAGTTCTCACGCAACCTAAGGTAGTCTGTCGGGATCGGTTCAACAGCGGCGGGTCGACGGATCGGCTCCGCCAGTACGACGACGGTTGTAGCAACCTGATGGAGGGTACTTACTGTGGCTACTGAGAATGGCGGTACGCTGTATGTCCTGCAGGCACGTCCACCGGCGATCATCGCCCTGTCACCGGACGGTTCACACGAGGTCGTTCTCGCGAACCTGACGCGCACGCCCGACGGCATCAAGGTGGATGCTGAAAGCCAGGTGGTCTACTGGACCAACATGGGAACCGGGATCCATCTGGTCGACGGCGATCCGGCTTCCGGCGCAGTTCCCCCGAATGACGGCACGATTGAAAGCGCAAAGCTCGACGGCAGCGATCATCGCGTGCTTGTGCCGTCCGGTAAGGCCGGAACGCCCAAGGAACTCGTGCTGGACAAGGAAGGCGGACACCTTTATTGGTGCGATCGCGAAGGCATGCGGGTCATGCGCGCGCGGCTGGACGGCACGGAGGTGACGGAACTCGTTCGCACCGGGAATTTCCCCGGGGACACGGGCGACGCGACCCGCCATTGCGTGGGCATCGCATTGGATAAGGCAAACGGGCATGTCTACTGGACGCAAAAGGGACCGCCGGATGCCGGAGAGGGCCGCATCTTCAGGGCAGGCATCGAGCTACCAGCGGGTGCGACACCCGATCGGCGCCCGGACATCGAATGTTTGCTGGCCGATCTGCCCGAGCCGATCGACCTCGATATCGATCACCGCGACCACATGCTTTACTGGACGGATCGTGGCGACGATACGCATGACGGAAATACACTGAACCGGGCAAGAATCACGGCGTCCGGACTGGTTGATCGCCACGTGCTCGCCCGCGAACTACAAGAGGGAATTGGCGTGTCGCTGGACGCACAAGGGCGTCGTGCATTTGTGACCGATCTGGGCGGCAACGTGCGCGAGCTGGACATCGACACGAAGGAAGAGTCGCATTTCACCACCGTCGCTCATCTGGGTGTGCTGACCGGTATCGACTACGCCGACCTCTGAGTTGGATCGCTGAGGACTGCCCGGGCCGTATCCGGGCAGTCTTGCCATGTCGGCGCCGCTTGAACGCCGTTCGCGCGCCGGCGGGCATGCGCCTGCGAATCTTCACGAGAGGCCACTTATCGCATTGGCAGACGGTGCCGCGCCTGGGAACAACGACAGCCGGAGTCCGACGAGTGCATGCAGCGCACCTTTGCGCCGCCTATAGCCAGGCGCACCAGGGTCGGCCGAGCAGTCAGCCATGATCCGCCCGATGGCGGCATCGACGCTACCCGCAAGCGTCGGCGGTACGCTTTGGCGATCGGCCGACTCCAGGCATCGCTCATAGTGCGATCGCACTTCGGCGAGCACACGATTCAACGCGACCGGCAACTCGCCAGAAAACTTGTCCGAGAGTCTGCGCAGGTCGAGTGTATTGAGCGCAATGCGCATGTCGCGCAGGCTTTCTGTCGACGGGTGCTTGTAGTCATCGCTCGGCGCCACGCGCGGAATGAGCTGCATGAGCCGGTCGAGCATGCGTGCGTTCAGATCGCGCTGCTGTTCGATGGATAGATCCGTCCCGCTCAAAACGACGTCCCTCCAGCTGGACCGGGTCAGTCGTGCGGTCGCCGCATCCGTTCCGAACGGCCGGATGACCCCCGTCATCACTGAAGCGAATAAAACTCCGGCCAACCCTGCGATATTGGCATTCAGGAAGTTCAGGATGTTGGCGTCATAAACGTCGCCGATGCCGAGAAAGGTTGCGGCCAATAACGCTACGAGCGTCGAAATCAACGCCCATTTCGGACGTGGCATCAATAGTCCAAGCGGAACAAACAGGAACGCGAAGAAAATGACCAGCACAGGGAAGTCCTGGCCACTCGGCAACACAACAAACAGATAAAACGCGGCAATGACGACGCCCATTGCCGTGCACTTCAGGAAAGTAATCATCATGGGCACGGGCTCGTCCAGCGCGGCGAAAAAACAGACGCCGATAGCGCCTAACGACACCGCTGCCGCACCGTCCTGCCATCCCGAAGCAATCCATATGCAGGACGAAACGAAGATGACCAGCGCCGCCGAGCTGGCGGAGAACAAGGCCAGACCCTGGTCGAGAAAAGCGTGCTGCGCGCCGAGCCGCCAATGACGAAACCGCGGCCGCCAGTACCCTTCTCCGTGAACGATGTTAAGGCGCAAAGTCCGGCAATCGACCCACAAATCGACCACTTGCCGCATGCGCCAGAGCGCGCTGGATAACAATGCCGCCTGCCATGTCGTCAATTCGTGGGGCGCCGGATCCAGTTGCGCAATACGCTTTCGGAGTAGCGGTGCCTCGCGCTCGGGGTCATCGCCGAGCGGCGCGTCCATCCAGCGTCCGATGTCGCGCAGCAGTTCGCCGAGGCTCGCAGGAAAGCCGGCGCCAGATTTCTGCCCGGCGGCGAGCACATCTGCGAGCGCTGCGGTGATGGGCAGTATCAGTTGCATCCGGCCTTGCAGTTCCTCGCTGCGAGCGAGAATCGCCGGACTGACGTGATCGTAGGCCAACTGGCTCAACAGGAATTCGAAGCCGCGGACACTCGAGGCCATCTTCTGTCGGCTTCCGGAAACGAGCGCCCCAGCGACCCGGCCCGCCAGCGATTCCTGCACGTAGAGAGCGGCGTCGCGGAACCACGAGTCCGTTCGTTCGATCAATGTCGGCGCGAGCCGGCTCGGAAAAAAAATGCTCCCGACGATGCTCGCGCAGACGATGCCAAGCGTGATTTCTTCGGTTCGCGCCACGGCCACATCGAAGATGCTCAACGGGTTCGACAAAGCCGGCAGCGCAATGACGGACAGCGAATAACTCGCGAGCAGAAAAACGTAGTTGCGTGCGGCTCGCGTCGAGATCGAAATGTAGACGAACACACCTGTCCATAGCGCTATCAACGCGCTCAACAGATAAGGCGTCTCCGCAAAAGGTGGCACGAGGGCGACGGAGGCGACCGCGCCAAGCGCAGTGCCAATCACGCGATAAAGCGCCTTTGACCGAGTCGCGCCGACAAACGGGTTCGACACAATATAGACCGATGCCAGCGCCCAGTACGGTCTCGGAAGCGAGAAGTAGAACGCGATGTAAAGCGCGAGCATCCCTGCGACGAAGGTCTTTAGCGAAAAAATCCAGTCACGCAGCGAAGGGAGATTCATTGGAGAAAATCGCTTGGGAGATCAGTCTCTCGCCCGGCAGCTCGCAGTGCCTCCCCATGTCGGCCCGCAGATGGCGGTTCACACGCTCGAAAATCACGGCTATCTTACGCTCGTGCCAGGGTTTGAGTGTTGTTCCTGCGGAACCGGGTGATTTCGGTTGCCTTCCGTGAGAGCTTTACCTCGGACCCAAGCGCACGACTGGTAGTCCCGCGGTCACTCGCCCGCGCGATCGCGTTCGTGAGCACCGTCTGCCTCGTCGTCGGAGAAATGCGGGGCACCGCCGTTAAGCGCACGCTGCCGCCAGTCGCCCGGCGTCATCCCCATCCGCTGAGCAAACACGCGCCGAAACGCAGACACCGACTGATACCCGACCAGGTCGGCAACCGCCTCGGTGGACGATGTGGATTTTCGCAGCGCGTTCGCCGCGGCGCTCATCCGGATATCGGTCAGCAGATCCATCGCGGAGCGGCCGAGACTCGCCTGGAAATGCCGCACGAACGTGGCGCGCGACATGCTGCTTAGTCCGGCCAGTTCCGAAAGCGTCCACGCTCGAGCCGGATCGCTGAATATCGCAGCGGCCGCAGACGCGAGCCTTGGGTGCGCGGCGAGCGCCAGCAACCCGGTACGTGCCTGACCGGCCTCAACGGCCGCCCGCAGCGTCAACGCAAACAGCGCAGACGAAAGTGCGTTCAGGATCGCGCCGCTGCCCACTTCGTTGTCCATCGCTTCGGCCCGCATCAGCGCGACGAGCCGGCTCAGACGTTCGGCCTGCGGCAGGCTCTGTGCAGCGATGCCGATGTCTTCGGTGCGTACCACGAGTTCCGACGGTAGATAGCTCCGGATTAACCGGTCATGAGGCGGCGCGACGACAAATCGCCCGCACAACATATCCAGCGCCTCGCCAGCGCCGCTATTTTCTCTAACGAGGAGACTGCCTGAAGCGCGAACCCTGGACGGAATCGGTGCCACGCTACTGCCGTCGTGCAACACGTGCGCTGAACCGTGCGGCAGTAACGCGATGTCGCCCGCCCGTAATTCATAGGTTGCGCCAGTATCCGAATTCTCGAGTAAGGCCCAGCCGGTCAATACGACGTGGTACTGCATTTCCTGAACTCCGGCCTGGGCGTATTCGATTGCCCACGGCGCTCCCAACGTGCACCGAGTGAGTTTCCCGGTGACGGTCACGAGATCCATGAAACGGGTGAGCCAGTCGGTCTCGTATTGCATATCGGACATCCTCATTGATAGCGGCAAGACGACCATTAAGCGCTCGTTCGCCGTTTTGGACTGCCTTGACAGGAATGTTCCCGTCAAAAAATGCGTGCGATCAGGTGCGCGTCGCGCACTCGGCGCCGGACTGCTTTTGTCGGATGATTTGCGACGTCTCACGTACCGCATGCGGTGCGCCAAGAATATAACTATGATATTCATATCGTCAAGCCCAATACGGCTTTATTGGCGATTTCCGGGAGGTTGGCCGTTCACGGCGCCACCGGTCAAAGTTTGATCCTTTCGAGCCCGCCTTTGACCCATTCACGACTCGGCAAGCCTAATGCCCCGATTTAAAGTCTGGGCTCCTACCCACACATCGAAGGAATCTCAAATGAGCAAGATCGAACAGGTCCTCCACTCGGGCAACAGCCACGCCACGGTTAATCGCGACCCCAACGTCCCGCGCGGCGAGTACGGTGCCCTCGACCTCAAGCTGTCAGCGTCCGGCCGTGAAAACCGCGAGTTCATCGGCACCGGACTGCATCCGAGAGCCGAGCAGCTGTTTTCGGGCGCGTGGTCGGCCTGTTATATCAGCGCGTTCGAGATTGCGGCCTCGATGAAGAAGGTCACGCTGCCGTCCGACTATTCCGTGGACATCCAGGTAAGCATTGGCTCGGTCGGGGCCGGCCATTGCCTGGGCGCCCAGTTCACCATCCGCGCGCCGGGTCTGGCCAAGGAAGTCGTCGAGTCACTCGCGCACCAGGCCCATCAGCTCTGCCCGTACTCGAAGGCTGTGCACGGCAACATCGAGGTCGGCCTGAACGTCGTCACGGTGTAAGGGCATCTTCGCCCCTCATATGCCGCATACGATTACATCTCACACGCCTTAAATACGCTTAACACCCTCATTTACGAAGGAATCCATCATGGAAAAGATCGAAACCGTCCTCGCCTCAGGCAACACCCACGCCACGGTCAATCGCGACCCCAACCTCCAGAGCGGCGAGTTTGGCGTGTTCGACCTCAAGCTGACAGCGCCGGGCGTTGAAGACGTCGAGTTCATCGCCACCGAACCGCACCCGACCGCCGAGAAGTTGTTCGCGGGCGCGTGGTCAGCCTGTTACACCACCGTGTTCGGGATCGCGGCCTCGATGAAGAAGGTCACGCTGCCGCCCGACCATTCGGTGGACATCAAGGTCAACGTTGGGCAGACCGGTACCGCGTGGTTCCTCGGCGCCGAGTTCACTGTTCGCGTGCCGGGTCTGGATAAGGACGTCGTCGAGAAAATCGCGCATCTGGCCCATCAGATCTGCCCGTACTCGAAGTCGGTGCGCGGCAACATCGAGATCGGCACGAACATCGTCACGGCGTGACCGGATAACCGAGCGTAAACCATCGCTTCATGATGAAAAACTTAGAAAGCCTTTGAAGTGAACGAAAGGACTCGAAAGGCCAGGGCGAGGTGCGCAGGCAGCGGCGATACCGCGATGCGCATCCATCTGATTCACGGTGCGGATGCGACGGCACGGTTCAGGACGAAAGCTGCTCTGCAAAATCGGGAGAAACGATCCCATCAAGCAATTCCCGGAGTTCTTTGCCGACAGCGCGACCCACCAGCGAATCGAAACGACGTTGTGCCAGCTCCCAGAGCGCTTTAGCGTCGTGGAGCTTTGTCTCAGCCGCTTCAGTCAGGGCAATGCGGCGCTTGCGGGCATCTCCATCGTCCGTTCGGCTTTTGACGAAGCCATCGCGAATAAGCGGCTTCAGAGTATGGCCAAGAGCCGACAGATCCATGACCATGTCGCCCGCCAGTTCGCTCTGAGTCGGAACACCTGTCGTTTGATACTTCCGAGCATATTATCTAAACAGTTTAACATTATCGGTAGCACTCCTGATGTATGTAACGCGTCTCACTGACGAAATCCGGCCGATGAAAGGAGTTTCCCATGTCACGCATCCAAGTCCCTGCAATTCAGGCCGCCGCCGGCGCCGGAGGGCTCACAGCTCCAACATGGAGGAAATCATGAATTACGTCATCAATATACTGGGTCGTTCCGGTCTTCTGAAGCGCGATCTCGACTACCACCTGCTCCGCGCCGCGATGGTGATTATCTTTGCGTGGTTCGGGTACGACAAATGGTTCGATTCTGAAATCAGGGCACTGCTTCCAGTAATCAGCCACGGCCCGTTTATCTTCTGGACGATTCCAGTCTTGGGCATTCGAGGCACGAGCTATTTTCTAGGAGCCTCCGAATGGACCTTTGGCTCGTTACTGCTCTTGGGATACTGGAATAAGAAATTAGGAGTGCTGGGCGCTCTCGGTTCTTGCTTCACCTTCTTTGCTACCGTCACGATCTTGCCATTCGCTCCTGGCGCGTGGGACGCTGCCGCTGGAGGGTTTCCAGCTATGACAATAGTTTCGGGCTTCCTTTTGAAGGATCTCGTTTTGTTGGTTGTCTCTGTCTACCTGGTCAAGCAAGATGTTGCCCGAGTGATCGAGGCCGGGGCCCTGCCGATCAGCGGAACACCCCCCCGTTCCGCAAACTGACCGCGTAACGGTCTGAGGATGCCAGCCAGCGCTATTGAGAGCGGTTACCCGCAATTCGTCCTGCCCGTGAATCAGATAGCGCAGCTACTTTCGCGCCTGGTGCGGGAAGAGGTTGATTCCTCACGCCCGATCACGTTGCAAAGATGCGTTGGCACTGGGCGGCCGGCCACTACACGAGGAAGACTTCATCGACTGGCCGCTGAGACGCGATATCCGGACGTACAGCGTCCAGGTAGACGGACAGTTTAGGGTCGTATTGGGCCGGTCGAGATGGAGGTGACATGGCAGGTCCAATATCAGGACATTGTCAGCGAATTCCAAGGAATGTATTAGACACTGCCGGCCACCACGGTGTGGGGTGTCTGATAAACAGGCGCGCATGCCATGACCAGGGCGTGCAGACTGTGCCGCTCAGTCGGTCGAAGCGCCGAAACAGCGGCCGCACGAACGCGCCTGGCCCAGTCGCAGGCGCCCGGCACTCACTGTTGCATTACCACCGCAGTCACACCGGCAAACCCACAAGCCATCTCCAGCGTATTGATCGGTCGTCAACTGGCCGAATACCTCGCCGCCGCGCAGAGCAGGTGAGCCAGGCCGGGAGCGCCACACACGACGCTGCTCACGGCAGCCGCAATCCCGCGTTCGACCGCTCTTCACCGCCTCCAACTCCGCAGTCACGTGGCCGCCACACCGGCACCTCCAGAGCCAGACGCCGGCGCCGCGATATTGAAGCGCGACTAGGTCGCCGAAGGTGCGACCAGAAACATCGCGACTCGGGGGAAAGGGCCATTCAAGCGGCAAAGGGGGAGGAATACGCTTTTTCACAAAGGGTAAATGGGATTCGGCATCTTACTTTCAAGGCGTGACTGCCGGCCTTCGATTCGCGGGGCTCAGGAAGGCGGTGGCAGAACGCCCTCATACTGTCGACGGGTCGCCGCCTCGCTATGAGGAGCGCGTACGCAATTCGGCACCTCCACGTGCCAATGATAGTTCGTGAGCGTCCTCATCGGCGAGTGATGACCCGCTGAGACTACGCCGTGAAGACACTTCCGATGGGCACGAGGCGGCCACGAACGGACCTTCAACACGGAGTCTCAGATCGTTGACACCGATGGGCACACATGCGGGAATTCTCGCGAGCCCTAGATGCTAGCTCGCGCTCGCGCAATGTTCACAGCGCCACGAGCGAGTGCAGGTCGTAACCGGCAGCCTTGAGTTGCTTTTCAATGCCACGGGCTTCGGCGCGAAGCATTCCGGCTTTTTCCGCATCGCGCTGAAACAGTTCCGCTTCCGCCGCTTGCGATTGCAGGTCGCTCAACTGTGCAGCCATCTGACTTACATCCATGATTTCTCCATCCGGTCAAAGCGCTTTTGGCGCTGTCACTCGCGGCGCTGACGGCCGCGAGATATCTGGTCATCGGAAGAAATCGAGAGGAATTTAGCCCCGAGACGAAGTATTTCTTGTTGGTCACCGTGAAGCAGAGGTCGGCCATTTTAGGCCGTTCGACGCAGACCTTGAAATCCGCGACAATCACAGCGACGCTCCCGCTCCGCATCTTGCCGCTCGCCTGTAGCGGCACGCCGGATGGAAACGACTGCGACGGATGCCCAGCGGATGCAGGTTCATCGCTGATCGACTTGCGTCGGGACTTCGCAACCTTTTTTCGAATAGAACGCCCTATGATTATCCGGCCTGAGGATGCAGCGGACCTTGATTCGCTTCTCAGACTTCGCAACCATTACATTTCCAACTCGTACGCGACCTTTGACGAGGAACTGATGCCGAAGGAAGCGGTGAGCGCGTGGTTAGGCTCGTTTAGCCGCTCAGGCCCGTACCGGCTATTCGTAGCTACCGAATCGGGGCGATTGCTTGGATTCGCAGGAAGCCAGCAATATCGTAATCACCCAGCCTTCAAAAAAACGATCGAAACGAG
>Ga0302178_10000100_pt1 | contig 76997 bp, 58 predicted proteins | sample I_Palsa_E1_3_FD_198790 | JGI IMG/M metagenome (GOLD analysis project Ga0302178, IMG submission 198790) | Peat permafrost microbial communities from Stordalen Mire near Abisko, Sweden - I_Palsa_E1_3 | ecosystem: Environmental > Terrestrial > Soil > Palsa > Peat permafrost | place: Sweden...
CACATCGGTGAAGTAGCCGAGGCGGTTAATTCGGTCTTCCGACAATTTCACGCGTGAGCTGTCAAACCACGAGCTTTCAAACTGACGCATTTCGCGGCGCACCACTTCATCGCGCGTCTTGTTGTTGCCGGTAATGTTCACATGGCGCACATAGACGCGGCGGCCCGGATCGACTTGCATCGTCAAGGCAACCACGTGATGCGCCTGATCGATTTGCGGTTGGGCGTTGACGGTCGCGAACGCGTAACCGTATTCACCTAGCTTGTCGACGATGGCCTTGGTCGAATCTTTGAGCTTGGCCGCCGAGAACAAATCGCCTTGTTTCAGAAGCATCAGCTTCCTGAGCTCGGCTTCCTTATCGAGCAAATTACCGGCCAGCGTGACGTTCGAGACGTGATATTGCTCGCCTTCGTGCAGCGTCAGCGTCAGGTACATACTCTGCTTGTCCGGCGCCACCTGCACTTGGGTCGACTCGATATTGAATTCGAGGTAGCCACGGTCCAGGTAGTATGAGCGGATATGCTCAAGATCGCCCGCCAGCTTGTCGCGCGCATATAAGTCGTTCTTGGTGTACCAAGAAAACCAATTGGGTGTGGACAACTGCATTTCGTCTTCGAGGGTACTGGCTTTGAACGACTTATTGCCGATAAACGCCACTTGCTCGATCTTGGCCTTCGGTCCTTCGAGCACCGAAAACAAGATATTGACGCGATTCTGGTCGACCGGCGTGATGGTGGTCGTGACCTCCGCCGCATAAAACCCGTGCGACAGATATTGGCGCTTCAACTCCTGCTCGGACTTGTCGACTAGGCTTTTGTCATAGTACTGACCAGGGGTCAGACCGATGCTTTTCATCGCCTTAGTCAAGGTTTCCTTGTCGAATTCCTTATCGCCGGCAAAATCGACGCCTGAAATGGCGGGACGCTCTTGCACGCGAACGATGACGACATCGCCATCGGTGGCCACGCGAACGTCGTTAAAAAAGCCGGTTGCAAACAATGCGCGAATGGCTTCCGACCCTTTATCATCGGTAAACGTGTCGCCACGTTTAAGCGGTAGATAAGCGAACACCGTGCTGGCCTCGACGCGCTGAAGACCCTCAATACGGATATCCTTGATGACGAAGGGCTGCGCGGCGTGCGCCATCATGCTATATGCTGCGACCGCTGCAACCGCGACCGTCTTTGGAATAAAGCGATGTGGTTTGAACAACTTACTTCCCCAGGTTTTAGCTGTATTGGGCTGAAACGGCGCGGCTATTTACGCACCGCCATAAGACCGGCTATCTAGAAATGAATCAAACGCGTCAGGTCGTTGAATAAGGCAATCATCGACAAGGCGAGAATGCAAAAAATTCCGACCCGCTGCAAAATCCCCTGCAAACGTTCCGATACGGCTTTACCCGTTACGGCTTCAGCCGAATAATATAACAGATGGCCTCCGTCCAAAACGGGAATCGGCATCAGGTTTAATACACCGAGACTAATACTGATCAAAGCCAGAAACGAAATAAAGGCGGAAAGCCCTACTCGAGCGCTACGTCCGGCATAGTCCGCGATCGTCACCGGGCCACTCAAATTCTTCAGTGAGGCCCGGCCTATCAGCATCCGACCGAAAGTCTTGACCGAAAACGCAGAAATATCCCAGGTTTTTTTGGCGCCCAATCTGAAGGCTTGCCAGGGGTTATAGCGAACGTTTACCGTTTGTAACCGCCCCCCCATCTCGACACCGATACGGCCGACCAAGACACCGGTTTTCGCATCTTTCGCCGCCACCGGCGTGACCTGCAATGACAAGTGCGCACCCGCACGCTCGACATCAATGGTAAGCGCACGGCCGGCGCTCGCCTGAATCTGACGTACAAACGCGTTCACGTCACCGAGCGACGCACCGTTAATGGCCTGGATGCGATCGTGCACCTGCAAACCGGCCAGGGCTGCGGCACTGCCCGGCGCCACACTGGCTACTATGGTCTCGATGCCGCCCGGCGCGAACCCAGAGAGATCGACGATGTCACTATCCGTATCATCATCGGCACTTTTATCGACGCTGGCTGGCAACCGTGTGAAGTCTGCAGTCAATGTCTGGGTTTGCCCCGCACGCTGGGCTTGCAACACCACGGGGCGATGATCAAGCGCAGCATCGAGCAAGGCCCAGTGCAGATCGGTCCAGGAACGCACCGGCTCGACACCGCCTGAGGTATGGGTGCCCTGCACGCCCGTCACCAGATCGCCCGCTTGAACGCCGGCTTGTGCCGCCACCGATCCGGCCGTCGGTGCACCGAGAATCGCCAGCGGTTCACTGACACCTGCCATATAGGTCGCAGCAAACAGCACAATGGCCAGCAAAAAATTGGCGATCGGGCCTGCCGCGACAATCGCCGCGCGCTTACCCAGGGATTGCCGGTTAAAGGCAAACGGCAGATCCTCGGCGGCAATCGGCTGCTCGCTTTCACGCTCGTCGAGCATTTTGACGTAGCCGCCCAGGGGCAGGCTCGCCAAGGTCCATTCGGTGCCTGTGCGCGGACTAGTCCAGGTATAAAGAGGCCGGCCAAAGCCGATCGAAAATTTGAGGACTTTTACGCCGCACCAGCGCGCCACGCTGTAATGTCCATACTCATGGACCACGACCAAAACGCCGATCGCCACGGCAAACGCCAGCACCGCGCTTAAAAAGTTCATCCGGCAAGCGCTCCGGTGCGCAGGCGTGTAAGTTCTTCACCCGCATAGTGCCGCGCCTGCGCATCGACCTCAAAAACATCTGCCAGACTGCCCGCTGCCGAATTCGGAATTCTGGCGAGCACCTCCGCCACCACGGAGGCAATTCCCATAAAGCCGATACGCGCCCCAAGAAACGCCTCGACCGCGACTTCGTTGGCCGCATTCAATACGGCGCTGGCGGTGCCACCAGCCCGAAGCGCGTCGAATGCCAGCTTCAGGCAGGGAAAGCGTTGGTAATCGGGGTGTTCGAAGGTCAGCTGAGCAATCGCCACCAGATCGAGCGGCGCCACACCCGAGTCGATACGGTCGGGATAAGCCAGTGCATGAGCAATCGGCGTACGCATATCGGGGCGACCAAGTTGGGCCAGCACCGAACCATCGGCATACGACACCATCGAATGAATCACGCTTTGCGGGTGAATCAGCACGTCGATTCGATCCGCCGGCAAACCGAACAACCAGTGCGCCTCGATGACTTCGAGACCTTTATTCATCATGGTGGCGGAGTCGACCGAGATCTTGCGGCCCATCACCCAGTTGGGATGGGCGCAGGCCTCGTCCGGCGTTACGGCGGCCAGCGTCGCCGGCTCGCGAGTGCGGAACGGACCGCCCGAAGCGGTCAACGTGATACGCGTCACGCCACCATGAGGCGCAGGCCCATCGGGCAGGCATTGGAAAATCGCGTTGTGTTCGCTGTCGACGGGCAACAGTGTCGCCCCGTGATCGCGAACCGCATCCATAAATAGCGCGCCGGACATCACCAGCGCCTCTTTATTCGCCAGCAAAATGCGTTTGCCGGCTCGCGCCGCGGCTAACGTAGGTTTCAGGCCCGCCGCACCGACGATGGCCGCCACCACGGTATCGCACTGCGCATCGGACGCGGCCGCCAGTAGCGCTTCTTCACCATAGGCCACGCGCGTGCGGCTGCCCGCTGCACGCAGCGTGGCTTCGAGCTGGCTCGCGGTATGCGCATCGCCGACCACGGCGAAGTCGGGCGCAAACCGCAGGCATTGTTCGGCAAGCTTCGCGCCATTTCGATGGGCGGTCAGTGCGAACACCGAAAAACGGTCCGGATGGCGCGCCACCACATCGAGCGCGCTATCGCCGATTGAGCCCGTCGAGCCCAGCAGCGTCAGACGCTCGGTTTTATGAAATGGAATAGTCATTGATCACCCAAGCCGCGTAAGGCCTTTAGCCCAGCAGCAACATCGCCAGCGGCAGCACCGGCAGCAGTGCATCGATACGATCCAACACGCCACCATGGCCGGGTAGCAGACCGCTGGAATCCTTAACCCCGGATTGTCGCTTCAAGAGAGATTCGAACAGATCGCCGACAACGCTAAATACCACCAAAATGCTCACCGCGACCAGCGCACGCAACCACCCCATTTGGCCCGCCAAGCGCGAAAACAAATTAGGCGCGTAGGCGCCGCTCAGCATTGCAGCCGCAGCCAGAGCAATCACCAGCAACCATCCGCCGAAAGCCCCTTCCCACGTTTTACCGGGACTGATCGCCGGCGCCAGTTTATGTCGACCCAATGCCTTGCCGGCAAAATAAGCGCCGATATCGGCAAACCAGACCACCAACAACAGCGTCAGCACAAAAGGCACGCCCAGAATGCGCGCGCTCACCACCGCGTACCAGCAGGCGATCAACAAAATCACGCCAACCACCAACAGCATGCCGCGCCAAGCACCTTCGATCAGCGTCGGTTTGCGCAACAGAATATAAGGCGCGCCAATCACCCAAAAAACCGCGGATGCCTTGTAGAAACTGGTTTCACTCGTGCTCAACAAATGCATGCTAAGCACCAGCGCGAGCCCGGCAATAGCCGCGTAGGTCAAGGTGCCGTTACGGCTCAATTTGAGCAAACGCGCCCATTCCCATGCCGCAAAAATCAACACAAACGCAATCAGCGCGCCAAAGCCGCTAATCGGCGCAAACAACGTCACGGGTAGAAACACCGCAAGCAGCACGAGGGCCGTGATGACGCGCGTCTTTAGCATGAGAGAGTGTCGACTCCTAGCGTTTGGTCGGCAAGTTGAGCACTGGTGCGACCAAAGCGCCGTTCACGTTGCTGAAATGACTCGATGGCGCGGCCCAGCATGGCTGCGTCGAAATCGGGCCAGTATTGCTCGGTAAAATACAGTTCGGTGTAAGCCAATTGCCAAAGCAGGAAATTACTGACCCGCTGCTCGCCACCCGTGCGGATAAATAGATCCGGCTCCGGCGCATAGGCCATCGCCAAATGCTCGGCAAATCCGGCTTCATCGACCGGTTCGACCACGCCCGTGGCCGCTGCCTGCTCGGCCAGCTTGCGGCTTGCCTGCAGGATATCCCAACGACCACCATAGTTGGCGGCAATAGTCAGGGTCAAACGGCTGTTTTGCGCGGTTTTCTGTTCGGCGCGACGCACCAGACTTTGGATCCGTTCGTTGAACATCGACAGATCGCCCACCACGCGCAAACGGATACCGTTAGCGTGCATGCGCGCAACCTCGCGCTCCAGCGCCGAGACGAACAAACGCAATAGAAACGACACTTCTTCGCTCGGGCGCCGCCAATTCTCGGAACTGAAGGCAAACAGCGTTAAATATTCGACGCCCTGCTTGGCGCAAGCCTCAACCACCCCGCGCACGGCATCCACACCTTTGGTATGGCCGGCCGCCCGCGGCAGGCGTCGTTGCGTAGCCCAGCGCCCATTGCCATCCATAATGATGGCAATGTGGCGTGGAATCGCGATAGTGTCGGGCATGCCAACGGAAGAACTCATAGGGCCCATAGTCGCCAAAACGTTCGAAATACTTGAAATTAGACGGCTTTATACCGTCATAATCTCAGCCTCTTTCGTTTGGACGAGTTTATCAATTTCCGTCACGAATTTATCAGTCAGCTTTTGGACGTCGTCCGAAGCACGGCGCTCATCGTCTTCCGACACTTCTTTGTCCTTGACCAGCTTCTTCAACTGTTCGTTGGCATCACGGCGCAGGTTGCGCACCGACACTTTCGCGGTTTCAGCTTCATTCTTGACAACTTTGACCAGCTCGCGACGACGCTCTTCCGTCAGAGCCGGCATCGGTACACGAATCAAATCGCCCTGGGTCGCCGGATTGAGGCCCAAATCCGCATCGCGGATGGCTTTCTCGACGGCCTGCACCATTTTCTTTTCCCACGGCTGCACACCAATCGTGCGCGCATCAACCAAGGTCATATTGGCAATCTGCGAAATGGGTACAGCGGAGCCGTAATAATCGACCTGGATATGATCCAGCAAGCCCGTGTGAGCGCGGCCGGTGCGGATCTTGGCCAAGTCGTTTTTGAATGCTTCAATCGACCGCTGCATCTTCTGGTCGACGTTTTTTTTGATTTCTGCAACTGTCATGAATACTCCCAAGCTCTTTTATCATGGTAGCCGAAGCGATACAAGCCAAGCACGGCGGGAGCCTCCAGCCCAAACCGAGGTCAAAGCCAGAGGAGCCTGCCCGTCCGGGATTTCTCAGACGTGAACCAGCGTGCCTTCGTTCTCGCCTTCGATAATGCGGCGCAGCGCGCCCGGCTTATTGATGGAAAACACCCGAATCGGCAATTTTTGGTCACGGCACAGTGCAAACGCGGTCGCGTCCATCACCTGTAAATTGCGCCCGATCGCTTCATCGAAGGTAATCGTGGTGTAACGCGTCGCGGCAGGATCCTTTTTCGGATCGGCGGAGTAAACGCCGTCTACCTTGGTCGCCTTCAGCACCACCTCGGCGCCGATTTCCGAGCCGCGCAACGCGGCCGCGGTATCGGTCGTGAAAAAGGGATTACCGGTGCCTGCGGCAAAAATTACGACCCGCCCCTCTTCCAGCTGGCGGATTGCCCGGGGGCGAATATAGGGCTCAAGGACTTGATCGAGGCGCAGCGCGGACTGAACGCGCGCTTCGATACCGGCATGGCGCATGGCGTCTTGCAGCGCCAAGGCGTTCATCATGGTGGCCAGCATACCCATATAATCGGCAGTCGCGCGATCCATCCCGGCGGCACCGCCGGCGACGCCGCGAAAAATATTGCCGCCGCCGATAACAACAGCCAGCTGCACACCCAGATTGACCACTTCCGCGATGTCGGCGACCATGCGCTCGATCGTCACCCGATTGATGCCGAACGTGTCGTCACCCATCAAGGCTTCACCGGAAAGTTTGAGTAAAACGCGTTTGTAGGCAATTGGCATAGGATTTTCCGTTGGCCTCGAACAGCATTGCAGGGTTGGCGAACCACCGGCGCGCCGTGTTGGCGTGCGGGATATCGCCCGCTGGGACACAGCCCATTAAAAGCCAGCAGATCGGATATAGGCTCAACGTAAATCAAGCTGAACTAACCCGCCAGCCGCGTGATACAAGCAACAGAATAGAGCGAAATCAACAGTTTAACCCTGCGTTTTTTCCCTCATCAGCGCCGTATTCAGACAAGCTTCAGGTGTTGCACGCCGGCGCCACATCGAAATACGCCGACCTGCCTCACACTAAATGCTGGGCCGGATCCCTCGGACCCAGGCCCAAACAAGAGCTTACGCCTGCTTTGCTGCGGCGACCTGAGCAGCCACTTCTGCCGCAAAGTCGTCAGTACGCTTCTCAATGCCTTCACCGACGATATACATCGTGAATGCCGTCACCGAGGTGTTGGTCGCTTTCAGCATTTGCTCGACGGTCTGCTTGTCATTTTTGACAAACGTTTGGTCCAGCAAGGACACTTCCTTCAGATACTTTTGGATGCTACCCTCAACCATCTTGGCGACGATTTCGGCCGGCTTGCCCGATTCAGCAGCCTTTTGCTCGGCAACGCTACGTTCTTTGGCGATCAGATCGGCCGGAACCTGGGCCGACGACAGCGACACCGGCTTCATGGCGGCGATATGCATCGCGACGTCCTTGCCGACTTGCTCATCAGCGCCTTCGTATTCGACCAGCACGCCGATACGCGTGCCGTGCAGGTAGGAAGTCAGCTTTTGCGCCGATTCGTAGCGCGTAAAGCGGCGCACCGAGATATTTTCACCGATCTTGCCGATCAGCGCGAGACGCACGGTATCCACCGTCGAGCCATCCAGCGGCAAAGCCAACAAAGCGGCGACATCAGCCGGATTATTCTTCGCCACCAGCTCAGCCACCGTCTTCGAGAAAGCCAGGAAATCGTCGTTCTTGGCGACAAAATCAGTTTCGCTATTCAGCTCAACCAAGGCACCCGTGGAGCCGGCGATAAACACCGAGATCACGCCTTCGGCGGTAACACGCGACGCAGCCTTGCTAGCCTTGCTACCCAATTTGATGCGCAACAGCTCTTCTGCGCGGTCCATATTGCCTTCGGCTTCGGTCAAGGCCTTCTTGCATTCCATCATCGGCGCATCTGTCTTCGCCCTGAGTTCTGCCACCATGCTTGCAGTAATAGTCGCCATTCGTCGCTCCTAAAAATCAATCTGACTACTTAGAGTGGCTCGCGTCGCGAACCACCTATATAAATTTTCGATAAACCATCGATCGACCCGAGTGAGCCGACCCTTAATTCAAAAAAAGGGGGCTGTGCGAGAGCCCCCTTTTTGGTCAGCAGCGGGGAGACTTAAGCCTCTGCATTGACCTCAACGAATTCGTCGCCGCCTTCCGAGCCACGAACCGCTTCCACCGTAGCCTGCACAGCATTGGCGCGACCTTCGAGGATCGCGTCTGCCATACCGACGGTGTACAAGGCAACAGCCTTGCTGGCATCATCGTTACCCGGAATCACGTAATCCACACCTTCCGGCGAGTGGTTCGTATCGACCACAGCGATAACCGGAATACCCAGCTTGTTCGCTTCGGTGATGGCAATTTTGTGGTAACCAACGTCAACCACAAAAATTGCGTCCGGAATGCCGCCCATGTCTTTCACGCCGCCAATCGACTTTTCCAGCTTGGCCATTTCACGTTCGAACAACAGCGCTTCCTTCTTGCTCATGCGCTCCAGGTCGCCGAGCTCAAGCTGGGCTTCCATGTCTTTCAATTTTTTGATCGACGACTTCAAGGTCTTGAAGTTGGTCAGCATGCCACCCAACCAGCGGGTATTGACATACGGCACGCCGGCACGGTTCGCTTCTTCAGCGATGGTGTCGCGCGACTGACGCTTGGTGCCGACAAACAGAATCGTGCCACGATTGGCTGCCAACTGACGCGCGTACTTCAGCGCATCGTTGTACATCGGCAGCGTCTTTTCGAGGTTGATAATGTGAATTTTGTTGCGATGACCGAAGATGAAAGGCGACATCTTCGGGTTCCAGAAACGTGTTTGGTGACCGAAGTGGACACCCGCTTCCAACATCTGACGCATAGTTACAGCCATTGAAATTCTCCAAAAGGGTTTAGTCTTAAACCGGCAGCGACATCCCAGCGACAAAGTTTTAACAGCAAAGCCTGGAACACCCCGGAAGCGCCGGTTCGTGATTGACTACAACAAACTTGATAAAACGGGCTATTTGACTCAATTTCACTAAATACACCCCGCTCAAATCAAGCAAGCCCTGGATTATAGCATCCAGGCGGCGCTTTTCTCAAGGATTGCGTCGAAAAGCTGCGGCTGAGCGGGGATGGTGCGATAATGGAAGACACGAAAAAAATCGATCAGACTATGTCCATAACGCTAAAAAACGAACACGATATCGCCAAAATGCGCGTCGCCTGCCGGCTGGCCAGCGAGGTGCTCGACTATATCACGCCGTTCGTCCAAGCCGGAACCACCACGGGTGAGCTTGACCGCCTGTGTCATGAGTACATGCTGAAAGAGCAAGGCACCATCCCGGCGCCGCTGAACTACCAGCCGCCGGGCTATCCGCCCTATCCCAAAGCCATTTGCACCTCGGTCAACGATGTGATTTGCCACGGCATACCGGGCGACAAAGTCTTGAAGAACGGCGATAGCGTCAATCTCGACATCACGGTAATCAAAGAAGGCTATTTCGGCGACACCAGCCGGATGTTTATCGTCGGCGAAGGCTCCATCCTGACGCGCCGCCTGGTGCAAACCACCTATGAATGCATGTGGCTAGGAATTGACCAGGTCAAACCGGGCGCACGTCTGGGCGACATCGGCCACGCCATCCAGCGGCATGCCGAAGCGCAGGGCTATAGCGTGGTACGCGAATATTGCGGCCACGGCATCGGCACGGTTTTTCATGAAGAGCCGCAAGTAGTCCATTACGGCCGCCCCGGCACCGGGCTGGAACTGCAGGCCGGCATGATTTTCACGATCGAACCGATGATCAATGCAGGCCGTCGCGATATTCGCACCATGCCCGATCAATGGACCGTCAAAACCCGCGACCGCAGTCTGTCGGCGCAATGGGAGCACACCATACTAGTTACCGAAACCGGTTACGACGTGCTGACGGTTTCCGCCGGTACACCGGCGCGCCCTGCCTTGCTCGATACCCCGGCCTGAGCGCGGCTGGCCCCGAATGAGCAGCCTTGCCGCCCCCCCTTCGATTCCAGTGCTTGCACCGCCTTCGGACCCTGCCGCCCTGATCCGCGCCGAATTCCGCGCCGCCAAGGCGGCGGTGCTTGAGCGCTTTCAGCAAAACGGCAAAGTCGACTCGCTGACACGCGCCTTGGCGCGCGTAGCCGACCGCACGCTGATCAGTGCATGGCGCGCCTGCGACTTGCCGACCAGCTTGGTGCTCGCGGCCGTTGGCGGCTTTGGCCGGACCGAATTGGCCCCCCATTCCGACATCGATATCCTGATTTTGCTGCCGGCCGAGCCCGATGCCGCGCTGGAAAGCCGCCTCGAACGCTTTATCGGCATGGCCTGGGATCTTGGCCTCGAAATCGGTAGCAGTGTTCGCACGGTCGACCAGTGCATCGAAGAAGCCGCTCAAGACGTGACGGTACAGACCTCCCTATTGGAGTCGCGCCGCATACTCGGTAGCAAAGCGCTATACGAGAAATTTGTCAGCCGCTTTAGAGTCACGCTCGATCCGCGTGCTTTTTTCCAGGCCAAGCTGCTGGAAATGCGCCAGCGTCACGGCAAACACCAAGATAGCCCGTACAGCCTGGAACCCAACTGCAAGGAAAGCCCCGGCGGCCTGCGCGATCTGCAGCTGATTCTGTGGATTACCCGTGCGGCGGATCTCGGCAACAGCTGGAAAGAATTACAGGCAGGCGGCCTGATTACCGTCCATGAAGCCACTGAGCTGCGCCGCAATGAAAATTTTCTGAAGACCTTGCGCGCCCGTATGCATTTGATTGCCGGGCGCCGACAAGATCTACTGGTGTTCGACTTGCAAAACGCCCTGGCGGAAAGCTTCGGTTACGTCGCGACCCCGGCCAAACGCGCCAGCGAACAATTGATGCGGCGCTATTACTGGGCGGCCAAAGCCGTCACCCAGCTGTCGACCATCCTGATCCAGAATATCGAAGCCCAGCTGTTCCCCAAGACCAGTGGGATTACCCGTGTCTTGTCCGAACATTTCGTCGAAAAGCAAGGCATGATAGAAATCGTCGACGACGACGTTTATCGACGCACCCCGACGGCGATCCTCGAAACCTTCTTGCTCTATCAGCAGACACCGGGCGTCAAAGGCTTTTCGGCCCGCACGCTGCGCGCGCTCTATAACGCTCGCAGCGTGATGGACCAAGCGTGGCGCCGCGCGCCGGAAAATCGCCAGCTGTTTATGAAAATCATGAAGCAGCAGGTGGGTCTGACCCATGTCATGCGCTTGATGAACCAGACCAGCGTCCTAGGCCGCTATCTGCTGAATTTCCGACGAATTGTCGGGCAAATGCAGCATGACCTGTATCACGTCTACACGGTAGACCAGCATATTCTGATGGTCTTGCGCAATATCCGGCGCTTTGAGGTGGCCGAGCATGCTCATGAATATCCGTTTTGCAGTCAGCTGATTTCCAATTTTGAACGTCCTTGGGTGCTGTACGCGGCGGCGCTCTTTCACGATATCGCCAAAGGCCGCGGCGGCGACCATTCCAAGCTGGGCATGGTCGACGCGCGCCGTTTTTGCCGCGAGCATGGCCTCTCGAACGAAGATACAGCACTCGTGGTGTGGCTGGTCGAGCATCATCTGACCATGAGTCAGGTCGCCCAGAAACAAGATACCAGCGACCTTGAAATCATCAAGCAGTTCGCCAAGCAGGTGGGCACCACACGTAATCTGACCGCATTATATTTGTTGACCGTAGCCGATATCCGCGGCACCAGCCCCAAGGTCTGGAATGCCTGGAAAGGCAAACTGCTGGAAGATCTCTACCGGCAGACCATCAATGTGCTCGAAGGCGCCTACCTCGACGCCCATTCAGAGTTGCGCGCGCGCAAAGCCGAAGCGCTGGCGCTGTTGCGCTTGCAAATCGTGCCGGACGGCCTGCATCTGGCGCTGTGGGACAAGCTCGATGTGGCCTACTTCCTGCGTCACGATGCGCAAGATATTGCCTGGCAGACCCGCTTGCTGTACCGCTTTGTCGATAGCACTGTGCCGATCGTGCGCGCCCGCCCCTCGCCCATCGGCGAAGGATTGCAAGTTTTGGTCTATTTAAAAGACCGCCCGGACATCTTCGCCAATATTTGCGAATACTTCGACCGAGGCGGCCTGTCGGTGCTGGACGCTCGCGTGCATACAACACGCCACGGCTACGCACTCGATAATTTTCTGGTGGCCGACACCCATTTCGACGCACACTACCGCGACATCGCCAATCTCGTCGAACAACAGCTCACGACGCGGCTCACCGCACCGCAGCGAACCCTGCCCGAGCCCGCTCGCGGCCGTTTGTCGCGTCTCTCCCGTACCTTCCCCGTGTCGCCGCGTATCGATTTGCGCGCCGACGAACGGGGTCAATACTACATTCTGTCGGTTTCGGCCAATGATCGCCCGGGTCTGCTGTATTCGATCTCGCGCATTCTGGCCGAACACCAGGTCGGCTTGCATGCCGCACGCATCAATACCCTCGGCGAACGTGTCGAAGACGTATTCCTGCTTGACGGCGCAAGTCTGTCCGACAGCCGCCTACAACTACAACTAGAAACTGAACTTCTGCGCGCGCTCGCTATTTAAGCGACGCGTCTGCCTGTGAGCCATTATGCGTGTCAAATTAACTGCGAAGCACCCGCGGCCGGCTTCGTCGGAACGTGCCCCTGTCCGTCGGGGAACTCGTAAGCCCAGCCACGGCGGTGTTGCCACGGCTGCCAGAACTGACGGGGACAAACATGTCCCGTCCGTGTCGATCAAAGCGCCTACCCCACGTCCGGCGGCAAAAGCCGCCAGCAAAGGCCCGCGTGGCGCCAGCAAAGCTGTGGCGCGACCGCACGGCCCGCGCCCGAGCACGCCGCCCGGTGAACGCAAGCCTTATGAAGCGCGTGGTGATCGACCGCCGCGTCCTGCTAGCGATCGCGGTGATCGTCCGCCGCGTCCTGCTGGTGATCGGGGTGACCGCCCAGCTTACGCCGGCAATCGTCCTTCAAGCGACCGTGGCGACCGTCCGCCACGCCCGGCTGGTGATCGGGGTGACCGCCCAGCTTACGCCGGCAATCGTCCTTCAAGCGACCGTGGCGACCGTCCGCCACGCCCGGCCGGTGATCGAGGTGACCGTCCGGCTTACGCCGGCAATCGTCCTTCAAGCGACCGTGGCGACCGTCCGCCGCGCCCTGCCGGTGACCGGGGTGACCGTCCGGCATACGCCGGCAATCGCCCAGCGAGCGATCGCGGCGATCGTCCGCCACGTCCTGCCGGTGATCGGGGCGACCGCCCGGCTTATGCCGGCAATCGTCCGGCGAGCGATCGCGGTGATCGTCCGCCGCGCCCGGCTGGTGATCGAGGTGATCGTCCGTCAAGCGACCGGGGTGACCGTCCGCCGCGTCCTGAAGGCCGCGACAGCAATCGCCGTCACTCGGGCGAAGAACGCAGCGCACGACCTGCAGCAGCGTCGGATCAAGCCCCGGTGCGCAAACCGTCGCGCACTCAGCAAGAGCGCGACGAAACCGGCATGACACGCTTGTCGAAACGCATGTCCGAGTTGGGTCTGTGCTCGCGGCGCGAAGCCGACGAGTGGATCGAGCAAGGCTGGGTGCGCGTCGATGGCGTCAAGGTCGACACCTTGGGCGCCAAAGTCACGCCCGAGCAGAAAATTGAAGTCATGCCCGCAGCGCGCGCCGAACAAGCCAAGCTCGTGACTATCTTGATCCATAAGCCGGTCGGCTATGTGTCTGGACAGCCCGAAGACGACTACCTGCCTGCGGCGTCGCTGATCAACGCAGCCAATCAGTGGGAGCTAGACGAGAGCGGCCGCAGTTTCCACCCGCTTAATTTGCGCGCACTAGCGCCCGCCGGGCGTCTGGACATCGATTCGACCGGCCTGTTGGTGATGACCCAGGATGGCCGCATCGCCAAGCAGTTGATCGGCGATAAGTCCGAGGTCGACAAGGAGTATCTGGTGCGCGTGATGTACGAAGGGCGCGAAACCGATATCGCCGATCACTTCCCGGCTGACCGTCTGGCGCTGTTATGTCATGGCCTGGAACTCGACGACGCCCCGTTGCGTCCGGCCCAGGTCGAATGGCAAAACGGCGAGCAATTACGCTTTGTGTTGCGTGAAGGCAAGAAACGGCAGATCCGCCGCATGTGCGAATTGGTCGGCCTGGAAGTTGTCGGCTTAAAACGCATCCGCATCGGCCAGATCATGCTGGGCGCGCTGCCGGCAGGTCAATGGCGTTACCTGTTGCCGGGCGAAAGCTTCTAATTGATTCAGCGTGGCCGGTAATCTGGTCACGCTGAATGGCATAGTGCTAACTTGGTCGCTGACGGACTGCTCCAACGACAAGCTGGAACGTTACTAAAAAAACATAGGCCCCTTGTTCAGAAGGTCCCCGATATTATAGGTGTAGGGACGCGGTAACATGGCGATACTGGCACTAGGCAAAATGAATCCCCGATTAACCATCTCCTTTGTCGCATCAAGAAATTTCTTTCGAGCTGGCGCGTAGTGCCCACTCTTGTTCGTTATATTAACTATTCGGCCATTGCACACCTCCATGGTTCCTGCGCTTTTTATGGCAGCACCGCTCATAAATGTCGAGTGGTGAAATTTCGTATCTCCCGCATAAAACCTCCCTTCTGAAGAATAAGCGAAATTATAAGAACCATCCTTCAGGATATTCCCGCTTTGTTTAAATTTTATGCAACCGTAGTCACCTGCGGTCAATTCACATGCACTCCGCTCCTGGTTGGTGAAATAGCGGAAACGTTCATCATCTTGTTTCTGAATATCGACCGGGTAAATGGCAAGATCCACACCAGAAAGACTTTCGTCTACTGAAAAACGTCTGATTGAATTTGGGTGTGGCATTGCGTCACTGCTCGGTAGCGAGTTTACTCTCGGCCTCATCCTTTCTAAGAGTTGATCATGCAACATACTCATCTGGTCGTCAGTACGTGTTAATTTTGCGTATATCGCTTTACTGGCATGCGCGATGCCGGCAAACGCGCCGAACATACCGACACCAAACGCCAGCCAGCCGAGGATCTGCGAAGTCGCGGGGTTTTCTTCCGAGGTCGCGCCGCAAGCAATCGAGGTCAGGTCGTTTGCGATCTCGGCTGTCGACGTAATCACGTCCACGGCACTGGCTGACGAGAATGCTGCCATCACCCCGCCCGCGGCGGCAATCGACATGCCCACCGAAAAGACCGTGCCCAGCAAACCCAGAATCCCCAAGCCGATGCCGACCGCGGCTTGACGGCTCAGATGTCCGCTCGGATCCGAGCGGTTGATCGGATCCCCCTCGCAATAGGCATATTGATTCAGACCACCGTTACCAAATGGGCTCCAGCTATCCGGGCTGATAAAACGCATCTGCTTGGGGCTGTAGCAGCGATAGCCATTGCCCAGGTTATAGGTTTGACTGACGGGATCCAAGCGCTCACCATTGAAACCCGCCAGCGGGATGTCGCTATCGCCCCGGGCAGAGGTGCTGCCGAAGGGCGAATAGACATAGCCTTTACTCACTCCATTAGTTTGAGTCCACAGGACGTTATCCATGCCATCCAGTGCATTGATATTTACATTCACTCAACCACTCCTTTGAAAATTGATATATGAATTAAAATCAATTTTCTGATTTTAATAACAAAATGAAATTTTATTTTCAATAAATACCAACTAATTTTTATCAGAAATACCTTAGCGCACAAAATTAAATAAAATTAATTTTTATCAATTGCAAGCTAAAATCGCACAAAAAATATAAATAAATTATTAACACTTCAATTATTTTTAATATAAATAAATAAAATATTTAGAAGTAGTCGACCGACGATAAATCCGAGGTCGACAAAGAATATCTAGTGCGTGTGATGTATGAAGGGCGTGAAACCGATATCGCCGATCACTTCCCGGCCGACCGCCTGGCGCTGTTATGTCATGGCCTGGAGCTCGACGACGCCCCATTGCGTCCGGCTCAGGTCGAATGGCAAAACGGCGAACAATTGCGCTTTGTATTGCGTGAAGGCAAGAAACGGCAGATCCGCCGCATGTACGAATTGGTCGGCCTCGAAGTCGTCGGCTTAAAACGCATCCGCATCGGCCAGATCATGCTGGGCGCGCTGCCGGCAGGTCAATGGCGTTACTTGTTGCCTGGTGAAAGCTTCTAATTGACTAAGCGTGGCCGGCAATCCGGCTACGCTTAGCTCCAAAAGCGTGGGTCCATTCGGGCCGCTTACCGACTTTGACAAGTCGTGTATAAAACATTCCAGCCCACCCCAGACCACTTCAGCTGTTCATGAATTTTAGTCGGCTGCATTGACGCTAATTCGCAATTCTCCTGACCGACCGATCCAAAACCGCGCTGTATTCTTCGGGATTACTGCTCAGATAGTCGGCCAGTTGATCACGCAGACTCTCCACATGCGCGGCGGTGACTTGTTGCGGACTAAGCCGGTGCGCGGTCGCGTATAAAGCCACATAAAAACAATCGCCGTCTCGTGGCACCTCGATCAACGCCAACGTGCCGTCGGCGCGCCGCAAGGTAGCACGGTAGTGCCCCACGCCATCAAACGCGATTAAAATCGGCTCGCCCGCCGCTTGCGGCGGACTAAATACGCGCTCGGGCCCAATCGTGGGATTCACCACGCCCGCAGCATTCACGTCATGGGGCTCCAAGACGATGACGCCGCGGTTATCGATCAGACCTGAGCGACCCGCCAGCACCGGGACCAGATCGCCATTATCGGAAGCCCATTGTCCCGGCGTCCTGATCTCTTCGATAGCGCGGTACATGGCAGTTCGATCGTCGAGCAAGGCGTCGAAGCCAAGGCTCGGTTCAGGCCACCCGGCATCCTCGATCCCAGGCTCCGCTTTGAATGGCGCATCGGCATCTTTCCACGGCGCCTCGACCTCCTGCCATGGGTCGTAGGTCGCTCCATAATCGACCAATATCTCCTCATGGGCGCGGATCGGCTTGATCGTCACATAAAAATTGAGATTGCCCTCGACCAGCACCACCGCGGTATTGTTCGGCGACAGCGGATCCAGGCCCGGCAAGGGATCGCCGCCAGGCAATTTGCCGGTATTCACTTGGCTCAGTATATTGCCGTGCAGCGAGCCGTCGATCGAACGCTCGCCGGAATGCGTCGCGAACAAAAATGTCAGTGCATTGTGGCGCCCACGACGTTTAAATGCTTTGTGCAAGCCGGCCTCGCCTTGCAGCACCAACTCGCCGCTATAGGGTCCCAAAACTGTATAGGGCGGCAGGTCTTGTTTGGCAAACACCGACATGCCGCGCGGCACGCCATCGTGCAGCGGCACTTCCGTCATCATCAAGGCGCGGAATTTCTCGTCTAATTGACCTTCTTGCTTAAGCCACGCCGAAAACTCTTGTTTCAGCCGCTCTTTGAGCAGCTTGAGCCGACTCCCCGCCAGGTTCTCCCGCGCCCATTGATTCGCCAAAGTTGCCCCCCATTGGCTGACTGTGGGGTTATCGAGATCCTTCACGATTTCTTTGAGCACGCTGCGGGTCGGATCGGCGGTGGACGCCAAGATTGGGCCGTTATTATTGATCGTCGAACGCGCGCGGCCGATCGCCGCGCCGGGTTCGATCTTGACCGGAATCACCTCCGACAGATCGGACCGGGCCAACAACTGCAAGCCAGGACCTTTGACCAAACCGGTATCGGTCACATGCATGCTCCACTCATCGAGATCCAGTCCATGCAATGCGGAAAAACCCGCAATGCCGAGAGCCTCGCGCTGCGCCGGCGTCATCTCCAGCCAATCCAGGATATCTTCGGGTGTGGTGGCGATATAGTGGCGCGACGCCAGTGACTCGAGAGATTCTTTTAAACGCCCGTCGGGTTCAAATACCATTTGCCCGCGCACGGTTAAACCTCTATTCTCATCGACATACTTTTTTAAGGTCTTGACCGTTATTTCATGCAACTCGGCAACCTTGTCCAGACTCCTTCCCCCCGATACGGAAAGCCATTCATGCACGGCGCTGGCGGTTTTTGCAAGGACGTCGCCGCGGGGATTTTCACCGCTCAGCTTTATTTTCCCCGCAGGCGTCAAGCCGCCATCCTCCATGGCAAAGCGTCTAAATACATTGGGGTTGAGGCCGCGGTGCCGGGCGAATTGGTGTCGATTAGTTCGACGCAACTCTTCCGGCTGGAGTGTTGTCCACGCCCTCAAATCAGCCGGCTCAGTCGAGCGATAGGTCCGCAACGGCGGGTGTTTTAAGCCGCTGACTCCGGCCGCCGTGAATTCTCCATTGGCCAGAATCCATTTGCGCCCTCGCACTGTCAATTGCCTATTCCCGGTGACATATTTTAATAATGCTTGATATGAAACCTTATTATCTTTCTTGGCAAAATCGATCAGCTTCATACCGGGATACTCTCCACGCACCCACTTCTGCACCTTCAAGAGTATTGACGTTCCCGGCCGCCTGACGGTCAGGGCATCGTCGATCAGCTTTCGTCCGGTTTGCGTCGGCTTTTTGCTGCGAGACGCGATATGCCGCTTCCACACTTCAGGGTAAATGCCACGCTCTCGAGCAAAATCTTCGATTGTCGTTTTGGCACGCTGTTCATCCGACATGGCTAGCCAGACTCGCATATCCTCTTTATTGGGTGGGCGCTCAGTGGCACTGGGCGCCAGGCCCAGCAAGTTTCGCCCAGGCAGTTTTGGAGGACCATCCAGCGAGCAATACTGTCTCAAGACATACTGATTCAGATTACGCGACTTGGCGAAACCCGTCAGCCCCCTGACTTCTTCGCGCTGCGCGTCCGTCATGTTCCACCAGTCTTGCACGTCGGCAGCCGTAATCTTGTTGTATGCCGGAGGCACAGAAATACCTAGTAGAATCCTCCCCGACTCCGTCGGAACTCCGAGCGCATTCACATAATTATGGAGCGTTTTTCTGCTGACGCCCTCCTTTCCGGCAAAAACTTTGAGCCCGCCAAACGCTTCGCGTTCCTCATCCGACATATCGACCCAGACTCGCACAATCTCGCGCATCGATCGGCGCGGCGCAGTTGCGCTTTGTTCACAGCCGGGCGCGGGAATCTCGCCGCTCGAACTTTGGCGCGCCGCCGTGCTGGGTGTGCAACGCGACCTCTTAGGCGCGTAACGTTTGACACGCTTGCCCAAGCCAGGCTCTATCGAGACCTTTATGCTGTCCGGATTCATCTTCAAATAACTCCACTCAATTTTTCAAAAACCTTCTCAGCATGTTCAACTGCACGCGCTAGTCGACAGTTCGAGACAGTACGTACGTCCCCATCGCTATGCGACTCTATTAATTAGGACTACAAATAATATGTATGACACCCATGCCTGCATTTAAGGGACATGATCACGCTTTATTGATAACTCGCTCCACATTTGGAATCAATAAAGCCTGCTTAAATTTAGTCTGGGATATTTGCCATAAGTTCGCCATCCCAAAAATAACAGCGGCCGGCCCCATTTCCAGGGTCGGCCGCTAGGCATTTCAAACAAGGTGTTTCAGTCGTCGCTATCGGGGTCTATCTCAGGGCACCATATGCATATCGCCCGCCGCCTGCGGCGGCAATTTGATCGACAACATCTTGAATTCGCCGTTGGTCGCCTCCGAGCCTGCATGGGTCGTACCCTTGGGAAGGATAATCAGCTCGCCTGCATGAATCTCGCGCTTTTCATCGCCAATCCAAAAGGAGCCACTGCCCGAAATCACGTATTGGATCTCGTCGGAACCCATATGCATATGCTTGGGTACGTTACCGGTTTGCAAGGCAACCGTGCCGCTCGGTGTCGTGACCAGTGTCTTGGAACGCAGAGTGCCCATATTAGGAACAATATTTCCTAACTCAGGATCGTTCATCGCCGACAAATCGATTATTTGCGGGCTCGGCCCGGCAGACGGCATAGTGCTTTGTGCTTGCGCGGTCGCCGTGATCTGCGAGACGAACACGCCCGCCGCAAACGCTGCGGGGATTGCGGCGAGATAGAAATAACGATGCATGATTGCCTCCTGGCGGTTAAGGTTGAATCTGCGTCTTGGCTCCGGGTCGCTGCTTGCTTTGGCTGCTTGCTTTGGCTGCTTGCTTTGGCTGCTTGCTTTGGCTGCTTGCTTTGGCCGCTTGCTTTGGCTGCTTGCTGTGACGGCTTGCCGCCGCCACAGATTGCCAACCGCGCCCTGTTTGAGTTGCGCTTTACCCCCCGGTGTTGTCTCCTCCCAGCTTGCGCATTTCACGCAGCAATACCGACAACATCGACAAATCCACCGAACTGGCCGATTGCTGGTCGGCGATCAGATGCAGATAATATTCCAGCGGGATATGGAAATCGGCGCGCCACGCTTCGATCAAGGTGTCCGGCGTATTCAAGGTGGCCGACCGGCGCAACACACTGATCGTCAAAGCTCGCCGCAAGGCGGTCAGATCATCGAAGGCCGCCGTGCGCGCCAGCATCTGCCAGTGGCTATCGACCGGCAAGGCACTGATCCGCGCACTAATCCAGCTGTAATGCAAATGCATGTCGAGCATAAAATACACGCCGGCGACCAGTTCCAGGCTGCGCTCGCAAATCGCCGCAACCTCGGCGATATCGAGCACGGCCGAGATCACGGGCGCCCCCGCCACACGCAGCGCCAGGCTGGCGTTAGCGCCGGCTTGCTGCAGCGTTTCCTGGCGCGTGCTCAGCGCGCGGGCATCCTCAGGTGCAAGCAATGCCGGAACTTGCGGAATCAGGCGTTCGACCTCGGCCTTAAAGCGCGCCACGGTGCTTTCGATTTCGGCAAACTCGTTGCCGCGGTGCAAGAACCACAGCGTCGCACGTTCGAGCAACTCGCCGACCTCGCCAAACATTTTGGCCTGCAAAGCATCTTGGAGCTGGCTATCGAGCTTGTCGATATCGTTCCAGACCTCCAGCAAACCGAACACGTCGCGCGCGATAATCACGGCGCGCACCACGTCGGCGGGCGGCACACCGGTTTCGGAAGAGAGCCGCTGAACAAAGGTGCAGCCCACTCGATTTACCAGTGTATTGGTCAGATAGGTGGCGATAATCTCGCGCTTGAGCGGGTGACCATTCATCGCTTCGGCATAGCGCTGCCGCAGCGGCTGTGGAAAGTACACCGGCAAAATAGCGACCACAAAGGGATCTTCAGGCAGCGCCGACGATAACAACTGGTCGTACAGCCACATCTTGCTATAGGCCAGCAGCACGGCGCGCTCAGGCGTGGTCAGGCCACGCTTGCTGGAACGCCGCTCGTGGATTTCCTCTTCCGAAGGCAGAAACTCGATCACTCGATTCAGGCGCCCGGCTTTCTCCAGGAAACGTATCAGACGCGCCTCGCTTTCGAGCATTTCAGCGCTGCGGCGCGCAGCGATCGACAGCGCCTGAGTCTGATAGTAGTTATCTTCCAGCACCAGTTCGCCAACCTCGTCGGTCATCTCGGCCAGCAGTTTGTTGCGCTGCTTCTCGGTCATCTCGCCATTGGAGACCACCAGCCCCAGCAAAATCTTGATATTGACTTCGTGGTCCGAGCAATCGACACCGGCCGAGTTATCGATGGCGTCGGTATTGATACGTCCGCCATGCTGTGCGAATTCGATACGGCCCAGATGCGTGAGCCCCAAATTACCGCCTTCGGCCACCACATTACAGCGTAACTCGACGCCATCGACACGCACCGCGTCGCTGGCGCGGTCCCCAACCTGCGCATGGGTTTCGCTGCTTGCTTTCACATAGGTGCCGATCCCGCCGTTATAGAGCAGATCGACCGGGGCCTTCAGGATGGCGCGGATTAAATCATTCGGCGCCAACTCGCTGGCGCTGACCTGCAAGATGGTCTGCACCTGGGGCGACAAGGCAATCGTTTTGGCGCTTCTGGCGTAGATGCCGCCGCCTTCGGAAATCAGCGCGCTACTGTAATCGGCCCAGCTGGAACGCGGCAATTGATACAAGCGTTCTCGCTCGGCAAAGCTGGCGGCCTCATCGGGGTGCGGGTCGAGAAAGATATGCCGGTGATCGAACGCCGCGACCAGCCGGATATGCTTGGACAGCAACATACCGTTGCCGAATACGTCGCCCGACATATCGCCGACGCCAACCACAGTAAACGGGGTGCTCTGGGTATCGATATCGATTTCGCGGAAATGGCGTTTGACCGACTCCCAGGCGCCGCGCGCCGTGATAGCCATTTTTTTATGGTCGTAACCGACCGAGCCGCCCGACGCAAAAGCATCGTCGAGCCAAAATCCATACTCGGCCGAAATCGCATTGGCATAGTCGGAGAAGGTTGCCGTGCCCTTGTCGGCCGCAACCACCAGGTAAGGGTCGTCGGCATCGTGACGCACGACATCGACGGGCGGCACGATTTTGCCGCCGACAAAATTGTCGGTCACATCGAGCAAGCCGCGCAAAAAGGTCTGATAGCAGGCCACACCTTCTTTCAGATAGGCATCGCGATCGGCGATCGGCGGTGGGTTCTTGACCACAAAACCGCCTTTCGAGCCGACCGGCACAATCACCGTATTTTTTACCATCTGCGCTTTCACGAGACCCAGCACCTCGGTGCGGAAATCCTCGCGCCGATCGGACCAGCGCAAACCGCCGCGCGCCACCCGGCCGCCGCGCAAATGAACGCCCTCGACGCGTGGCGAATACACCCAGATCTCGAACATCGGCCGCGGCTCGGGCAGATTCGGGACCAGCGCCGGATTGAACTTGAAGGAAATATACGATTTCGGGCCGCCGTCGGCCGCACGTTGGAAATAATTAGTGCGGGTCGTAGCGTTGATGACCCCGAGAAACTGCCGCAAAATGCGGTCTTCGTCGAGATTCGGCACTTTGTCCAAAGCCGCATTGACGGCTGCCAGCGCCTGCTCAATATGGGCATCGCGCTCGGCGCCCAAATTCAGGTCGAAACGCGCGATAAACAATGCAACCAGCATGCGCGCGATCTGCGGATTGCCGGTCAAAGCACGTTCCACATAAGCGTCGCTGAAGGGTGAACCCACCTGCCGGACATACTTGGCATAAGCCCGCACGATACTGACTTCGCGCCAGGTCAGCTCCGCACACAATACTAAGCGATTCAGGGCGTTGTTCTCGACCTCGCCTCGCCAGACCCGGACAAAGGCATCCTCGAACAAGCCTTTGATACGGTCGATATCGAGTTCCGTGCCGTCGGCCACTTCCATGCCGAAGTCATGCACCCAGATCGGCACGCCGCTCTCGGGCTCGATCAGGTAGGAGCGCTCTTCATCGACATTGACGCCCAAATGCTCCAACATCGGCAGGCTGCTCGACAAAGCAATGGGGGCTCCCGAGCGGTAAACCTTGAAGCGCACCGTCGTCAAATCGGCCTCGATCGGCCGATATAAATTCATCGCCAGCCCGGCCCCGTCCTGGACACGCTCCATCAGTTCGATATCGCGCACCGCCGTGCGCGCCGGGTAATCCTCAACAAAACTACTGGGAAACGAACTGCCATAGCGGCGCAGCAAACGGTTACCCTGCTCTTCGCCATGGGCGCCGATTAAAGCGTCGGCCAGGTCGTCCTGCCAGCGGCGGGTCGCCTGCACGATGCGCAACTCAAGTTCGCGGACATCGACTTGCGGCATCCCGCCCGCGCGCGTACGCACCACAATATGAATCCGCGCCAGCAGCGATTCCGACAACAAAGGCGTAAATTCGGCAATCACGCCGTGAAATGCCTCCAACAAAATCTTCTGAATTCGTTCGCGCAGGTCGGTGTTGAATTTATCGCGCGGCACAAACACCATACAGGAAACAAAACGATCGAAACTATCGCGCCGCACAAATAAGCGCGTGCGCTGACGTTCCTGCAAATGCAGTATGCCTAGTGAAATCTCGAACAATTCATCTTCGTCGATCTGGAACAGCTCTTCGCGCGGATACTGTTCGAGTATCGTCAGCAAGGCTTTATACGAGTGCCCTTTCGACAAAAACCCGGCGCGCGCCAGCACATTCGTGACCTTGCGCCGCACAATGGGAATTTCCAGCGCCGACATCATATAGGCGGTCGAGGTATACAGCCCCAGGAAGCGGCGCTCGCCCGACACCCGGCCATTGGCGTCGAGCAATTTGATACCAATGTAGTCAAGATAGCCGGGCCGGTGCACAGTGGCGCGGGAATTGGCCTTGGTCAGTAAAATCGTCAGTTGCGACTCGATAATCCGCGCCGACCCGGGTTGCAGCGTGGTCGTGTCGGGTTCACCCGCCGTGCGGCGGCTCTCGCGCAAAATGCCCAAGCCGGTGTCGGGTTTGCCTTGTAATTTGTACTCGCCGACGCCGTCGCCCTCGATCAGCTGATAATCGCGAAAACCCAGGAAGGTGAAATTGCCATCCTCCATCCACTCGATAAACGACCGCGCCTCGGCCAGATCGGCGGCCTGAACGTCGTTGCCGCTCTCGCGCGCCTTCAGCTCGACAATGGTTTCGCGCGCGCGCTGCAAGATGGCAGGCCAGTCCTCAACCGCCACCCGCACATCGCTGAGGATACGCGCCAGGCAGACCTGCAACTCTTCCAGCTTGGCGGGTTCAGTGCAGCGATCGACTTCGATATGGGTATAAGACTCCATCCTGGAGTTAGCGATATCCTCGTCATCCTTGGCGCTGCCGATACGCACCCGCTCGATTTGATGGCCATCACGGTCGATCCGAAACACCGGATGGGTGGCCGAATGCAAAGCAAGGCCCAGGCGGTTAACTTCCATCGTCACCGAATCGATCAGGAAGGGCATGTCGTCGTTGACGATTTCCACCACGGTGTGATCGGAATACCAGCCATGCTGCTCAAGATTGGGGTTATAAACGCGGATGCGCGCCTGTCCCGGCACAAATTTCTGAGCGAACTGCCAATGGGCCATGGCCGCACCGTAAAGATCGGCGACGTTGCGCAACAGCACGCCTTCGGCATCGTCCATCAAATAATAGCGCGCCAGGAAGGGCTCAACCTTGGTCCATACCTCCTCGGACAACCTTTCTTTGGCGAAAGCAAGTACATCGTCCAAGTGCTGACGGGCTTTTTCTTCATTTTTTGGTCGCATGGTGTGCTCGCTCCTGAGTCCCAAAGCACTGTGGCTGATTGTGCTGGGCTTGTATAGCTAGTGGTTTCCACGACCGGGGCACGGGGGTCCGCCGATGGGGATATGAGATACAAAAAAAACCCGCGACAGCCATCGGCTCGACGCGGGTTTTCATACAAGGGATCAGACGAGATCCTCTGCAAGGTGTCACAACAAATATTCAGCCATAACACCCCTCAAACATTACTTGGCAGCCACCAACAACCACAAGCGCGCCAGATCGGCGGAACCGTCGCTGCCCTTGACCGCATGGAAGACCTGCAGCGCGCGAGCCTTTTGCCCCGCGACGTAGTAGGCCACCCCAAGGTGCAGTTGCGCTTCATCGGGATGATCGAGACCGCCCTTGGCGATCGCATCTTCCATCATGGCCAGGCCAGGCTTGACTTGCCCGGCGAATACCAGATTGAAACCTGCATCAATCGGCGCAACCGGATTGGCCTTGTCGACTGGAGCTGCCGCGCGTTTTGCCGCCAAGGCTTGCAGACGCTTTTCACGATCGGCTTGGGCATCATGCCCCAAAGCGCCCGAGGTAAAGCCCTGGTCGATCACCTGCTTGGCTTCCGCTGTGGTGCCGGCAACAATCGACAATTCCGTCATTTGCATGTAATCGTCGGCCGAAGCAAAGGAGCCGGTAGCGCGCCTTAAGCGGTACATATCGACGTCAAGACGCGACGAATAGCCGGGTTTGCTGCGGATCGCCTGGAACAAATCATCCCAATACGAAGGTTTGGGGTGATACGCCACCAGCTTTTCCAGCGTACTGCGGTAAGTCGCTTCATCCTTGACACGCTGCGCGCAGGTGCCCAGTAAATTCAGTTGCGACTCATCCGGCGTGCGCCCTGCCCGAACTTCGGCATCGATACCCGCTTTGAGCTGGTTGACGACGCTCGTACAGTCATTCGACAGGTAATACGATTGCACCAGCAAGACCCGCATTTCGGGGTCGGCGCCGCCCGCTTTCAGGTAGCGCTGCGCAACGGCGATTGCCTTCGCGTAGTTCTTTTCCTGGAAGTAGATACCGGCCAACGCTGCCGAAGTACGTTGCTCGTCTTCACCCGTCAACTTCCCGGAGTTCAACAAAGTTTCGTAGGCTTGCGCCGCCGTGCCGGTGTCGCCGGCTGCAATCGCCGCGGCGCCGCGCATTTCCTCGACCATATAATTTTCGTACGGCGTCTTGTCCGGAACGGCCGCCGCCTGGGCGATCTTCGTCAGTGCATCTTTGTACTTATGCGCCCTGTAAAGATCTTGCGCGGCGTTCAGTGGCTTGGCCACGTCCGGGCGCAAGGTATCTGCGGCATATGACGCCGTCGGCAGCATAACAAGAGCCGACAGCCCCCCGAAAGCAACTATCGCAGTCGCGCGTCGCATTGCGCCGCGCAGCGTTAAGCCGCGCATTACCCTGGTCAACCATTGATCGATCATCAGTACCCCTACGTCCTTTATTGCATGTACTGTTCGTTACCGACCAGTCCGATCTTGGTGGCGCCAAGACGCTGCGCCGAAGCCATCACGGCGGCGACATCTTTATACGGCACCAGCTTGTTCGGACGCAAGTGCAGTTCGGCTTGGACCGGCTCGGCAGCTACTTGAGCCAACTTGGCTTCCAGCGCCGCACGGTCCGGCACCAATACGCCGTTCCATGTGGTCGTACCGTCAAAATCGATATCGATCTGCACCACTTCCGGCTGAACCAGTTGCGGCGGCGGATTGCCGACCGGCAAATTCATCTTGATGGCATGTGTTTGAATCGGAATCGTGATGATCAACATGATCAGCAACACCAACATCACGTCAATCAGCGGCGTGGTGTTGATATCGACCATCACTTCCGGTTCGTGACTACCACCCGAAGAGACATTCATTCCCATAATCGGCCCCTTAACCGCCGCGTGCTGGCGGCTCAGTAATAAACGAAACCTTGGCGATACCAGCACGTTCGCACGCAGTGATGACGCGACCGATAAACTCATAACGCGTATTCTGGTCCCCGCGAACGTGGACTTCAGGCTGCGGCGTCATGACCGACACGGTTTTCAGGCGTGTCAGCATGGTCGGGGCATCCACCAGCTTCTCGTTCCAGAAAAAATCGCCATCGCGGTTGACCGCGATCACGATACTTTTGGGCGTGGTTTGCAGCGGCTGGATCGTCTCTTTCGGCAAAGTGACCGGTATCGTATGCGTAACAACAGGAATCGTGATCAGGAAAATAATCAGCAACACCAGCATCACATCGACTAACGGCGTGGTGTTGATATTGGCGATGACTTCGTCTTCGCTATCGCCATCTTGCCCAACGCTCATAGCCATGGTTCACCTCACTTGTTCTTAACCAGCGGCGTCGGGCGTGCTGCCTCGCCACCGCCGACATCGGCACGCACCAGGCGCGAAGTACCGCCCAGCAATACCGTGTGCAGTTGTGCACCGAAGTTGCGGACTCGTTCCATCACGGCCTTGTTACGGCGGACCAAGAAGTTGTAGCCCAGCACAGCCGGCACGGCCACCGCCAAACCGATGGCGGTCATGATCAAAGCCTCGCCCACCGGGCCTGCGACCTTGTCGATCGATGCTTGACCGGCGATACCGATGGCCGTCAGTGCGTGGTAAATACCCCAGACCGTACCGAACAGACCGACAAACGGCGCCGTCGAGCCGACCGTGCCGAGGAAGGCCAAACCGTCTTGCATGCGGTTGCCGACGTTAGTGATCGCACGCTCGACCGAGACGTCGATCCAGGTATTGCGATCGACTGCTTCAAGCAACGCTTCGTCGTGATGCTGACCGGCTTCAATCGCGGTTTCGGCGATAAAGCGGAACGGCGAATTTTCGTCAAGCAACTTGGCGCCTTCGGACAGCGACGGGGCGCTCCATAGCTGGTCATCGGCCAATTTGGCGCGACGATTGGCACGGAACTGCTCAAGGAACTTGGTCACCATGATGTACCAGCTGCCCATCGACATAATCGCCAACAGGATCAACACAAAGCGTGCAACGAAGTCACCACCTTTCCACAAGGCGTCGAGGCCGTAGGGATTGGTCACGGTTTCCGTGGCGGCCGGCAGCGCCGGCGGCATCGGTGCATCGGCGGCCGGGGCTGCGCTTTGCGCTGTGGTGACGGCCGGTGCCGAGCTAGCGGCGGCCGTTGCATCGCTGGCTTGCGCGTGGGCAAACTGCGGTGCAATCAAGGTACCCACCGACGCTGCGGTGATCAAGATACTTGCCGACAGTGCGGCGATAGAACGCTTCTTCATGTGCACTCCAGTTCATCAGTTGAACTTGTAAAACTTAGCTAATAAATCGCAACCCGTACCGCGTCGACCGTAGGCTCAATTCAAATTAAATGAGAACGGAACTTGTACACGGACAGGTTGGCCCTGGGAAACGCAACTAAACTTCTTGACCGCATTGAACGCAGCGCGATCGAGTAAGGTATCGGCCGATTTGGCAACACGCTCATCCGTAATATGGCCCTGCGGATCGACGGTGAATTCAATCACGACATCACCTGTAATATTGTTTTCCTGAGCCTCTTTGGGATAAGCCATTGAAGACTGCACTTGCGCAGAGTTCGGGCAAACAATACCGACAGCCGTGCTCGGCGCTTTCACCACAGCAGGGGCCGGCGGAGCCATAGGCGCAGACACGACGGGAGCCGCTTGATGCACCATGGTTTGCACGGGCGGAGCCTGCACCTGGACTTCCGGCGGCGGCACAAACGGCGGCGGCGGCGGCGCGAATTTCGGCGGCGGCAAGACCACCGGCGGCATAGGCGGCGGCGGAGGCGGCTTGACCGGCTCGATGATTTTGGTTTCGATAGGGTGCTGGATAACCTGTACCACCTTGGTGGCCAAGCCGTTTAGCAGTGCGTAGATCAACAGCACGTGAAAGACGATAACAACGGCGATACCGCCAAAGCGGCGCACGGGGTTTTGCTGCGTTTTCCCAAATTCTCTTGGGCGTCCGGGTCGTTCCATACGGGTTGCTGCGACCGGAAAATGTCCTTCCACTTTCATACCCACCTTTGCTCCTTCCGGCGTGAATCGCCCGTTTCCGTGAGTGTAAAGCTCCTGTATCAGCTGAAATCATTGATTATTTCAGTACTTAATACATAGCAGAGCGATACGCTCTCACCCTCACTTAGTCAGTCGCGGCTTGTGGCCGCAACAGCCCATATGCAATAAAACTACATATACTTTCAATCGCTACACACACTCAGCGCAAAAAAAGTGCCAGAATGCCCGGCAATCTGTCGTAAACATGCGACATATCACAAAATGCCTACCACGCGCAGAAATTTAGGTTCAATATAGTAGTATTACTTAAGCGAAAGAGTTTCTTTAGCTTGGATAACGCCATCTATATTCAAGTTGACGATTTATAGATCGTCGACCGCTCTGCCCTATTTGCATGATCTGCCCAGCTACCTAGCTCGATAAAATGCCGATTGCCAAGCATTTACTGAACGCGCACGAGTGTAAGACAATTCAGCCGTTTTTGCGTTGGCGCCAAAAATATTTCTTTTCTGACTATTCGTGACACCTCGCCTCAACCACACCATTTTTCAGCCTTGAGCTTGCCAGGCTTTGAGCCCGCCCTGCTCGTCTCATAATTAGAGGCTTTCCTCGAACGTCTCTTAATTATTCGGTATCACCTTGATGAATCCCGACAGTGCGCAATGATAGACCCAACTATGGATCCGCGGCAAGCAATCACGCCATTAAAAGCTTGAGTTAGCGCGACCTCACCGCCATATTTCGGCATTCACGCCGGACTATCCGGCCATCTCAATTTCTTGGACCCACCCTCACCCATTAAGTTGTTAAGGGTTTTTACTTACGGTAACGCGCCAGTTTTCCGAATTTTTCACAACAATAGTGCAGCAGCTTATCTCATAAATAAAAACGCCAATATTATTTATTGCGCCTATTTATCTCATATTAATCGATGACAAGCACCGCCGGCTCCCGGGTACTTGAGGCAGCGATGCTAGGCGCGATACGATTGGCCAGCTGACCCGCATCAGGTGCAGGGCTCGCTTGCAGCGCCCTGCAATCGAGATCCAGCAAGTCATCGAGGGCAGCAAGGCCCAGTGCAGTTAAGTGCACGGCCCGCGTCTGACGATTTCTTTCCAGCCAGCCGAGCGCGCAGATTCGCTCAAAAAAGACCGTGCCCAAAGTGCCACCCAGATGATGGCGGCGCTCAGTCCAGTCGAGACAACAGAGTGCCTGCAGAGGTCGGCCGCGGCGCTTAAGGTCGGGATCGATACCCAAAGCACTAAACCAAGTGCGCCCTGCCTCGCTGAGGTCATAGCATTTGGTCGTAGGATCGCCTTTGCTCATTAAACCCCGCGCTTCCAATGCGTCGACGATCGCCACGCCAAGCTGACCGGCAAGATGGTCGTAGCAACTACGGGCAAAACGCAATGTCCGGCCTTTCGGCGTCAACGGCTGGCGTAGATGGTGGGTGCACGGCGCCAGGTTCGCCAGCGCCTCCAGCACGGTTGCAATCTCGGGCGAGGCGAGGCGGTAATAACGATGTCGCCCCTGGATTTCGACGGCCAGCATGCCGCCCTCCATTAACTTCGCGAGATGATTGCTGGCTGACTGGGGCGTCACGTTGGCCACATAAGCTAATGCCGACGCAGGTTGAGCGCTGCCGTCCATCAGCGCCATCAAAATCGCCGCGCGCGTCGGATCGCCAATCAGTGCTGCCGGAAATGCAATATTCGCTTCCATCCTAACTCCTCGGCTTAGGGCCCGTTCACGCTAATCTTGCGCAGGCCAAGCACCACCCTAGCCTACTGAATTCATCATACAACGTCCGCTTGCGTATATTGTTCAGCCTTCGATGAAGCAAATCAGCATTGGAACGGGTATTGTTGCGCCATGAACTCTACTCAGCCCACCTTCCGCGGCCCGCTTGCCTGGGCCATCTGCGCCACCAGTTTTGGCTTCACCGCGGTGCAGCTTGATGTCACGATCGTCAATGTCGCGCTACCGCGCATTGCGACCGACCTTCACACTACTGTCGCCGGGCTGCAATGGGTGGTCGACGCCTATACCTTGGCCTTTGCCGTCCTGCTACTGGCTGCCGGCGTGCTGGGCGACCGCTATGGGTCGCGGCGCGCCTATCTGGCGGGTTTTGTCTTGTTTACGCTGGCCTCTGCCGCTTGCGCTGTGGCCGGCGACGCGGTGTTCCTGGTGGTGGCGCGCGTCTTTCAGGGCATCGGCGCAGCGCTGCTGGTACCCAGCTCATTGGCCTTACTAAGCCACGTGTGCGCCCACGACGATCGTCTGCGGGCACGCGCCGTCGGCTGGTGGACTGCCGCCGGTGGCGTGTCGATCGCGGCCGGACCGGTGGTGGGCGGTCTGTTGTTGGGCGCCTTGGGATGGCGCAGCATCTTCTGGGTCAACGTGCCGGTCTGCACGCTGGGGATACTAGTGTCGCTGCGTGTTCTACCCGAGATTGCCCGTAGCGCAAAGCCTCGCGCCCTGGACCCGCTTGGACAGTTGCTGGCGATACTCACTCTGACGGGCTTAACGGGCGCCGTGATCGAAGGCGGTCATTTAGGGTGGACGGCGCCCCTTGTTATCGCCGGCTTCGCCATGGCGCTGCTGGGCGGCCTGCTATTCGTTTTTGCCGAATCGCGCAATCCGGCCCCCATGCTGCCGTTGGCATTTTTTCGCCTGCCCAATTTCAGCCCAGCAGTCATTTTCGGCATCTTGGTCAATCTGACTTATTACGGCGTGATTTTCGTCCTCAGCCTGTATTTGCAACAAGCGCGCGGTTACTCCGCGCTGCAGGCGGGCATGGCGTTTCTGCCGCTAACCGCAACCTTTATCGTGGCCAATATGTTCAGCGGTTGGTTCTGCAGCCATGTTGGATCGCGCCCGCCGATGATCATCGGCGCGCTGACCGCCATGCTCGGTTATGCCCTGCTATCGCGCCTGGACAATAACTGCTCTTTTCTGACGATGCTGCCGGCTTTTATGTTGATCCCCAGTGGCATGGGGCTGGCCGTCCCGGCAATGACGACGACCATTCTGTCCTGCGTCAAACGCGAATGGTCAGGCACGGCCTCAGCGGTGCTGAATGCCGCGCGCCAGATGGGCGGCGCCATGGGTGTGGCGGCATTCGGCGCGCTAGCGGGTAGTCATGCGCAGATCGTTGCGGGCCTTAAAGTCGCCGCACTGTGCTCGGCCGGGCTTCTGCTTATCGCTGCCGCCGTCGCATGGTTTGGCATCAGTCGCTTGGATGTCAAACCGCGGCAGTCCGAGCCCAACAGAGAGCGCGAGTTACCGCGCCCGTCCGAATCGGCGCAGAATTAAGCGCCGTCGAGCAGCGTTCCAACTCACACCTTCCATGCGGCGTCGCTTACCTTGATGGGCTTGGGAATCAGCTTCAGATCCGAGAAAACATCGGCGATCTGCTGCTGATAAGCCAGCGTCGCCGGGGTGATCGGCTGCACGCCGTAAGCCGCGCGCTTCACGGCAAGATCCAGCGTTGCGACGTCGATGCCGATGCGCGGCGAGAGAAACTGCGCGACCGTGCTTTCATTGTCGCGCGCCCAGCTATCGACTTTGCCGAGTTCATCGAGCAAGGCATAGACCAATTTCGGCTGACTCTCGGCAAATCGACGCGCCGCCAAGTAAAACTGCAGGTTGTTGACGAGGCCCGTGCCGTCTTCCAGCACGCGCGCCCCGGCTTGGGTTTGGATGGCGCTAAAAAATGGGTCCCAAATCACCCAGGCATCGATACTGCCCTGGGTAAACGCGGCCCGTGCATCGGACGGCGTCAGATAGATAGATTGAATTTCGCTATATTGAATTCCGGCCTTCTGTAAGGCGCGGACCAGCAAAAAATGGACATTCGAGCCTCGATTCAACGCAATTTTCTTACCGCGCAGATCCGCCAGCGTTTTGATCGGCGAATCCTTGGGCACGACAATCGCCTCGCCGCGCGGAGCCAACGGCTCATTGCCGATGTAGACAAAATCCACGCCTGCAGCCTGCGCAAAAATCGGCGGGGTTTCACCCACCGTACCCACGTCGATCGCGCCGGCGTTCAAACCTTCCAGTAATTGCGGTCCCGCTGGAAACTCCAGCCACTGCACTTTGACGCCCAAGGGTGCCAAACGCTGCTCCAGCGAACCCCGCGCCTTCAGTAAAACCAGGTTGCCATATTTCTGGTAACCGATACGCAAGGTATCGGCGGAGCCCTGGGCAAACACGTTGCTGCTGGCGGTCCCACCCAAAGTCCCCAGCAACGCGCTACCGCCGGCCAGGCCCAGCGATTTTTTCAAAAAACCGCGTTTGCGTGTATCGAATGCTAGTTTGTCATGTTGATTCATAAAAAATCCCTGCGGCGCGCGCCGACTGAGTGTTCTAACGGCTAAAAAAATGGGAAGATAGGCTAAGTTTGTTCACTCTAATAAGAGGCCGACACTTTTTGAACCAAGTATTTCAGCTTTGTTTTTCGGCTTTGACGATTTGCCGGCCCAGGCCCAATAGGAGCAAGCAGCGCTACCGCCACCTTTGCGCCTTGGCAAGTCATTAAATAATGGGTATTCCACGAGGTTTGTGTCACCCGCACGGATGTAAAACGCGCTATCTTTATCTGTATTGCGACTCGCAGCCGGCCTCCGGCTGCAATACCGGCGGCCAGGGTTTGGGCCCGACGGCTAACGCACTCATCTAACCCGACTAGGAAATGCAACCATGTCTCAGGAAAAGTATCGGCTGGTCACCCGTAGCGATTTTGACGGTCTGGTATGCGCCGTGCTGCTTCGCGAACTCAATATGATTGACGACATTTTTTTCGTTCATCCGAAAGATATGCAGGACGGAAAAATCGACATCACCGAGCGTGACATCACCACCAACTTACCGTATTGTCCCGGCGCGCACCTCTCCTTCGACCATCACGAATCCGAAACCATACGTAACACCGGTGCGCGCGCCAATCACATCATCGACGCGCACGCCCCTTCCGCGGCTCGCGTGGTGTTCAAGCACTTTGGCGGCAAAACGGCGTTCCCCAACATCAGCGACGAGATGATGAGCGCCGTCGACAAGGCCGATTCCGCCCAGTTTACGCAAGACGAAATTTTGAACCCTAGCGGCTGGGTGCTGTTGAATTACCTGATGGACTCGCGCACCGGCCTGGGCCGCTTCAAAGAATTCAAAGTCAGCAATTATCAATTGATGATGAATTTAATCGATGCCTGTCGCGACCATAGCATCGAGCAAATCCTTGCCTTACCGGATGTCCAAGAACGCATCGACCTTTACCTCGATCAACAAGAACGGGCCAAGCAACAAATTCTGTTCTGCTCCACGGTTCACAAAAATCTGGCGGTGCTCGACCTGCGCGATGAAGAAACCATTTGGGCCGTGAACCGCTTTATGATTTACGCGCTATTCCCGCAAACCAATATCTCGATACATGTGATGTGGGGTTTGAAAAAGCAAAACACCGTGTTTGCAACCGGCAAATCAATCCTCGATCGCAGCTGCAAGACCAATATCGGCGAATTGATGTTGACCTATGGCGGCGGCGGCCATTCGGCAGCAGGCACCTGTCAGATCGCCAACGAGCAGGCCGACGAAGTACTGCAAGCCTTGATCGAACAGATCAATGCGGACGATGCCGCGTGAACTAGATTAACCTGGGCGCCGAGGTCGGCGCACGGGCCAGATCCTGCCCCGCATCTTAGTGCGCGAGCGGTATTCGAGGCCCGGCGCCCGAAACAAGCGCGTGGAGCTTGCGGTGCGGAAAGCGTACAATTCCTCGTTTTTGGCATCCATGAAATTTATCTCCACAACCCTCGCGGCGCTTCTGATTTATTCCATTGCACCGCATGCCCTGGCCGCCGAGGAAGTCACACTATTCGATCAGTACGGCTATCCGGTCGGCTATATTGACTCCGGCAACCTCACCATTTTTCTATGGAACGGTGAACCGGTTGCTTATTTACGGCGAGATAACGAAACAAGATTGAGCGCATTTGGCTACAACGGGCACCATCTAGGCTGGTATCTCAATGGCGTGCTTTACGGCCACGATGGCGATGCCGTCTGTGCGATAGGCGAGCGGCTGAACACCACGCACGATAGAGATCAGCACAGTCGTCGACAATTTGTACGCGTCAAAGCACTGACCGAAGCCGCGCCACCCTTACCCGTCTTCTATAATACTTTTTCCGCGGCATCTTGCGACGATGTGCTGAATGCAGGTGCAAGCCGCTAAAACCTCGTCGCGATCATGGAACGTCTCCTGGTTCCCCAAAAATACAACAATACCTTACGCAGTCTTACAAAACAGCCTCCCGGTAAGTCAGAGAAAGGAACACGGGGTGCGATAAATCGCGCCAGATCGTATCGTCTCAGGGCCTGCAGACAGGAATCGATCAACGCCGACAGGGCGAGCCGATGCCTGGCCGCGAGCCTTGCGTCGCATATTGACAGATCATCGCCCCGGCCCGCCGGGTTGAGCCCGTCGCTTACCAGGAGTTCATATGTCTATTAGCCCCGTGTCTTCGAGCACTATCTTGAGTGGCTTGCAATCGATTTCGCAATCGCTGGCGACTACATCTAACGCCTCCAGCAGCAGCACCAGCGTGAGCGGCACCACCAGTAGCACCAGCGGCAATGCGCTGTTAAAAGCACTTGAACAAACGCTGGCGCAACTCGGTCTGTCGTCCGGCGCGACGTCAAGTAGCAGTAGCAGCAGCGCATCGAGTAGTGCGTCGGCGACCAGCGCATCGGCCACATCCGACACGAGCAGCACGGCACAAGCCTTGCAAGCCTTTATCGGCGCGCTCTATCAGGCGATTTCGCACGATCCGGCCAATCAAGCGAGTGCCAACGCAAGCAGCAGTAGCGCGAGCAGCAGCGTCGGCACGGCCAGCAGCAGCACGCCAAGCTATGACAATTCCAACTCCAGTCTGGCAGCCCTGCTGCAGCAAGTCCAAAACAGTCAGGGCGCCAGCAATTCCAGCAGTTCGGACACCTCAGGCAATAACAGCGGTAGTGGCAACGGTCCCGGCGGCCCAGGCGGTCCTGGAGGCCCCGGCGGCGCGCTGGCTACCTTGCAGAGCGATTTCCAAAATTTGTTGGCGGCAGCCGGCAGCAGTACCAGCAGCGCCTCCAGCTCAAGCGCATCGTCAACCTCACTGCAGTCGTTTCTGCAGACGCTGGCGCAGAATTTCGCCAGCGATACGAGCGCGTCGACAACCTCAAGCACGGTGGGCAGCCTGCTGACAACCACCGCTTGATAGCGAGCGGGCGCCACGCGCCCGATTGCACAGTGCCGTGCGGATCCAACCCGCGATACTTGGCCCCAGGTTTTTCGAAACCTGGGGTTTTGTCATTCAAGCACACGGGATTTCCATGCTGAACACGAGAGCCGCGCCTCAGCTACGTTTACGTCAGCTGTCTTAGTCATTGGCAAAGCAAGTTCGAATGCCAAGTAATAATCGTGTGGTTTCAAAAATAACGATTTACCCTAGGCACCTTCCCAATCCCATCAATTAGGTAGAAAATTTTTCCATCAAGGCGACACGTACACTGACTGTCTGCCCCTCGACAGGGAATGGCGACATACGCCTGGTCGAGATATGAACGCGAAAACCTCTATTCTAGCGACCGAATTCCGATTTTATTATCGTAGCGCGCGCCATTCTTTCTATTTTGTAATGTTTGAAATAAATTTGAAAATATAGATTTAAAGAACTGGCTGTTTTTTATAAATTTCTTCTCATATAACATTTATAAATATTTTGCCTATGTATAAAGGAAGGATTACCCCCATTTCGTTCGGCGGCGCGCGTTATTACAACGAAAGCTGCTGATCACACCGTAAATCCACCGTATGCGGTGTATAAACGAGACATGCGGCGACGCAAATGTTGTGCCGAGCCATTGGCGCGCCGCACAGGGTTAGGCGGGGACGACAGCCAAGCATCAGCCAATGCTTTACGGGGATCTGGTATGCAGTTGCTTGTATGGACACTTGACCAGCAGCATTACGCGCTACCGCTCGCGGCGGTCGACCGGGTGGTTCGAGCTGTCGCCGTAACGGCCTTGCCCGGCGCACCGGATATCGTCAGTGGCATGATTAACGTGCGCGGCATCGTCACGCCCGTGGTGGACATGCGCAAACGGTTGAACTTGCCGCCCCGCGAGATCCATCCCAGCGACACCGTAGTACTGGCACGCACCTCGCGCAGACCCATCGCCTTCTTTGTCGATTCTGTCAGCCGCTTGGCGGACTTCCCCGATGCCGCGGTCGTCGCGGTGCAAAGTGTTACGCCAGGCAACGATTACATCGGCGGCATTGCCAAATCGGCCGATGGGATGACCCTGATCCACGATCTCGACCGCTTCCTCTCGCTCGACGAGGAAGCCGCCATCGAGCACGCTTTGCATCCCTAGCGCGAGGATTTTATGCCTTTATCCGACGCACTAATGCGGGCCTTCAGCGGCTACCTAAGCCAGCACATCGGCCTGTGGTTTGCTCCAATGCGATGGCTCGATTTGGAAAGGGGCATGACCCGCCTGGCGCAAGCACGCGGTTTTGCAAGTCCGGAAGACTGCATGGCCCAGATGATGAGCACTGCGCCGGATCGGGCCGATGTCGAAATGCTGGCGATGTATTTGTCGGTCGGCGAAACTTATTTTTTCCGGGACCCGACCCTGTTCGATGTGTTGGAAGGCGAGGTCTTGCCCGCCCTGATTAAGGAACGTCGTACGGCCGGCAAGCGGCAGTTAAAAATTTGGAGCGCGGGTTGCTGCACAGGTGAAGAACTCTATTCTCTTGCCATTGTGCTGGCGCGCTTGCTGCCCGATTTGGAAAGGTGGAATCTGCGTCTGCTGGGCACCGATATCAATCCGGATTTCCTGGCCAAAGCCACACGTGGCGTTTATCGCGACTGGTCATTCCGTAATTTATCGCCGCAGATCAAACAGCGCTATTTCACTGAAATAGCCGGCGGCGGTTACGCCATTTTGCCGTCGCTCAAACGCTGCGTAACGTTTCAATATCACAATTTGGCGAGCGACGCCTATCCCTTGCTGGAAGGGCAAACTCAAGATGTAGACTTAATCTTATGCCGCAACGTGTTGATGTATTTCGATACCGCTCAAATGCGACGCGCGGCAAACAATTTACATCGCAGCTTGGTCGACGATGGCTGGCTGGTTGTCAGCTCCGCCGAAAGCGGCAATGAGGTATTCACACAATTTCAGCAAATCATATTTCCTGACGCCCTGCTCTATCGCAAAACCGCGGAGGACAGCGCCCGAAAAATGGCGATCGACCTGCGCCAACCGGCGAGCCGGACTGCCAACAACTCACCGCGGCCCCAAGCTGGCGCATTCCAGGCGCCTCGCCCCCATGCGGCACCGCTAACACCCGCAGCGCACATAGCAACCGCACCGACCGCACCGGCGTTTTCTGAACCGATCCAACTCACAACATTGGCAACTCCACCGGAGCGAACTGCTGCGCTAGTGCCTTCCGAGACGCCGTATGAAATCGCCCTGCGCCACTACGAAAGCGGCGCCTACGAGCAAGTCGCCGCGACCTTGCTGCCGGGCGATCAAGCATCGCCCGACGACTTAGCCTTGCTGGCACGTGCTTACGCCAATCTTGGCAATCTTGAGGTCGCGCTGCATTGGGCGCATACCGCGCTGGCCGCCGATAAATGTAATCCGGCAGTACGCTATTTGCTGGCGCTGATTCACGAAGAACGCGGCGAATTTGACGCTGCGATTACCTCGCTCAAACATGCTGTGTATCTCGACCCCGAGTATGCGCTGGCGCATTTTAGTTTGGGCAGTGCCTATCAGCGTCAAGGAAAATCGCAAGAAGCGCGCCGTCATTTCAACAACGCCACAGAATTGTTACGCACGATATCGCCCTCGCAAACCCTGGCGGATTCGGAAGGCATTACCGCAGGTCATTTGATTGAAATCATCCAGCGCAAGGAACGCGCAACATGAAAAAATCCGGCACCTCAGCGGGCAAATCAGCGGACGCCACATCGGGCGCCAAATCGGGCAAGAAAACGCCTGCGCCAAGCCTGAATCCGCCGCCCTCTTTACCCACCGTCGACGAAGCCGCTACCCAGCAGGCTAATCAGCGGATTTTGCAAACGCGTGCTGACGCCCTGGCCGTAGAAAGTCAAATGGCCAATGCGGCGTTGGAACACATCGAAGTCCTGGAATTTATTCTCGCTCACGAACATTACGCCGTGGAAACGACCTGGGTGCGTGAAGTCTGCCCACTCAAGACACTGACCCCGCTGCCTTGCGTCCCACCATTTGTCATGGGCATCGTGAATATTCGCGGCCGGCTGGTGTCGGTGATCGATCTCAAGCGATTTTTCGGCTTGCCTGACAAGGGTTTGACCGACCTCAATAAAATTATCGTGCTGCAAGATGGCGCCATGGAATTCGCCGTATTGGCCGACCTAGTCGTCGGCGTACATAAAATTCTCGCAAGCGAACTGCAAGCGACCGCTCCAGCCCTATCGGATGCGCGCCTCAGCTATCTAAAAGGCGTCACCGTACAGCGTCTGATTGTGTTGGACGGTAAGCAATTATTGAATGATGCGCGCATCGTGGTGAATGAAGAAGTGACGTAATCGGCCCTGCATCTCGATGCAGATTGAATTTATTTGTTGTAAATCCAGCGATCATCCCGGATCAAAAACTTCGGTGGCGTAACCGTCACACATCCATGCACGACAAATGAAACGTGAATCGACTGCATCCGAATCACGCCTGGAGCGAATCATGATGAAATTTTCTATCGGCTCGAAGTTATGGACCAGTTATGTGGCGATCCTGCTGGTGATCGTCGCTGTGGGCACAACGTCGTATCAGAGCATCAACAAATTGCTCGACAGCGCGGCTTGGGTCACGCACACGCATCTGGTACTGACGCGTCTTAGCGACTTGCTGTCCACCATGCAAGATGCCGAGACCGGCCAGCGCGGCTATCTGATTACCGGTGAGCCGCGCTATCTGGAACCGCATACCTCTGCGTTGCACAGTATCGATGGCAATTTCAACGACCTTAGAAGTCTCACAAGCGACAGCCCTGAGGAACAACACCGGCTGGATTTATTGCGTCCTCTGATTGACGCCAAGCTTGCGGAATTGCAGGAAACCATCGATCTGCGCACCAATAAAGGGTTTGAGCCGGCACGCCAGATTGTATTGACGGACCGCGGTAAAAATACGATGGATCAAATCCGCGTGCTGGTGGTCGCGATGCAAAATACCGAACTCGGCTACCTGAAGCAACGCGACGCGGAAGCTCGATTGAGTTCCCAAAGAGCCATCGCGACCATTGAACTGGGCATCGTCTTTGCCTCACTGCTGGTCTTGATCGCCGGCATCTTTCTGACGCGCCACATCAGCCGTCCGCTGCAGAAAGTCACCGAGATCGCCAGGCAAATCAGCGTTGGAGATTTATCGACCGACCTCGCCGCGACGACACGCCGCGACGAAATCGGTGTGTTACTCGGGGCATTTTCCGTCATGGCGTCGTCCTTACAAGAAAAGGCAGCACTCGCGCAACAAATCGCTACGGGCGACCTGACCGCGCAAATTACCCCTCAATCGAGCCAAGACACATTGGGCAATGCGTTCTTCACGATGGTCGGCAATCTGCGCAAAATGAATCTGGAAGTGATTGAAGGCGTGACAGTACTCGCCGGTTCAGTCAGTGAAATTATGGCGGGTACCAATCAATTGGCCGCTAGCGCCACCGAAACCGCCAGCGCCATTACGGAAACCACCACGACAGTGGAAGAAATCAAGCAAACCGCCATGCTGTCGAGCCAGAAAGCCAAGTACGTGTCGGAAGCGGCACAACAAGCAGCCCATGTCTCCGAGGGCGGGCGTAAAGCGGTGGAAGAATCGATAGAAGGCATACAGGAAATCCGTGAACAGATGGAAATGATTGCCGACAGCATCGTGCGGCTTTCCGAGCAAAGTCAGGCGATTGGGGACATTATTGCGACCGTCAACGACCTCTCGGAGCAATCGAATTTATTGGCGGTGAATGCTTCGATTGAAGCCGCCCGGGCAGGGGAGCAAGGCAAAGGCTTTGCCGTCGTGGCGCAGGAGGTTAAAAGCCTGGCCGAACAATCCAAGCAGGCCACGACGCAAGTACGCGCCATTCTGGGTGAAATTCAGCAGGCTACGACCCGCGCGGTACTGGCCACCGAGCAAGGCAGCAAAGCCGTTGAGGCCGGTACTAAACAATCCAAACGCGCCGGCGACGCCATCATTTTGCTAACCGAAAGCATCACAGAAAGCGCCCAAGCGGCCAGCCAGATCGCCGTATCGGCTCATCAGCAACTGACGGGCATGGATCAGCTCAGCATTGCCATGGAAAACATTAAAGTCGCCACCGTGCAAAACGCCGACAGCACGCGGCAGGCCGAGATCGCGGCCAGCAATCTGCATGGACTCGGACTCAAATTGAAAACGTTGGTCGAACAGTACAAAACATAAGGCCGCGGCAACTTTCCGGCGGCATCGGTGGCACACGGGATCAGGCCAGGAGCGTATCGCGATGAAATTTTCGATCGGAGCAAAACTTTGGACCAGCTATGTGGCGATTCTACTGGTGATGGTCGCCATCGGCGGCACCTCCTATCTGAGCATCAAAAAATTACTCGATAACGCCGGCCAGATTACGCAATCGCATCTAATCCTGACACGCTTGAGCGATCTGTTGTACGCCTTCCAGTCAGTCGAAACCAGCGGGCGCGGCTATGTGATTACCAGGCAAAACAGTTTTATGATTCCCTACAACGCGGGATTGCTCGACATCGACACGCTGCTCAATCAACTCAAAACCCTGACGAGCACCGATCCGGCCGCTCAACAAAAGCTGGAATCGATCCGTCCGTTGATTGCAGAAAGATTTCTCGCCTTAAAAGCCACGATGGATTTAATTGACAGTAAAGGCTACGAGGTCGCCCATCAGTACGCGATACAAAATAAAGGCAGCAATACGATGGCGCGTATTCGCGAGATCATCGTGGATCAGCAAAATGTCCAAATCGGGGTTTTGAAACAACGTGAGGCGCAAGCCCGCCAACTGTCCGAGACCGCGATTGCAACCATCGCAATCGGGGTCCCAGTGGGTGTGCTCCTTGTGTTGCTCGCGGGCATCTTTTTAAGCCGTCATATCAGCAGCCCCTTGCAGGACATCACCGGGATTGCCGGCAAGATCAGCGTCGGTGATTTATCCACCCATTTGGCGCAGACTCAGCGTCGCGACGAAATCGGTGTGTTGTTGGCGGCGTTCACGGCAATGACACTGTCCTTACGAGAAAAGGCGGCGCTTGCGCAGCAAATTGCAAAAGGCGATCTGTCCGCCCAAGTCACCCCGCATTCGGAACAAGATGTATTGGGAAATGCGCTTGTCGCCATGACGCTCTCGTTACGAGAAAAAGCCGCCATCGCACAACAAATTGCAAACGGAGACCTGACCGCCCAAGTCACGCCACAATCGGAACAGGACGCATTGGGGAATGCGTTTGTCACGATGATAGACAATCTGCGCAAAATGAATCGGGAAGTCGTCGAAGGCGTGACAGTGCTGGCGAGTGCGGTCGGTAAGATCATATCGGGCGCCAATCAACTGGCCTCCAGCGCCACCGAAACCGCCAGCGCGATCACCGAAACCACGACCACGGTTGAAGAAATCAAGCAAACCGCCATGGTATCGAGCCAAAAAGCCCGGCATGTGTCGGAGGCCGCACAGCAAGCCGCACAGGTTTCGGAAGGCGGACGTCGCGCGGTCGAAGAGTCGATGGAAGGCATACAGCAGATACGCCAACAAATGAGGGTGATCTCCGACAGCATCGGGCAACTGTCCGAGCAGGGCCAGGCTATCGGAGAAATCATCGCCACCGTCAACGATCTCTCCGAGCAATCGAACCTGCTAGCCGTAAATGCCTCAATCGAAGCCGCCCGAGCCGGCGAGCAAGGCAAGGGTTTCGCGGTGGTGGCGCAGGAAGTCAAAAGTCTGGCCGAGCAATCCAAACAGGCCACCGTACAAGTACGCGCGATTCTCGGCGATATCCAGAAAGCCACCACCAGCGCGGTGCTGGCGACCGAACAAGGCAACAAGGCGGTCGAAACCGGCAGCCAACAATCCCAGCGGGCCGGCGAGGCAATCGTCTCGCTGACCGCAAGCATTACGGCAAGCGCCCAGGCGGCCAACCAGATCGCCGTCTCGGCGCACCAGCAACTGACGGGCATGGATCAGCTCAGCATCGCCATGGAAAACATTAAAGTGGCCACCCTGCAGAATGCCGATAGCACCCGGCAAGCCGAGATTGCTGCCAGCAATCTTCACGGACTGGGGCTCAAATTAAAAGTTTTGATGGAACAGTACAGAACATGATGCATCGCAATATAAGTGGATTCACGCGCGGCAAACGTATGGGCTAAGGAGTGAGCATGACCCGGGAAGATGATGCATTTCTGAAACGCTTGCTGGCGACCTTCGGGATCGAAGCCGAAGAGCACCTCAAGGCCATGTCGCAATTGCTGTTCGCCTTGGAAAAATCGGCGCCGTCTGAGTCGACAACGGCCACCGTCGAGGCCTTATTTCGGGAAGCACATAGCCTGAAGGGGGCGGCCCGCTCCGTCGATTTGATTGAAATCGAAGGCATCTGCCGGGCGCTCGAAAGCGTTTTTTCGAAATTAAAGAAAAATGAAATAGTACCCTCGCCGCCCTTTTTCGACATTCTGTTTCAAGCGCTGGATCAATTAACGCTGTATCTGGGCACCGATGCAAACGAGCGGTCCACCTGGGACCCGATACAGCTTATCGAACAAATTGATGCCTTTGGTCAAAGTGCCGAGATGCCGGCGCTGACGGAGCCGCCGCCGATTCAAACGGCCGAGCCAACGGCGCCCGATACGGAGTCAAGCTCGATGCGGGCGCCGAGCAGCGAAATAACCGCGACACCGGCGCCGCAGCCACCCACTGCGGTAACGCGAGCACCCTTGGTGCAGGCTTCGGCGGCACAAACTTCGACAGCGCAGACTCAGGTGTCACCCGCTACGGCCGCGCCGACGGTGCTGGAAGCGCCCTTGCCTAATCTTGCGCCGGCGGTCGATCAACAGGCCTCCGACACCGTGCGTATCTCGACCGCCAAACTCGGCGTGCTGCTCACTCAAGTCGAGGAATTACTCACCTTCAAGTTCAACGCCGGTCATCTGGTCGGCGAATTACACGGTCTGCGCAGCCGAGTGTCCAACTGGAAGCGTAACCAGGATCAAACTCTCCGAGATCACCGCTCCGTGCGCCGTAGCGCCGGCGCAAGCCGAGCATTGCAGGGCTTCTCGCCGGAGATAGCTGAAGCCGATGGCGGCTTTGCCAAATCGCTGATCGATCAGCTCAGTCGCCTGGGACACGACACCGAACTGGAACGGCGTGCCTTATCCGGCATGCTGGACAATTTGCTGAACGATATGAAGCAGGCATTGATGCTGCCGGTTTCGACGCTGTTTGAATGGGTGCCGAAACTGGTGCGAGATCTGGCCAGGGATAGCGGCAAGGAGATTGAATTACAAGTCAGCCGCGGCGCAATCGAGATCGATCGACGCATTTTGGAGCAATTGAAAACCCCGCTGATCCACCTGATACGCAATGCAGTCGATCACGGCATTGAAATCCCTGCGGAGCGCCTGAAACACAATAAACCGGCGCAGGGCCGGATTGCAATTGATGTCGTGCCCCTGGACGGCAACAAGATCGAATTGCGTATCAGCGATGACGGCGCCGGCCCCAATCTGGAAAAAGTGAAAGCCCATGCCACAAAAATGGGCGTATTGACGACTGAATCGCTCACGAATATCGACGACGACGACGCCATGAACCTGATGTTCGAGTCAGGTCTGTCTACCAGTTCGATTCTGACCGATGTTTCCGGACGCGGCTTGGGTCTGGCTATCGTTCGGGAAAAAATCGAAAAAATAGGCGGCAATATCACCGTGGAAAGAGTGCTGCCCGCCGGCATCTGCTTTCGACTCATCCTGCCAACCACATTGGCCAATTTTCACGGCATACTGGTAGCCATCGGCGACCATCGTTTCGTCCTGCCGTCCCTCAACGTCGAATGCGTGACCCGAATCGCACTGAGTGCCGTAAAAACGATAGAAAGTCGCGACACCATCGAATTGAACGGGCAAATAGTGTCGCTGGTGAGACTCGGTGATGTGCTGCAACTCAATCGTGATGAAACCGTGCAGGCGCCTGGCAGCGTCTTGCAAATTGTCGTGCTGACGAGCGCCGGCAAGCGCATTGCATTTTCGGTCGACGCCATCCTCGGCGACCAGGAAGTCCTGGTCAGAGGTTTGGGGCCGCAATTACTGCGGGTGCGTAATATTACCGGCGCGACGGTGTTGGGTGCGGGTCAGGTCGTTCCCATACTGAACCCCTCGGACCTGTTCAAATCCGCGCTAAAAATTGTGCCGGTTCAAGCGCGGCAGACTGCCCCAACGACAGCCCGCCGACAATCTATTTTGGTGGTTGAAGACTCTATTACCTCGCGCGCACTCATTAAGAATATATTGGAGTCAGCCGGGTATTTTGTCACCGGCGCGGTCGACGGCGTCGATGCGATTACCACACTACGCACCGGCCAATTCGATTTGGTGGTGTCGGATGTTGAAATGCCCCGCATGGACGGCTTTATGCTTACCGGCCAGATCCGGGCTGACAAGAGACTCAATGAGCTGCCGGTGATACTCGTCACCGCACTCGATAGCCGCGAACACAAGGAGCGCGGAATTGAAGTCGGCGCCAATGCTTATCTCGTCAAAAGCAGCTTTGAACAGCGCAATCTGCTCGATGCTGTAAAACGCCTGATATAGAAGAGGAGTGGAGCTGTGACAGACCCACGCAAGATCAGAGTACTCGTCGTAGATGATTCGACAGTGACGCGTCTGTTCCTGGTGCATCTGCTTGAGTCTGATCCGCGGATTTGTGTCATCGGCACGGCTAATGACGGCCAGGCAGCGATCGATTTCATTGCGCGGGATAAACCCGATGTCGTCTTAATGGACGTCCATATGCCCCGCATGGATGGCTTTGAAGCCACGCGCTCTCTGATGGAAACGACCCCGCTGCCCATCGTTATCTGCAGTTCGACACTGGATACCCGGGATGTCTCCACCGCCTTCCAGGCCCTCGAAGTCGGCGCCATTGCCTGCATCGAGAAGCCGACGGGCATACAACATCCCAATTTTTCGGAGCAGGCCCGGCATTTGCTTGAGACGGTGAAATTGATGTCCGAAGTCCGCGTTGTGCGCCGCAAGGCCCGGGTGCCGGCACGCCCCCTTCCCGACGCGAAAACTGGCGGATTCGACGTCGCCACCGCGACCGTCAAATTGATAGGCATTGGCGCATCGACGGGCGGCCCGCCAGTACTGCAAACTATCTTCGCCGGCTTACCTAAGGATTTTCCCGTACCGATACTCGTGGTCCAGCATATTACGCCCGGGTTTCTGCGCGGCATGGCAACCTGGCTTTGCGACACCACGGGAATGCCCGTGCATATTGCGACTCACGGACTTGCCCCGCAACCCGGTCATATTTATTTAGCACCTGATGAGTGCCATATGGGGGTCAATGCGTTTGGTGAAATCCTGCTGAGCGACAGCCCTAAGGAGCACCACTTGCGCCCCGCCGTATCGCATCTGTTTCGCTCGTTGACCAAAGCGTTTGGCCCGCATACGCTGGGTGTACTGCTGACGGGCATGGGGCGCGACGGCGCGGAAGAATTGAAACTCATGAAAGATAACGGCGCGCTGACCATCGCACAGGACCGTGAAAGCTCCGTGGTGCACGGCATGCCTGGCGTGGCCATCGCCTTGGGCGGCGCCAGCCTGGTGCTGCCGCCCGACAAAATCGCCGCGGTGCTGATCGAACAGGTCAAATCCAGAAATGGCATAGTGATGAACTAAAACCATGACCTCCGAAAACCAAACCCGCCATGACACTGTGAAAATCCTGATCGCGGAAGACAGTCCGACGCAATCGGAGCGACTGCAACATATTCTTGAATTGCAATCGTATGAAATCTGCGTTGCCGTCAATGGCCGGCAGGCATTGGAAATGGCGCAGCAATTCCGGCCGGCGATGATTATCAGCGATGTGGTGATGCCTGAGATGGATGGCTTTGAGCTGGCCCGCCGCATCAAGGACCACCCCGATCTGAGCCGCACGCCGGTGATTCTGGTGACCTCCCTGTCCGATCCGAAAGATGTCATCCGCGGCTTGGAATGCGGCGCCGATAACTTCATTCTTAAACCCTATGACGAGCATTATCTGCTGAGCCGGGTGCGCTATGTGCTCGCCAACCGAGAAACACATCAACTCGAAGAAACGCGGATGGGCATGGAGATCTACTTCAATGGCCAGAAGCATTTCATCGAAGCCGAACGCATGCAGATTCTCAATCTGCTGCTGTCGACCTATGAGGCGGCGATTCGCCGCAATGCCGAACTTGCGCAAACGCAGGATGAACTCAGACGCAGCAATATGGCACTGAGCACCTCGAATCGCCAGCTTGAACAGCAAAGCCGCGAGCGCGAGCATGCGGAAGCGGAAATCATCAAACTCAATCGCGACCTTGAACACCTGGTGGCCGAACGCACCGCGGCACTGCAACGTAGCGAGCGCGCCTTCAGCGCCACCTTTGAGCGCGCGGCGGTAGGCATCGCCCATATTGGTTTGAGCGGCCGGTTCGTCCGTGTCAATCCACGTTTAAGCGAGATCAGCGGCTATACCGAAATCGAATTGCATCAAAAAAAACTTTCCGATGTTGTGCATCCGGACGACCTAAGCACGGTGGGCAATTTGATCGACCCGATGCTGCGAGGCGATACGGGCAGTACCCGCTTGGAATTACGCCTGATCCATCGCTCGGGCGAAACGGTATGGATCCATTGCACCATTTCTCAGGTGCACGATCAGTCCGGCGGGATTGCCTATCTACTCTGTTTTATCGAAGATATTTCCATCCGGAAACAGGCCGAACAAGCGCTGGCCACGATGAATGAGGAACTCGAAGACCGGGTGATCGCCCGTACTGCCGAACTAGACCAAGCCAATGTTGCGCTGGCCGCCCGCGAGGAGGAAATTCGCTCCGTGGTCGATCATATGGTCGACTGCGTCATCACCATCGACGAGCAAGGCATCATCCGCTCCGCCAACCAAGTTGTCGAAAAAATCTTCGGCTACACCAACGCCGAGGTCCTGGGCCGCAATGTCTCCATGCTGATGGCGGAACCCGACCGCAGCGCCCACGCAGGCTATATCAAACGTTATCGACATACCGGCGAAGCCAAGGTCATCGGCATGGAGCGGCAAGTTGAAGGGCTGCACAAGAATGGCGAGCACATCGCACTGAATCTGGCCATCAGCGAATATACGATGCACGGCCAGCGCTACTTCACCGGCATCTTGCGCGATATCCGTGAACGGGTGCGCATCATCCAGGACCTGGAACGGGCGCGCCAGGAAGCCGAGCATGCCAATCAGGCGAAATCGGTATTCCTGGCCGCCATGAGCCATGAAATCCGTACACCGATGAACGGTGTCATCGGGATGGCAGACGTATTGCAGCAAACCAGCCTGAAAGGCCATCAGATGGAAATGGTCAATCTGATGCGTGAATCGGCATTCGCGCTACTGACCATCATCGACGATATTCTCGATTTTTCGAAAATCGAAGCCGGCAAATTGGAACTGGAAAGCGCCCCGATGTCGGTCGCCGATGTGGTGGAAAAAACCTGCGGCATCCTCGACCGGGTAGCCGCTAAGAAAGGCGTGGAACTGACGCTGTTTACCGACCCCAAGATTCCCGATCTGGTGCTGGGCGACGCCTTGCGTTTGCGTCAAGTACTCGTCAACTTGGTCAACAACGCCATCAAATTTTCGAGCGGCCTGGATCACTCCGGCAGTGTTTCGGTCCGTGCCGAATTGGCCTCGCTCGATGCCGAACAAGTCTGCGTGCTGCTGCGCGTGATCGACAACGGCATAGGCATCGACGAAGCCACGGCCGCCCGCCTGTTCACCTCATTCACCCAGGCCGACGCCTCGACCACACGACGCTTCGGCGGCACCGGATTGGGCCTGGCGATTTCACGACATCTGGTGGAATTGATGAACGGCGCCATTACGCTGGAAAGCACCTTGGGCCAGGGCACCACGTTTATGGTGCAACTGTCCCTGACGCCGTATGACAAATCGCTTCCTGGGGCGCCACCGGCGACGCAAGCCAAGCCGTCGGCGAGCATCGATTTAAGCGGTTTGTCTTGCCTGATACTCGGAGATAACGATGGCATCGGCGACGATTTAACCGCTTACCTAGAGTGCAGCAAGGTGGTGGTCGAGCGTGCCTCTACACTGGATCAAGCCTGTCGGCTGATCGCCGATTTTGGAGCGGGCCCCTGGTTATTTATCGTCGACACGAAACACGGTATACCTCCGGTAGCCAAATTACGTACAGCCTTCCGCGCCCGAAAGTATCCCTCGCATGCAGACTACACCCCCACCAGCGAGCCGTACTTTGTGGTGATCAATCGTGGCCGGCGACGTCACGAACGTACCGAAGCCAACGAGATTGTGACCCTCGACGGCAACGTGATGACACGCTGGACTTTCCTGCATGCGGTCGCGGTCGCCGCCGGTCGTGCCGAGGCGGACGATATCGAACAGGTCGCGCCGCCGACCGCGCCGCGGATTGTGCCCACGCGTGAGCAAGCACTGCGAGAGCACCGCCTGATTCTGGTCGCCGAAGACAACGAAACCAATCAAAAGGTCATACGGCAGCAATTCGCCTTGCTCGGCGTTGCCGTGGATATCACCAGCAATGGCCAAGAGGCGCTGAAACGCTGGAGAAACACCGATTACGCCATGCTGTTTACCGATTTACATATGCCGGAAATGGACGGTTACGATTTAGCGACCGCCATCCGCACCATCGAAAATGGCCAATCGCGCATCCCTATTATTGCGCTGACCGCCAATGCGCTAAAAGGCGAAGCCGACCGCTGCCGCGCGGCCGGTATGGACGACTATCTGCGCAAGCCGGCACAATTGATCGACCTCAAAGCCTCGCTGGAAAAATGGCTGCCGGTCGTCGATGTCCCACCCATTACGTCGTCACCCACAGCGCAGGCTCGGTCGGCTTCGACCCAGACACTCGACGTCAGTGTGCTTGAGGCTTTGGTCGGCGACGACCCTGAGATTATTCGCGAGTTTCTCGAAGAATTTCGCAAGACCTCGTTGCAAACCGCCGCGGAACTACAAACCGCCTGCCAGCTGGGGCTTGCCAGTGAAGCCGGAGCTCTGGGACATAAACTCAAATCCTCGGCACGCGCGATCGGTGCGATTCCACTCGGCGATTTGTGCGCGGAACTTGAGCATGCGGGCAATCAGAACCGGGTCGGGCAATTGGCCACTTTACTGCTATCGTTTGACCTGGAACTGAGCGCGGTCAAGCAAGCACTCGATGCCTTGCTCTCCAGCCCACCCCAGCAGCTTGATGCCGAGCATCGCGACGATAATCGAGGATTATCGTAATGGAAAAATCGGCAATCCGAATTTTAGCGCTGGACGACGATCCTTTCATGCTCAAGCTGCTCGTCCACGTAGTCAATCGACTGGGATTTAGCCAGCCGGCAACCTACGAACACGGACAAGCCGCATTGCAATGGATCGATAGCCAGCCCTCGCCCCCCGATCTCATTCTGTTGGACCTGAACATGCCGGACATGGACGGGGTCGAATTTGTGCGCCATATGGTCGATCGCCATTACACCGGCAATTTCATCCTGATCAGCGGCGAGGAAGAACGCATGTTGCAGGCCGTCGAAAGACTGGTGCAGGCTCACCAGCTCCCCGTACTAGGGCGTCTGCAAAAGCCCGTTAAACCCGAAGATTTGTCGGCGCTCCTGCAGACATGGCAAACCGCCAAGGCTGGCGATGCCGGCACCGCGCGAAAAAAATATGACGCCGACGCCCTGCGCACGGCATTAGATCAGCAGCAACTGGTCAATCACTATCAACCCAAAGTGGCGGTTGCCACGGGCCAGCTGGTCGGAGTCGAGACGCTGGTACGCTGGCAGCATCCGACCGACGGTTTGGTGTTTCCCGCTCAATTCCTCGACGTTGCCGAGAAACACGCATTAATCGATGACTTGACACGCTGGGTGCTCACCGCAGCGTTGGCGCAAGCGCAAGCCTGGCAGCAAGCGGGGCTCGATCTGCGTGTGGCGGTAAATGTCTCGATGGATAACCTCGGCTCACCGGACTTTACCAATTTTGTTGCGGCACAGGCTGCTACGGCGGGTATCGCACCGCAACGCATCGTGCTGGAGCTGACCGAAAGTCGACTGATGCAAGACGATCAGCGGACCTCGCTCGAAAGCCTGACTCGCCTTCGGCTGAAACGCTTTACACTATCCATTGACGATTTTGGCACGGGCCATTCGTCATTGACGCGCTTGCACGATATTCCGTTCGACGAACTCAAGATCGACCAGCGTTTCGTCCATCGCGCCTGGGCCGACGCCACGGCACGCGCCATGTACGACGCGAGCCTGGGGCTGGCCAGGCAACTCGGCATGGAGGTGGTAGCCGAAGGCGTCGAGGATCAAGACGATTGGGATTTCGTCAGACGCTCTGGATGTGATTTTGCTCAAGGATATTGGATTGCACGCCCTATGCCCGCAGCCGACCTGCCCGCATGGATAAGAGTGTGGCATGAACGTATCAAACGATAAACCAGGCGGCCTGTTAGCGCCGGGTATTGAAATTTCCTGCCGATTGAGGCATGCAACCGTTTGTAGTGGAATTAGCGTTCGAGATCAACATGTCAATTACGACGACGCTGGTAGATAACGATGGCCGGGAAGGCTTGGTCGCGCGCCTTCCGACGCTGCTATTGGTCGATGATGAGGCGAATATCCTGTCGGCGCTGAAGCGCTTGTTTCGCTCCTCCGGATACAAATTGCTGAGCGCCGAAAGCGCTAGCGCCGGACTCGAACTATTGGCCGCGGAAAAAATCGACCTGGTTATTTCCGATATGCGAATGCCTGGCATGAGCGGCGCCCAGTTCCTGTCTCAAGTCAAACAGAACTATCCGGACACCGTGCGCATTCTGCTAACCGGCTATGCCGAAGTGGATGCGGCCATCTCGGCCATCAATGATGGCGGCATCTACCGCTATTTGCAAAAACCCTGGGATGAACACGATTTAATTCTGACGGTACAAAACGGCTTGGAGCAGCAAGCACTCAAACGGCAAACGGAAGAGCTGACCGCCTTGGTGCTCGCGCAGAACGAACATCTTAAATCATTCAATAGCGAACTCGAAAAACAGGTCGCCGCGCGTACCGGGGAAGTCGAGCAAACCGTGATGTTTCTTGAAAGCGCCCAGGATGAACTGAAGAAAAACTTCATGACCATGCTGAAGGTGTTTTCGAACGTCTTGGAATCGCGTACCGGCATGCTGGGCGGCAATTCAAGCAGAGTGGCCGAGCTTGCCCAGCGGCTCGGCCGCAAACTCGGTCTGCACGATAAGGCGGCGCAGGAATTAATGATCGCCGGGCTGTTGCATGCCATCGGCAAACTAAGCTTGCCGGACAACTTGATACGTAAGCCGCTGGATCGGATGAGCGCCGAAGAAACCAAGCAATTCCTCAGTCATGCGAGAAAAGGCCAGGAGCTGCTGATGCCAATCGAGTCACTGGCCGGCGCCGGGCAGTTGATTCTGCACCAGTACGAGCGTTACGACGGACGCGGCTGGCCTACCGGGCTCAGCGGCGAAGCCATTCCATTAGGTGCTCGCATCATCGCCGTGGTGCGCGATTTCGAGGCGCTGCGCACCGGCGCATTGGTCGACAAACCGCTACCCGACAAGCGGGTGATCGAACTGCTGCTGTCGCAACGCGGACATCGATTCGATCCGAAGATCGTCGATGATTTCATCGAAGTTCTAGGTGAACCCGACGCCTTGCAACCCAATGGGACGCGCCTGATAGCCTCGCACCAACTCAGCGCCGGCCTGCAGCTGGCCGAAGATTTGATGAGTCGCGAAGGGGTCTTGCTACTGGCTAAAAATAGCATCATCACACCGCATTATGTGATGCAAATCCGTAAATTCGAGGAAATTGAAAACGCCAAATTACGCATCCTGGTCACGGCCGAAGTAGAAAACCGCGGCTGATACCGGCTTCACTTCAACCACACCGGCAGACCGCGGCGCTCCTACGCTACATGACGTCGCAGCCCCAGCGATGAATCCGAGGCCGGCTTCCGCACAGTTTGAGGCGGTGTTTCCGTCCGGGCTTTTTGCACGATCACGCCATACCAACCCAAGCCCTTATAGGTTTCATAGCCCTGAGTCAGCGAAAATCCCACGACATCGCCGGCCGCGGTTTGGTAAAAGCCGCTGTCGCGCCCCTGGGTTTTCAAATCGAAGGTTTCGGTCAAAATGCCCTTGCCGTCGGATGAAGCCAGGACCCGGTGTTTGGCGTCCAACAACATGCAACGTGTGTTTTCCCGTTCTTCTTCGTTAAGACTGACGCCTTGTACAACCGTATTGGCTTGGCTGGCCCAGTCAAAAAATATCCCGAGCACGCCCAAGGGCCGGCCATCGGCCCGACCGCCCTCGCGAATGGCGGTAGCGTAGGTGGCAACCTGGGCGTCGTCGAGCGCCGGCACTTTTGCGATATCGAAAGCGGCATATTCTTCGCCCGAACGTGTCGCCATCGCGGCCTTGAACCACGCCTGCTGCGAAACATCCGTGCCCAAGGCGCGCCGATAACGGCTGCTGCGGCCGGTGGCAATCACCCGCCCACGGGCATCGGCAACCCAGAGATCGAGATACACCGTATAGCTGTCGAGTATCACGCCCAGGCGGCGACATGCATGCTCGACGGTATCGCGGCTGGGCGTGTCGAGCACGTCCACCACGGAGGCATCGGTCGCCCACCAGCGCACATCGCATGATCTTTCATACAAATTGCGATCGATGATATCGACCATATTGAATGACAAATCGGTCAGGCGCACACCGCGCTGGCCGGCGATGGTGCCCACCATGGTTTCGCCCACCGAGACCAGATCGGCTACCGAGCCGGCCAGCTCCTTATGCAGTTGGTCCGCAATCGTGGAAATGCGCTCGGACACTTCCTTGACCTGAACCGCGACCACGGCAAACCCCCTGCCCGCCTCACCGGACCGCGCAGACTCGATCAAGGCATTGAGCGCCAGATATTTAGTCTCCCGATTAATCTCAACGATGCCGGAAATTTTATCTTTGGCAATGCGTTGCACATGCTTGGCCAAATCGAGAATTTTGTCGGGTTGTGTCATATATCGATGCCTCTACATAGTGGATAAAAGTCGACAGCCGCGAGCCTTAGCGCTTGAGCGGCACCTCATCATTATTTTCCCCGGGGAAATGGATCACTACGAGTGAAACAGCACAAACCGTGCCATCGTCAACCCTAGCTTAGGGTGCAGTGCAGACGATCGAACTCGAGACACGCCGAAAGCAAGCCATATAGCGCCACAGCGCGCCATGCAGGCAAACGCAGGGGCAATTCGCCAGCCGTCCATGCCTTGCGGCAAACGCGCGGCAGTCCGGCCGGCGGGCCACAAAGCGCACTAGCATGGGGATTACCCTCGGTAACGCGCCCATTTTGAGGCGAAAGCCGATTCAGCCAAGCGGCGCATTAGGCAAACCGTTGGCGATAAGCCTGTGGTGTCACGCCGATCGAACGCTGAAAACTGCGACGCATGGTTTCTTCGCAAGCAAAGCCGCAGCGCGCGGCAACCCGCTTAATCGGCAACAGCGTATCGCCCAGCAAGCGCCGCGCGGCCTCCAAACGCATTTTCTCGATCGCCCGTGCAGGCGTCATGCCGGTTGCCGCGCGATAATGCCGCACAAAGCTGCGCTCACTCATTCCGGCGCGCGCAGCAAGTGCGGATATCGACAAGTCGGCGGCCAGGTTCTCGGCAATCCAACCATGTAAATCGCCAAAGCGATCGCCTTCCTTTTGCAAAGACAGCGTCGCGCTGAATTGCGCTTGTCCGCCCGGACGTTTCAGGAAAACCACCAAGTGCCGGGCGACATCAAGCGCCAAGGCCCGACCCAGATCATCCTCAACCAGTGCCAGCGCCAGATCGATGCCGGCGGTTACACCCGCGGAGGTCCAAATGGCGCCGTCGCGAATAAAAATCGGATCGGGCTCGACCTGTACCTGGGGGTATTTTTGCGCAAGCTCAGCGCAGCGGGTCCAGTGCGTCACGGCGCGGCGCTTATTTAATAAACCCGTGGCGGCCAGTAAAAAAGCGCCGGTGCAAACCGACGCGATGCGTCGCGACTGCGCCGCATGCGTACGCACCCAAGCCACCAGCTCGGCGTCAAGCGCTGCGCGATGTACGCCCCACCCGCCGGCAATCAGGAATGTGTCGGACGGCTCGCTCCCCGAAGGCAAGGGATAAACCAACAGGCCGAGGCCCGACGAGGTCGTCACGGAACCTGCTTGCGCCGCAATCACGCGCGGCAAATAAGGCTTGGCCGGACCCAGCCGACCGGCCAGCTCATTGGCTGTCGCAAACACCTGCAAGGGGCCGGCAACATCGAGTAGCTGTACGTCTGGGAAGGCAAGCAGATCGACGCGGCGTGGCTGAGAATTGATATTCATTTGGCGTAAAACGTGGGGTATTTGACATTCACGCCATATGGTATTCCCGTAAAGTGACTCCGTCCACCTTGCAGTAGCAGGTGCGGCATATCTTGGGCTGCGGGTCTATTTTTATATCAAGTACGAGGTACCACGATGACACTGCAAATCGGCATTCTTTTGTTTCCACGTGTTCAACAGCTCGATCTGGTCGGCCCCTACGAAGTATTTGCCATGGTGCCGGGCGCACGAGTCCATTTGATCTGGCAGACGCGCACCCCTCAACCGGCTAGTAATGGCATTTTTCTGACGCCGGATATCACCTTCGACGATTGCCCCGCGCTCGATGTGTTGTGCATCCCGGGAGGCGCGGGTGTCGGCGACCTGATGGAAGACAAGGCGACACTCGATTTCATCAAGCAGCAGGCGACGGACGCACGCTTTGTCACCTCAGTTTGCACTGGTGCGCTGGTACTCGGTGCGGCAGGTTTGTTGCGTGGACGGCATGCGACTACGCACTGGGCTTTTCACCATCTGCTTAAGCCATTGGGCGCCATTCCGGTACAGGAACGGGTGGTACGCGACGGCAATTTGATGACGGGCGGCGGCATTACCGCCGGTATCGATTTCGCACTGACACTGGTGGCCGAGTTGATCGGCCAGGAAGCCGCACAAAGTATCCAATTGCAACTGGAATATGCGCCCGCGCCGCCATTTAATGCCGGTAGGCCGGACACCGCCCCGCCCGCCATCGTCGAGCTGGCCCGCAGTCGGTCGGCGCCCTTGCTTGCGCAGCGTGAGGAAATTGTTGCGCGGGTTGCGGCGGGGCTGGACCGGGAAGCCTCGAACCGGGTTTAATTGCAGGCTAAAAATACGATCAGGAACGCTTGCGCGGTTCGGCAAGCATCTCTGAGCGGCCCAATACTTTGCGCGCTAGTTCTGGTGGTTCCGGGTTGGAGAAACCAGCAGCTTCAATAATGGGACCCAAGCTCTGGAATTGTATAACTCGCGTAGAACTGCGAATCGACGTCATACCCTCATGCCACGCATGAAGCATCTGTTTGGCTATGCCGTGCCATTGCCTTTCGTTGTTGGCGGCCTCGACGATTTCATGACTGACGGCGACCGCCGATTCGCACAAACGCTCGACCATCTCGGCGTATTCACGTGGAGCAATACCAAGACGTGTATTGAAAAATCGCTCGAGCGACTTGCCAATCGCCCATGTTTTGCGCCCGTCGATGGACAAGCCCGGCGGATTGGACGCATAGCGCGGGTAAGCTTGCGTAGTGACAATGTCATATGCCGGCGTGTATGCAACGTCGGATAGCGAGGTGTAGTAAAGCGCGACATTCTTCGCGTGGCAGTCTGCATTGCGCACGACATAGTTGGTCAACAAAAGCCCGCCGAATTGCAACATCTGAGCTCGGTCAACCGAACCCGACAAATAGGGCCGTGTAGCATTGAGCACCCTTTCCGTCGTGGCGTTGTATTTTTCGTGCGGCGGCAAGCCGAGCAAGCCGCATGCATCCTCAAGCCCACACATGGGCACGCCGTTCTCATCAACGTCAAAGCGATCGACAATCAGCACACGGCCATCCTCAGACATACGGGTTTTGGCAACTTTGGCAACCTGCAACCTTTCCAGCACGCGCATCGTATAGAACTCATTGAATCCCAGAAACGCCGTGTTGTCATCGGAGCCTTTGATGATGTGACGGCTCGTGCGTATCGTCGATTTGCCCAACTGTGCATTTGAGGTGCTGCCGGAAATCTCCGGCGCAATAAACTTCGGCACGGCGCCCGAAATGGCCGCGCGCGCATATTTGCGAACCAGCGTGGCAAAATATTCTGTGGTGTTTTGCCCTGTTAGCAAGTCTTCGACTTGCAGAGGCGCCAATTCTGTCCCGGGCGCCCCCCCCTCAGGCGTGACCGTGACCCGGCCTATTCCCATGCCCCCGATGACGGCCAGCAAGGATAAATCCGTGCCGTCCAGGTGAGGACCGAACTCTTCCCGGATGACATTCAGCAGATAACCTTCAGGCAGGTTTTGTCGGAAAAAAGGATGCAAATCCCTAGGCCATTTCCATGGCGTTTCACGAACCGGCATCGTCAGACTGACAAAGTCGCAGGGCTCGGCGTCGGCGTTGTACTTCAAGACATATTCATCGCGCTCGCGAAACAGCTGCGCGACATTCTTGCCTTGAACCTGCACGTCGAGCTTCATCAACCGCCCTCGCCTTGCCGCTGTTCGGCGAGAATATCCTCAAGGGTACGGACATGACCGTGCATCACCGCTTTCAGGTCGTAGTTGGCAGCGGCTAGCAGGCGCACCAGCGCAGACACGCTCATATCGCCCTTGGCGAGCGTTTCCATGCGCGCCACGGTGGTACGCGCGACGCCCGCGCGCCGAGCCAACTCGTCCTGAGAAAGACCCGCGTGACGACGTGCTACCTTTAACATATCCGCAACATCGGCAAGAGTGGTCATTTGTATCCCTAGGGCATCAAAAATATGAATTTACTCAATATTGTAGCCCATAAGATACTTTTGTGAAAATCACAATGTAGCCCATAAGCATCATATTTAGCTAATATCAATTATTTGTAGCCCCAAGGATACAAATAATCATACCGAAGTGTGCCCCCTCACCTCGGCGACTCACGGCTTATGGCTTATGGCTTATGGCTCTTCGAGGGTCGGCAAACCGTCATGTGATCCCAGCGCACGCGCCGGCCAATCAATCCATCGATCTGCACGGGTGGCTTCATAGTTTTCGTTTAGCGGATAGCGGATAAGGTTTTCCTGCTTGTTAGCCTCACCAATCACCAGCAAGCGGACCTCCTGATCCGTGTTATTGAGAAAGGTATGGCACACCCCGGTGCCGGCCGGAAAAGCCACCGAATCGCCAGGCGCCAAGGCATGCAAATGACCATCGATCCAGACATCGGGCCGGCCTTCGAGCACGTACACAAACTCCTCCTCGGCACTTTCCGCATGCGGATAAGAGCTGCGACGGCCCGGCGGCAACCGGGCATGATGAATGCCGATGCGCGTCAGTCCGAGTTGTTTAGCCAACGGTGCACCGATAGCCAGCAACTCGGTATCGCCCGGATAGTGTTTGTCGTCCGGCGTCTCCAGCGCGGTCCAGTGTCGAATAAATGCGGGTCGTTCCATCGAGGTCTCCTTGGATTTGAGTGCTCGCACATTGCGTGATGCCCTCCGGCATCACATCGCTTGTATTTCCATTTCGGATCTCTTAGCATCGAAGATGCAAAAACGTCCATTGACCGTTTTGTCAGATCGACGTGATTAAGCCATTTGGGTATTTCATGTACGCAAAAATTGGATTCTTGATCATGTTGGCATTAAGCAAGCTCGCTTGCGCCGAGGGCCCAAGCTGCCCGAGTCAGCCCATTCGTTTAGCCTTTTACGAGTTCGGCACCTTTTATAGCCAGGGCCGTGGCTACGACAAAGACGTTGTCGACGAATTAATACGCCGTAGCGGTTGCCGGTTTGACACCAGCGTGATGCCGCGCGTTCGAATTTGGGCCGATATCGCAGCGGGTAGCCTCGACATGACGACTTCCGGGGTCCAATCTTCAGAGCGAGATCATTTTGCCTGGTTCGCCAACTATATCGCGGTCAAGAATTATCTGCTGCTCTCCAGCAGCGTACCCAAACGGGTCAATTCGATTGACGCTTTCGTCGCGCAACCAGGGCTACGACTTGGGATTGTCCGAGGTTATATCTATGAAGCCACTTACCAGCATTGGATCGATCGACAACGCGCACAAGATCGTCTGGAGGAAGCCACCGACACCAATCAGTTGTTTGTGATGTTCAAGGCCAAAAGGTTTGACGCCTTGCTGGCGCCCGCCATCGTCTATCGCTATGCAATCCCTGACTTAAGCAACAACACGCAGGTCCGCGTCGAAAATTGGTTACCGGAAGGCGTAGGTGTTGAGGGCGGTCTGGTATTGTCGAAAAAAACCTTTACGCAGGCAGAGGCCGCGAAATGGCAAATGCTGATCAAGGACATGCACGACGATGGAACCTTGAATCGGCTGCTGCTGCATTATCTGCCTGCAGATGAAACCAGCGACGCACTGAAGTTCTGAGTGCTTACTCCACTGTGACCGATTTCGCCAAGTTCCTGGGCTTGTCGATATCCGTACCTCGAGCCACCGCCGCATGATAAGCCAATAATTGCATGGGTATCGTATGCAGTATCGGCGACAGCAGACCATAGTATTCAGTAAGACGAATCACCTCTAAACCGGGACTCGCCGCGATTGCGCAATCGGCATCGCAGAACACAAATAATTCGCCGCTGCGCGCGCTCACCTCATGCATATTCGATTTGAGTTTTTCCAACAGGCGATCATTAGGCGCGACCGCGACCACCGGCATGTCGTCGCTGACCAAGGCGAGCGGGCCATGTTTGAGTTCGCCGGCAGGATAAGCTTCGGCGTGAATGTAGGAAATCTCCTTCATCTTCAACGCCCCTTCCAACGCCACCGGATAATGCATGCCGCGCCCGAGGAACAAAATATTCTGCTTGCGCGTCAGACGTTCAGCCCAGGCGATAATCTGCGGCTCCAATGCCAGTACCGCGCTGATCGCCTCCGGCAGATGGCGCAAGGCCCGCAGATGCTGCTGTTCGTCCTCCTCGGATAAAAATTGTCTGATTTGAGCCAAGGTTAGCGCGAGCAAGAACAGTGCGACCAATTGCGTGGTAAATGCCTTGGTCGATGCTACGCCGATTTCGATGCCGGCGCGGGTGATAAACGACAAGGCACAGGCGCGTACCAGCGAACTGCCGGCCACATTGCAAATCGCCAGCGTATGCCGCATCCCGTATTCTTGAGCTACCGCCAAGGCGCCCAACACATCGGCGGTTTCGCCACTTTGCGAAACCGCGACCACCAATGTTTTCGGGTTGGGCACGCTATCGCGATAACGATATTCGCTGGCGATCTCGACCTGGACCGGCATACGCGCGAGGCTCTCGATCCAGTATTTGGCCGTCAAGGCCGCATGGAAACTGCCGCCGCACGCCAATAGCAGCACAGAATCGACCTCTTGAAAAATGCGCCAGGCGCCGTCGCCAAATAACTCCGGCATGATGGAGACGATATCGGCCAAGGTGTCGGCAACCGCGCGCGGCTGCTCGAAAATTTCCTTCTGCATGTGGTAGCGGTATAAACCCAGGTCCGCTGCGCCGCTATGGGCTTCTACCTGAAGCACGCGGCGCTCGACACGCTGACCACCGGCATCGACCACCCAGTGACGATGCAATTGGATATCGGCAATATCGCCATCTTCCAGGTAAGCGATTTGATTCGTCACCGCAGCCAGCGCAATCGCGTCCGAAGCCAGAAAGTGTTCGCCCTGCCCGACCCCGATCACCAGCGGCGACCCGTGGCGCGCACCGACTAAGCGATGCGGCTCATCGCGGCACAACACCACAATCGCATAGCTTCCTTGCAAACGGCTGACCGCCTCGCGCACCGCCTCGAATAAATCGCCTTGATAAAGATGATCGATCAAATGACCGATAACTTCGCTGTCGGTTTGACTGGCAAACACATAACCGTAGCCTTGCAGCATGGTGCGCAAGACCTCGTGGTTTTCAATAATGCCGTTATGCGAGAAGGCAATGCGCGGCGCGGCCGAGTCCGGAGAAAAATGCGGATGGGCATTGTCTGTTACAGGCTTGCCGTGCGTTGCCCAGCGCGTATGAGCGATGCCCGTGTAAGCCGTCAATTGCCGGTTCGCGATTTCGACTTCCAGCTTGGCCACGCGCTCGACGCTGCGCGCGCGCACCAGAGTCCGATCATCGTATAAGGCTATGCCGCATGAGTCATAACCGCGATACTCCAGTCGTTTCAGACCATCGATCAAGAGGGGAACAATATTGCGTTGAGCGACAGCGCCGACAATGCCACACATAAAGACATCTCCACGAAAATCCCGGAATGGGATAGGTGTAGGGATAGTAGAGCCGGCCAACTGAAATTAAATTTCATAATTTATATTAAAATGAAATATTATTATAATCAGTGATTTTCATGAAATATAATTTCACTTCATTTTATTCCATCGAGGAATTTGCCCTATGGCTGAACCCGCGTTAGACGAGCTTGATCACCGCATCCTCAAGCACTTGCAGCAGGATGCATCGCTGACCAACCATGCGCTTGCCGCGCGGGTGCACGCATCGCCGCCGACCTGTTTGCGCCGGGTGCGTAAATTGAAAGAGAGCGGCGTGATCCAACGCACCGTGGCGATACTCGACCGTAGCAAGCTTGGGGCGACGTTGACAGCCATCATCGAGGTCACGCTGGATAAGCAAAGCAGTGAAGATCTTGCCGCGTTCGAAACGCATATCGTGTCCGAGCCGGGCGTGACGCAGTGTTATCGCGTTTCACCCGGGCCGGATTTTGTGCTGACGGTTGAAGTAGCGGACATGCCGGCATACCACGAACTGGCGCATCGACTATTTGCGAGCTCGGCCAATGTGCGCAACGTGCGGACCTTTTTCGCGACGCATTGTGCGAAGTTTGAAGTCGGCCGGCCGCTGAGGGAGTGAGACTTAAGGTCGGTCGCAAAACCTGCAACGGTCTCAACCGCATGCCTCTTCGCTCCTCAGCACCTTTTCGTCGATATCGGTCGGCCGGCGCGCGTTTTTCCCACGCCAAGCCACAAGACAAATGGCCGCGACAATACAGACCATGCCCGTCATCTGCGTCGCGCCAATGTGCTCCCCCAGCAAGCCTGCAGCAAATATCACGGCCGATACCGGTCATCAGCATGGACAACGGCAGTGGCGCAATGGGCCGGTCCAGACGCTTGTTGAGCAGAAAAAAGGCCATCATTGCGGCGACCACCGGCATCATGCCGGCAATAACACCCGCATCTGCGCCGGAGGGAAATTGCATGCCGAAGATTAGCAACACGGTATAACCGGCACTACCGGCACCGGCTTGCAGCAGCAGGATCAAACAATCCCGCTTATTGGGGCGCGGCCATGGTGTACGCGTCACACGCATCATCGCAAGAAAAACCGGGAAGGCAATCGCAAACCGCAAAGCTGTCGCGCTAAATGGCAACATGCCGGCGACGATGATTTTACTGACCGATGCCAAACACATCGTGGCAATGCCGGGGAAACACGCGTGCGGTATCCGCTGCCATCGCCTCGATGCCCATCATGGTTGAGCGGAAGAAAGCAATACGATCAGGTTTCATATTGAGAACCGTACCATCTGAGCTGTGGAAACAGCCTTTCTATTACGGCGTTATCGAGCCCAAACCGTGTCGACGCGACAATTCATTAAAGCTTCAGCCAAAACTTGCACCGCCTACCCCCCTGGCTCATCCGCTTCGCCCAACATACCGAATTCGACCGACGTCTTGACGTAAAAGAGATGGACGTTTTCAGTTTTCAGCAGGTCGAACAGGCGCCCCGTTTCTTCCTCGGTGACCACCATAACCACCTCCTGGGGTTGGTCAGCCTGTTCAAAGAAGTGCGCCGAATGGATCCGCCCGTGATGGCCGAAACCTTCGCTGGCGCAACTTACCGTGGCGCCTCGCAAACCCAGGTCGCGCGCCGCCAACATCAGCCATTCGGCCAGCGGTTTGTGCTTATGCAGGTGATTTTGCTGAGTGAAAAAGGTGATTTGGTAGCCTTTCATAGCGACCTCCTTCACCCAGTATAGAGGATTAAATCTGGCGTCAGTACCTCATCGCCCGCACATGCTGACCTTGATTTCCGATAATGTTCCGACCTGTCACTTATCGCAAAGACCGAGCGTTGCGTCCAGCCCGCCGGTTGTAGCGCTCAGCCAGACTTGGCTAGCCAAAGTCGCTTGAAAGCTCCTCGGAGCTAAGGCTCCCGCAACGGTATTAATGGGTAAACCACAGTCCCCGGCATGCGGGAATTCCGCATAATCCATGTATGATCAAGGCACCGCTGCGAACTTGTATGCGACGTCCCAGGCATTGTGGGCGGAAGTCGATAAAGTTATCGTCGCGACACATCTCAAATGGGAAAAAACACCATGAGTGACGAACTTTTCGGACGTTCTCGCCGCGACTTTATGCGCGTTGCTGTCACGGCGAGCACTGCGGCCACCCTGCCCTGGATGCAGGAAGCCCAAGCTCAAGCGCCGGCCAGCGGTACACAGGCCAAGATACAAACCGGCGCCGGCACTACCGGCACGCAATGGATATTGCTCGGCACCAAAGGCGGCCCGACACCTTCCGCGATGCGCGCAGCGCCCGCTAATGTTTTGGTGGTCGACGGTCAGCCCTATGTGGTCGACTGCGGCAACGGCGTTGCGCTGCAACTGACCAAGGCCGGCATCAAACTGCCGCAGATTCGCGATATCTTTTTAACGCATCATCACTCGGACCATAACGCCGATCTCGGCAATCTGGTGTTCCTGTCTTGGGCTACCGGCCTGAGAACACCGGTGCATCTCTATGGACCGCCGCGCATCGGTAAAATGATGAGCGACTTCTTCGATATGAACGCCATTGATCTCGATGTGCGCATGCGCGAAGAAGGCCGCCCGCCGCTGCAGCCCCTGGTCAACGTCCATGAGTTCGACACGCCGCGCCTGGTGATGGAAAACGATCAAGTGCGCGTGACCGCGACGCTCGTCGATCATTACACCATCAAACCCGCCTTCGCTTACCGCTTCGAGACCAAGGACCGCACCATCGTGTTCTCGGGCGACACCACCTATGACGAGAACCTGATCAAATTCGCACAGGGTGCCGATATGCTGGTGCACGAAGTGATGTATCTGCCGGCTTTGGCCAAGCTCATGAAGACGGTCGACAACGCGCCCACCTTGCTCGATCATCTGGTCAAAAGCCACACCACGACCGAGCAAGTCGGCCGGGTGGCAGCAGCAGCCGGCGTCAAAACCTTGGTGCTAACCCATTTTGTACCGGGAGGCGATCCATCCATCACCGACGAGATGTGGACCGCCGAAGCACGTCAACACTTTAGCGGCCAAATCATAGTCGGCCAGGACCTGATGGTGCTCTAAGGCCCAGACGATGCCCAATGAACCGATTCCCCTCACGCTGCTAACCGGCTTTCTCGGCTCGGGCAAAACCACCTTGCTAAACCGCCTGTTGCGTCAGCCGGTGTTAGGACGTTGCGCGGTCGTGATCAATGAACTTGGCGCGATAGGGCTCGACCATCTGCTCGTCAGCACCACGCGCGACGAAACCGTCGCATTGCTTGAGAACGGATGTCTGTGCTGCAGCGTGCGCGGTGAACTGGCCACGACCATCGCCGACTTGCTGCTGCGTCGCGACCGTGGCGAAATCCCAGCGTTTGAACGCCTGGTAGTCGAGACCACCGGATTGGCACGACCCGGGCCCGTCATTTCGCTGCTGCTCGGAGACGAGGCGCTGGCCGGTCGGCTGCGGCTTGACGGCGTCGTGGCCACCGTCGATGCCAAACATGGAGCGAGCCAGCTCACGCAACACGAAGAATCGCGGCAGCAAGTGGCCTGCGCCGACCGGCTGTTATTAACCAAGTGCGACCTGATCGACGCCAATACACTCGCCGAACTCGAAGCCGCACTCGATGCGCTCAACCCCGCTGCCGAGCGCATTCTTGTGCATGAGGGCGAGGTCGATGCAGGGTGTTTGATCGAGATTCTGACACCACACGCGCTGCGTCCTTGGTTGCGTGTCACGTCGCCTGCAAGAGCCAGACCACGCCGTCTAGGTCAAAATAGCGCAGCCCATGCTCACGCCGGCGATATCACAACTTTCTGCCTGACATTCGACGCGCCCCTGCCGATGCAGGCGGTTGAAACCGCTTTGACCGTCCTGCTTGGCTACCATGGCGAGCGCATTCTTCGCGTAAAAGGCATCTGCAATTTCGTCGGCGAATCAAGACCCGTGATACTGCACGGTGTGCAGCAGTTGCTGCATGAACCTTTGCGGCTTGAAGACTGGCCTGACCAGGACCGCAGAACGCGGATCGTGTTTATCGTGCAAGGGCTGCGAGTCGCGCTGATTGAAGAAACCTTCGAACATTTTTTGCAGGAAGCATCTAAGCTCGCTGCGGTTTAAATTCGGGCACGCTTGCAGGCTACTTCGTATTGAGCGACGGGGTGTCGCCCTAACTCGCTCTGCCTGGGTTGAAATCTAGCCCAACCTACCTTTCGTCTATCTTGACAAGATGCAATCGACTGATTCGATCACGAGAACGCGATCGCTCAGTCTGATTTTCTACTGCGCTTTTTTGCGATGCCTTGCAAAAGCCCGAATCTAAGCAGACCCATTACACATTCGTATTGGGTTAAAAAATAAACCCAAACTGCTTAGGTTATTGATATCATGCCAACTATACTCACGATTTACGGGCTCCGCGTCGTCATCTACGCCAACGACCATCGCCCGGCCCACATCCATGTCATCGGGAAAGGCCACGAAGCAGTATTCAATTTGCACTGCCTGTTAGGTCCGCCCAGACTGCGTGAGAATTATGGTTTCCCGCGTAAAGACATCGTGAATATCGTTCGTGAGTTGGCTGCCAATTTGGCGAGACTTTGTGATCAATGGAGACTTATCCATGAGTATGACTGATGCCGCATTTGAAGGGGCGAACCGGCGCGCCGCAGCCAAAAAAGCAAGTTTCCCGGCGGTGGTCTCGGTTCACTATGATAGCCGCATTGCGCGCGTGGTGATTGCCCTGGCGTCAGGCCTTGAGCTGGCCTTTTCGCCCAAGCATGCGCAAGGGCTGGAAAACGCCCTTCCGGCCGATCTCGTCGAGATCGAAATCACACCGTCCGGTCTGGGTATCCACTTCCCACGCTTGGATGCCGACCTTTACCTCCCCGCCTTGCTGGAAGGTTTCCTGGGGTCAAAGCATTGGATGGCCTCTGAAATGGGCAAAGTCGGCGGCGCAGCGACAACCGAAGCCAAAGCCAGCGCAGCCCGTCAAAACGGCAAGCTGGGCGGGCGCCCAAAAGGCTCGAAAAACGCGATCGCAGCCTGAGCGATTTAAGCCAGCGCTCAGCAAGCAATCGACGGCCGGGACGCGGGCTTGCTTGAGCCCGTTTCAAACCCGCAGGGCGTAATCACGTGATCAACACCGCGTTTTAGCGCAGCATAAATGACATCGCCGAAAGGCAATTCAACATGCGCAACGCGTGTTCGATGCAGCTAGCCTGAAAGCGCAACGTTACGGCATCGACACGCTCGACGCTCGGCCACTGGCAAAAAAGATCGGCCAAACCGGTGGTCTGCACGCGTAACTCTATCGTCACAGCCTGAAGCGCAGCTTGCCCTGCACGGTTAAGCGAGCCCATCGCAATATGGACTGCCACAACCTCACGAGCAATCCGTTCGATTTCGCGGCAAGCATGGGCCGGGCTTAGCGTGCTACCGCTAGCCTGCCCGGTGGCTGTTTTGGTCGTGAAAAAAGTCGCATCGGGAAAACGAGGCCTGGTTTCCGCAACAAAGGCATCGTCCCCGGTCAGCAGCACTACCTGCGCGCCGTAGTCGGCCGCCAACGCGCCATATAGACCCGCCTCCCCAACCTCCTCGCCATTCAGCGACACGCGGCTAAAGGCGAAGCTATTGATGGTGTGCGCGAGAATGCCAGGGCTTTGCGACTTGGCGTGATAGCCGATCATAAAGACCAGTGCCGGTGCGTATTCAAGCCCGGCCATCATGCCCAAAGTGCGAGGTTTGCCGAGAATAATGCGCGCGCGCGGATCGAGCAGATCGGGCAACAGATTGCGAAAGCCGCCGTGCGAATCGTTAACCCAGATTTCGCTCGCGCCGCCGGCAAACGCGCCGGCGATGGCGGCATTCGCTTCGTGTGTCATCCAACGTCGGGCATGCTCGTATTCACCGTTGCCGGCACGAGTCTGCTCGGCATGAAATACACCCGCGATGCCTTCGATGTCGGTGGATATCAGAATTTTCATTAAAGTATGGGATTGAGTATCTGAGCCAGATCAGGCACTGCGTCATGCAACGATGCGCGATGGTGACCGTCGCGACCCGTCAGTGAAGTCGCACTCCACAGCGCATCGACGATAGCTTGTTCGATACAGTCGGCGCCGGCATGGAACAAAGGATCGAGACGGGCGTCAGCCACGCAGGGAGGAAACATCATAAAGTCTGCGTGATGCGATACGGTGTAAGCCGTCGAGAACGCCAGCGCAATATCGCCGCTGCCGTGGCCGTAAGCGGAACCGGTGCGCGCCAGACCGGCTGCCGCACGCATGGACAAACGCTTTAGCTGGCGTGCCTGCAGGGGCGCATCGGTCGCCAGCAACATGATGATGGAACCTTGCTCAGGCTTTGGATCCGCACCCAACCCTCGGTCAACCTTGGCATCGGCCGCCTGACCGGCTGCCGCCCGTTGTTCGAGCATGCGCCCCAATGGCATGCCGGCCAGCGTCAAGCTCGGCGAGCGCCCGAAATTGGCCAGCACCAAAGCACCGACGGTATAGAATTGCCCGGCCAACGTCACGGTTCTCGATGCCGTGCCTATCCCACCTTTCAGATCGAAACACGACATGCCGCGACCGGCGCCAACCGCGCCGCGTGCAAAAGGCGCCGCGACTAAGCCCGACACGTGCCGCTCGGCAGCTTCGCAAGCATGTCGATAATCGGCCTCGGTGACGGCCAGTGCCTGAATATCGTTCAAATAGCCGTCGTTGCATTCCATCACCAACGGATTGACGGTCGACCAGTCGCGTCCCACCTCCGGGTTGCTCGCAATCGTTGCACGCACCTGCGCTTGTGCGACGGCCGCAACACCAAAGGTATTAGTCAAGGCAATCGGCGTTTCGAGCACGCCGAGTTCCTCGATCTGCATCAGACCGATGCTTTTACCGAAACCGTTGATCACGGTGGCCGCCGCCGGCACTTTGTCGCAATACAGGTTGCCGGTATGCGGATATAACACCGTGACGCCGGTCTGAATCGCACCGCGATCCAAGGTGCTGTGACCGACGCGCACACCGGCTACGTCAACGATGGAGTCGCTCGGCCCGCTGCTCAGCGTGCCGATATGCGGTGCCCGCAATGGCTTGTTCATGGGCGGTCCAACTTAGGATCGAGTGCGTCGCGCAAACCATCGCCTAGCAAATTGAAAGCCAGCACGGTCAGGAAAATGGCCAGACTGGGGAACAGTGCAATATGCGGCGCCGTCACCATATCGGCGCGCGCCTCGTTCAGCATCGCCCCCCATTCCGGGGTCGGCGGCTGAGCGCCCAGGCCGATAAACGACAAGCTGGCAGCGGTAATAATCGAAGTGCCGATACGCATGGTGAAGTACACCACCACCGATGAAATCGTGCCCGGCAAGATGTGCCGCAGAATGATGGTGCGATCCGATGCGCCGATACTGCGAGCCGCTTCGATATAAGTCAAATGCTTGAGCATCAGCGTATTGCCACGCACCAGCCTGGCAAAAGCCGGCACGCTGAAAATGGCCACGGCGCAAATCACATTGATCATGCCATTACCCAAGATGGCCACCACCCCGATGGCCAGCAAAATACCAGGAAAGGCGAACAGCACATCGGCGACCCGCATGACGATACGATCCCACCAGCCCTCGTAATAACCCGCAAGCAGTCCGAAGAAAGTGCCGATTAGCGCGCCAAGCGCCACCGACAGAAAACCGGCCGAGAGTGAAATCCGGCTGCCGACGAGAATTCGACTGAAGATATCGCGGCCCAGGGAATCGACGCCGAACCAATGCGCAAGAGACGGCGCGGCGTTCAAGGCGTCGTAGTCGAAATAATTTTCCGGATCATAGGGCACGATATGCGGCGCGACAATCGCAATCAACACCAGCACCAGCACAAATACGCCGGAGGCCAGTGCTACCGGCTGCTTACGGAATTTGCGCCAGAACTCGCTCCATGGCGTGCGGATAGCACGTGATTCGGCGGCTGATTGAGCTGCTGCAGCGTCGGCCGGGCTAAGCTTGGCAGAATTGGCGGAGGCGCTCATGGTTGACTCACTTGAAGCGGATAGTCGGATTGATGACCGCGTACAACACGTCGACCACCAAATTGATCACGATAAATTCCAGCGAAAACAGCAGCACCTCGGCCTGGATCACCGGATAGTCGCGCATCGATACGGCATCGATCAGCAAGCGGCCGAGGCCCGGCCAATTGAACACCACTTCGACCACAATCGAGCCGCCTAATAAGAAGCCAAACTGCAGCCCCATCATGGTGACGACCGGTATCATGGCGTTGCGCAGGCAATGCTTGACGATGACGATTGGCTCCCATACGCCTTTTGCACGCGCGGTGCGGACAAAATCTTCATGCATCACTTCAACAAACGAGGCGCGGGTAAAGCGCGCCATCACAGCAGCCACCGCAGCACCAAGCGTGACGGACGGCAGTACGTAGCTTTGCCAAGAGCCGTCGGGCACGATGGGCAGCCAGCCCAGCTTGACTGAAAAAATTTCCATCAACAGCATGCCCAGGGCAAATGCCGGAAAGGAAATGCCCGACACCGCAAGCGCCATACCCAGCCGGTCGGGCCAGCGATTGCGCCAGACGGCTGAGACAATGCCAATACCCATGCCAAACACCACGGCCCAGATCATGCTGACAAAGGTCAGCAACAAAGTCGGCATAAAGCGTTCGGCGATTTCAGTGGTGACCGGCCGCTTGCTACGGGTAGACAAACCGAAATCGCCCTGCAAAATGTGCACGAAGAAATGGACAAACTGGCGTGGCAAGGGTTGGTCTAAGCCGAGGTCCGCACGCACCAAGGCCACCGTCGCGGCGTCCGCCTCCGGGCCGGCTGCCAGGCGTGCCGGATCGCCGGGCAGCAAGTGGACAAACAGAAACACCAGGATCGCTACGATCACTAAGGTGGGCAGCAAGCCGAACAGGCGTTTGATCAGAAAATTAAGCATAAGGTGGTTCCGGCTTTGAAACACGCGACAACAGGCCCATGCCCGAAGCCGCGCTAAAGTGCCTGGGCGCGCTCAGTATCTGGCGCGCTCAAGCGCCCGAAGCGAATCCGGGCTTGAAGCAAAAGCATGCTGCCTTACTTGATCGCGATATCGTCAATATTGAACGAGCCATCAGGCATCACATAAGCGCCCGACAAACGCTTGCTGCGTGCAAAAACAACTTTTTCCTGGACAAGGAAAATCCATGGCGCATCGTTCCAGATGCGCTTCTGTGCATCCGCGTAGAGCGCGGTTTTTTGCGCATGATCGGTGGTTTCCAGCGCCTGCTTCAGATCGCTGTCGACATTATCGTTCTTGTAGTACGCCGTATTCACCATCTTCGGCGGGAACGAAACCGATGACAACAAGGGGGTCAAGGCCCAGTCGGCTTCGCCCGTCGACGACGACCAGCCGGCGTAATACATCCGTACCGGCGCGCTCAGCGGATCCGGTGCACTTTCCACCGTGGACACACGTTGACCGGCTTCCAGCGCCTGCACTTGCGCTTTGATACCAACTTGCGCCAGTTGTTGCTGGACAAATTGAATCACCTTAACCGCAGTGGAGTAGGTGTAGGCCGACCACAGTGTGGTTTCAAAGCCGTTCGGATAGCCCGCTTCTTTCAGCAATTCACGCGCCTTGGCCGGATCATAGGGCCAGGGGCCTTGCTTGACCGCAAACTCCACGCCTTGCGGCACCACACCGTCGGCCGGTGTGGCAAAGCCCGAGAAAGCGACCTTGGTCAGCGCATCCTTGTTAATCGCATAATTCAAGGCTTGGCGGACCTTGAGATTATCGAAAGGCTTTTGATTCATATTCAAGCTGATATAGCGCTCGATAATCGAGGAGGAATCGATCAGATCGACCTTGGGATTGCTCTTCAGCACCGCGGCCTGCTCATAGGGAATCTGGAAAGCGAAATCGGCTTCACCTGTTTGCATCAGCGCGGCGCGGGTATTGTTGTCGACCACGGGCTTCCAGTCGATCGCGTCGATCTTCGGATAACCGGTCTTCCAATAGCCTGCAAACTTCTTCACTTTCAGGTCGTCGGTCTGCTTCCATTCCACAAATTCGAAGGGACCCGTGCCGACCGGGTGAAACGCAATATCCTTGCCCCATTTTTGCAGCGCGGTCGGTGAGATCATCACGGCCGACGGATGGGCCAGCACATTGATAAAGGCTGAGAACGGAGCTTTCAAGGTAACCTTCACCGTGTAGGGGTCGATGACCTCGGTTTTTTCGATGCGATTAAACATGTTGTAGCGTTTCAGCTTATTCGCCGGATCGGTGACCCGGTCGAAATTAGCTTTGACCGCAGCCGCGTTAAAATCGGTGCCGTCCTGGAATTTCACGCCCTGGCGCAACTTGATGGTGTAGACCTTGGCGTCCGGGCTGGCTTCGTAGCTAAGGGCCAGCACATTGCCCAGCTTCATGTCCTTGTCGAAGCCGAACAAGCCTTGATAGAAAGACTTTGAAACAGCTTGCGACAGCGTGTCGTTAGCGTCGTAGGGATCCAGCGTGGTGAAGGTCGACGCCACCGCCATCACGGCCTGTTGTTCCGCATGTGCGGCGGCGGCGGCCAACATCGCAAACATGCAGGCGCCACCGGCGATCAGCCGACGCAAGGGAAATGCAAAAGAAGAAGATGAAGACATGTGCGTAAACTCCCAGGATAAAGTATTTCAATTAATAAGCACCACCGACCCGATGTTCCGCTACAAAGTGATCGGGGCCGACCGCCACCAACGGAGCCACCATGGGCTCATCGCCGATCATGCGTATCGGGCTTGGCATCTCGTCCGCCGCCAAGATCCGTTGCGCATGCCGGCGCGACGGATCGGCGACCGGAACCGCGCTCATCAATTTTTTGGTGTAAGGATGACGCGGATTTTCAAATACCGCGCTGCGCGGACCGATCTCGACAATCTGGCCCAAATACATCACCGCGACGCGATGACTGACGCGTTCGACTACAGCCATATCGTGCGAAATAAACAGGTAAGCCACACCCAATTCGCGCTGTAGATCCAGCATCAGGTTGATGATCTGCGCCTGGACCGAGACATCGAGCGCCGACACCGACTCATCGGCAATCACGACTTTCGGATTCAAGGCCAACGCGCGAGCAATGGCAATCCGCTGTCGCTGCCCGCCCGAAAACTCATGCGGATAACGTTGCGCAGCGTCGGCCGGCAAGCCGACCTTATCCAGCAACCAGGCAACCCGCGCCTGCGCTTGCGCACCTTGGGCCACGCCATGCACCAACAAGGGCTCCATAATCGAGAAACCCACTGTGAGACGGGGGTTCAGTGATGCAAACGGGTCCTGAAAAATAAACTGAATATCGCGCCGCAAGGCCTGCAACGATGGACCTTGCAAGGTACTGATTTCCTGTCCGGCAAATTCGATTGAGCCGCTTTGACTTTCCACCAAGCGCAGCAGTGAGCGCCCGGTAGTCGATTTACCGCAACCCGACTCGCCGACCAAAGCCAAGGTCTCGCCTGGATGTAAGTCAAAGCTGACTCTTTCGACCGCATGTACATTGCGTGTGATACGACCGAACACGCCCGTCTTGACCGGAAACCGCGTCACCAGATTGCGCACACGCAAAATCGGTGCAATGGTCTGATCCAATGCCGGTTGCTCTTGAACAACGCTTTCCGCAAGCGCAGCGCTCGCAGCCGGCGAGGCGGCCTCGGCCATTTCCGCCGCCGGCACTTCCGCATCCGGCACATAGGCCTGCAACATCGGGAATTTGGCCGGCCGCGTGGTGCCCTGCATGGCGCCGAGTTTAGGGACTGCGGCCAACAGGGCCTGTGTATAAGGATGCCTGGGCGCGGCAAACAAGCTGTCCGACTGCCCTTCCTCGACTTTCTCACCGCGATACATCACCAGCACGCGATCGGCAACTTCCGCGACCACACCCATATCGTGCGTGATAAAAATCACGCCCATGTTCATCTCTTGCTGCAGGCCGCGGATCAATTGCAAGATTTGCGCCTGAATGGTCACATCAAGCGCCGTGGTCGGCTCGTCGGCGATCAGCAATGCCGGCTTGCATGACAAGGCCATGGCAATCATCACTCGCTGCCGCATGCCACCGGATAATTGATGCGGATAGCGCGAAAACACGCGTTTCGATTCAGGAATCCTCACCAGATCGAGCAGCCTTAGCGTTTCGCTACGCGCCTCACTGCGGCTTTTATGCTGATGTAAGGCAATGGCCTCGGCAATTTGGTCGCCGACCGTAAACACCGGGTTCAGCGACGTCATCGGCTCCTGGAAAATCATCGCGATATCGGCGCCGCGCACCGTGCGCAGCACCGACGAAGACGCTTGGACCAGATCGAGCACGCGATCGTCGCGGCGACGAAACATCATCGTGCCGTTGAGGATGCGCCCGCCGCCATGTTCGATCAAGCGCATCAGGGTGAGCGAAGTCACCGATTTCCCGGAACCCGATTCGCCGACAATCGCCAAGGTCTCGCCTCTGTCGACAGAGAACGACAAATGGCGCACGGCTTCGAATGTGCCGGCATCCTGGCGAAAGCCGACCGACAGATTGTCGACTGCCAGCACACGCCCGGTTGGCAATGCGAGGGATTCTGGCTTGGCTGTGACCGACGAAATCTGCACGATAAAATCCTTGAAAATGGGTAGCCAGGCCTGCGTTTAACGATAAATCGCCGTGACAGGAATCTCACCCACTCGGGCATAACCGCGATACATACCTTCTGTATTGAAGGGCAGCGTCACATTGCCCTGCGCATCGACCGCAATCAAGCCGCCGCGCCCCGCTATGCGCGGCAATTTATTCATGACTACGTCGGCGGCAGCCTGCTCCAACGACACCCCGCGATATTCGATCTGCGCCGAGACGTCGTAGGCCACTACCATGCGCATAAACATTTCGCCCGACCCCGTGGTGGAGACCGCGCAGGTCGCGTCGTTGGCATAGCAGCCGGCGCCGATCAGTGGCGCATCGCCGACTCGACCGACTTGCTTATTGGTGATGCCGCCCGTCGAGGTTGCCGCCGCCAAGTGTCCATGACTGTCGCAAGCGACCGCACCGACCGTGCCGAATTTGCGATTCGGGTCCAAGGGCTCATGGGGTAAAGCTTGCTCGCTGGCAGCCCGGCCGATTCGAGCCGCCAGCGTGGCCGCATCGTGATCGAGCAACATGCCGGCTTGTCCGCGCGCCGCCAGCCATTGCTGGTAGCGCGCCTCGGTATGGAAATAGCCGGTTTCGACCATTTCCAAGCCATGGGCTTGAGCAAAAGCTTCAGCACCGGCCCCGGTAAACATCACATGTTCGCTATGCTCCATCACCTGGCGGGCAAGCAGAACAGGGTTGCGCACATGCTTGACGCAACTGATTGCGCCGGCATCGAGCGTGCGGCCATCCATGATCGATGCGTCGAGCTCATGGGTGCCGTCGGCTGTCATCACAGCACCATGGCCCGCGTTAAACAACGGGCAATCTTCGAGGCGGCGCACCGCATCGCTGACCGCATCGAGTGCGTTGCCGCCATCGGCCAGAATCTGCTGCCCGGCGCTCAAAATGTCATGCAGGGCCGCGTGGTAGCGTTGTTCGGCATCGGCGCTCATGGCGGTGCGCAGGATCGTACCGGCGCCGCCGTGGATAGCAAGGACTGCTTGCGGTTTCATGGTTTCTTCCGTCGAGATAATGAAATTTTGGAGGATCTTGCAGCCTCGACTTCGCCGTGCTCGGGCTCCGGCTGCGACGGGCCGCGTGGTTTCGACAGCCAAGGTAAAACAAATTCGGTGACATCCACGGCCGCCTCGACCGAACGCTTGACCCGGTGAGCGACGGCATCGCACAGTGCTTCGATGACAGCCAGCACGGCCGCGTCGGAGTTGGCGGCAAGCCGCCGTTCGGCGCGCACGTAAACCGTCAGATCGGCGAAATCGGTCAGCGGCGAAGCGACACTATCGGTCAGCGCCAGCACGCGCGCGCCATGCCCTGCAGCGCGGCGCGCCAACACGATGGTGTCCTCGATATAACGCGGAAAAGCAATCGCGATCAGCAAGTCGTCACGGCTCACATTAAACAAATGCCGCGCAGCATGACTCGGTCCGCCGACCAGCGCCAGCGATTGCACATTGCCGTGATATGGCGTGAGACCATGGTCGAGCGACCCCGCCAGAAAGGCGCTGGAGCCGTAACCGAGCACAAACACACGTTTGGCGGCGAGAATAGCGTCGACCGCGGCCTCAATGGCGTCGCCATGCGACACACTGCGAGTCAATTGCAAGTTAGCCGCCGCCAAATCCAGCGAGGCGTCAAACACTTCGGCCGCGGTGGTAGGCGATTCTTGGGCTGAGCGCAAACGCTCCACTGGCGCCAGTGTCGCCTCAAAACCGCGCACCAGTGCGGCGCGAAACGAGGGATAGCCATCAAAACCAAGCGCCCGCGCAAACCGGTTGGCGGTTGCGACCGACGCGCCGACCGCATGCCCCAGCTCATCGATGCGCATGGTCGCCGCGCGAAACAGATTCGACTGAACGTATTCCCCCATGCGCTGGTGAGTCGGCGACAAGGCAGGCATCTTCGTCGCAATTAGCGAGGAGATAGTTTGTTCCGCGGCATCGGATAAGAGACGTGTCATGCAATAATTTTCAGTAGAGCTAAAAACTCAGTGAAAGTATATTTACATGAAAAAATAACGAAGAAAATAAATTTTTATGCGGGTCCGGGTTTACGTGGAAGCAAGTTGGGTCGCTTGCGGCCCGGGTCCAGGCGAATATTCAACGTGCAAAATCCGCCGCGGCCAGGGCATGGGCCACGCACTGCCGAGCCAAGACATCGGTAGGATCGATCAATTGCACCGGCCTGCCCCCCAAAGCGGCAGGGTCGGCAAACAGCAAGGGCAGCTCGGTGCAGCCGAGAATGATGACCTTAATATCTTGGGCCAGCAGGTCATCGACGGCCGCGAGAATA
>Ga0302178_10000101_pt1 | contig 76990 bp, 68 predicted proteins | sample I_Palsa_E1_3_FD_198790 | JGI IMG/M metagenome (GOLD analysis project Ga0302178, IMG submission 198790) | Peat permafrost microbial communities from Stordalen Mire near Abisko, Sweden - I_Palsa_E1_3 | ecosystem: Environmental > Terrestrial > Soil > Palsa > Peat permafrost | place: Sweden...
CGCGACAGGTGTTGCAAGGTCTTTTTCTCCGGCTCACTCAGTTCAACAACGTATTTCATCGGCAGCTCGTCAGGTTCGGTTACCCATCAGACTCACTTCTGTGAAATTTGTTTACTCGAAATACTTATAACGGCCTTGAACCCAGCAGCCGGCTAAAGAAGGAGTTTGGCATCTTTCGATGGATTCCCATACCGATCAACATGTCCCTTAAATCTGAAAGATTGCCGTTAGGCATATTTAATTTTTCACAAATTCTGTTTCTACATTTAGATATGGTATCGGCTACTCTGTCTCTATCAAGTGGCCGATGTTTGTTCATGAAGCATGCAATCTGCCTAAAGCTCCAGTTCATGATTAATAAAAAACATACTTCATGCTCGTACTCTGTTAATTTTTCATTGCCGATGTTAAGGCGGTTATCTATATTTTCTATGCTGCAGCCAATTCCAAACTCGATAATATAATTGGGTATGAGGCTGAAGAAATTTTCTATCTTTATTTCATGGGCGCTATAAATCGTTCCCGGAATAGAGTGGGATGGGCGGTGCTTCATGATATTTTTGTGAAAAATGCGCGCCCTAATACCGTCGCTGTATTCGTGAATATTTAAAACGGAAGTTTTTTTATTGATGTCACCGAAATTTAGCAGTTCTATATCTTCTTGCACATAGCAGTCGGCAAATTGTGCCGTACCTTCACATGGCATTTCTCGATCTAGACGATCTACTACGTCAATTCCTTTGGGTAATGCAACGATTTTGGCATATGCATCGGTGGATATAAAGTGCCTGGAATTAATATCCTTTGCACCAAAAATCATATCTGTCTGTGATGAAATCAAGGTGACCGATTTTTTGAAATCTTCAATGAATAATTTTTGCTCTGCGGTGAAATTTTCAGGTGCCACCAGACTGTAACTTATCTCGCTTTCGTGCGTTTTTCCAGCGTCGTTCATGGTATTTCTCCGAGCTGCGATTTCGCATTTTGCGAGCAGCCTATCTACAAGCGTAACGCTTGTGCTTGAAAATCAGACGACCGGAAAAGGTGGGGCGCTGACGCCAGGGCTTGGGACCTGGCCCGGAAAGTCTAAGCCGACATGATTGCGAAGCGAGGCGTTGAACCTGGTAATCACGCGTTTATAGCGTACCCGGCACGTGTGCCGACGTTGGGGAAGGCTTGGTGGTGTGTGTGAGGCGTGCTGAGAGGCGGCGATCGGCACTTCCTGCCTGGATGCCGATCGGCCATTTGTGCATTAGGTACTGCATAAAATCCAAACAAAAAAGGCTTGCAATCGCTTGCAAGCCTTTGAATTGCATGGCTGACACTCGGGCAGCCGAAACTGCAAGCTAACCTTGCAGTCCGAATGTCGCTTACGCGCGGCTCTTGTATTCGCCGGTGCGGGTGTCGATTTCGATCTTGTCGCCAATGGCGCAGAACAGCGGGACTTGCAGTTCCATGCCGGTGGCCAGTTTGGCGATCTTCATGACTTTGCCCGACGAGGTGTCGCCCTTGACGGCCGGTTCGGTATAGGTGATTTCGCGAACCAGGGTGGTCGGCAGATCGACCGAAATAGCTTTGTCGTCGTAGAACACCACTTCGCACGGCATGCCGTCTTCGAGGTAGTTCAGTGCGTCGCCGAGGCTTTCTTGTTCGACTTCGTACTGGTTGTAATCGGTGTCCATAAAGACGTACATCGGATCGGCGAAATACGAGAACGTCACTTCACGGCGTTCCAGTTGCACCACTTCAAATTTGTCGTCAGCCTTGTAGACCGATTCGCTGTTGCCGGCGGTCAACAGATTTTTGAACTTCATCTTGACGACGGCCGAGTTGCGGCCCGACTTGTTGTATTCGGCTTTCTGGACAACCATCGGGTCGGTGCCGATCATGACAACGTTGCCAACGCGGAGTTCTTGTGCGGTCTTCATAATAAAAACAGTCCTGTGTTTAGATCACTTACATCGTGTATTTTGTGCTGCTACTTCACATGCCGGCCGGCACGCATCAGTGTCTCGGCTAGCCCGCAAGCGGCGCTTGGGCGAAATCAGGAAGCGGCGAACTTTTGTTCGGCCTGCTTCTTGACTTCTATCTGCAATTCAGCCGCTGCGAAGCGCATAAGCGTTTGAATAACCGCCTATTTTAACTGATTTTCGGCAAACTCAGCCAGATTCCCGGCGAGGTCGCCCAATCTTGTCAGTTGTTCGGCCCAATCGCCGGCCCGGGTATGCAGTGCCGCCCCATGCTGCCAGTAGCCTGGCCAATCGAGGGCGCGAGCGTCGCCGGCATTCCAGGCGTGCCAGAACGTTGTTTGTGCGGCTTGCGCTTCATGTGCGAGGCCTGCGCCGTAACAGGTCAGCGCTGCATCGAGTTTGGGCAAATGAGCGGCGTCGGCTTGCGGGTAAATATGCCAGACCAGAGGGCGTCGCGCCCACTGGGCACGTACAAACGAATCTTCGCCGCGCACAAAATTCAGCTCGCACGCCCACAGCAGGCGGTCGTAAAGTGCGCCATCCATAAAAGGGACTGATTGTACGGTGAGTTGTCCTGCTTGGACTACCGTGCCTGCAGGAAACGCCGCGCGGCCCAGAAAACGGGCCACATCGTTCGAGATTCGGCTCTCAGGTACGACGCACACGATGGCTTCCGCACCCTCGCGCCATGCGCCCAGCAGTGCCGGCAAGGCCCGGTTTTCATAGCCGAATAATGAAATTCGCGTCGCATCGGGCGGTGGCGCAGCCATGCCCAGCGCGCTCCAAAGGCCCGTAGGCCCCGTCTGGTCCGAGGCTTGAAGGAAGTGGCGGCGGTCCCGGTTCAGCGTCCGTTCCTGCAAGACCCCGCCCGTGCCGGGCAAGAGGCCGGGAAAGAAGAAGGTTTTAAGCAGGGCGTGGCGCGGGTGCGGCGAAGGCTGCAAATGAAAATCGGCGACCCAGGCTTCGGCGCTCAGATATTCGAGGTTGATCCAGACGGGCCGCTTGGTACGTTGGGCCATGGCGCTCAGATAATCTTCCGGCAAGTCGCAACCGAAGGCTTCGATCACGACATCGGCTAGCGCTTCATGGCCCAAGGCCTGCGCGGCATCGCAGCGCCAATGAGCGATGACGATGCCGTCAACGGTTTGCCGATCTTTCTGCGGATCGAGCGCCGGACGCAGGCGTGCGAACACCTGCAGATCGTCGACCCAGAGCCTCACCTGCCAGCCGTATTCGGCGCTAAGCTGGCGCGCGAGCCGCCAGCACACGCCAATATCACCGAAATTGTCGATGACCCTGCAAAAGATATCGCAGTGAGGCCGGGCAATGCCGGCTTGGGCGCTTTGCATGATTGATCTACACTAGGGGCAAAAGTGTCCCTAGTTTAATGCATCACCTGAACTGCGGACCCCGGCTGTTAGCCGCCGCCTCTGCTGTCTTGATCTATCGCCGCTGAACGCATGCCTGATACCGAAGAATTCGATCCCAAGTCCCTGGTTGCCCAATTGCCCCATTTGCCGGGTGTCTACCGCTATTACGATGCGGCCGGCGAGGTGCTGTATGTGGGCAAGGCGCGCGATCTAAAAAAGCGCGTTGCCAGCTATTTCAACAAAAATTTGTCCTCGCCACGCACGGCAATGATGGTCTCGCGTATCGCTCGGATGGAGACCACGGTCACCCGTTCGGAGGCCGAAGCGTTGCTGTTGGAAAATAATCTGATCAAGGCCTTGACGCCGCGCTACAACATTTTGTTTCGCGACGACAAGTCTTATCCGCTTTTGAAGCTGACCGGACATGCGTATCCGCGCATGGTTTATTACCGCGGCGCGGTCGATCGCAAGCATCAATATTTTGGACCGTTTCCGAACGGCTGGGCGGTCAAGGAAAGTATCCAGATCCTGCAGCGCGTGTTTCAGTTGCGCACCTGCGAGGATTCGGTCTTCAGCAACCGTACAAGGCCCTGTTTGCTGAATCAGATTCAGCGCTGTTCGGCGCCCTGCGTCGGCGCCATCAGTGCTGAGGATTATGCGCGCGATGCCCATAATGCGGCGCGCTTCCTGAACGGCCAGCCTCAGGAGATTATGAAAGAGCTTGAAGCGAAAATGCACGCTTTCGCGACCGAGCTGAAATTCGAGCAGGCCGCGGCCGTGCGCAACCAGATGAGTGCTTTGTCGGCCGTGCTGCATCAACAAGCGGTCGAGACTGGCGGTGACAGCGATGCCGATGTGCTGGCGGTGGCCGCGCACGGCGGGCGCGTGTGCCTGACGCTGGCGATGATACGCGGCGGGCGGCATTTGGGCGATCGGAGTTATTTCCCGGCGCATTTGGATAGCGCTTTGTCGGTTCATGGATTGCCGGAGGTTGCTGCTGGAGAGGGCGCCGAGGTCGATGTTGACGCAGACGCAGGGGGCGGAGGTGGGGGCGGGGGTGACTCGGCAGTGCCGCTCACCGTACAAGCCGACCCCTTGCTGGAGCTGCCTGGGCAAGCGCCTGTGCCCGCGGAAGCCGATCAAGTTGCGTCGACACCGCGGGCAGTGAAGGCGAGCCTCGCGCATGCGCTTGAAGTTGAGGTGCTGGAAGCCTTTATCGGCCAGCATTATCTTGATCATCGTGTGCCACCTGTGCTGATCGTCAACTACCCGCTGGCCAATCCGGCTTTGCCGAAGTTGCTGGCGGAGCGTGCGGGACATCGGGTGAGCGTGATCCGTCAGCCCCAGGGACAAAAGCGCGCCTGGCTGACGATGGCGGAGAACAATGCCCGGCTCGCGTTGACACAGGCTTTGTCGGAGCAAGGCTCGCAAAAAGCACGCACCAACGCGTTGGCGGAAACCTTGGGTTTGGAGCTCGACGACCTTGCGGCCTTGCGAGTCGAATGTTTCGATATCAGCCACACAATGGGCGAGGCGACTCAGGCTTCATGCGTGGTGTTTCATCATCACAAGATGCAGTCGAGTGAGTATCGGCGCTACAACATCGAGGGCATTACGCCGGGTGACGATTATGCCGCGATGCGCCAGGTGCTGACGCGGCGCTACGGCAAGATGGTGGCCGAAGCAGCAGCCTCGGCCACCGCCCGCGCGGCATCGTCCGAGATGCTGGCGACCGTTGCCGCGCCCGGCGAAGACGAGGCACCGGCGGGTAGCGCTCACCAATCCGCCAAGCCCTCCATCGCCAAAGGGGACGCCCTGCAGCGCGGGGGACTTCCTGTGGAGAAGGGCGCTTCCATCGGCGGAGAGGATTTCCTTCAGGGCGTTGTACCGACTATCGTGCTAATCGACGGTGGCAAAGGGCAAATTGAGGTGGCGCGGCAGGTATTCGCCGAACTAGGGCTCGATATTGGCTTGCTGGTCGGTGTGGCTAAGGGGGAGGGGCGCAAGGTCGGGCTGGAAACGCTGGTCTTTGCCGATGCACGCAATCCTCTGGAGTTGGGTAAGGATAGCGCGGCGCTGATGCTGATCGCGCAGATTCGCGATGAGGCCCATCGCTTTGCCATTACCGGTATGCGTGCCAAGCGCGCCAAGCCTCGCCAGACTTCGCGCCTGGAGGAGCTTGAAGGCATCGGGGCCAAGCGCCGCCAGCGCCTGCTGGCCCGTTTTGGCGGCCTGCGCGGCGTGGTCGCGGCCAGTATCGAGGATCTGGAAAGTGTCGAGGGTATTTCGCATGCCTTGGCGGAGCAGATTTACCGGCAACTTCATTAACGCAACGCCCTCCTTGCCGACCGACCGGCAAGGGGTGTTCGCAAGCCTATGTTCGCGTGAACAAACCCTAGGCTCGGCGTATCCTGAGATGAATGAGTTGTCGCAGGAATGTCAGGGCTAATCACTACCGATTTTGCAACGCCGACGCCCTATTTATCTTGATGTCAGCCTGATTCGTCTTGTGGCGCTTTGTTTGAGACGGCACAATGGCAAATCATTTTATCGCAGGCTCTCCATGCCGTTCAATTTGCCGATTTTTCTCACCTGGTTGCGTATCGTCCTGATACCGCTGGTGGTGGGCCTGTTGTACCTGCCCGATACGATATTGTCCGGCCCTGACCGTAATCTTGCTGCAGCGGTGATTTTTGTGTTGGCCGCGCTCACGGATTGGTTCGACGGTTTTCTTGCGCGCAAGCTCGATCAAACATCCGCGTTTGGCGCTTTTCTTGATCCGGTCGCCGACAAGCTGATGGTGACTGCTGCTTTGTTGGTGTTGGTGCAGTTGTCCCGCTTGAATGCGGCGATTGCCTTAGTGATTGTCGGTCGTGAAATCACGATTTCCGCTTTGCGTGAGTGGATGGCCCAGCTTGGCGCATCGAAAAGCGTTGCGGTGAATTCACTGGGTAAATTCAAGACGGCTTGTCAGATGACGGCGATACCCTTGCTGCTGTTTTACGGCATCGTGAAGCTCGATTTCATCGTGCCGGGCTGGTTCATCGATATGCGTGTTTTGGGCTTGTGGCTGATTTGCCTGGCGGCCTTTTTGACGATCTGGTCGATGCTGTACTACATGAAGTTAGCTTGGCCGATGATTCGCGAAAAAACCGAGGGCGCAAGAAAGTAGAAAAACAATGCCGTACCCCGCTTGACACATCACAATGGCTTCTGCATAATCTCGTTCTCGCGGTTGAGCTAGTGTTTAGCGAAAAGCGCGGTGTAGCAAGCAGTAGAAAGAATGGCAATAAGGCGGGAGTAGCTCAGCTGGTAGAGCGCAACCTTGCCAAGGTTGAGGTCGCGAGTTCGAGCCTCGTCTCCCGCTCCAGATTGCCAGGCAGTTTGCATATGGCGTGCAAGCAGCCACAGTTATATGTAGGCTTTGAATGTTGTATTGGCATTGCGGGAGTAGCTCAGCTGGTAGAGCGCAACCTTGCCAAGGTTGAGGTCGCGAGTTCGAGCCTCGTCTCCCGCTCCAAATTTTTGGGGAAGCAACGCTTCCCCTTTTAGTTGATACAGGTTTGCAGAGATCAACTAATAGGCCGCATGCAGCGGTTTAGCCGGAATACGGCGCGATAGCAAAGCGGTTATGCACCGGATTGCAAATCCGTGTAGGTCGGTTCGACTCCGGCTCGCGCCTCCAAATAAAGCCACCTTCGGGTGGCTTTTTTGCGCCTATACCACGGCGGATTCGCTCAGTGGATTTGCTTGGTGGATTTGTTTACATACATTACGCCGCTAAGGCGTACGATAATAAATCAGGGCAAATGGTTGGGTCGGAGGTGTGCGATGTCTGAATGCTCACACGAGTTCTACAAGGGATATCAGATTACCGCTGCGGCGCGGCTGACTCCGGTGGCCGGCGATTGCTGGCAATTACAGCCAGTGTATCGGCCGCTCGCAATGATTGCTTGGCGCAGCGGTGGCCAAGCTTGCGAAAAGCGTTTCGACGACCCCAAGCATGTCTTCCCCGACCCGAACGACGCTTTACGCGTCGCGCTTGCGATGGCCAAGCGCTACATTGACAATCTAAATGCGGCTCACGCCAACCCACCCGACGATGACACAGCCGCCAGCACAACCCTCGGTAAAATTCCCTGTCCAGACTTCGACGTCAAGCATGATTGAATGGTGTTGGAAAGCCTTCGATACGCTGACGCCGCGTGAGCTTTATGCCATGCTGGCTGCCCGCAGCGCTGTATTTGTGGTCGAACAACAGTGCATCTATGCCGATATCGACGGACAAGATGCGGCGGCTTGGCACCTATTCGGGCTCGACACCGCGCGCACCGACCGGCCGCTAGCGGCCTGTGCCCGCGTATTCGGGCCGGATGCTGCGGATCAGACGGTCCGCATCGGCCGGGTCATGACGACGCCGGCCTACCGCCAGCTGGGCCTGGGGAAAATCCTGCTCGATCAGGTCATGATGCGCTTGCCGCATCACTGGCCGGAAGCGCCCGTGCGACTGCATGCGCAAGCGCATCTGAAGGCTTTCTATGGGGCTTTTGGTTTTATCCCAAGCTCTGATATTCATCTGGAAGACAATATCCCCCACATCTGGATGCAGCGCGATTCCATTGCATTACAGCCTTATGTCAGCATCGTGCCAAAAAACGATGCCGGTTCATTATTTGGCGTCGGCAACCAGCATGCGTAAATCGTGCGTCAATGCCTCGGCGGAGTCGTTGTCGGTTGCCATCAAGCGAATATGATGCTGACCGTCGAAAATATAAATGGCGGCGCTATGATCGACTTCGTAATTGCCGTCGGGCCCCGGCTTACCTAATTCATAGGCGACACGGTAACGGCGCGCCAAATCCGCGATGGCTTGGTCTGAACCGGTCAGGCCGACCGCATGCTGCGGGTCGAAGGCGTGCACATAGGCTTGTAAAATCGCCGGAGTGTCGCGATGCGGGTCGACTGAAATAAATGCGATGCGCACATGGTCGGCGTCGGAGCCTAATTGTTGCATCACCTGACTCAGGCGCGCCATGGTGGCCGGGCAGACGTCCGGGCAATGGGTGTAGCCGAAAAACACCAGTGTGATATCACCTTTGAAGGCCGCTTCGCTGATTTGTGCACCGCTATCCGAGGTCAGGGAGAAATGTAAATCCGGCATATGGCCGCTGACATCGGTCAATTTCCAGTCTTGGTGCTGTTGGCAAGCCGCTAGGCACAGAGAGAGCGTGCCGGCAGCCAGATATGCCCACAGACGATAACGGATGGCGCTCGCGGTACGCAGTAATGCGCGACGAAACATAGCGTGATTGTGCGAGTGGAGCGGTTTGTGCATAGACGTATTGAGTAGTAAATTAAGCCAGCCAGCAGGACATTTCTTGCCCGGCAGTTCGCGACATGCATCGAGCTGAGGGCGGCGGGGTGCGTGAGTACACGAGCCGGCAGCGCGTCGGTTTGCTGGCCGCTTGAATATAAGGCATGTTGTCGTGCCAAGGGTGCGTCAGCTGCATTTATACGCGAAATGGAAGGGCGCGAGATGCGGCTGGCGGGCGTCGGTTTGCCGCTGCGATGCAGCCGTTTCGCCAATTTGCGCGAAAGCGAGGTAAGATGTAAACCGTGACTCATACAGAAAACTTCCCGATAACCCGTGTGGCCGAGCCCGTTTCCATGTCATCTGAAACTGCGATTCCAGCACTTTCTCCCGAGGCGGCGCGAGCGGCCCTGGTGGTCCGTCATACGGCATTCTTCCTTGATTTTGACGGTACGCTGGTGGAGCTCGCCGCGACGCCCGATGCCGTGATTATCCCCGATGCACTCAAATATTTGCTGGCCGTGCTGAGCGATCTCTCGGGCGGCGCGCTGGCGATTGTATCCGGTCGCTCGATCGACAGTATCGATGCGATGCTGGCTCCCCTGTCCTTGCCGGTCGCAGGACTACATGGCGCTGAGTGGCGCGATGCGACGGGCGTGCTGGTGCGGCAATTTGACGCTGATGAGCGCATTGAACGCATGAGCGAGGTGCTGGCAGAAGCGGTTGCCGACCATCCGGGCATGTTGCTCGAGTCGAAAATGGCTTCGATTGCACTGCACTATCGCGCGGCCCCCGACAAAGAAGCACAGGCCCGCGCCGCAGCGGAGCGCGCGGTTGCCTTGTTTGGCGATGCATTTGTGCTGCAGCCGGGCAAGATGGTGTTTGAAATCAAGCCGGCCGGCGTCAACAAAGGCCGTGCTATTGAAACTTTACTTGGCAGCCCGCCGTTTGCGGGGCGCACGCCCTGTTTTGCTGGCGACGACCTGACCGATGAAGCTGGTTTTGTGGTTGTCAATGCCTTGGGCGGTATGTCGATCAAGGTTGGCGCCGGCGACACCATGGCCACTTATCGCGTCGAAGGCGTTCGCGATGTGTTGGCCTGGCTGGCCGGTCTGGTGCGCTCGTTCGAGCCCGCGCCTACCTGATAGCTTGTGTGCTGCGATTGACCTGTCGGCGCTCGATGCGCCTATTTTCCCCCGTTGATTTAATGCTTGCACCCGGCATGCTTGACGATTGTCCGATCGTGGCTGCCGCGTGCACGGCGCTATGCTTTTGATGGATCAAAAATGAGCCGACTGATTATCGTATCCAATCGGGTCGCGCCGATTTCTGAGGGCGGGCCGGCAGCGGGTGGTCTCGCGATCGGGGTTTTCGATGCACTGAAGGAAACCGGCGGGATGTGGTTTGGCTGGAGTGGCGAAATTCTCGCGACCGACCACGCCGCTATCAAGTTGGAGGAACGCGGTGCGGTAACGTTTGCCACCATCGGTCTGTCGCGCCGCGATTATGATCAGTATTACCGTGGTTTCTCGAACGCGACCCTCTGGCCGACTTTCCATTATCGTACCGACCTGACGCAATACGACCGGCACGAGTTCGATGGTTACAAGCGGGTCAATACCTGGCTGGCCCACCAGCTGCTGCCTTTGCTGCGGCCTGACGATGTCATCTGGGTGCATGATTACCATCTGATTCCCTTTGCCGAGGCATTGCGCCTGGAAGGCGTTAAAAACCGCATTGGTTTCTTTTTGCATATCCCGTTTCCGCCTTCGCAGATTCTGATCACCGTACCGCCGCATCAGGCTTTGATGAAGGCCTTGTGCTGTTACGATCTGGTGGGTTTTCAGACCCCCTACGATCTGCGCTCTTTCACCGATTACATCACCCACGAAGCACACGGAACCGTCGACGCGAGCGGGCAGGTGGAGGCTTTCGGCCGCTCTTTGCGCGCCGGCGCCTACCCAATCGGGGTCTATCCCGACGAAATTGCCGCGCTTGCCGAAGCCGGCGAGAATCGCAAACCTGTGCAAATGCTGAAGCAGACCCTGCATGGTCGCAAGCTGATTATGGCGGTCGACCGGCTGGACTATTCCAAGGGTTTGGTTGAGCGTTTTAGGGCATTCGAGAAATTGCTGGAATTGTCACCGGGGCAGCGCAACCAGGTTTCACTGCTGCAGATTGCGCCCCCGACGCGGGCCGATATGAATGCCTATCAACAGATCCGCTCGCAGCTCGAAGCCGAGGCTGGGCGCATCAACGGCAAATTCGCCGAGCTCGACTGGACGCCGATTCGCTACATTCACCGGCAATATGAACGCGATACCTTGGCGTCCTTGTTCCGCACCGCCCAAGTCGGTTTCGTGACACCGTTGCGCGACGGGATGAATTTGGTGGCAAAGGAGTATGTTTCGGCGCAAGACCCGGAAGATCCAGGGGTGCTGGTGTTGTCGCGCTTTGCGGGCGCGGCGCTGGAACTGACGGGCGCCCTGATCGTCAATCCTCTCGATTTGACGGGTATGGCCGAAGCCTTGGACCTGGCGTTGAATATGTCCTTGCGTGAACGTCGCTCGCGTCATCACGACATGATGGCGACGCTCAGGGCGAACAGTGTCTCGGTGTGGCGCGATCGTTTTATGTGCGATCTGCGAGGCTAGGCCTGCGGGGCGGCGGCGCGCCGAGCTGGCCCGCCCTAGCCGCGAGCGCTTGTCGGCGCTCGTCTTAAGTGGCTTTGTAAGTAGCCTTAAGCGACTTTGGGCGGTCTTAAACGATACCTTCCATCGTTGTCGCGGCACTAGAATCCGGCGTTGGCAGCGCGCCATGTCCACGGCCGAACTGGCGATTGAGCAAGTCGCGATATAAACCCGGGCGCTCGCGCAGCACATCCGGCGAGCCGTCGTCGATCACATGCCCACCGCTCATCACGATGATGCGGTCGAAATTCTGCAAGGTTGATAGCCGATGAGCGATTGCAATCACCGTACGGCCGCGCATCAATCGGTCCAGCGCATGCTGGATGGCCTCCTCTGAGGCGCTGTCGAGCGCCGAGGTAGCTTCGTCCAACAGCAGAATGGGCGCGTCTTTCAGGATTGCGCGGGCAATGGCAATCCGCTGCCGCTGGCCGCCCGAAAGTTTGACGCCGCGGTCGCCAACTATCGTGTCATAACCGTCCGGCATGGCGTCGATAAATTCGGCGCAGCGTGCTTCGCGGGCCGCCGCATAGATTTCCTCGCGAGTCGCCGACGGCCGCCCGTATTGGATGTTTTCGAGTACGGTGCGATGAAACAGGGAAATATCCTGAGGCACCAAGGCAATCGCGTGGCGCAGGCTTTCCTGGGTGACGCGCGAAATATCCTGGCCGTCGATCTCGATTGCGCCGCCCTGGGCTTCGTAGTAACGCTGCAGCAGCGATAAGACGGTTGTTTTCCCTGCGCCCGACTTGCCGATTAAGCCGACGCGCTGACCCGGTTCGATATGCAGCTCGAATTCCTTGAGGATGGGTTTGCGGCGCGGGTAGGCAAAATTCACTTTATTGAAATCGACCCGGCCGCCCGAGGATGCCAGCTTGCCGGCTCCTGGGTGATCCGGCATGTCGTGCGGTTCCAACAGCGTTTGCACGGCTTCCGCCAGGCGTGCGACGTGTTGAGTGACGTCGACCAGCGCTACCGCTAGGTCGCGTGTGCCATGCAAAATCGTAAAACCCAGCGAGCTGACCAGCACGATATCACCCGACGTTGCCTGGCCGCGCTGCCACAGTATCAAGGCCCAACCCAGCAAAGCGGCCGACAGCATGGCCGTCAGAAAGGCGTGTAGCAGCCGCAATCGTTCAAGGTAAAGCAGGCTTTGCCGGCGCGCGTCCATTTCTTCCTCGACCTTGCCGCCAAAACGCTGTTGTTCGCGGAAGGTGGCGCCAAAGGCACGAACCAGGCCCATGTTGCCGATGACATCGACCAACTCGCCGTCCACGGCCGCGGCTTTGGCCGCGAAAGTATGGTGGCGCGCGGTGCCACGACCGGCCAGTTTGTAGAGGATCACGGCGAGTATCAACGAGGTCAGCATCAGACAGCCGGCCATCAATGGATTGACGACGGAGATCATGACGATGGCCCCGGCAACCGCGATCACTGGCGGCAGAACATTCCATGCCGTGGTGTTTTCTGCAATATAGATGGCGTTCGACGTGGCGGTGATTCGGCTGGCCAACGTGCCGGGTTGTTTCTCGGAGAAATACGTCGGGGAATGGCCGCTCAGATAGCGAAACAATTCCCGCCGCAAATCGCCTGTCACGGCGACGAAAGCATAGGCCGCAATTCGGCCGCCGACGCGCCAGGATAAATTGTCCGCGGCGATCAGGCCAACCAGTACGAGAAACGCGGTCCACAGCAGGTGAGGGTGGCCGCGCCCCAGGCTCAGTACATCGATCAGATGTTTAATCGCATATTGCGACGCCAAAGCGCAGCCCACAGCGGTAAACACGCTGATCAGCACAGCCAAGTGGGAGAACGGATGCTGCCTGATATAGCGATACAGGAAAGCCAGCGGCCGACTCGAATACTCGGCGAGCCGCGCATTGTGATCGTTGCGTTCGGCGACGGTTTGATGCTCCGGTTGGTCGGTAACGTGCAAGCGTTGGGTCATATAGTTGCTGGAAACATAGTGTCGGTGCCTTGGGGCGTGCGTGTCTGCGTCCGGCGAGCCGTTGCGGTAGTAGGCAAATCGGGAGCCGGCTGAATCGGTCTGCACGGCTCGCTTACCCGGTGTTTAAGGTCGCTCGGCCGCGCCCGCGCTCAGGCATTGGCGCGTATTTTAAGCATCGCCTGCTTGTTGTGCCGGGTATTTTTGCCGGATATGTGTAAGCAGCTCTGCAAATTTCAAAAAAAATAAATCGTCAACGCCTTTGCTCGCAGCTCGGCTCAAATCTGAGCATAAGCTGCAAGATCCCGTTGTAAAAGGCTGGGAGCCGCCTGGAGCACGGCTGTCATAAGCTTTTCGGTACCTTACAATACGCGAATGCCCGCTAGCCGGGGCCCTCAAAGTGTTTCAGCTTTGTAACAAGATAAATACTTTGAAATTACATGATAAAAAATATCCCCGCGCGTAGATAATCCGATCCATTGCATCGCAGCAAGTTTTCAGCGATGCTCCCGGACCGGATTAAATTGTCAGGCAAGAGGCCTGCAATCGAAGTCGGGCTGGTCGCCGGTAGATCAAAGTCCGGCATTGAAGGGGTGCTTGCTTGCTAGATACGTCGGCAAATAGCCGCGAAATGCTGCAAACCGTCACTCTGAATTGACCGTGATTTTTTTCAATTACTTTTAGCCAGGAGATTGACCCGATGCGTATCGCTCAGATTGCGCCCCTCCACGAGGCGGTTCCCCCAAAACTATATGGCGGCACCGAGCGCGTTGTTTCTTACCTGACCGAAGCATTGGTCGATCTGGGACATGACGTCACCCTGTTCGCCAGCGGCGACTCTGTCACTTCAGCCAAGCTTGAGGCCGTGTGGCCGCAAGCGCTGCGCCTGGATCCGACGATCCGCGACACGATGGCGCCGCATATGCTGCTGCTCGAACAAGTGCGTCAGCGAGCCCATGAATTCGATGTGTTGCATTTTCACATCGATTATTTCCCGTTTTCGCTGTTCAGCCGTCAAGATACGCCATTCCTGACGACCATGCACGGCCGCCTTGATTTGCCAGAGTTGCAACCGATTTTCAATACCTTTAACGATGCGTCGGTTGTCTCGATTTCCGATCACCAGCGCCTGCCGCTGCAACAAGCCAATTGGTTGTCGACGGTTTATCACGGCTTGCCCAACGATTTGCTGCGTCCGGTGCCTGACGCCAAGCCCGGTTATCTCGCCTTCCTCGGTCGAATTTCGCCTGAGAAGCGCGTTGATCGCGCGATTCGCATCGCTGCCGAATGCGGTATGCCGATCAAGATCGCGGCCAAGCTCGATAAGGCTGACTACGCTTATTACGAAGAGCAGATCAAGCCTTTGTTCGATTTGCCCCATGTTGAGTATATTGGCGAGATTTCGGAAAGCCAGAAACCCGAATTTTTGTCGGGCGCATCGGCCTTGTTGTTCCCCATCGATTGGCCGGAACCTTTCGGTCTGGTAATGATCGAAGCCATGGCATGTGGCACCCCGGTCATTGCTTTCAAGCGCGGCTCGGTCCCGGAAGTGATCGATAACGGTATTTCCGGCTTTGTGGTGGAAGATGAAATTGGTGCAGTCGCGGCCGTCAAGCGTTTGCACACCTTGTCCCGCGACACCGTGCGTGCCCAGTTTGAAAAGCGTTTTTCGGCCAAGCAAATGGCGCTGAATTACGTCGCTTCGTATGAAGAGTTGCTGCGCCAAAAGCATCGCACCATACTGCGTGAGGTTGCAGCAGGCTAACCATCAGTCACTGGCGCGCGCTCGGTATAGAGTCAAAAGCTTGGCGCCGCGTTGATTTTCTGGGTTTGCCAAAAGCCCCGCCGCAATTCGGTGGGGCTTTTTTACAGCCAATGCGTTGTTTTGTCGTCGATTTCACGGAGATTCATTTGCCACTGAAGAAGCTCGGCCATCCAGCCCCGATACCCGGTAGCGGCACGCTTTTTGCGCTGCGCGTTATCGGTATCGTGTTCTTGATACGCTGGGTGCACTCGATGTCGCAATTTGGACTGGCCTCCTTGTTGCAAGCCATGGCCGGTTCGGCTTGGGCCTGCATCAATGCCGTGTTTATTGTCCTGCTGGTCGTGTTGCCTGGCGCCGCGCCTCGCGCCGAACGGCCGTCACATCCTTTGCCGCAATGGCTGCGCCAGTCAATTCGATGCCTGGGCATACTGGGCTTCTTGTTCGCTGTTTGGTTGGTGTGTTATTTCCTTTATCAGTCGGGATGGCAGGCGGGCTATCGCGCGCTCAAAGATACCAACGGCTGGATGCTGGTCGCCCCCGGTCTGTTCGCGGCAGCAGTCTGGCTATGCCGTCCTCGGCCGTTGTGGCCGACCAATCCGGTTGAACGGCGTTTTGCCATTGGCCGCTACACGGTGATTCTTGACGTGCCTTTGCAAACCGCCATTGTCTGGGCGGAAAACCGTAAGCTCGGTCAATATGCCGTGCATGAGCTGCACGTGCGTGGCTCGCGCAGCATCTGGCCATCGCGCGCCAACCTACCCAAGGCGCAGGTCGCTATGCCCGACTCGTTCGATGCGCGGCGTGCCAATTCAATCGCTCTGCTCTGGAATTCTCCCGCAGCGGCCGGGCATAACCGCCATCTGGTATTTCGTGCGACGACCTGGAATGCCGCCGACAAATTCGGCGCGCAGGCCTTGGATGCGGCATTGCGCCGGTTTTAATCAAAAGATGGGCGCCGCGGTAATCCATAGTTCATGTATTATTTTAATGCGCCCCATATAGCTTTGCAGGTCTGCATGGTTATCGAGAGGATGCTGAAATGCTTCCCAACGATGGGAGATGCCGGTCATGCTGCTTGATATACGGACGCTCTATTTCGCCGTATTTCTGATTGCCTTGGTATTGGGCTTTGCCGAGTTACAGTTATCGATACGCCGTGGTTTCGATAACTGGGTGGCTTGGTGGGGCAGCGGCAATATTGTCGGCTGCCTGGGCATGTTATTGCTGGCGCTGCATGGCCATGTACCTGACATTCTTTCGGTGGCGCTGGGCAATAGTTTAATTGCCGGCAGCTACCTGCTGATGCTGATCGGGATCGAAAAATTTGCCGGCGATGCACCGAATAAATCCGCCTATGCGGTTGCCGTGGTTTTGCTATTCGGCGTTTTGGCGATTCCCTCGCCGCTGAGCGCCAGTTTTGCGGCCCGCGTTATTTTAATTTCTACCTGTAACGCGATAATCAACCTATTGATTTTGCTGGTGGTGTTGCGAATTTTGATTAAAGAGCGCTTGCTGGCCGCCTATCTGGTTGGCGGCTTGTTCGGATTTTCGCTGTTGCTGTTTGCGGTGCGGGCGGTTGGTATGGCTGCCGGCGCGAATGTGGGCGATATCTTTGCGGCAACACCGGGCAATATTGCCGTTATGCTGTGCTGGGTGGTCGTGTTGCCGGGCTGGAATATGGGTCTGATGCTGATGTCGACTGAGCGCATGCGTAACGACTTACTGTTGCTCGCCCACCAAGATCCGCTTACCGGCGTGTTGAATCGCGGTGGTTTGTTAGCCGCGCTGGAACCCATGTTGACGGGGAAACAGGAACACCAGTTCCCATTGACGCTGTTACTGGTTGATCTCGACTATTTCAAACAGATCAACGATGCCCATGGGCATGCTGCGGGGGATGTGGTGCTGAAGATTTTTGCGCAAACCGCGCGCGCCAATTTGCGGCCGAGCGATGTGCTGGCGCGCCAAGGTGGGGATGAATTTGCGATCGTGTTGCCGGGGCTCTCCAAGCAACTCGGGTGCCAAATTGCAGAACGGTTGCGCGAAGAATTCAGCGAGACGGCAAGCGGACAGTTTTTCGGTTCGAAAGTCACGTTAACCATTGGTGTGGCGACATGCATGAAAGCACCGTGCACGGTCGACGCGCTGTTCGGCGCTGCCGACAAATCACTGTATTGCGCGAAACAAGGCGGTCGCAACCGTGTATTGTGGTTACCCAACAGCAGTTTATAGAGCGCGAGCCTAGCTGCGCTCTATATAAAAGAAAGAATGCGGCAATCACTGACCCCAAATGAAAATTAGTCTACTGGTGTTGCTGGGCGGCTTACTGTTTTCGACGGCCGGTTTGGCCGACTATAGCGATGGTTTGGCGGCTTATCGGGCGCAGGAATACGGCACGGCGCTCAGCGCCTGGCTGCCGCTTGCGGCCCAAGGCGATCCGGCCGCGCAAGCTTCGTTGGCGGTGATGTTCTACGAGGGCAAGGGCGTGCCCCAGGATTATGCCAAGGCCGCGTTATGGATGCGCAAGTCGGCCGATCAAGGCGGTGCTGCGGCGCAGCTGTTTCTGGGCAGCATGTATTTCGACGGTAAGGGCGTACCCAAGGATGATGCGCAAGCGGTGATCTGGTATCGCAAGGCCGCCGGCCAAGGTTCGGTGCAAGCCTATGATTTGCTCGGCACCATGTACTACCACGGTGGTGTCGGCGTTGAACGCGCTCCGGTGATCGCGGTCGCCTGGTTTCGCCAGGCGGCGGACCACGGCGATGCGGTAGGCCAATTTAATCTGGGTATTTGCTACGAAAATGGTGTGGGCGTGCCCAAAGATATCGAGCAAGCGCTGGCCTGGTACCGGCAGGCGGCTACGCAAGGCTATGTGGTGGCCCTGCACGATCTCGGGCAGCGCTATAAGGAAGGCCGCACCGTCACCCAAAACATGGTAATTGCCTACGCCTATTATGATATTGCACTGCGGGTTTCGAACGACGTCAAGGGATTGAAGTTACGCGATGACATCGGCGATCAGCTGAGCCCCGAACAACTGAGTCGGGCGCGTGGCTTGTCGGCCGCCTGGGCGATCGGCCGACCACTGCCGGAAAACTGAGCGCCGCAGGCCGGCCAGCTTATCGTCTCACGCGCGCGTGGCTCATCCTTGTGACGGCAAGGTGTAATGGTAAAGCCCTGAATTCAAGCCTTTTTGCCGCACCAAGCCCAATACCGCGTCCAGCCAGGGTGTTGGAATACCGGCGAGGCGCGCCAACTCGCGCGGTGCTGCGACCAGGCCATCGATCTCAAGCGCTCGCCGACCTTCGACATCCTGCAGCATCGAGGTCTTGAAGCCGCCCAGACTGCGCGTTTGGGCGGTACGTTCCTGGGGGCTGCGCTGCACCGGAATGCCGAGTTTGGCGCCGACTTTTCCGGCTTCTTCCATGACGTTGGTGACCAACTGCAGGGTAAGCGGATCATCGAGGATCAAGTCGGTATTGGAACCCGTCAGCGCGCTAATCGGATTCATCGTCATATTGCCCCACAGCTTGGACCAGATCTCAGCCTGAATGGACGGCGTCAATTCGACCTCGAAACCGGCGTGTTGCAATAGTTCGGCGATTTGTGCGACGCCGCTATCCGTAACACCTGCCGGGTTGCCAACGATCAAATGATTGCCGCGGCCATGGCCGATCACGCCTGGTGCGCGAATTCCCGATGAAATATGCACCACGCAACCATAGCATTGCGCGGGAGGTAAGACAGCGGATACCACACCCGCGGGATCGACGGCTTCAATCCGGTAATCGGCCAGCCCGTCATGGCGGCCATGGAGAAACCACCAAGGCACACCGTTCATCACCGACATGATGCGCGTGGTGGGGCCGATCAGAGGAGCCAGCGTAGCCGCCGCCTCGACCAAGGCTGAGCCTTTCAGGCAAATAAATACAATATCCTGGACGCCAAGCTCGGCGGGCGTGTCGGTCGCGCGAGGCTGAGTCAGGTAGGACCGCCCATCTTCGATCACTTCCAGTCCCCGGTCGCGAATCGCCGCTAGATGTTGCCCGCGCGCCAGCAAGGACGGCTGCAGCCCGGCGCGTGCCAGGCGCGCGGCAAGCAAACCGCCGATTGCACCGCCGCCGACGACAGCAAGTTTCAGTTGTGACATGGTTACACCTTATAAGATGGGTCGAGGCGGTCGATTTTGCGCAGCAGCGCGTCGAGCACATTTTGACCGGCGCCATGAGCCGGGTCGAATTGCAGTGAATCGCGGGTGGCGCGTGCACTGATTACCGCGGGTATTGGGATGGTGGCGCCCGCCATCGAATGGGTGGCAAGCTGGATTTCGCACGCGCGGTTCAGGGTCCACAACAGCGCGAAAGCGTGCGCCAGCGTTGAGCCGTGCGACAACAATCCGTGATTGCGCAAAATCAGCAAGCGCTTGTCGCCCATCGAGCTCAGAATGCGGGCGCCCTCGTCGGCATGCACCGTAATGCCCTCGAAGTCGTGATAGGCCACCATTTCATGGAGTTGCGCCGCATAGAAATTATCGGGCGACAGGCCGGTCTCCATACAGGCGACGGCGAGACCCGCAGTGGTATGGGTATGCATCACGCAGTGTGCATCTGGAACATGCCGATGGATCGCGCTATGAATCACAAAACCCGCCGGGTTGATCGGGTAGTGCGAGGGGCTTAAGACCTTGCCGTCCAGATCGATTTTCACCAGATTCGAGGCGGTGACTTCATCGTAGGTCAGGCCGAAAGGGTTGATCAGGAAATGCGCGTCCGAGCCCGAGCCGGGTACGCGCAGCGTGATGTGATTGAAAATCAGTTCTTGCCAACCGAGTAGATGAAACAGCCGGTAGGTGCCGGCAAGCTGAATCCGTGCGTGCCACTCCTGCGGGCTGCACCATTCGGGGCGGGCGGCTGCGTCGATGTTAGTCATGCTTGAGCCTCCTGCTGTTTAAAATAGTCGGCGAGGGCCGTCAGGACACGTTGATTTTCATGTTCCAGACCAACCGAAATTCTCAGCCATTCGCTCAATCCATAGCCGGTCACCGGCCGCACGATAATGCCCTTGAGCAATAAAAACTGATTGATGGCGGCCGCCGCGGCTGTGCCGAATCGGGCCAGGATGAAATTGCCGTGCGGTTTGACAAAGGGAATGCCCAAGGCCGCAAGGCCGGCGCTGAGCTGGGCCAGACCGCTAAGGTTGGTGTCATAGGTGCGCGTGCGGAAGGCGTCGTCTTCGAGTGCGCCGATTGCCGCGGCTTGGGCAATCGTGTTGACATTGAACGGCTGACGTATCCGATTCATATATTCCGCTGCATCCGGCTGCGAAATGGCATAACCGACACGCAAGCCGGCCAAGCCATAGGCTTTGGAGAAGGTCCGGGTGATCATCACATTACTGCGGGCGCGTACCCAGGCGACGCTGTCTTGGCGCAACGCCGGCGGCAGATATTCGTTATAGGCTTCATCGAGCACCACCAAAACCTGGGGCGGAACCTGCGCGATAAATGTATCGAGCTGCTCGAACGACAAGTAAGTGCCGGTTGGATTGTTGGGATTGGCGATAAACACCACCGTGGTGTCGGGCCGAATCGCGGCCAGCATGGCATCCAGATCGTGACCGTATTCGGCGGCGGGCACGACGATGCCATCTGCGCCGACCCGCAACGTGGCTTGTGCATACACAATAAAAGCATATTGCGAGAACACGGCTGACTTGCCTGGCGACAGGAAGGTGCTGGCCACCAATTCGAGAATGTCGTTCGAGCCGCTGCCCAGCGTAATCCACTCGGGCGGGACGTCGAAGCGCTCGGATAGCGCCTGTTTCAAGGCAAAACCATTGGCGTCCGGATACAAGGCGGCTTCGGTCAGCGCGCTAGCGGCACGGGCTTGCGCGAGCGGCGACATACCCAGCGGATTTTCATTGGACGCGAGTTTCAATATTTCCGTTTCGGGTAGACCGGCCTCACGCGCCAGTTCGGCAATGGGTTTGCCTGCCTGATAAGGCTGGGCACGCAAAATTTGCTCGGCAATATAAACCATGCTGTCTCCGGACGATGATAGGGATAGTCGTTATCCTAATAATAAATATGTGTGTGCGCAAGCATATATTTATGGGTGGAAACCCCAGAGCGGCGGCGCGGGCGTTTAAGCTTGCGTACCGTCCTTGTAGTGTTGTGCCGCTTCGCCGAAGCAATCGGCCATGCGTTGTGCCGTGGGCGTCAGGCGCTCGTCGGGCCGAGTCACAATCGTAATCATGGTGCGCGGCAGCGTGTCGGTCAATTGCAAGGAGACCACGCCGCGTGGTTTCAATTCCAGTTCGACCAGCGGAGCGGTAAACACACTGAGCATATCCATGCTGGTCAGCAGGTGAGCTGCGACCAAGAATGACTGGCAGCGCATGACCGAGGCCGGCACGGCAAGCCCGTAGGGCGTGAAAATCGCGTGTAGCAGGTCGAGATCGCGCGGCCCGTAGCTCGGCACCAGCCAGGCCGCGTCCTGCAATTCGGCCAGTGTGCGCGCGCCCGCCAGCGGGTGCGAACTGCGTACACCAATCACTTGAGCCACCTCGAACAGGGGTGTTTGTCGAAAATAGTCGGGCACCGCACCAGGCATGCCGTGCGCGACCATAAAATCGATGCTGCCATCGCTTAAACCCGATAAAGACTGGGTCAGTCCGCCTTCGCTGAATTGCACACGGGCGCCCGGCAATGCCGCGCGGAAGCGTTGCACGGCGTCAGGCACCAAGGCCACCGCGACGGTCGGGCTGACGGCAATTTGTACCGTCCCGCCGGTGCCGTAGCGCATCGCCTCAATGGCATCGCGGGTACGGCGCATTTCATTGACGAGCAATTGCGCATGCTCGCGAAATGTCACTCCATATTCGGTCAGGGTGACGCCACTGACATCGCGTACCACCAGCGCCAGGCCGAACTCGCTTTCCAGTTCGCGAATGGTCTTGGTCACGGCGGGCTGAGTCAAACTCAGTGTGCGGGCTGCGGCGCGGATGCTACGTTGTTCCGCGACCGCCAGGAAAATGCGCAGTTGTTGATATTTCATCGTGGCCCTGACAACTTTTAGTTGTCTAAGAATATTGAAATTTGTCTTTTTGGTGGCATTGGCGCTTGCTATTCTGGGCTGAAATCGGATCGCCTGCAGAATTTTTCCGTGGGCCGGATTCGATTATTTGAGGTTGCATTCGAACAACCCTAACCGGAGACATGTCAGACATGGCTGCCACTTTACCTCGGCCGATAGACGGCGCCTTGCCCGTTCCCAGCTTGTCACGGGGGCGCGTGATTGTGGCGACTACACTCGGCAATGCGCTCGAATTTTTCGATTTTACTGTCTATGGTTTTATGGCTGTCGTGATAGGGAAGCTATTTTTCCCTATGATGTCGCCGTATATGCAGGTGTTGTTGTCGGTGGCAACGTTCGGCGTGGGTTTTATCATGCGCCCGCTGGGCGGTATCGTGATTGGCGCCTACGCCGACCGCGCCGGCCGCAAAGCGGCGATGACGCTGACGATTTTCCTGATGGCATTGGGCTGCGCGATCATCGGGCTGGCGCCGACCTATGCGCAGATTGGTATCGCGGCGCCGCTGATTATCGTGCTCGCTCGCTTGATTCAGGGCTTCTCGGCCGGCGGTGAAGTGGGCGCGTCCACCACGCTGCTGGTTGAATATGCCCGGGCCGACAACCGCGGTTTTCTCGGTAGTTGGCAATTCGCGAGCCAAGGTGTAGGCGTGACCTTGGGGGCATCCTCGGTCTGGGCGCTGTCAACTTTTTTGAGCGCCGCCGAATTGCTGAGCTGGGGCTGGCGCATTCCCTTTCTGGCCGGTATCGCAATTGGTCCGCTTGGGATGTTTATCCGGCGTCGGCTAGCAGAAACCCATACCACGCTGGCGATCGAACGCCAGCCGGTGCGCACAGTGATGCGCGATCACTGGCGGTCGGCCTTGCTGGGCACACTGTTGACGATGGGGATCACGGTATGCGCCTACCTGATCACCTTTTATATGCCGACCTATGCCGTGCGCGAGCTCAAATTACCGATGCCGGTGGCGTTGATGGCCGGCATCGTCTCCGGGGCCCTGACGGTTGTGTTCGCGCCCCTGGCCGGACTGGTATCCGACCGCCTGAAACGCAAACCCTTGATTCTTGCCGCCCGGCTGGCCACAGTCCTACTGGTCTACCCCGGCTTTCTTTGGCTGATTGCTAGCCCAAGCGAGACCAGTCTGTTGGTCGTGGTCGGTGTCCTGAGCATTTTGCTCGCCATTCAGAGCGCCCCGGCCATCACCATGATCCCTGAGCTTTTTCCACAACCGGTGCGCGCCACCGGCATGGCCATCGTCTATAGCCTGGGGGTAGCCGTCTTCGGTGGTTTCGCACCGTTTGTTGCGACTTGGATGATCAATGTGACCGGCGGCAACAAGCTGGCGCCTGCTTTTTATATGATCGGCGGCGTGGTGATTTCCAGTTTTGCCTTACTGGGCATCCGTGACCGCACCGGTGAAGTGCTGGACTCCCCTTATTGACGCGCGTCTGCGCCTTGACTCCCTATGTCCAGCTATTTTTCGTATTCCTATCATCAAGCTCGGCAGCGCTTTCTCGCGGCCGCCCAGACGCTGAATCTTGCCGTTACTTCCTATGTGCTGCCGGGCTATAGCGGCGCCGCCAATGAAGTGTTGGCGACCGACACGGTGCTGTTCAATGCCGACGGTGCGCGCTCGCTACTGATACTGAGTTCTGGCGTGCACGGTGTCGAGGGGTTTTGCGGCTCGGCCTGCCAGTTGGCATTTTTAAATGATGACGATTTGCAGCGCCGCGCCCGCGAAGCAGGGGTTGCCGTGTTGCTGGTTCATGCGGTCAACCCTTACGGTTTCTCGCATTTGCGCCGTACCAATGAAGACAATATCGATATCAATCGGAATTGCCTCGATTTTTCACAAGCGTTGCGCGACAACCCGGCTTATAGAGCGATCCGTGAACACCTGATTCCCGCTGTTTGGCCGGAAACGACCGACAATGCCGCCTGGATTGCCGACTATATTGCACGCCACGGCGCACAGGCTTATCAAAGCGCCGCCACCTCGGGTCAATATACCGATCCTGAAGGCTTGTTTTATGGCGGCACGGCGCCGGCCTGGAGCAATCTGACGGTGCGCCGCATCCTGCGTGAGACCGGGGCGGGCTTCAACGATATCGGCTGGATCGATTTTCATACGGGTCTGGGGCCTTACGGGCATGGCGAAAAACTCTATGCGGGCCGGCCGGGCACGGACGAATTGGCGCGTGCGCGCGACTGGTGGGGCCGTGACGTGGTGGCGCCGTTTGAAGGTACGTCGGCGTCCGAAGTCGTTTCGGGGCCGATTGCGGGCGCGATTTACGGCGAATGCTCACATGCACGCACCACCTCTTTGGCATTGGAGTACGGCACCGTGCCGTTCAGCGGCATCCTCGATGCGCTGCGTGGCGATCAATGGCAGGTGCTGCGCCCGGACACTGGCGAGGCTAAACACGCGTTGCTCAAGCAGCAGATTCGCGCCGCGTTTTACTGCGACGAGGATCCCTGGCGAGGAATGGTCTTGGGCCAGGCGCGGGTTGCCCTGCTGCAGGCCTTGGTGGGGCTGGGGCGCAGCGACTGAGCGTGGCCTGATCGAGGTTTTCCCTTGATGTCCCCCTAATTCGTCCGCAGGCCGCTCCCCTGGGGGCGGCTATTTCGACGTAATTCGTCTGTGTGGCGTGTTTTCCATGATTTACAAACCGGCCCGATTCGGCGATTATTTCAACAGCCCCGCAACACGAAACCGGCTTATCGCGCTGCAGGCCTGAAAGGGCACAAGATATGCTGGCCTTATTTTAAAGGCGCTCGTAGAGTACGCCTTAAGGCTGCATGTAAAACGCAAGCGCCTTATCGGCAGATGCATGTTTTCCGAACCACGTGAAGCATGCGGCTGCGGACTTTCGAGTTGGTCATGGCAGGTTTTATTTTTCAATTACTCGAATTGCACGGATCAACCGGGGACGACTGTGAGCACCGCACAACAAGACATCGACGAACGGACCAACTTAACCAGTAACAACAAGTTTGAGTTATTGCTGTTCCGGTTGGGAGAAGCCCAAGACTCCAATCAGCGCGAGTTATTCGGCATCAACGTTTTTAAGGTGCGCGAAATATTAGTCATGCCGACCGTCGTGGCGATTGCCGGTTCGCCACCGAATATGTTGGGTGTGACCAATATCCGCGGCCAGATTATTCCCGTGATCGACCTCGCGGCGGCGGTCGGTTGCAAGCCGCGCAATGGTTTGCAGATTTTGCTGGTGACGGAATACGCGCGCTCGACTCAAGGTTTTGCGGTTGAGGAAGTCGACGAAATCGTTCGCCTTGAATGGAGTCAGGTGCTGTCTGCTGAAGCCAGTGCGGCTGGTGCGATGGTCACGAGTATCGCTCGCCTGGACGGCAACGTCGATAACACCCGTCTGGCCCAGGTTCTCGACGTCGAGCAGATACTGCGCACTGTATTGCCGGCGGGCGAGCCCGATGTGAATCCCGCGACCATCGGCCCGCCATTGCTGCTGCCGCCTGGCACGGTATTGCTGGCGGCCGACGATTCCGCCTTCGCTCGCACCTTGATCGAAGGCGGGCTCAATGCAATGAATGCGCCGTTTATCATGACCAAGACCGGTAAAGAGGCTTGGGAAATGCTCGAATCGATTTCCGATAAGGCGATTTCAGAAGGCAAGACGGTGCGCGACAAGGTCGCCATGGTGTTGACCGACCTGGAAATGCCGGAAATGGATGGCTTTACGTTGACCCGTAAAATCAAAAAAGATGAGCGCTTTAAAATGATTCCGGTGGTGATTCATTCCTCGCTGACGGGTTCGACCAACGAAGATCACGTGAAAAACGTGGGCGCCGACGCTTATGTGGCAAAATTTGTAGCTGAAGAGCTGGCTGCTACGATACGCAAGGTGCTATCGCGCTAACCGAAAGCATCGGGGCCTGACGTGAGCAGGCCCTAGATTAAAAGCCCTCGTAGCGGCCGCTTCGAGGGCTTTTTTGTCGTGTTCATGAAAAATAAGACAACTATGGGTGCCGTGTACGATTTTGCGGTAAATCTCTTGCGTCGTATCTACGATGCGCGCATTTCAGGTACGGCAATCCTCGATTCCGAGCTTTTATTTCCCGATGCGCCGCGCTTTATCGCCGCCTGGCCCCAGTTGCGCCTGGAGGCTTTGCCATTAGTTGAGTGCCTGCAGTCGCTACCTCGCTTTCACGAATTGATGGCGTCGCAAGCCGAGATTTCTGCCAATCGATCTAACGCTGTTGTCGCGCCTGCTGATCGGCGCGGTCGGCGCTACGGTAAGGTGGACCGCTCTGGGCTGATAAAACGTTCGCTCACTCAAATGGGTTGCTCAAGCGAATCGTGTCGTCGCGCTCAGGACTCGTCGAAATCAAGGCGATGGGTGTTTCAGTTAGCGCTTCGATGCGACGAATATAGCGTTGTGCCGCCGCCGGTAACTTTGCCCAGTCGCGGAGACCTTGCGTTGAAACACCCCAGCCTTCCAACGTTTCGTATTCGGCTTGGGCATTGAATTGTGCTGCAAGCCCTGCCGGGAAATGTTCCAGCCTTTTGCCATTGACGCGATAAGCGGTGCAGATGCGGATTTCGTCCAAGGTGTCGAGCACATCGAGTTTGGTCAGCGCCAATTTCGTGATGCCGGAAATCCGGGCGCTTTGACGTACCAAGGCGGCATCGAACCAGCCGCAGCGGCGCGCCCGGCCTGTGTTGGTGCCATATTCGCGACCGCGCTCGCGTAACCGATCGCCGCTGGCATCGCTCAGCTCAGTCGGAAAGGGCCCCGCGCCCACGCGTGTGGTGTAAGCCTTGCACACGCCCAGTACCTGGCCTAATGCGCCGGTGCCGATACCTGAGCCGCTGGCGGCCGCCGCCGCCACGGTATTGGATGCCGTGACAAAGGGATAGGTACCCCAGTCGAGATCCAGCATGGCGGCTTGCGCGCCCTCGAATAAAATGGCTTGCCCCAGGCGCCCGGCTTGATGCAATTTCAACCATGCGGGACCCGCAAAAGGCAGAATGCGCGGCGCCAGCGCCAACAGGTCATCGAGCAAGGGGGTTTTTTCAAAAGTCGGCAGACCCTGTCCCTTGAACCACGGGTTGTGATGCGCGAGCAGATCATCAAGTTTGGTCGAGAGCGTTTCAGGCTCAGCCAGATCGCAAACCCGAATGGCTCGTCGCCCGGCTTTATCCTCATAGGCCGGCCCGATTCCACGCAGCGTGGTGCCTAACTTACGGGCGCGATTCTGCTCTTGAACCGCATCGATCGCACTATGCAGCGGTAGCACCAGCACCGCCGTTTCGGCAATCAGCAAGGTCTCGGGCGTGACGAGCAAACCCTGAGCCCGGACCCGATCAATTTCGGCCAGCAAGGCGCCGGCATCGAGCGCTACGCCATTGCCGATTACCCCGGGTGTGCCGCGGACCAGTCCGCTAGGGAGTAGCGCGAGTTTGTAGACGCAGCCATCGACCACCAAGGTATGTCCCGCATTGTGGCCGCCGTTGAAACGAACCACCAAGTCGGCTTGTTCACCTAGCCAGTCGACCATTTTGCCTTTGCCTTCATCGCCCCATTGCGCGCCAATCACAACCAGATTTGCCATATATGCCTCTTGTGTGAGAAATAATCGAATTCGGCAAAGCCAAGTGCTTGACCGATAGGGCAAACAATAAAAGGCTAAAGCGATGCTGACAAACCATTAATTCTCCGGTTCAAGTTAGAATAAGTCACCTGAAAATACTCAACTAAGACTTGAGTCCGTTCGATGAAACGTCACTTACCTCCGCTTAACTCGCTGCGCGCTTTTGAGGCCGCCGCCCGCCTAGGCAGCTTTAAAGCCGCAGCGGCCGAGCTGTTTGTGACTCACGGCGCAATCAGCCGGCATATCCAGCAACTTGAGAGATGGCTTGGCGCGCCATTGTTTGAACGCCGTCATCGGCAGGTGGTGCTGACGGATTCCGGCCAGCGCTACCGGGATGAAGTCGGCGCCGTGTTCGATCGTCTAGCGTTGGCTACCGCGGAGCAATTGGAGCAGGGGCGTCATCGTGTGCTGCGCATCAATGTGCCCGCGACCTTCACTTTGCGCTGGCTGTTGCCTCGGCTGTCGATTTTTCAGATGAATCATCCCGGTATCGAGGTGCGTCTGACGACCTCGAATGAGCCGATTGGCCCCCTGACCGACGGTTTTGACGTGGTGATACGCGGCGGACCTTTGGCGGTCGAGGGGTATGTCGCGCGGGAATTCCTGGCTGAAGCCCGGGTGCCGGTCTGTAAGCCCAGCCTGCTCAAGCAGCATCCGCTAGAACACCCGGCTGATCTGCAATATCACACCTTATTGCACGCCGCGACCTATCCCTGCATGTGGGCGGAATGGCTGGCCGCCGCCGGGGTCCCTCGTCTGCAAGCTCGGCATGCTTTGACCTTGGAGCATTTTTACCTGACGCTGCAAGCCGCGCTCGATGGCCTTGGCGTTGCCATGGGGCCGATGGCGCTGGTCGCTGACGATGTGGCGGAAGGGCGTTTGATTGTGCCTTTTCCGGCCCCGGCACTGCCTACCTGGCGTTATTTCCTTTATGTTCCGGGCGTACGTGCCGAGGATCCCGCCGTGATGGCGTTTTGCACCTGGCTGGAAATGGCGGCTTGTGACGCCGCTTGATGCTTGGGTTCGCTGAGGATCCCGCCTCAATCCTCGTCTTCGTCGCGATCCCTATCGTCTTGCGATGAGTCCCGCATGTTATGGATCGCCTGGCGTTTGTGCTGGACGTGATAGGCGCTGAGCACCGCATGGGCCACCACATCGAGCGCTGGCTTGATGGCGCCGTTCTTGTCTTCATGCAGCTTGGGGGTTAGCGTACCGGCCACGCAGACCGCGTCGCCGTCGTCCAAAGCCAATAACGCAAGTTGCGCCTCTTCGTCAAACGCGATCACATGGGCGGTAATTTTCTGTTGCTCTGTGGTGACAATAATTCTGGCCGCGACATAGCGACTTTCTTTGCGTCCGGTCCGGATTTCGGGTTTGCCGAAGATCCGGCCGCTAACTAGTCCATCGATCATTTCCAGACTCCTTTGTAGTGGCGCACAGCTTAACCGCTCAAGTGGCTTCGATGTTAATCGAAATGCAGCGAAGTTAAACGTCGAGGAAGCGAAGGCGCGGGGCGTCCAGACAGCCGGTGAAGCCGCGCCTGGGCTGCTCTCATACATAATTGACGGTTGCCCCGGCAGTGCAATTTCGCGTTACGATAGGGGATACCGTCCTATCGGAAATTCTGTTGATGAAAAGCATCAAGTTCAAGCTGACAGTCTGGCTGATTATTGGCGTCACCGCGATTGTCGGCATTACCGGCTTGGTTTCTTATAATAAAAACAGAAATCAGGACGAAGCGGCTTATCAGTCCTTGCGCAGCTCTTTGCAGCAGCGGCTTGCCTTGTCCTTGCCGCAAGGCGCATGGGAGATGGACGAGCAGTATATCCGGCTCACTCTGGACGCCGAATTGAGCTGGACCTCTCTGGTCGCCATTCGCACAACGGGCGACGCGGGCCTGAATTTGGGGCGTATCCGGGACGGTTCCCACCTGCGCGATATGTCGCCCGACGAGTCCGTACAAGCCGACGATACCATGGTGATACCTATTGTCTACCAGGGTAAGGAAAAGCTGGGTACGGCGACTGTTTATCTGTCGCGCAGCGAACTCAGCGCCAAGCGGCAGTCTCGCCTGATCGAAATTCTTGTGCAGATCGCGGTGCTCGATTTGCTGATACTTTTTATGATGTCCTATGCGCTACGTTATTTTGTTTTTCATCCCTTGATGGAATTGCAAAAGGCCTTGGATTGGGTCGCCAGTAGCAAGGATGTTCAGACAGCAACGCTCACTGTTGATCAGGATGACGAATTTGGCACGGTCATCAAAAGCTTTAACGCGATTGTCGAGCGTATTAAGGCAGATTTACTCCAGTTGACCGAAGCGGAATCCATTGCCAAACAAGAAAAGGTCAAAGCCCAACAGGCTTACCAGCAATTGCTGGAAGCCCAGCAAACCTTGGTTGAGGCCGAGAAGCTCGCCTCGCTGGGCGGCTTGGTGGCGGGTGTGGCGCACGAAGTCAACACCCCGGTTGGCATTACCTTGACGACCGCTTCTCACTTGGCGCTGGTCACCCAACAGCTCAGTGACAGCATGAAGCTTGGGGCGATTAAGAAAAGCGATTTCCAGAATTACCTCAACACTGCGCAAGAAAGCTGCGACTTGATTCTGTCGAACGCCGAGCGCGCTGCCAATTTGATCCAAAGCTTTAAGCAAGTCGCCGTGGACCAGACCAGCGAGGCGCGCCGGGACTTCGAGTTAAACGATTATTTGCATGAAATCATTACCAGCTTGCAACCCAAGCTGCGGCGCACCAGCATTCGGGTCAATATCGAATGCCCGCCCAATATCAATATGGATAGCTTCCCAGGCGCCTTGTCGCAAGTGATTACCAATCTGGTGATGAATGCCCTGATACACGCTTTCGATGACACTAAAGTCGGCAAAATCACGATTGAGGTACATCTTTCCGAAAGTGACAATGTAAGCCTGCTAATCGCGGATAATGGCAGCGGGATACCCGCGACTTATCTGCATCGCATCTTCGAGCCCTTTTTCACGACGAAACGAGGCAACGGGGGGAGCGGCTTGGGACTGCATATTGTCTACAACATTGTCCGCCAACAACTGTGGGGAACGATTGAGGTGAAAAGCACGATAGGTGAGGGGACCTCCTTTTTGATAGTCATCCCGCGCAAAGCGCCAGTACCCTTCCTGAAGGAGAGAAAGTCATGATGACGCCGGACTCGGGGCAGGACGACGGAGCTTGGTTGATTGATGACGAACTGGTCGAAGTCGGCCGGGTGTTTGGTGCGAAAAAACCCTGGAAGATCCTGATCATCGATGACGAGAAGGACGTGCATGCAGCGACCCGTCTGGCGATCAAGGACATCCGCTATAAAGATCGCAAGCTTGAGTTGTACAGTGCCTATTCGGGAGCCGAAGGTTACGAAAAAATGCGTGAGCATCCCGATATGGCCCTGGTGCTGCTTGATGTCGTCATGGAAACCGACGATGCCGGGCTGACGCTCGTCAGCCGTATCCGCAATGAACTGCAAAACAACACCTCGCGTATTGTGTTGCGCACGGGCCAACCTGGGCAGGCGCCGGAGCAGCAGGTCATCCTTGAATACGATATCAACGATTACAAAACCAAGACCGAGCTGACGGTGCAAAAGCTGTTTACGACCGTGATTTCGTCGTTGCGCGCTTATGAAAATCTGTTGTCGATCGAAAAAAACCGCCAAGGATTAGGCAAGATCTTGGAAGGCGCCGCCGATCTCTATCAGATGTTCTCGCTCAGGGAGTTCGCGTCCGGCGTGCTCAAGCAGATCAGCGTGATTCTCGACGTCGGTATCGATGGCATGCTCTGCGTTGAAAAAACCGAGGTGCCGGCACTTGAAGTGCTGGCCGGCAGCGGTATCTATGAGGCGATGAACGGCGATTTAACCGGCAATGAACCATTGGCGGAGACGATACGCGAGGCTTTCCAGCTCAAGAAAAGCATTTACCGACATCCGTATGAAGTGCTGTACATCAGCAGTCGCAATGACCGTGAATTTGTCGTGCACTTCAATCCGCCTTGGCCGCTCGATGACATCGAGCGCAATCTGCTGGAGTTATTTTGCCAGCGGATTTCCGTCGCCTACGACAACCTGCATTTGTATCACCAGCTACGCATCTCGCAAAAAGCCACCGTGGTTGCGCTGGCCGACTTGGCTGAATATCGCGATCAGGACACAGGCGAACATGTGTTGCGCGTACAAAAGCTGACCGACGCCATCGCTCTCGAATTAACTGCGATGAACGTTTATCCCGATGAGTTAAGTCGCGATGTCATGGACATGATTGGGATGGCGGCGATTCTGCACGACGTCGGTAAAGTTGGTACTCCAGACCATATTTTGTTCAAACCTGGTAAGCTTGACCCGCAAGAGCGCATCGTGATGGAGCATCATGCCACCATTGGCGCGCAGATCTTGCTGAAAGCAAGCCAGATGGTCAAGGGTACCAGTTATCTGTCCCTGGGCTCGCAAATTGCAGCCGGGCATCATGAGCATTTCGACGGCAATGGTTATCCATTGAAACAGAAGGGGGTGGAGATTCCCTTGCCGGCGCGCATTGTCGCGGTCGTCGATGTGTTCGATGCACTGTTGAACAAACGGCCCTACAAAGAACCGTGGTCGATGCCTGATACCATGACCTATATCAAAGGGCGCTCCGGGACCCAATTTGACCCGCATGTCGTCGATGCACTGACGCGGATGGTTGAAGAGGACCGTCTGCCGTATGGTTGTGTCAGTGGGCTTGACGTTAAGCCCACTTGAAATTTTTAACCGGACACGTTTTGCGGCCAGAACGCGTGTCCGGGGTTGCAGCCGAACAAAGGTGTTCCCTCGTGCCCCGCCTCGCTTGCTGAGAGCAAGCTGTACGTTATCCATCACATTCGACTGGTCGGCAGACATTAACGCCGTTTCATGGGGCTTTGCTCAGACCCCGCCAATCGTAAAATATCCAAAGGACCGCAGATGAAATCCCATCGTTGGCTATGGCCGATCATGCTTGTTTGTCTGGTCACCGCTCCCGTGGCGCATGCGGCACTGGGCGGTAACGCACAGTCGGTGCAGGCCGATCAGGCGAGTATGGGGGCGGCGCGTTCCTCAGCCGTCCAAATGTTCGCCGCAGTCCAGGGAGCTTATACGAGCCAATCGTTGACGCTGCCGAGCGGCACCGTGGTTCATGAATATATAACGGCCGGCGGTGTGGTATTTGCCGTCACATGGCAAGGTTCAACCATGCCTGATTTACAACAAATACTAGGCAGCTATATGAGTGGCGTGGCCGATGCCGTCAAGGCATATCGGCTGCAACACCCGGGGATCGGACCCGTTTCGCTCAGCACGGATAACGTGGTGATTGAGGCAGGTGGTCATATGGGTGTTTATGTGGGGCGAGCTTATCTGCCATCGGCGTTGCCGGCTGGTGTGGCCTTGAGCGACATTCAATAATGAGGCCGAGCATGCGAAATCTATGTTTGCTAACCTGTATGGCGCTTGCGCTGGGTTTGTCCGCTTGCGGCGGTGGTAGTAGTGGCGACTCCACGACAGTAACGACCCCGACGCCGCCTACCACACCGGTATCGCCCACCCCGCCGCCGACGCCATCGTCTACCGCGAATCAGGTGGCGATTACCGTGAATCAAGGATTGTCCGGGCAACCCGATACGCCGAATGTCAGTGTCACGATTTGCGTGCCTGGCACGACCACCTGCCAAACCATCCCGAACGTGCTGCTCGACACCGGATCGTTCGGCCTGCGTCTATTTGCTTCGAGCGTGACGATTCCCTTGCCGACCCGTACCACGGGGAGTGGAACGCTGACCAACTGTGCACAATTTGGTTTGGGTACGACCTACGGTAGTGTGCGGTTGGCCGATATCAAATTGGCCGGAGAGACCGCAAGCAGTACGTCGATCCAGATGATAGCCGACCCCAATTTTTCAACTGCGCCGTCCACCTGCTCTAATCACGGCGCGCTGGTGACGTCGCCGGCCGCGCTGGGTTCCAACGGCATTCTTGGGATAGGCTCCGAGCCGATCGATTGTCCGGGCTGCGTGACCAATGCCAGCGCGGGTGCTTATTACAATTGTGCCAGCTCATCGTCATGCACGCAGACGACCGCGGCGGCGGCGCTGCAGGTGACCAATCCCGTGGTCAATTTTCCACAAGACAATAACGGCGCTTCGATTACGCTGCCGAGTGTGGCCGCCACGGGTTCGGCCGGTGTGAGCGGGACCTTGACCTTCGGCATCGGTACGCAAGCCAACAATGTTTTGGGTAGTGCCGCGATCTATACCATTACGACTTATGCCGCCAGCGCGCAATACTACGGCACGTTTACAACCTTATTTAACGGGGGGTCCAACGTTGCCTTTGTCGATAGTGGTTCTAATGGATTATTCTTCAATGACAGCGGCATCGCCCAGTGTACGATTTCACGCGGCTTTTATTGTCCCGCATCGACCCTGAATCTGAATGCGGTGATGCAGGGCAACAACGGCACCAATAGCTCACAGAACTTCTCCATTGCCAATGCGCAAACGCTGTTCAGCAGTAGTGTCTACGCAATGAGCAATCTCGGCGGTACAGAGACGGTTGGGTATTTTGATTGGGGCTTGCCGTTCTTCTTCGGCCGCACGATATATACGGCGATCGACGGCCATTCGACACCGGGAGGCAGTGGGCCGTACATTGCATTCTAGTGATTGTTTGACAACACGCAAAAAAACGCCTGCCGACGAAGGGCAGGCGAAACTCTGTGGGTCCAACGGGTTGAGCGTACTGCAGGCACACTGTAACGCTAAATAGTGTTACATGCTTTAAGCCCGTCTTTCCGCGCATTACCGTTCTTGAGGCTAGGGCGTAAGTGCGAGTACTATCCGAGCTTGCACTTACTTAGAGCCTGATACAGCAATGTCCGTGATCTCCCATCTGCCTATTCGCCCCGTGCTTATCGCGGCCATGTTGTGCGGTGCCTTACCGGGCTGCGCCGTCGTCTCGGTGGCCGGCGCCGTAGTCAGTACGGGCGCCTCGGCAGTGTCAACGGCGGCCTCGGTAACCGGCTCGGTCGTCAAGGGAACCGTCAGTGCTGTTACACCTTGAGGGCCGGATCACCTTGAGGCGCGTTAGCCCGCATCGCTGGTCAATGCAGGCTGGCGCAAGCCAAGGGCCGTGTTGGTTCCCGCTGACGATTGATCGCCGGGCACAACCATTGCGGCAGGTGTCAGCCAGTGGAAATGGGTCAGTTGACGGCCTTCGAAGGTGCATTCCGCAGCCGCATTGCCGGGCGGTATCTTCTGATTGATCGTTGCGGCTGCCGCGCTGTCTGCGGACGTCGGCTCGGCAATCGACGCAGCTGCAGACGCAGGCACGGCTGCTGTGGCCGATCCTGGTGCTGCTGGCAGGGCTTTAGGCGCAGGTGGTGCTTTGATCGTGGCTTCGACAACGATGCGAGAACCCTGCGTTGCGATCGACACATTGCTGATCTTAAGCGGTAATTGTGCAACCTCGTTATACGAGGTTCTCATCCGGTCCAGGCAGGTCTCCCTATTGCTGTAGGCAGTGCATCCGGCGAGTAGGCTTAATGCCATCATGGCGCTGGCAAGCAGCGGGCTACGCAGATTCATCGGGATTCCGTGTTCATCAGTCGGATAGAAGAGGGCTCTTTTTGAGCCCTGTCGTGGCGCCGACGCATTATCAACGCGAAGGCGGCAATATGTAGATTGTAGCGCACGTCAAGAATAACCCATGTGCCTGCGCGTCCGAAGATGCCAACGACTCGCGACGAGTTTGCCATGCATGTAATTAATTCAGATAATATTCGGCGATGAACTTTTCGCGAATCGCCAATAGCCTTGTGACACGCCTGATTATCTATGGTGTGCTCCTGGTCGTGCTTGGCTCAACCGTGCGATATTTTCTGCTTGCCCGAGCTCTGCGCATAGATCTGGTACAAGTGTTCTCGATTCAGCAAGCCAGTTTGGCCGATGCCATCGCCAAGGATGTCGATGACAAGGTCGCGCAGCGGCAATTGCTGCTGACGCGGTTGGCGACAACTTTTCCGCAAGATATGCTGGCCCGCCCGCGTGGTTTACACGCATGGCTGGAAGAGCGTCAGGAATTGCAACCATTGTTCTCTCTTGGATTGGTCCTGGCGGACGTCAATGGCACGGTACTCAGCGATGTCCCGTCTGTGCCGGGGCGCAGCGGCGCCTCGCTTGCGGATGATCCTGAATTTCGCGCGGCGCTAACGGGGCAAACTGTGATTGGACGTCCTCGTTTAGACCGACTCTCAAAACAGCCGATGTTGCCGATGGCGGCGCCCATAAAAGACAGTGCAGGGCGCGTGCGCGCGGTCCTGATTGGCGACACGGCACTTGCGGCGGCTGGTTTTCTCGATCGCGTGCGATTTGGGCGCATTGGCGCAACCGGTGGTTTCCTGTTGATTTCTCCGTTGGATAAATTATTCGTCAGCGCGAGCGATCCCAGTATGGTGTTCAAACCGACGCCGCCGATCGGCGTCAATCTTCTGCATGACAAGGCCATGACAGGCTGGCGTGGCAGCGGCGTGACCGTCAATGCCAAGGGGGTTGAGGAAATTTCGGCGATGGCGCAGGTGCCTAGTACCGGGTGGTTTGTAGTCGCCCGTCTGCCGACTCAGGAGGCGCTCAGTACTGTCCAGAGCTTCAGACGGCACATGATTTGGAGCAGCATCGTCGGCATTTTTCTTGTACTGTTTGTGATCGGCGCCCAGGTCACTTGGATGTTACATCCGCTGTATCATGCCGCCGACCAGGCCAGGAAAATGACGAACGACGAGATTCCGCTTGAGCCGCTGCCGGTGGTGTTGAACGACGAAGTCGGATATATGACGCTGGCGTTTAACCGCTTGCTGGCCAAGCTAGCAAGCAGTCAAGCCGAATTGCAGCGGATGGCGCATCAGGACATGCTGACAGGTTTACTCAATCGCAGTCTGTTGGCCGAGCGCATGCAACAGGCACTGGCCCGGGCACTACGTAATCAAACCCGGATTGCGGTGCTGTTTATGGATCTTGACGGTTTCAAGCCGATCAACGACACGCTGGGTCACGAGGCTGGTGACCAGGCATTGAAGGAAATCGCGCGTAGGCTCCTGCTTGTAGCGCGTGGCGCCGACACATTGGCGCGGGTCGGCGGTGACGAATTTGTGCTGTTAGCGGTGGATCTCGATGAGCCGGCCGGCGATGTAGCCTGTCGGCTCGCCGCCGCCTGCATTGATGCGGTAGCGCAACCGCTATGGCTGGAAAATGCTCACCGTACACTGGGTGTTTCCATTGGAATTGCTGTGTGCAGCGGCGCTTGCAGTGCCGATCGTTTGCTGGCTATGGCTGATAAAGCCATGTACCAAGCCAAGCAGGACGGCCGCGGCTGCTATGTCGTGGCGCCCTGCTTATGCTGCGACGATCTGCCTCTTACCGCTACGGCATAAACCTTGAGAGCGCAGACCATAGGGCACGATTGGGGGATTGCAGGAAAACCATTCTTGGGCAAAACTAGATCCACTCAGGCATGCCGCATGCATATGCAGGTAGAACGCCCATGGACGACAAAGATCATGCCGGCCGTACCCCGCGGAGGCATTGGAACGCCAGGTTAAACCCTCAAGCGATAGCTTGCGACAACGTGCTTGCACTGCCGGCAGGCTTGCATAAGCTCATGCGAGGGGACCAGCTTAACGCGGTTATTTATATTCCCTCGGAGGCCGGGCGGGGTCACAAGATTTCGCTATTGTGTTTGCTGCATGGCGCCTTCGGTAAAGATGGCGGGGCGCTGTCGGCCGCTTTGGCGTTTGCCGCGCAGCATCCTATCGCCGTGATCGCGCCGCAATCCATGGACACGTCCTGGGACCTTTTGCGTGGTGGTTACGGGCCGGATGCGCACTGTATCGACTATTTGCTGGGATGGCTGATGCAGCGCTATACCATCGATTTGGAGCGGGTGGCGCTTGGTGGATTTTCCGATGGAGCGTCTTACGCCTTGTCGCTCGGACTCAAAAACGGCGATTTATTCACGGATATTGTCGCCTTTTCTCCCGGTTTTGTGCACCTCGACGAAGCGATTGGACGTCCCCGGATTTTTATTTCACATGGTTCAAGCGACGCCGTTTTGCCTCTAAGCTGTGGACAGGAGGCTGCGCTCAGATTGAGTCGGGAGGGTTACGTGGTGCACTACGAGCAGTTTGCCGGCGGGCACCTGGTTCCTGCCAAGATTGTCGATATTGCGCTGACTCGCTTTCTGGCGAGCCATCCTTAGTGCGGCGTCAAGCGTTGCTACCCTGGGCCGGCAAGCAATCGGGCTTGCCCGGGATTGCGCCTGAACGGCTATTCCAGGTGTAAAAGTTCGCTAATTTCGAAATCTTCGACGTATAAATCCTGCCTGACTGCCAGATCGTGGAGGAAGTGATTGCACTGTAAAGCGGCTTCCGCATAGGTGTCGCTTGCGCTAGCGACGCCTGGCGCGATGATATTCGTCGCCATTTCGCGCAGCAGATGTTGGGTCAACGCGCCCGCACCACCTTGAGCGAGACGCTGAAGCTCGATAAAGTTTTGTGCGGAGTAGCTCATTTTGGACCTCTTGCCGACAGGCTTGTTTTCAATCCTTACAACTAGGATATCGACCTGGCGGGCCAATTCTTTAAGCTTAATTGAGGGAACAGCGGTAGTTTCGCGCATAGAATGACAAGCATCCGCTACAAAATAGGGTATCAACGGAGATCGCCATGATTGAACCGCCTCTTGCCTGGACGGTGTCCCGCAGGCGGTTTCTCGCTTCCGCTCCTGTGCTGGCGGCGTGTACCGTGGCGGAGAGCGGCGTGCTGCGGGTGGTTCACCAGGGTGGGGAGTCCGCTGGCGATACGCGCAACGACTATTACTGGAAATTGCTCGATCAGGTTCTGGCGCGCACCCAGCCGCGCTGGGGGCCTTACGAGCTGATGGCCGCGCCGATCTATATGAACGGTCCGCGCTCCTACTATGAATTGCAACAGGGCGCCCTGACCATCATGGCGCGTTCCACCGGGGCCGAGTTGGAGCGCAGCTTGCTGCCGATTCGCATCCCTCTAGATAAAGGTCTGCTCGGTTACCGTGTTTTCCTGATAAGGCAAGAGATGCAGGCCAAACTTGCCGAGGTCAGAACGCTGGCGGATCTGCAGCGCTTCAGTATTGGTCAGGCGGCGGCGTGGAACGATGTGCCTATTTTGAAGGCGGCAGGCTTTCGTGTGGCGACGGGAATTGATTACGAAGGGCTGTTCGGCATGCTGGCCAAAGGCCGCTTCGATCTGTTCAGCCGCAGCGTCGTGGAAGCGGTGACCGAGCTTGAGGCACGCAAGGATCGCTACCCTGAACTGGTGATCGAGCGTACGCTTTTGCTTTACTACCCGTTGCCGCGCTACCTGTTTGTGCGTCGCGATGCATGTGGAGCACAACTGGCGAAGCGCCTTACCGAAGGTTTTGAATTGATGCTGAAAGACGGCAGCTTCAACCGCTTGTTCGACGCATACCAGGAACCTATCGAGCGAGCGGTACAGATGAAATCCCGCCGCTTGTTCCGCATTCCCAATCCGACGCTGGGTCCCGAGACCCCGCTGGGCCGCGCCGAGCTTTGGGATGATCCCTTGCGTTGAGTTATATTGCGTCTGGCGCTTTATTTAGATGCCCCCTTTTTTAGGAGCCCGTTGTGCCTGCCTCCCCTATGCCATTGCCGGTGTCTGTCATCGTCGATCCGGAAATTTCCAGCCACGCGCTTGATAATGTGATTTGGTCGGCACTCACCTCGCAGCACGGCCCGATCGCGCAAGGCGATGATCGTGCACGCCGCTATCCTTCCCAGATCGGCCCATTCGCTGCGATGCCCGACACCTCGCCCGCAAGTTTTGCGGCGTTGGCACAGTTGCTGACGCCGGAAGATCAGGTCGCGCTATTTACGGTCAATGAGCCGATATTGCCCGAGCAGTTCGAGGTCCTGTACAGGAAAAATCTTGATCAAATGGTCGGTCCGACAATACCCGGTGCTGTCGACATGGCGCATATCACGCAGCTCGGTGCGGCGGATGTGGATGACATGAAGGCTCTTGTCGAATTGGCGCAGCCCGGACCGTTCGGCACTCGAACCCACGAGCTTGGTCGATATCTTGGCGTTCGGGTCAACGGGCAGCTCGCGGCGATGGCCGGTGAGCGCATGCATCTCGACGGCTATACGGAGATTAGTGCGGTGTGCGCGCATCCGGCATATCGCGGGCGCGGCTATCCTAGGGATTTGATTGTGGCTTTGTCGAATGCTGTTTTGGCGCGCGGCGAGCTGCCGTTTTTGCACGTACTGAGCGCCAACGAAACGGCCATTGCTTTGTATAAAAAGCTCGGCTTTAGCAGGCGCTGCGCGATACAGCTGACCGTACTTCGGCGTGCCCGCCAGGATGTTGCTTGAGCATCGTCTGGGTGCCAAAACTCATCGGTATCGGAACGCCGTAAAAGATACCGAACATCGTCCCAGCAGGCTTGACGCTCGGCATCTGTTCGGTCTATTTTTTCTTCGGTTTGCTCAACGTGATGGTTTTGCGTTGAGCAAGATCCGATGCCGCGATCTCTTTTTCCTTAGCGGTCGATTTGGGGTCACGCAAAACCTTGGCCGCGTCGGATGCTACTTTCTTTGTCGTTGTCATACATACCTCGGATGGTGGTTGCGCCCTCAATGGATGGGCACGATCAGCGTATGAACAATGAGGGTCTGCTTCAAGGCAGGTTTTCTAAAATAAGATCAAAAATTGTGGTCATCGAGCACTTGCAGACCGGTAGCGAATTGCTCGCCAAAGGCCATCTAGAGCAATACTCGGTGAAGCTTGCAAACAAATTCAAGAATGAGGTTGAATGCTGGAAAATTGACGACATGCTTGACCTATTTAATGGAGAAATTGATCCCTATCTGATAGGCCAGGCCAAGCCAATCGAAAGGTGTCAGGACTGGATTGCTCAGCGAAATCCAAAGCGCGCGACACCGCCGAAAGCGTCGCCCGAAACAGCCTTCGCAGTTTTAACTGCGATTGTTGATCAAATACGCGCTGTACACACTTCTGTGGCGGAAGTGGTTTCGGATTGAGGATCGTTTGGCGAATGCCTGTCATGTCGCGCGCCTTTCGGCGCAGTTTTGCGCCGAAAGGAGAATGCAGGGAGATCTCAAACAAAAGAAAAAAGCCCTCGGCTTGCGCCTGAGGGCCTTTCCTGACGTGGATTCCACGCATTTGGTGGGCGGTGCAGGGTTTGAACCTGCGACCCCTGCCGTGTGAAGGCAGTGCTCTACCGCTGAGCTAACCGCCCGAAATCTTTTATCAGTGCTTTTCTACCAAGCTAAGCAAGCACTGACTTTCGGGACCCGAACTGTACCTGAACCGAGATTCTGAGGCAAGCTAGGCGTTGGCAGGGTATTAATTTCTAACCACTACCAAACGAAGTCAGCGATTATAGCGCCGCTGAACGCATTTGTGAAGCCCCCAACTCAAGCGGACAACAAAGCCCCACTACGAAACGGCGTAGCCCCCGCCACGTGCGCTACCACCATGCCCGCTGTGGCAAAGCGCGTAATGTGGCGGGCGTAGAGCACGCCGGAGGTCGTGCTGACCAGCGTGGTGACGGTATCGGTCAGTGGGTCGATGACATCGGCGATTTTATCGCCGGCATTGATCCATTTGCCGACCGGGGTTAGAAACACCAGGATGCCACTGCTGTCGGCGGTGATGGGTTCGGAGCCGGCCAGGGGCGTGGCCGGGTAGGGCAACGGCGGCAGGGACGACGGCGCTGCGTCGACCACACCACGGTGTTTCAGGTAGTTGATAATGGCGCCGGCGTCGTGTTCGGCATATTCATGCGAAACGTCGCGTTGGCTGCGGCATTCGATGGTGACTGAGATCGAGCCGTTCGGGATCGGGTAGCGTTTGCCGTAGCGGGCGCGCAGATCCGACCAGCAAAAGCTGTGAATTTCATCGAAGGGGTTGCCGACCGAATTCAACGCCAATAGCGACGCTTGCGCGCCAAGGTAGCGCGCCAGCGGTTCGACTTCGGGCCACAGGTCGGGGTTGGTGTAGAGGTGCATGACCGCGTCCCAGTCGCAATGCAGGTCGAGCACGACGTCGGCGTCGTACGACAGCTTTTGCAGTGCCAGCCGCTGCGATTCGAGCTCGGTACGCGGATTTTGCTGATCCAGGGCCGCGCCCATCGCGGCGCGGACGGCGCGGCGGTTGTGGTCGACGTCGCCGCTCAGTTGGGTTTCGATGCCGGGTAAGATTAATCCGGCCAGATCGTAGAAGTTGCGATTGAAGTTTTGCGCGGTGCTGGCGTCAAAACGCCCAACCATTTGACCCAGCCAGTGTTGCGATAGTCCAATCGGATTAGGGACCGGCACCACCACGACGGTGCCGCGCAATTGGCCGGCGGCTTCAAGTGCCGCTAGTTGCCGGCGTAATTGCCAAGCAACCAGCATGCCCGGCAATTCGTCGGCATGGAGTGAGGACTGGATGTAGATTTTCTGTCCGCCGGCCGGGCCGTAATGGAAGCTGGTCAGGTGGCGGGCGGTGCCTAGTGCGGGGGCGATCAGAGGGTGTGTCTGGATTTGCATGTTCAGTGTCGCTGAGTTTCGCGGGCAGTGGTGCGATTCGAAACCGAGGCGGGTGGCTCAGTCCATGCCGGGCGCGTTCACAAGCCGTGCGCGATGCATGTTCTGCATCATCCGGGATGTGTTTAATTTTTCCGGCTTGATGATCTTAGCCGAAAAAAGGGCCTGGTGCCCGGCGTTCGCGTGGCTTGCCGGCAACGTGCCGCGGTGATGCTGCAAGCACAACAGCCCCCGGGGAGACCGTTGTGCGATTGGCGAGCAGGGTGCTTGTCGTGCTACACGGCCCAGGTATACCCGGGTCGTGTAGCGGCCAAGCGCCGTGGATTAACTGCCGTATACGTCGAAGTCGAAGTATTTATTTTCGAGTTTCTTGTAGGTGCCATCCTTGATCATGTCGGCAATAGCTTTGTCGATTTTGCCTTTGAGTTCGGTGTCTTCTTTGCGCAGACCGATGCCGGCGCCCGAGCCCAGGACTTTTTCATCAACCAGCGCCGGGCCTGCATAAGCATAGCCTTTGCCGCGCGGCGTCTTCAGGAAGCCGATATCCGCCTCGACTGCATCTTGCAGGGATGCTGCCAGCCGGCCGGACAACAAGTCGGCATAAACCTGATCTTGGTTCTGGTAGGACACTACATTGACACCCTTGGGCGCCCAGTAGGTTTTGGCGTAGGTTTCCTGGATCGTGCCTTGTTCGACGCCGACCGATTTGCCTTTCAGCGAGTCGGCTGTCGGCAGAACGCCCGAGCCGACCTTGGTGACCAGACGTGTCGGTGTGTTGAATAGTTTGCTGGAGAAGTTGATTTGTTCAGCGCGCTGCGCCGTGATCGACATTGACGAGAGAATGCCGTCGAATTTTTTGCCTTTGAGGGCCGGGATCATCCCGTCGAAGTCATTTTCTATGAACACGCATTTGGCGTTCAGGCGATGGCAAATTTCGGTGCCGAGGTCGATGTCGAAGCCGACCATGTGACCATCGGGTGCTTTGGATTCAAATGGGGGGTAGCTGGCGTCAACGCCGAAACGGATCGATGAGTAGTCTTTTGCGAGTGCGCCGGTTGAGACGGCGAGCAGGGCAATGGTTGCAGCGGCTAACAATTTTTTCACTAATGGCTCCTGTTTGGTTCATCAAACCCTTGAAGCCGTGGCATAAGTTGCATGTGTCGGCTTCAAGGACTTGCCCGGGACAACAATTAATCGGGCAAAAAAACGCAGGACTCTGGCGATCAGCCAGTGCGTTGTCGTGAGACTACCAAATCAAAATGCCAAAGTCTCAATGAATTGCGACATCTTCTTGCAGATTCGAGCGGGCGATAGCGATAAATATGGGCCCGTCGCGCGTCGCAATCACGTCATGCTGCTGCGGCGATATTAAATTTTTACTCGGCAGGCGTTTCCGTGACGACCGGCTCGGTGCGCCAGACGCAGGGTTTTTTATGGGCCTTGTCGATCTCGTTAAGCACCTTGTCGTGAGCGGCTAGCTCGGCTTCACTTGCCTGCAGTAGCGTTAATTTATAGCGGTCTAGAGACAGGCTGGTGGCGCCGGAAGCCGTGCCGCTACTCGTCGAGGTATCGAGCATATCGATTACCAGACTTTCCTGGCCGCGCGTCATGGCCAGGTAAACGTCGGCCAGCAACTCCGAATCCAGCAGCGCGCCGTGCAGTGTGCGGTGTGCGTTACTGATGCCGAAGCGATCGCACAGCGCATCCAGTGAGTTTCGCTTGCCGGGGAACATGGCTTTGGCGTTGACCAGGGTATCGATCACTTCGCCACAATGGCTGCGAAATGACGGCAGGCCCAGCAAGGCGAATTCCGCGTCCAAAAAGCCCAAGTCAAATGGTGCGTTATGAATGATTAACTCGGCGCCTTGCACAAAATCACGTAATTGATCGGCGATTTCGCGAAACTTCGGTTTGTCGCTAAGAAATTCGGTGGTCAGGCCGTGGACTGCGAGCGCGCCCGGATCGCTGTCGCGTTCCGGGTTGATATAGAAATGCAGATTGTTGCCGGTGAGCCGGCGTTGAAACAATTCGACGCAGCCGATTTCGATCACGCGATCGCCGGTACGTGGATTCAGGCCGGTGGTTTCAGTATCGAGAACAAGCTGGCGCATGCGGGTAACTTCCTTGAGGCGTTAAAGTGACGCGTTAAAACGTTTGCAATCGTGGCGGCTTACGTATCACTCCGCACTATACATGGACCGATTCGACGCCTTTGTTAGCGAGTGCGTCGGCACGTTCATTCTCCGGGTGGCCTGCGTGTCCTTTAACCCAGCGCCATTCTATCGTATGGGTTTGGGTGGCAGCGTCGAGGCGTTTCCAGAGGTCGGCGTTTTTGACCGGGGCTTTGGCGGCGGTTATCCAGCCGCGTGCTTTCCAGCCATGTATCCATTCGCTGATGCCTTTTTGCACGTATTGCGAGTCGGTGTAGACCACCGCGACGCTTGGGCGCTTCAGGGCTTCGAGGGCCGCGATAACCGCCATCATTTCCATGCGATTGTTGGTGGTGAGAGGTTCGCCGCCGAACATTTCCTTTTCCTGGTCGCCCATGCGCAACAGCGCGCCCCAGCCTCCGCGCCCTGGATTGCCTTTACAGGCGCCGTCGGTGTAAATCTCGATAGTCTTGGATTCCATTATTTCTTGTGTTCAGTAGAGTGAGCGTGTCGGGTGTCGCGCCGGATGCCCGCTTGATGGATATTCGGTGTGGCGACGGGCGCAAGCGGCGGCGTCAACGCGGGTTTGTTAGCCCATGGCCTGCCTATCAGGCGTATGCCGCTCGCCCGCTTGATAGCGGTAATCATATAAACCGCACCGAAAATCGGCCACCAGCGGTCGCCCGCAGCTTCCATAAACGACCAGCGGCCTAGCCATTTATCAGCGAGCAGCGGCGGACGATAGCAGCCGAAGCGGCCGCGGTCCAGTTCAAAACCCAATAATTTGATCCAGTCCTTCAGGCGGGTAAAGGCAATTAAGTCATGTGCCGCGGGTACAAACTGAGTTTGGGTCATGCGGCTTAGCGATTGCCTAACCCCCCACAAGCTTAGCGAATTAAAGCCGAGTATCACGAGTTGGCCTTCCGGCATCAAGACCCGTTCTGCTTCGCGCAGCAGGCCGTGTGGGTCGCGGGTGAATTCCAGCGTATGCGGCAAGACCAGTAGATCGACGCTTTGTGCCTCGAAAGGCAGCTCCAGCATATCGCACCAAATAGTGCTGCGCCCATGAGGGCCAGGGGCCGGCGCGGGCGCGCCGTGTCCACCACGGCCCGGCAGCGCGGTGCGTGATGCGTGGGAGCGTCCGGCGGTCGGATGAAGGGCGATCTGGGCGGCGGAATGGGGCACGGCAAATGGCGCGCTGGTGCCGGACGCGGTATCGAGCACGATGCCGCGATACGGCATGCGGTTTTCGCGTAGCGCGTCGAGTTGCGGCATGCCGAGTTGCAGAGCGTGATAGCCGAAGATATCGGAGACGATCTGGTCGAGTTGCGCCTGCTCCCACTCGAGCACGTAGCGGCCCGGCGGTGAGGCGGTCCAGGCGGGCCAATCTATATTCGTTTGATTTGGCATGATGCGCCGTTCGGTAAGTCAGGGTGGGGCAGGCTGGGGTATTGCACGCGCCTTCCAGATAAGCAGTACGATACCCGATTCAGTCGGTCGTCGGCTGCGTGGCGTATTATCGTCGCTGCAATCCGATCGGGCCAGGGTGCCGGACCTTACTCGTTCTTCTCAATATTCCCATGCAAAAAATCAACTGTGTTTCGATTCCCGCCTTCCAAGACAATTACTTCTGGCTGGTCAGCGACGGTCGGGCGGCCGCGGTTGTCGACCCCGGGGATGCTGCGCCCGTCGAGGCTTATCTGACAAAGCACGGTTTGCAGCTCAACGCTATTTTACTCACGCATCATCATCGCGACCACGTCGGCGGAGTGGCCGATTTGCTGCGAACGCGCGATATTCCGGTGTATGGCCCGGCCGGCGAGTCGATTGCGCAACTGACCGAGCCGCTTACCGGCGGCGCGCGGATTACCTTGGCGGCCCCGGCCCTGACGTTGACCGTGCTCGATGTGCCGGGGCATACATCTGGCCATATTGCCTATTTTCTCGCGGCTGATGGCGATGAAGCGCCTCGGGTGTTTTGCGGTGATACGATGTTCGCTTCCGGTTGCGGCCGTTTGTTCGAAGGCACCGCAACGCAAATGCTGGCTTCGCTCGACGCCCTGTCGGCCTTGCCGGGGTCGACCCGGGTCCATTGCGCGCACGAATATACGTTGTCGAATATCCGCTTTGCGCGTGCCGCCGACCCCCACAACGAAGACTTAAAAGCTTGGGAAACCGAGGCGCAACGCTTGCGCGCGGCCGGTATCCCAACCGTGCCGACCACGCTGGCTCATGAGCTGCGCGTCAACCCTTTTTTACGCGCCGGGGAGCCCCAGCTGCAGGCCGATCTGGCTCAGGCGCTGGGCTTGCCGCTGGCCGAATTGGCCGGGAATCGTCTGAAAACGTTCGCGACGATGCGGGCCTGGAAAGACCGTTTTTAAGTAAGCACCTAGGCAAAAAAGCCGGTTCTTTATCGTATACCTCAGGTGCCGGACGATAAAGCTGCGCCATCTATCGAATTTTTAAGTGTTTTTTCGGTATATTACATTGACGTTCGGGTTTGCTTGCCTTACGATCAGCCCAATTTGTTTAGTTTCACGTAACATTCATATTGGGAGCCGAGACACTTGATGCGCCTGATTCTGTCCGCTCTTCTGACCCTTTCGTTGGCGGCCTGTGCCAACCTGGGGTCGCAGACTGCCGGTAACGCGCCAGGCGCCGCCACCGCCCCGTCGACTGACGTCGATCCATCCTTAAGACAGGTTTCCGCCGAACAAACCATCGATCTCGACCATAACTCGGTCGACACGCTCGCGAATAACGGTCAAGGCGATTTGTGGGCGCGTATTCGCAAGGGTTTCCAGTTAACGGATCTCGATGGCGATCTGGTTCAGAACCAATTGAATTGGTATACCACGCGGCCCGATTACGTCCAGCGCATGACGGACCGCTCGCAAAAATACCTGTATCACATCGTCGCCGCACTCGAAGCGCGCCATATGCCGACCGAACTGGCGCTGCTGCCTTTTGTCGAGTCCGCTTATAACCCGCAAGCCCTGTCCGTTGCCAAAGCCGCCGGTATGTGGCAATTCGTGCCGGACACCGGGCGCGACTACAAGCTCAAGCAGAACATGTTTCAAGACCAGCGCCGCGATGTGCTGGCCTCGACCAATGCGGCGCTCGACAATCTGTCGCGCTTGCACGATATGTTTGGCGACTGGTATCTGGCGCTGGCCGCTTACAACTGGGGCGAGGGTAATGTGCAGCGCGCGATTGCGCATAATCAGGCGGCCGGTTTGCCGACCGATTACCTGAGTCTCAAAATGCCGACCGAGACGCGAAATTACGTGCCTAAGCTGCAGGCCGTGAAAGATATTATCGCCCACCCGGAAGTGTATGGTCTGACGCTGCCGCCGATTCCGAATCGTCCCTATTTTGTAACGGTGAAGACCTCGCATGACATCGATGTCGATGTGGCCGCCAGGCTTGCCGGGCTGTCGCCGGATGAATTCAAAGCCTTGAATCCGTCATTCAAGCAGCCCTTGATAGTCGGTTCCAGCGGCTCGCCGATTCTGCTACCCTTCGATAATGCGCAAAGTTTTGAGCGCAATCTCAAGTCGTATGACGGCCAATTATCGTCGTGGACCACTTACACCGTGACCACGCGCGAAACGCCTGCAGCGTTGGCTCAGCGTATCGGGGTCGATGCCGGCACCTTGGTGTCGATCAACAAAATCCCGGCCGGGATGCGCTTGCGATCCGGTTCGACCTTGTTGGTGCCGAAAAACAGTGGCAGCGACGAAGATATTAGTGCTGATGTGGTCGAAAACGCGGTGTTGTCGGTCGAGCCTGACCTTCCTGATACCCATAAGGTATTTTTGCGCGTGAAGCGGACAGAATCCGCCGCGCAGATTGCTTTGCGCTATGACGTTTCCGTCGCTCAGATTCAGGCCTGGAACCGGACCCGCAAAACCTCGTTCAGGCCAGGGCAGATGGTGCTGCTGCATTTGCCGGTGAATAAGGCCTTGCCGGTCGATCCGCCCAGAGTGATCCAGGCGCAGGCGCCTGCGCCGACCCAGCGTGCTGAGGCCTTGCCCTTGCGGGGCAGTATTGTCAGGGTGTCCGACCCGGTCGGCGGCCCGGCTGCAGCGCCAGACAGAAAAACGCAGAAGAGCTCCGAGCGCGCTGAGCATGTGGCCGTGGCACTGCCGGCGAAAAATGGCAAGCATGAGGTGAAACCGGCTCCGGTCGCCAAGACCGCCAATCGCGAAACCGCCCACGCCGCGTCGAAGGCCGATAAGGCCGATAAAGCCGTTCAGGCGGCGCCAGCCAAGGCGGTCGTGCGCACCGCAACATCCCCGAAGGCCGGAAAAAATGCGCTCAAGGCGAATGCCGATAATCGCGCCAAGCCGGTGGCCAGCACCGAAAAAACCAAGAATCGGCAAAACGGTTAGGCAATCGCCGTGAAATCCCGGAAAGCCCCGTCCAGTGGGTGTCCCCGGGCGGGGCCGGGAGGCTCTTTGTGCTTGAGGCTGGAAAAAATGGGGCTCGCAGGGTATAATTGAAAGGTTTAAGCCATTCAACCTGCACCCTAGCGCCTACCGACAAATAAACCGTTCGTCCCCGCGCTCACCGCCAGACTGATACTCGCCGCATGTCCCGATCCGGTTATTCACCGTTAGATCGGATGTGTCCGGCAGCATGCATCGGTCCCCGCCGTGTCGCGTGGATGCCGCCCGACCTGCCCCGATTCGCTGTTGCGAATCCAGCGCGGGTCTGGCACGAACGACAGTTTAGGCAGCAAGGGTGTTCCCGCAAGGAGTCTCCCGTGTTGCCGTCTTTTTCTCCCGCCCTGCTTGCGCTCGCTGACGGCACGATTTTTCGTGGCTATTCGATCGGCGCCCCCGGCCATACGGTTGGCGAGGTCGTGTTCAATACCGCGATGACCGGTTACCAGGAAATTCTGACTGACCCGAGTTATTCGCGTCAGATCGTGACCTTGACCTACCCCCATATCGGCAATGTCGGCGTCAATGCCGAAGATGTGGAGGCATCGCGCGTCCATGCGGCCGGGCTGATCATTCGTGATCTGCCGGTGCGCGATTCGAATTTCCGCAAGCAACAAAGTTTGACCGATTATCTTAGCCAGCAAGGCATCGTCGCATTGGCAGGTATCGATACCCGGCGTCTGACACGTATCTTGCGCGAAAAGGGTGCGCAGGCTGGCTGCATTCTGGCCGGCGATGATAATGCCGAGCGTGCGCTGGAATTGGCGCGTGGCTTCCCCGGCTTGGCCGGCATGGATTTGGCGAAAGTCGTGTCGACCAATACGCCCTATCAATGGACCGAGACCGAGTGGCAATTGGGTAGCGGCTACGGCAAGCTCGGCACCCCGAAGTACAAGGTCGTCGCATTCGATTTTGGCGTCAAGTACAACATTTTGCGCATGCTGGCGGCGCGTGGTTGCGAGGTGACGGTGCTGCCGGCTCAGGCCAGCGCCGCCGAAGCGCTGGCGCTGCAGCCGGATGGCGTATTCTTGTCGAATGGCCCGGGCGACCCCGAGCCTTGCGATTACGCCATCGCCGCAACCCGTGAATTTATCGCGCGCGGCGTGCCGACCTTCGGTATTTGCCTGGGGCACCAAATCATGGGCTTGGCGGTCGGTGCGAAAACCGTCAAGATGAAAACCGGCCATCACGGCGCTAATCATCCGGTCAAGGATCTCGACGACGGGCGCGTGGTCATTACCTCGCAAAACCACGGTTTTGCGGTGGACGCCGCCACCTTGCCGGCTAATGCGCGCGTCACGCATGTGTCGTTGTTCGACGGGACTCTGCAAGGTTTTGCGTTGACCGACAAACCGGCGTTCTGTTTCCAGGGGCACCCGGAAGCGTCGCCAGGGCCGCATGACTTGGCGTATCTGTTTGATCGTTTTACCGCGCTGATGGACGCGCATCGGGCCAGCGCCCAATAAAAGGGTTGAGTACAAGGGCCGTGTAACGGGCCCAGGTCTATAGTCAAAATTGAAGTATGTGATCGGGCGCCGGCCTTTCGAGCGGCCGCCCATCCGAATCAAAGATAAAGCGAGAGCTCAATGCCGAAGCGCACAGACATAAAAAGCATCCTCATCATCGGCGCCGGCCCGATCATTATCGGCCAGGCGTGCGAGTTCGACTACTCGGGCGCGCAAGCGTGCAAGGCGTTGCGCGAAGAGGGCTACAAGGTCATCCTGGTCAATAGCAATCCAGCGACCATCATGACCGACCCGGACACGGCCGATGTCACCTATATCGAGCCGATTACCTGGGAAGTGGTCGAGCGCATTATCGCCAAGGAAAGACCTGACGCGATTTTGCCGACCATGGGCGGACAGACCGCGCTGAATTGCGCCTTGGATCTGCATCACCAGGGCATCCTGGAAAAGTATAAGGTCGAGCTGATCGGCGCCTCGCCGGCCGCCATCGATATGGCCGAAGACCGCCAGAAATTCAAGCAGGCGATGACGCGTATCGGTCTCGGGTCGGCCAAGTCGGGCATTGCCCACTCGCTGGAAGAGGCGCTCAAGGTACAAGCCGAGATCGCGCTGGAAACCGGCAGTGGCGGTTATCCGGTGGTGATCCGCCCGTCCTTCACGCTGGGTGGTTCGGGTGGCGGTATCGCTTATAACCGCGAAGAATTCGAAGAAATCTGCAAGCGCGGACTCGACTTGTCGCCGACGCGCGAACTGCTGATCGAAGAGTCGCTGCTGGGCTGGAAAGAGTACGAGATGGAAGTGGTGCGCGATAAGGCAGACAACTGCATTATCGTCTGCTCGATCGAAAACCTTGACCCGATGGGCATCCATACCGGCGACTCGATTACGGTCGCGCCGGCGCAGACGCTGACCGACAAGGAATATCAGATCATGCGTAACGCGTCGCTCGCGGTACTGCGCGAGATCGGCGTCGATACGGGTGGTTCCAACGTGCAGTTTTCGGTCAATCCGGCCGACGGCCGTATGATCGTGATCGAAATGAACCCGCGCGTATCGCGTTCATCGGCCTTGGCATCCAAGGCAACCGGCTTCCCGATTGCGAAGATCGCAGCCAAGCTGGCGATCGGCTATACGCTCGACGAATTGCAAAACGAAATCACGGGCGGTCAGACGCCGGCTTCGTTCGAGCCGTCGATCGATTATGTGGTCACGAAGATCCCGCGTTTCGCCTTTGAAAAATTCCGCGAGGCCGATTCGCACCTGACGACGCAAATGAAGTCGGTTGGTGAAGTGATGGCGATTGGCCGCACTTTCCAAGAGTCGTTTCAGAAAGCGTTGCGCGGCCTTGAAGTCGGAGTGGATGGGCTCGATGAAAAAACCTCCGATCGCGATACCATCGTCGAAGAAATCGGCGCGGCGGGTCCTGACCGCATCTGGTATGTAGGCGATGCGTTCCGCGTCGGTATGTCCTTGGATGAAATCCACGAAGAAACCTCGATCGACCCGTGGTTCCTGGCGCAGATCGAACAAATTGTTTTGAAGGAAAAAGCCCTGGCCGGCCGCGCACTCGATAGCATTACGCGCGCCGAATTGGTCTACCTGAAGCAAAGCGGCTTCTCGGACCGTCGTCTGGCCAAGTTGCTCAATGCCAAGCCGGCTGCCGTGCGCCAATTGCGTCTCGATCAGAATGTGCGTCCGGTCTACAAACGCGTTGACACGTGCGCGGCCGAGTTTGCGACCAAAACCGCTTACATGTACTCGACTTACGAAGAGGAATGCGAGGCGCAGCCGACCAACAATAAAAAGATCATGGTGCTGGGCGGCGGTCCGAACCGGATCGGCCAGGGTATCGAGTTCGATTACTGTTGCGTGCATGCGGCGCTGGCGATGCGCGCAGATGGTTATGAAACCATCATGGTCAACTGTAATCCGGAAACCGTATCGACCGACTTCGATACCTCGGATCGTCTGTATTTCGAGCCGCTGACCCTGGAAGACGTACTCGAAATCGTCGACAAGGAAAAGCCGCTGGGCGTGATCGTCCAGTACGGCGGCCAGACTCCGTTGAAGCTGGCGCTCGACCTTGAGGCCAATGGCGTACCGATTATCGGCACCTCGCCGGACATGATCGATGCGGCCGAAGATCGCGAACGTTTCCAAAAGCTGCTGCATGAGCTGGGCCTGCGTCAGCCGCCCAACCGCACCGCGCGCGCTGAAGATGAAGCGCTGCGGCTCGCGGAAGAAATCGGTTATCCGCTGGTGGTGCGGCCCTCTTATGTGTTGGGTGGCCGGGCCATGGAAATTGTCCATGAGCCGCGTGACCTCGAGCGTTATATGCGCGAAGCGGTCAAGGTTTCGCACGATTCGCCCGTGTTGCTCGATCGCTTCTTGAATGACGCCATCGAATGCGATGTCGACTGTATTGCAGACGGCGAGGCCGTGTTTATCGGCGGCGTGATGGAGCATATCGAGCAAGCCGGTGTGCACTCGGGCGACTCGGCCTGTTCGTTGCCGCCGTATTCATTGTCGGCTGCGACGATTGCCGAGTTGAAACGTCAAACGGCGGCCATGGCTCGTGCCTTGAATGTGATCGGCCTGATGAACGTGCAATTTGCGATTCAGCAGCATGTGCAAGTCGATGGTTCGATTGAAGACGTGGTCTATGTACTGGAAGTGAATCCGCGCGCCTCGCGCACAGTGCCCTATGTCTCGAAAGCCACTGGACTGCAACTCGCCAAGATTGCCGCGCGCTGCATGGTCGGCCAGAAGTTGGCCGAGCAGGGCGTAACGAAAGAAGTTTCGCCGCCTTACTTCAGCGTCAAGGAAGCGGTGTTCCCCTTCAATAAATTTCCGACTGTCGACCCGGTGCTTGGACCCGAAATGCGTTCCACCGGCGAAGTGATGGGCGTGGGCCAGACCTTTGGCGAAGCGCTGTTCAAGTCGCAATTGGCGGCAGGCTCGCGTTTGCCCGCAAGCGGCACCGTGCTGCTGACGGTGAAGGATGGCGACAAGCCGATGGCGATTGAAGTGGCGCGTCTGTTGCATGAGTTGGGTTACCCACTCGTCGCGACCAAAGGTACGGCGGCTGCGATTAGCGCGGCGGGTGTGCCGGTGAAGGTCGTCAACAAGGTCAAAGACGGGCGTCCGCATATCGTCGATATGATAAAAAATGGCGAAATTGCGCTGGTTTTCACAACCGTTGACGAAACCCGTACGGCGATCGCCGATTCGCGTTCCATTCGTATCAGCGCTCAGGCCAACCGTGTGACGTATTACACGACCATGTCGGGCGCACGGGCGGCCGTCGAAGGTCTGCGCTATCTGCGCGATCTGGAAGTGTATGATTTACAAGGACTGCACGCTCGCCTAAACTAGGGGCAAGTGCTCCGTCTCGCAAATTGTTTCGTATCGAACAAATTTGCGCGATAGCGCACACGTAGTTCGAGGCCGGTTTTTGAGCCGGGTCTCACCACCATGCCGCGGTCGGTTGTGTTGCGTTTTTCGAATGCAACCGGGCTGCGGCGATTTTTTTGTTGGCCGGATACGCGCTCGGCGCGCCGGCTCTAATGTGTTAGAAGAGTCGTCTATGAGTACTGTTCCACTGACCAAACGCGGCGCCGACCTGCTGAGAGAAGAGCTGCATCGCCTGAAAACCAAGGAGCGGCGGGCTGTTATCAATTCGATTTCCGAGGCGCGTGCTCAGGGCGACCTGTCAGAAAACTCCGAGTACGATGCGGCCAAGGAAAAGCAGGCTTTTGTCGAAGGGCGGATTATTGAGCTCGAATCGAAGCTGTCCGGTGCGCAAATTATCGACCCGGCACTGATCGACGCGGACGGCCGGGTGGTATTTTCGGCCACCGTCGATCTCGAAGATCTGGGCTCGGGTGAAAAAGTCACCTATCAGATCGTCGGCGACGACGAAGCGGATCTTGAGGCCGGCTTGGTTTCGGTCGGCTCACCGATTGCGCGTGCGCTGATCGGCAAGTCGGAAGGCGATATTGCCGCCGTTCAGGCGCCTAGCGGCGTGCGGGAATTCGAAATTATTGCGGTTCGCTATATTTAAAGCCCATTCCCTTCGCATGTGCCTGACGGATACCTGATGCCCCATCGTCTATTTCGACTGTTAACCCTCATTTGGGCGGGTAGCCAATGGACGATAGGCTATCTGGTGGCGCCCGTGCTATTTACGACGCTCGATCGCATCAGCGCGGGGAATCTGGCCGGCCGTCTGTTTTACTACGAGGCGATATTGGGTGGTGTTTGCGGTATTTTGCTGCTGACCCTGGGTAACCAGATGGTGCGGCGCGGCGATATGGCGTACCGGCGTCTGCGCTGGCCGCTGTTAGGTATGCTGCTGTGCACCTTGATCGGCTATTTTGCGATTGCGCCGTTTATGACTGTGCTGCGTAATGCTGCAGAGGCGCATGGCACGGACGTGGGGCATTCCGTTTATGCCGCGCGATTCGGTATGTTGCACGCCGCATCGACGGTTTTCTACGGGCTGCAAAGCCTGTTGGCGCTGATCTTGGTGTGGCGTTTGCCGCTGATGGCGCGACATCTGTAACCGCGTGTGGCTTGGCCGCAGGGGGTGCTCCCAGGGCGGGGCGCCATTATTCAGGCGCTGAAACGCGCACCCTGTCATACTGACAGGGTTGCTTCACGGCTTGCTTATTTGCTGCTCTGATACTGGCGCTTGGCGCTGGCTTGACGCACTTTTGCGCGCTTCACCGTGCCGCCTGCCGTGACGCGCTCGTTGCCGCGGACCACGACTTTGGTTTTCTTGGGCTTGCGCACCGGAATGTCGCTGGGCTTGGCGATCTTGACGATACGTGGCGCCCGGCCTTTCAGCGTGGTTGGGTCGATCGGCTCGGCGGCCGTACCTGTTTTGGCGCGACCGGCGGTTGGCAACTCGGCATGGGCGCGCGGGGCCGGGCGATACATCACCAGCAGTTTGCCGATATGCTGGATGGGGGCTGCATTCAAACGATCGCAAATGCTGTCGTAGACGGCAATGCGTTCATCGCGATCATCGCCGAATACGCGAATTTTGATCAATTCGTGGGCCACAAGATTGCGTTCGATCTCGGCCAATACCGGCTCGGTCAAACCTTCCGCGCCAATAATGACGACAGGCTTGAGTGCATGGGCTTGGGCGCGGAAAGCGGCGCGCTGCGCGGGGGTGAAAGATAAGGCTGGCATCAGGAAACTCTGGTTCAACTAAAATAAAGGCGGCGGCTTGGGCTGCCGGCTCGGGGCGCGACTAGCTTGCCGTAAAATGAATACGGCAGATAAACACGGCGGGAAAGAACGCAGGGAGGTTAAACTCCACGGGTCAAGACCGTCCGCAATTTTTACCATGAAGCATGGCACACGCAGCGGACGAGCAACGATAGTCCGCATTATCCGCCAAAAACGAAGTTTTCGGTAAAAACGCAGGTTTTCTTAATTTTAATGGCAAAAAATAGATTCAATCATAATTGGCTGCACGATCATATCAACGATCCTTATGTGAAGCTGGCGCAGCGCGAGGGCTATCGGGCCCGCGCGGCCTATAAGCTCAAAGAAATCGATGAGCAGGACAAACTGATCAAACCCGGCCAGGTCATCGTCGATCTGGGCGCCACACCCGGCAGCTGGTCGCAATATGTGCGTAACAAGTTCGCCTTGGGGGCGCGCCGCGCCGATGGCTCGCTTAATGGGACCATTTTCGCGCTCGACCTGTTGCCGATGGAGCCGATTGCCGATGTGCACTTTATCCAAGGCGATTTCCGTGAGGAAGAGGTGTGGGGCCAATTGGAGGCTGTCGTCGGTTCGCACAAAGTAGACCTTGTACTTTCAGATATGGCCCCCAACTTGTCTGGGGTAGCAACTGCCGATTCGGCGCGAATCGAGCACTTATGCGATCTGGCACTTGAATTTGCAGCACAGCATTTGAAACCTGAAGGTGCTTTACTCGTCAAATGCTTTCACGGCAGTGGCTATAGCCAGATTGTCGAGAAATTCAAACGTCAATTTAAAGTAGTAGCACCTCGCAAGCCAAAAGCGTCACGCGATAAATCCGCTGAAACGTTTATTTTAGGGCGGGTTTTGAAAAAGCAGGGCTAGAACGGCGATGCCGAAGATGGTGCGGTTTAGCCCTGTTTGAAACCCGGATCTGTCCGATTTGCCTATGCCCGGCTTAGCTAAACACTATGGCAGGGGGGGGCGGACTGGATTAGAATGGACTATTGGCCTGCAAAAGCGCCTGCAATATTTGTGAAGGAGTGTGGCTTTGAACAACAATATGCTTTCTAAGCTGGCCGTGTGGCTTGTCATAGCACTCGTGCTGTTCATGGTGTTCAAGCAGTTCGATCGGCCGCACGCACAAGAAGGCGTGACGTACTCGCAGTTTATGGACGACGCGAAGACTGGCAAGGTCAAGTCTGTGATCGTTCAGGGGCGTAACCTGACCGTGACCTCCGCGGACGGCAATAAGTATCAGATCGTCTCGCCGGGCGACATCTGGATGGTCGGCGACCTGATGAAATTTGGCGTTCAGGTGAGCGGCAAGGCAGAAGATGAACCGAATCCCTTGATGTCGGTGCTGTTCTCATTCGGGCCCATTGCGCTGTTAATCGGCTTCTGGTTCTACATGATGCGGCAGATGCAGGGCGGCGGTAAAGGCGGGGCTTTCTCGTTCGGCAAGTCGCGAGCGCGGCTGATCGACGAAAACAACAACGCCATCAATTTTACCGATGTCGCCGGCTGCGATGAGGCTAAAGAAGAAGTCTCTGAGCTGGTCGACTTCCTACGCGACCCCCAGAAATTCCAAAAACTGGGCGGGCGTATTCCCCGCGGCGTACTGCTGGTCGGCCCTCCGGGTACCGGTAAGACTTTGCTGGCCCGTGCGATTGCCGGTGAAGCCAAGGTGCCGTTCTTTAGTATTTCGGGTTCAGACTTCGTCGAAATGTTTGTCGGCGTCGGCGCGGCCCGGGTACGCGACATGTTCGAGCAAGCCAAAAAGCATGCTCCCTGTATCGTGTTTATCGACGAAATCGACGCGGTCGGCCGTCATCGTGGCGCCGGCATGGGCGGCGGTAACGACGAGCGCGAACAAACGCTGAATCAGATGTTGGTTGAAATGGACGGCTTCGAAGCCAATTCGGGCGTGATCGTGATTGCCGCGACCAACCGCTCCGATGTCCTCGATAAGGCGTTGCTGCGTCCGGGCCGTTTCGACCGTCAGGTGTTTGTCGGTCTGCCTGATATCCGCGGTCGCGAACATATCCTGAAAGTCCATTTGCGCAAGGTGCCGATTTCCAACGACGTCGATGCATCGGTGGTGGCGCGTGGCACGCCGGGTTTTTCCGGCGCCGATCTGGCTAACTTGGTGAACGAAGCTGCGCTGTTTGCGGCGCGCCGTGGCAAGCGTGTGGTCGAAATGGAAGATTTCGAAGACGCTAAAGACAAAATCTTTATGGGTCCGGAACGTCGCTCGGCCGTGATGCGTGAGGAAGAACGCCGCAATACGGCCTATCACGAATCGGGTCATGCGGTGGTGGCCAAGCTATTGCCGACTGCCGACCCGGTGCATAAGGTTTCGATTATGCCGCGTGGCTGGGCATTGGGCATTACCTGGCAATTGCCGGAACATGACCGCGTCAATCTGTACCGCACCAAAATGCTTGAGGAAATTGCCATCCTGTTTGGCGGCCGCGCAGCGGAAGAAGTGTTCCTCGACTCCATGTCGACCGGCGCTTCGAACGACTTCGAACGGGCCACCAAGATGGCGCGCGATATGGTGACGCGTTACGGTATGTCAGACACGCTGGGCACGATGGTTTACGTCGATACCGAGCAAAACAGCATGTTCGGTAATATGTCGTCGAAGACGGTGTCGGAAGCCACCCAGCAGAAGGTCGATGCCGAAATTCGCCGCATTCTCGACGAGCAGTATGGCCGCGCGCGGACTCTGCTTGAAGACAATCGCGACAAGGTCGAAGCGATGAGCCACGCCTTGCTCGAGTGGGAAACCATCGACGCGAATCAGATCGATGACATTATGGCCGGCAAACCGCCGCGGCCTCCCAAGGTTTCGACCAGCGTCGCGTCCAACGATACGCCGCCGCCCTCGGGTGGTGGAACGCCGGTGCCGGATATCAAGCCGGAAAGTACCGCGGCTACGGCTTGACGCTACTTGGATAGGCGGGTGACGCCATCGCCATAAAAGATAAGCGGGCTGGTGTCAGACACCAGCCCGCTTTTTTATATACAGCGCTTTTTCTGCTTTGCATTCGATTCGCTCGGCCAGGTCTTGGCTGACACTCGGACGCCTTCTGATTTACACGGCTCACAACCATGGCATCTGACTCTAGGGGCGCGGCCCCGACTCCGACTCCGACCTCGGCCGATTTACCTGCCGAATTTAGCTGCGGTCGCTATCGACTCAAACTGGACCGCCCGCTGGTCATGGGGATTTTGAACGTCACGCCCGATTCGTTTTCCGATGGGGGCAAGTTTCTCGCGCGCGACGCAGCGTTACGGCATGCCGAGCAGATGCTGGCCGACGAAGTTGATTTGATCGATATCGGCGGCGAGTCTACGCGCCCGGGTGCGGCACCCTTGTCGCTGGCCGAGGAGCTCGATCGCGTCGTGCCGCTGGTTGAGGCTTTGCGCGATTGCGGTGTGCCACTATCCATCGATACCTATAAACCTGCCGTCATGCAGGCCACGCTGGCGGCCGGCGCGGACTTGATCAACGATATCTGGGGTTTGCGGCAAGTGGGGGCGATCGAGGCCGTGGCCGGGTCGAATTGCGGTCTGTGCGTTATGCATATGGCCGGCGACCCGCAAACCATGCAAGTGCAGCCCGATTATCAGGACGTGGTCGGCGACGTGGCGGCATTTTTGGCCGGTCGCATCGATGAACTTGAGCAAGCCGGTGTTGCCAGGGCGCGTATCAGCATCGATCCCGGCTTTGGCTTTGGCAAGAGCGTCGCACATAATTACGCCTTGTTGGCGCGCTTGGCCGAATTCACGGCGCTAGGCGTGCCGGTGTTGGCTGGCCTGTCGCGCAAATCGATGTTGGGCGCCGTTACGGGCCGCGCCACGGCTTCGCTGCGGGTGGCTGCCAGTATTGCGGCGGCGGTCTGTGCGGCGGAGCGCGGAGCGACATTGATACGCGTGCACGATGTAGCCGCCACGGTTGATGCACTCAAAGTTTGGCGTGCGACACGGGAGGCCGCAGCGGTGTAGCGAGTCTTCAGGAGGCAAATCGGGAAAAAGCGCAAAGCCCTGCGGGCAATTACCGCCAAACTGAATGCGGTACACATAGGAGTAGATTTAAGGTGGGGCACAATTCTGTCGTGCAGGGCGTGAGAAATAAAAAAACAGGTGAGGCAAGTATGAGTCGTCGTTATTTTGGTACTGATGGTATTCGCGGGCAGGTCGGTGAAGCGCCGATTACCCCCGATTTCGTGTTGCGGCTCGGTTACGCCGCCGGCAAAGTGCTGGCCGGCAGCGATAAAGCTTATACAAACGGCGGTCGCGCGACCGTTTTGATCGGTAAAGACACGCGCGTGTCAGGCTATATGTTGGAAGCTGCGCTGGAAAGCGGGTTTTCCGCCGCGGGTGTCGACGTGATGCTGGCGGGGCCTATGCCTACGCCGGGCGTCGCTTACCTGACCCGGGCGCTGCGCCTGGCAGCAGGAGTGGTGATCAGCGCTTCGCACAATCCTTATTACGACAACGGCATCAAGTTTTTCTCGGCAGACGGCAATAAATTGCCCGATGAGGTCGAACTGGCCATCGAGCGCGAGCTCGACCGGCCCATGATCTGCTCGTCTTCCGAGCAGCTTGGCAAGGCGAGTCGGCTCGACGACGCGGCCGGCCGTTATATCGAATTCTGTAAGAGTACCTTTCCGGTTCATTTCGATCTGCGCGGCATCAAGCTGGTGATCGATTGCGCCCATGGCGCGGCCTATGACGTTGCACCCAAAGTCTTTCACGAACTGGGCGCGGACGTGATACCCATCGGTATCCAGCCGAATGGTTTCAATATCAATGATGGTTTTGGCGCAACGGCGCCCGATGCGCTGGTGCGTGCGGTGCGGGCCAATCGCGCGGATTTGGGCATTGCACTTGACGGCGATGCGGACCGCTTGCAGGTGGTCGACGCGTCAGGTCGCCTGTATAACGGCGACGAGTTGCTGTATATCCTGACGCGAGACCGGATGTTGACGGATGGCCGCGTGGACGGCGTGGTTGGCACGTTGATGACCAATCTGGCCGTGGAAGTCGCGATCAAGGCGCTGGGCGTTAAATTCGTACGTGCGGCGGTGGGTGACCGCTACGTGCTTGAGCAATTGCGTGAGCACGGCTGGCAACTTGGAGCGGAAGGATCGGGGCATATTCTTTCGCTTGATCGGCACACCACGGGGGATGGCATCGTCTCGGCGCTGCTGGTTTTGGCCGCGATGAAGCGCGCGGGTCTGCGCTTGGAGAATATGCTCGACGGCGTGAAATTATTCCCGCAAACCCTGATTAACGTGAGAATGCGGCCAGGCGCCGACTGGCGTGGCAATCAAGCCATCCAGCAGGCTGTTCGCGAGGCTGAGGCCGCCCTCGCCGATACCGGGCGCGTATTGATACGCGCGTCGGGCACCGAGCCTGTGCTACGTGTCATGGTCGAAGCCAGTAGCGAGGCAGAGGTACTGCTGCATGCCGAAGCCATTGCCGCGGTGGCGCGCACCGCAACGGCTTGACATGTCGCCGGGCCCTCAGACGCGCCGCTGAGTCGTGCCCGGAAGCGTAGGCGACGGATTTAGTCTTCGAGCCAAAACGCGTCATGTGACAAATTGAAGTCAATAAAAAGTCTCTGGTGTGACATTTTACTAACGGCTGTGGCATTTCGACGCAGCCTGGGCCAAGCCCTTGGAGCCCCGCCCAGGCTGGACCCGCAGCCGATGCCTGCGCTTGCGTGGTGCAAAATCCTAAACGCAACTGTAAGATGTCGAGTCTACGAACCCCCATTTGTCACATGAATGTCATCTTTGGCACCTAAGCTTCGGGTCGCAAGATGAATTCTGTCAACCCAGGTGGAGAACCCATGAACTTGATTAAAACGACGATCGCCGGTCTGGCTGGTGCACTGCTGACGACGGCCGCCTTTGCGGCAGATATTACCGGTGCCGGTAGCACCTTTGCGGCGCCCATCTACACGAAATGGGCTGACGCTTACCAAAAATCGGCCGGCAGCAAGATCAACTATCAAGGTATCGGCTCGTCGGGCGGTATCAAGCAAATTCTGGCCAAGACGGTCGATTTCGCCGGTTCCGATGCACCGCTGAAAGACGACGAATTGGCAAAAGACGGTCTGTTCCAGTTCCCGACGGTAGTCGGCGGCGTGGTGCCGGTTGTGAATCTGCCGGGTATCAATCCGGGTCAGATCGTCCTGTCGGGTACGGTCCTTGGTGATATTTATCTGGGCAAGATCAAAAAGTGGAATGACTCGGAAATCGCGGCGCTAAATCCGTCTGTCAAGTTGCCGGACACCGATATCGCCGTGGTTCGCCGCGCCGACGGTTCGGGCACCAGCTTTATCTGGACCAACTACCTGTCGAAGGTGAACGGCGAATGGAAGAGCAAGGTCGGCGAAGGTGCCACGGTCAACTGGCCAGTCGGTACGGGCGGCAAGGGTAACGACGGCGTTGCCGCCTTCGTTCAACGCCTGCCGGGTTCGATCGGCTACGTTGAGTACGCTTACGCCAAGCAGAACAAAATGAACTATGTCGACATGAAGAATGCCGCTGGCGTTACGGTAGCTCCGACCGTCGATACATTCAAGGCTGCTGCTGCCGGTGCTGACTGGTCCAAGAGCTTCTACCAGATCCTGACGAATGAGCCGGGCAAGAATGCTTGGCCTATCCTGGGCGCAACTTTCGTGTTGCTGTACAACACGCAAGATAAGCCTGCGTCGGGCGAAGAAACCCTGAAGTTTTTCGACTGGGCTTTCAAGAACGGCGGCGCAGCTGCTGATTCGCTGGACTACATCTCCTTGCCTGACTCGGTCGTCAAAGAAATTCGCGTTCAGTGGAAGGCGAAGATCAAAGACGCAAGCGGTAAAGCGCTGGTCGACTAAAGCTGGATTGAAAGTCGTATAGGGGGCGTTTAAACCGCCTGCTTTTCAAGCCAGACCAGGCTCCGGGCGGACCCTGGTCTGGCCGCATGAATCAGAATGCACGCAGCACCAAGTTTTCTCAATGTAGGGCAATAAAAACGGGCCGATATGTCAGACGTCGACAATCAAATGAAACAAACTTTTGCAGCTGCGCGGCGTGTACCGAATCGTAGCGCAGATGTCATTTTTGGCGGATTTGCGCGCCTGGCCGCGCTGGTGACCTTGCTGCTGCTGGGTGGGATCATCGCTTCGCTGGTTTATTCGTCGTGGCCTACGATCACTAAATTCGGTTTAGGGTTTTTGTGGCACAAAGATTGGGACCCTCCCGCCGATCATTATGGCGCGCTGGTGCCGATTTACGGCACGCTGGTGACCTCCGCAATTGCGCTGATCATTGCGGTTCCGGTCAGCTTTGGTATCGCCTTGTTCTTGACGGAATTGTCGCCGGCGTGGTTGCGCCGTCCTCTTGGCACCGCGATCGAATTACTGGCGGCGATCCCCTCGATTGTTTACGGCATGTGGGGCTTGTTGGTGTTTTCGCCGATTTTCGCGAGCTGGTTTGAAAAACCGTTGGGCGGCTTGCTCAGCGGCATGCCGATTATCGGCCCCTTGTTCGGCGGCCCGCCCATCGGCATCGGCCTGCTGTGCGCCGGGGTGATTCTGGCGATTATGATTATTCCTTACGTCGCCTCGGTGATGCGCGATGTGTTTGAAGTGACGCCGGTATTGTTGAAAGAATCGGCATATGGAATCGGCTGCACCACCTGGGAAGTAATGTGGAAGGTGGTGCTGCCCTATACCAAGTCGGGCGTGGTCGGCGGGGTGATGCTGGGTCTCGGGCGTGCGCTCGGTGAAACCATGGCCGTGACCTTTGTGATCGGCAACACCAACTTGCTAAACGATGTGTCCTTGTTTTCGCCGGGTAATAGTATTACCTCGGCGCTGGCCAATGAGTTCGGCGAGTCCGACGGTCTGCATACGGCCGCGTTGATGGAACTGGGTTTGATACTGTTTGTGATCACCTTTATTGTGTTGGCCTTCTCCAAATTTATGTTGTTGCGCCTGGAAAAGGCCGAGGGCGGCAAATGAACGAGCAGACCATGAAACTTGCGATGCCTGAGCAGTCCGATAACCTGATCGCCACGCGCTTGCGTTTGCAACACCGCCGTCGGCGCACCAATGTGGTTGCGTTGACCTTGTCGCTGGCTGCGATGGCCTTTGGTCTGCTCTGGCTGGTCTGGATACTGTGGACCACCTTGCGGCTCGGCATCGGCGGTATGTCGCTGGAATTGTTTACGCAGGCGACACCACCGGCGAACACCGATGGCGGCGGTTTGAGCAATGCGATTGTCGGCAGCTTTATGCTGGTCGGCGTGGCCACGGTATTCGGCGCGCCTCTGGGGGTCATGGCCGGCGTTTATTTGGCCGAATATGGCCAGGGCAAATGGCTGGCCAGCATCACGCGCTTTATCAACGACATCCTATTGTCTGCACCGTCGATTGTGATCGGTTTGTTTGTGTACTCGGTTGTGGTCGCACGATCAGGTCATTTCAGTGGTTGGGCCGGGATTGTCGCCTTGGCCTTGCTGGAAATTCCGATCATCATACGCACCACGGAAAATATGCTGAGGCTGGTGCCGAATGCCTTGCGCGAAGCCGCGTTTGCACTCGGCACGCCGAAGTGGAAAGTGGTTGCGTCGGTGACATTGAAGGCATCGGTCGGCGGCATCATGACGGGGATTTTGCTGGCCGTCGCGCGGATTGCGGGTGAAACGGCGCCGTTGTTGTTTACCACCATGTCTAATCAATTTTTCAGTTTTAACCTCAGTCAGCCGATTGCCAATTTGCCGGCCACGATTTATCAATTTGCAATGAGTCCCTATCCTCAATGGCAACAACTTGCCTGGGCTGGGGTGTTCCTGATCACGATCGGTGTGCTGGGGTTGAATATCCTGGCACGCGTAATTTTCTCGAAAAAGTAACGAGGCAAGAGCCATGAACCAAGCGCACACTGCCTTCACGGCGACTCGACGCAATCTTGATACGGAACATTCCGCGGTTGCGACAACCCCGAAAATCGAGGTCAACGACCTCAATTTTTTCTATGGTAAATATCACGCTCTTAAGAATATCAATCTGCGGATTCCGGCCAACAAGGTAACGGCTTTTATCGGCCCGTCCGGCTGCGGCAAATCGACCTTGCTGCGTACCTTTAACCAGATGTACGCGCTGTATCCAGAGCAACGCGCTGAAGGCGAGATCATGATGGATGGCGAGAATTTACTCACCGCCAAACAAGATATCTCGCTGTTGCGCGCCCGCGTCGGCATGGTGTTTCAGAAGCCGACGCCCTTTCCGATGTCGATTTACGACAATATCGCTTTCGGCGTGAAGATGTTCGAAACCCTGTCGCGCGCTGAAATGGACGATCGAGTCGAATGGGCGCTGACCAAGGCTGCTTTGTGGACCGAAGTGAAAGACAAGCTGCAGCAAAGCGGCTATGGTTTATCGGGCGGTCAGCAGCAACGTTTGTGCATCGCGCGCGGTATTGCGATCCGTCCCGAAGTGCTGTTGCTGGACGAACCCTGTTCGGCGCTCGATCCGATTTCGACCGGCCGTATCGAAGAGCTGATTGCCGAATTGAAGGCCGACTATACCGTGGTGATCGTCACGCACAATATGCAGCAGGCTGCGCGTTGCTCGGACTATACGGCCTATATGTACCTGGGCGAATTGATCGAATTCGGCGAAACCGAAAAGATCTTTATCAAACCGGTTCGTAAGGAAACTGAGGATTACATTACCGGGCGCTTTGGTTAATGCGCGCTAAGCCGTTTAGCGGTGTCTGGCAGCATAGCAAAGAAGAAATTGTGAGGAGCGAGAACCATGTCCGATAAACATTTGTCCAGCCAGTTCGATGCAGACCTGAACGATATCAGTTCGAAGGTGCTTGAAATGGGTGGCTTGGTCGAGTCGCAGATTATCACGGCGATGCAGGCGCTGAACGGCTTCGATGTCGAGATCGCAGATCGCGTGATCGAAGCCGAAAAGATTTTGAATACGATGGAAGTCGAGATCGACGAAGAGTGCATCAACGTGATCGCGCGCCGTCAGCCCGCAGCCCGCGATTTGCGCTTGTTGATGGCGTTTTCCAAGACCGTGGCTAATCTTGAACGCGCCGGCGACGAAGCCGAAAAAATCGCCAAGCGCACCAAGCGGATTCTAGAGGACGGCAACGCACGCACGGTTAATATCACCGAAATCAAGATGTCCGGCGAAATGGCCGTGAATATTCTGCGTCACGCACTCGATGCCTTGGCGCGCCTCGATACCGTGGCTGCGGCGCAGATCGTGCGTGAAGATAAGGCTATCGACGAAGAGTTTAGAGGGTTTGTGCGCAAGCTGGTGACCTACATGATGGAAGATCCGCGCACGATTTCTGTGGGCCTCGACTATCTGTTTATTGCCAAGGCGATCGAGCGTATCGGCGACCATGCGAAGAATATTGCCGAGCTGATCATTTATATCGTCAAAGGAACCGACGTACGTCATGTTCCGCGTGAACAACTCGAACGCGAAGCGCTCGGTTGATCACGAACTCAAAAAGAAGATCCCGAGGTGCCGATGCCTAGCAGTATTCTCGTCGTTGAAGACGAACCCGCCATTTCCGAATTGATTTCGGTCAACCTCCAGCATGCGGGGCATTGTGCTATTCGCGCCTACAATGCTGAACAGGCACAAAACCTGATCAGCGATGTCTTGCCGGATTTGGTCCTATTGGACTGGATGTTGCCCGGCAAGTCGGGTATCAATTTCGCGCGCGATTTGCGTACCAATGAGCGTACCAAGCATATCCCGATCATTATGTTGACGGCGCGTGGCGATGAGCAGGATAAGGTGTTGGGTCTGGAGATCGGCGCCGACGATTACGTCACCAAACCTTTTTCACCGAAGGAGTTGATGGCGCGTATCAAGGCTGTGCTGCGCCGCCGTGCACCGCAACTGACTGAAGACGTGGTGGCGATCAATGGCGTGCGGCTTGATCCGGCGACGCACCGTGTCGCGGCTCTGCACGAGGGCGCCGAAGTCAAGCTTGAGCTCGGCCCGACCGAGTTCCGCTTGTTGCATTTCTTTATGACCCATCCGGAACGCGTCCACAGCCGCACCCAGTTGCTTGACCAGGTTTGGGGCGATCACGTGTTCGTCGAAGAGCGCACGGTCGACGTGCATATTAAACGCTTGCGTGCGGCGCTTAAGCCTGCCGGCTGCGATGCTATGATTGAAACCGTACGAGGTAGCGGTTATCGCCTCGCCAAGACGGTTTAAGCATACGCCGATCGGCACACGGATCGTATCAGCAGGTTTGCCCAACTATGAATATTATCTGGGCGCGTTCGATCGCGTCCTTACTTCTGCTGGCCGCGCTGGCCACAGCAATTGCGCTCCTGACCAGTAGTGTGCGGCTGGGCTTGGTCTTCGCCGTGCTGCTGCTGGTTGCCAATACACTATTTAACACCTTCCATACGCAGCGCCTGTGGCGTTTGCTCGAAGCGCCCGTATACGGCGAAGTGCCGAGTGCGCCCGGTGTCTGGGGCGATATTTACTATCGTTTGCACAAGCTCGCCAAGCGCTGGCATGCCCAGGTGCGGCAAGTTGAGCATCAGCATTCGCGGTTTATTCAGGCGATGCAAGCTTCGCCGTATGGCGTGGTGATGCTCGACGATTCGAATCAGATCGAATGGTGTAATGCCATCTCGGAACAGCACTTCGGTATCGATAACAAGCGCGATCTGCGTCAGCAAATTACCCATTTGGTCCGTCAGCCGGACTTCGTGCGCTATTTGCATGTCAACCATTACGACGAAGAACTGCGTATGCGCGGCATGGGCGGCAAGCGTCAGAATGTGCTTTCGGTCCAAGTGGTGCCGTACGGCGATCATCGCAAGCTTTTGCTGACTCAGGACATCACCGAATTGGAGCGCATCGATTCGATGCGCCGCGACTTTGTCGCGAATGTTTCGCATGAGCTTAAAACACCGCTGACGGTGCTGTCGGGTTTTCTGGAAACCATGCGCGAACTGAGCTTGTCGGAAGAAGAGCGGATACGCTATTTGGATATCATGCAGCAGCAGGCTACACGCATGCAGTATCTGGTCAGCGACTTGCTTGTGTTGGCCCGGCTTGAGGGCGATACGCGTCCGCCGCACGAGACACCGGTCGATATGCGGGCTGTGCTGCGTCATGTCGAGGACGATTTACAGGCATTATCGGGCGGTGCGCATAAGATTACGTTCGAACGCGACGATAGCGTCACGGTGTTGGGCTCAGAAACGGAAATTACCTCGGCCTTGGGCAATTTGGTCAGCAACGCCGTGCGTTATACGCCTGCCGGTGGAGCCATTGCGGTGCGGTGGCAGCGGCTCGAGGATGGGGCTTTATTCAGTGTGACCGACAGCGGTGTGGGCATACCCGAGGAAGAAATTCCCCGCTTGACTGAGCGCTTTTATCGGGTCGACGGCAGTCGCTCGCGCGATACCGGCGGTACCGGTTTAGGGCTTGCCATCGTCAAGCACGTGTTGCAACGTCACGAAGCTCAACTGGTGGTGACCAGCGAAATGGGGCGGGGTAGCGTATTTTCGGTGAAATTTCCGCTACACCGCACGCGCGTACTGGTCAGCAATGATGACAGTGCGGATCGGCCGGGGTAGCATTCAACCCCGGCCTAGAGACTAAGCGCAGAATTTGCCGAGCAAGCTCAACTGGGCGTTACGCACGGTCTTGCCGGAGCGGCGCCGATGGTATTGGCCATCGGTTTGCATCAGCCACGACGACTGATTGTCGCCGATCAGCGCCGACAGACCTTCGACGATGACGCGCCGTTTGAGCCGACGATCGTTGATCGGGAAGGCGACTTCAATGCGACGGAATAGATTGCGATCCATCCAGTCGGCACTTGACAGATAGACCTGCTCCTCGCCATCGGCATAGAAATAATAAATCCGATGGTGTTCCAGAAAGCGCCCGACGATCGAGCGCACCGTAATGTTTTCCGACAAACCGGCAACGCCCGGTTGCAGCGCACAGACGCCGCGGATGATCAGGTCGATTTTTACGCCGGCCTGGGAAGCCTCATACAACTCGGCAATCACGGTCGGTTCGAGCAGCGCATTCATCTTGGCCACGATGCGGCTTTTTTTACCTGCCTTGGCGCTGGCCACTTCCCGGCGAATTGCCTCGATTAGCTTAACGTGTAGCGTGAAGGGCGATTGCCACAACTCATGCAGGTGGAGCTGGCCGCCGATGCCGGTCAGTTGTTGGAACACATGATGAACATCTTCGCAAATCTTGGGTTCCGATGTCATCAAGCCGAAGTCGGTGTACAAGCGCGCCGTCTTCGGGTGATAGTTGCCGGTGCCCAAATGAACGTAGCGTCGTAATTGCGGCTTACCATCGCGTACCGTGCGACGCACGATCAGCACCATTTTTGCATGGCATTTGTGGCCGACCACGCCGTACACCACATGGGCGCCGACCGCCTCAAGCTGGGCCGCCCAATTGATATTGGTCTCTTCGTCGAAGCGCGCGAGCAGCTCGACCACCACCGTGACTTCTTTGCCATTGCGCGCCGCTTGCATCAGCGCATCCATCAGCGGCGAGTCGGAGCCGGTGCGGTAAATAGTTTGCTTGATGGCCACCACCTGCGGGTCCGTGGCGGCCTGTAACAGCAGCTCCAGCACCGGTTGGAAACTTTCGTAGGGGTGATGCAGCAGTAGGTCTCCCTGGTCGATTACGTCGAACATCGATGGGCTGCTCGCCAGCATCTTGGGCGTGGAGGGGACGTGCGGCACGAATTTGAGGTCGGGACGATCCACCATATCGGGCAGGGACATCAAGCGCACCAAATTGACCGGCCCGTCGACGCGGTAGCAGTCCCGCTCGCTCAGGCCGCTTTCATCGAGCAGGCGGCGTACCAAATGGGCGGGGGTGCCGGCCGAGACTTCCAGTCGCACGGCGTTGCCGAGGTGGCGTGCCGGCAACTCGCCTTGCAGCGCATCGCGCAAATTGGTGATTTCATCTTCATCGACAAACAGCTCGCTATTGCGGGTAATGCGAAATTGCGCGCAACTGACTACGGTCAGCCCAGGAAATAATTTGCTGACGAAGTGCTGCATAAACGTCGACAGCAACACAAAACCGTAGGGGTAGCCCGATAATTCCTCAGGCATCCTGACCAAGCGCGGCAATGCACGCGGCGCTTGGACGATACCCATCACCGCTTTGCGGCCGAAGGCATCGTTGCCTTCCAGTTCCACCACAAAATTCAGGCTTTTGTTTAATACCCGCGGAAATGGATGCGCCGGGTCCAAGCCGATCGGTGTCAGAACCGGCAGCACTTCATACATAAAGTAGTCGTGTGCCCAGGCTGTTTGCGCATCGTTCCAGGTTTCCGCCGTATGGAAGAAAATGCCTTGTTGCTGCAAGGCAGGCAAGACGATGTCTTGCAAAGTGGCGTATTGCTTTTGAACGCTTTTTTGGGCGCGCTCGACGACTAGTCCATAAACTTGCTGCAAAGACATGCCGTCAGGTGCGAGTGCGCCTGGGTTGTCGCGCATTTGTTCCTGAATACCCGCCATGCGGACTTCGAAAAATTCATCGAGGTTGCTACTGGTGATGCAAATAAAGCGCAGGCGCTCAAGTAGGGGCAGCAGAGGGTCGCCGGCCTGCGCAAGCACGCGTTCATTGAAGCTAAGGACACCGAGCTCGCGGTTTAGAAGTGGGTAATGCATGGGTTCCGCTTGGCTTGGGTTATATTTGACGTGGTGTTTCAACATTCTCACAGTATCATTACGCATTGGTGACGCTTATATTGTCACAATCTGTTCCCGAAATGAAAGTATTGTTCATCTGATCACTATATCTATAACGTTCTGATAGCCGGAGCGGAGCCTCTCTCACTATCAACTATGGTCAATCATCCCAAACTCCTTGCAGCGGTCGATCTAGGCTCCAATAGTTTTCGCCTGATCGTCGGGCGTGTTGAGGATACGCCTGCGGGTAGCCAAATTTATCCAGTCGATGCGCTGCGCGAATCGGTGCGTCTGGCCGCCGGTTTGTCGAGCGACAAATTTCTCGATCGTGCCGCTCAGGCGCGTGGTTGGGCGGCCCTGAAGCGCTTCGGTGAGCGGCTGCGCGACTTTCATCCCGATCACGTGCGTGCGGTTGCCACCAATACCTTGCGGGTCGCAAAAAATGCCGGCGATTTTCTGGGTGAGGCCGAACAGGCGCTGGGTTTTCCGATTGAAGTGATTGCCGGGCGCGAAGAAGCCCGGCTGATCTACGCGGGCGCCGCACACTCGGTGCCGGCCAGTGCCGGGCAGCGGCTGGTCGTCGATATCGGCGGCGGGTCGACTGAATTTATCATCGGCTCGGGTTACGACCCCCTCATTATGGAAAGCCTGTATATCGGTTGCGTCAGCCACAGCCGTCAGTTTTTCCCCAGCGGCAATGTCGATGAATACACCATGCGGCAGGCGGAACTCGCGGCCAGCCGTGAAATTCAAATTATCTCAAGTCAATATCGGCAGGCAGGCTGGGACCAAGCGATTGGTTCATCGGGCACCGCACGGGCGCTGGCCGAATTGCTCGAAGCCAATAATCTAAATGACCCCGGCGTGACCCATGGCATCACCCGAGGTGGGCTGGAACGCTTAAAGCGGGCCTTGATCAAGGCCGAGAATGCCAACCGTCTGAAGCTGATCGCGCTGAAGTCCGATCGTATTCCGGTGTTGCCGGGCGGCCTGTCCATTATGTTGGCCGTGTTCGATCAACTGGGCATCGACTATGCCGATACGACTGACGGCGCATTGCGTCTGGGTGTGTTGTATGACCTGCTGGGGCGCTCGCATCACGAAGATATGCGCAGTGTCACGGTTGAGGGGTTTGCGCGCCGCTACGCCGTGGATCGTGCCCAAGCTGATCGTATCAGGCAGTTGGCGATCGACTTCTATACCCAACTTGATCCGACCGACAGTCCGCAGCACGTCGAAGCGAAAATGTTCCTGGGCTGGGCTGCGGCTTTGCACGAAATCGGTTTGACGATTTCGCACAGTGCTTATCACAAGCATTCGGCCTATATTGCCAGCAATGCCGATATGCCCGGTTTCTCGCGTACCGACCAGGCTCGCCTGGCCATGCTGGTGCTAGGACATTCCGGCAAGCTGGGCAAGCTGTCCCAGGCGCGCGATGTCGAATGGCGCGTGCTGTTTTGCTTGCGGCTGGCCGTGTTGTTGTGTCGGCGCAGGGCGGTTCTAGATCTGCCCGAGATCTCGGTGGCTGAGGCGCAAAACTATGAGGTTCGCGTGCCCAAGTCCTGGGTCAACGACAACCCGCTGACCGACTACAGCCTGATACAGGAAGCGGCCGAGTGGGAAAAAATCGGCCGCGCCTACCGGGTGGTGTATACCGACGATTGATTCAGCGAAGATTGATTCAGCTGTTCGGCCAATCAGTGGAAAAGGGCGCCGAACAGCCGTATTATCTGAATATGCAAGCTCAAATCTCAGCCCTCGAAAAGGCCAGCTCCGAATCGCGTGACCGCCTCACTCGCATAGAGGCTCGTATGGAATCGCTCGCCTCCAAAGAAGATCTCCATCGTGAAACGCATAACCAAACGTGGCGCATCATCAGCGTCATGGCATTACTGGTTGGCGTTGTCTACTACCTAGCCAAGTACGTTCATTAATCGACGCTTAGCGCGCCGCGACATCGCCCAGGAAATGCCGTGCATAGCGCGCATTGATATCCGACAGATGGAACAGGGTCAGGAAATCGGCGACATTGAAATCGGGATCCCATGCCGGCGCACCGCATATTTTCGCGCCCAGGCGCAGATAGCCCTTGACCAGCGGTGGCGGCACGGCAGCCGCGCCGGTCGCCAATTCCTCGATCGGCAACGGCGTGTGCGGGAAGGCACGGTATTCCGGTGCGGTCAAGGCAGTATCGCGCAGCGCGCAGTAGAGGTTGGCGGCGTAATGCCCGCCGTCGCCCATCGGTACGCTGGCGCAACCCAGCATGGTTTCATAGCCGTGTTGCATCATATAGGCAGCAAGCCCGCCCCACAGCGTCATAATCACCGAGCCGCTGCGATAGTCCGGGTGTACGCAGGAGCGGCCGACCTCAACCATCTTGCTGCGCAGATGGGTCAGGCGGCTGATATCGAATTCACTTTCGGCGTATAAGCGGCCGATGCTCGCGGCGCGATCCGGCGGCAGCACGCGATATGTTCCGACCACGGCCAGGCTGTCGGCATCGCGCACCAGCAGATGATCGCAATACGCGTCGAACTGGTCGACGTCCAAGCCGGCCGGGCCATTCAATTGTGCCCCCATTTCTTCGGCGAAGACCTTGTAACGCAGGCTTTGCGCTTCGCGGAGCTCTTCATCGCTGCGCGCCCACGTTACGCTGAGATTATGTTGCGGGGTACTTTCTTCGGCGCGAGGACGGCGCCTCCGGGAATCAAGCGAAATCGACGCCAAGGGCAGAGTCGGATTCGGCAGTTCTCGCATAGCAATTTCCTCTGAAAGAGTCACAATTTATTTCATCACAATGTAGAAATATGGGGTGACGTCGCCATGACATTACTGTGATGATTCAATGACATCCTATGTAAGCGACACCAAACTCTCAAATTATGAAAACTGCTTAGCATGGAGATGGCGTAAGTTAAGCGCCGATGCATGAATTTTTGTCAGACTGCTGCACGCGGCCATGATCTCGGCCGTGATCTCATTTCCGGGGGGGAGGGGGTTGCACTGTCGCGGGTCGACAGCAAAATCGGCGTTAGCCGACCAGATCGGGGTTGATCACGGCACGCAGCACAACCTGGGCTTCGTCTTCTCGGCGCCGGTTGGAGAGCCACCAGATGCCGCCTTTGCGTACCGCCCAGTTGGCTTCTGCGCCCGAAAGCAAGAGACTGGCGACACGACCCAAGGTCGGCTGGTGTCCAACCACAATCACGGTGTCGCAGGCGCCTTCCGGGCCATCCGGCCAGCCGGCGGCAGCCAGCACGGCGGACACGTCGGCGCCAGGAGACAGTTCGCGCATGATTTGAAATTGATCGGACAGCGCCTGTGCGGTTTCGATCGCACGCACGGCCGGGCTGACACATAGCTGCGCATGAGGATCGATTCTTGCTGTCAGCCATTCGGCCATAGCTTTGGCCTGCTTGCGGCCTCGCTGGGTCAGGGCTCGCGCCATATCGCCTGCGTCTATGTCGCTGGCCCTTTCGGGTAGGTCTTCGGCGTCAGCATGACGCCACAAAATCAGATTCATACGGGGGGCACCGGAACAGAAATACACAGTATGGATAAATTACATGTCATTCCGATGTTGGATCGAATGTCTTTGACTTCGTGCAATCGGGGTGATATATTCTTTGGCTCGTCGGGGTGTAGCGCAGCCTGGTAGCGCATCTGGTTTGGGACCAGAGGGTCGAAGGTTCGAATCCTTTCGCCCCGACCATAAGAATTAAAGGGTTACAGATTTCGGTCTGTAGCCCTTTTTATTTTGGGAGCGCGGATGTCGTCTGTTTACCGGAATGCCGAGGACTCGCGGTCGATCCCCTTGCCTTTCGTTGGCGTCGCCTGACGATCCGCTATTCCGACTGCAACGCCTGGGCGATGCTCAACAGTTCGGCCTGTTCTTGTTCGAGGATCCGGGTCAACTCGAATAGCAATTGTTCTTCCGGGCTACCCGACGGGTTCAGTGACTGCAGGATAGTGTGGGTGCGCCGTGACAATACCTGCAGGTCTACCGAAAGCTCGTTGAGGCTGCGGCTATCGGTATTGCCCGTACCGCTGCGCAAGTCAAGCGGATGCGGTGTCCAGCGCGACACCGTAGCCTTGGCATGGGCGCTTTTCTCGACGCTGGGCACCGTGGCACTGGTGCTGGCGCTTTTGTCGATGCTGGGTTCACTGGTCTTCGACGCCAGGGGCATGTGTTCAAATTGATGATCGTCTTGCATAGTCGATGCCTCCGTCGCATGAACTCCCGAGATCGCTCCATCGATCAATGGAGCGGTTCCGGGTTAGCCTTCCCAGCCAATGGCGGTTTGTCCAGAATGGCTTCTGAAAGAGCCCGAGCCGCAGTGCAAGATCCTTAATAGGTTCGGTGCAGGCTCGCGCAAATCGTGGGACCGGGTCGCGCGCTCGAAGTTCAAAGCCTGTTCGCTGTCGGTTCCAGTTTATCGTGGTATAGCAGGCAGTATAGGGATCACGGCAAAATTCGGACGTGCGGCAGCGCACACAGTTCCACTCAGCCGAAGCCGCGGCGTGGATTGCATCGCCTGCGCGGCAAGGACGAGGCTAAAAAGCGCCGGTCGCATGGGGGCGCGTGCAGCTGGGGCATGCCAAAGCGGCGCGGTCACCCGGCAGCTAGCCGGGCAGCGCAAATAGCCCTTATTAGGGATTAGTACAACGAAGCATGAGTCGCGGACGGAAACTGAGCATATCAGTCCCCAATTGTCACTCGATGCAAGCAAGGCGTTTAGTCAGTCGCGCAAGCCATGAACCCGCCGCACCGGCAAGTCACAGCCTATGCTCATCTAGCCACGCACGCCGACCGGGTCATCCCGGTTTAACGCCGAAAATGAAGTGACGCACCTGCCCTGCAAGAGGCCGGTTGCGTCGCCTTCATTTAACGGCGTCCGTCCCGGTCCCGATACCCGCCACCACCCACGCCAATCTCGACCGAAGGCGCCACGACATAACCTGGCGCCGGGGCATAGTAACCCGGTGCGTAGCCATAAGGACCTGCCGGCGCAACCACGCAACCTGTCAGACTGGCCGCGAGCGCCAATACCGCAATTATCTTTAGCATCATATTTCTCCTCGTATATTACTGAGATAAGGAACTGTCGGGCTAGTTCAGGCAGAGTTGTGACCGTGCGTAACAGCCACGGCCATACATGGTCCGGCAAGTGCCGCTGTCAAAGGATTAAACCGGACGGCCGTGCAAGGGGTTGACGGATGCGGGCGCCGGTCGATTGACGATGTAAGGGGGAAGTGTTGTTGATTTGATGCGAGTTGCAAGCGGGGATTGCACGCCGGCTAGGGTTCAAGTAGCCTCGATTTCAGCATGGTAAACAAAAAAACAACGGTTTTTTCGGTTGGGGTTTACGTGATGTATCGGTCCGTAACGCCCGCCGGAGAGTGCGGCAAAGGTCGCTGAAGACAAGCGTGCCTCCCTGTGCAGCAAGGGTTTGCGGCATTTTTTAAAGCTCCGTGCCGGCGCGCTTTTGAGACTTATGAATTTGAATATAACGGTGATAACAGTTAGCAATTCTTTTCCAATATTTAGCCTCTCAATATAGCCCTGTACCACTCATCTTCCCGCCCGAGCCAAGCCGCGATTCCATCGTGATTTAGGCTCGGAAAATAACCGGGGCGCCAGCTCTGCGCAGCGTTCGCAGTGGCAGCCCTTTGACGACAGGAGTCCTATGAACAAGAGAATCAAATGTGCCTTGACGGCTGCGGCCATGGGTGCGGCGCTGTTTAGCGGAGCCGCTTTTGCGCAGTCCAGCGTGAATTTGTATGGACAGATTGACGCGTGGGCCGGGGTCCAGAAATTTCCTGGCAGCAAAAGTTCAGTTGGCGTGCAGGGCGGCGGCATGTCGACCTCGTACTGGGGACTCAAAGGCACGGAAGATTTAGGCGGCGGTTACAAAACGATTTTCCAATTGGAAGATTTTTTCTTACCGCAAACTGGCGCTTATGGCCGTTTCCAAGGCGATAGTTTCTTCTCGCGCAATTCCTATGTAGGAATCGAGGCGCCATGGGGCACAGTCAAGGCCGGTCGCCTGACGACGGAATTGTTCATTTCGACGATTTTGTTCAACCCGTTTATCGATTCGTATGAATTCTCGCCGATGGTATGGCACGTTTATCTGGGCATGGGCACCTTCCCGACCTATACAACGGACCAAGGTGTAACGGGCGATTCGGGCTGGAATAATGCAGTTGAATATTCGACGCCTGACTACAACGGCCTGACCGCCAGCGCCATGTATGGCTTCGGCAACACCGCGGGCAGCGCCGGCTACCATAAAGACAGTGTGCAAGCACTGTACTTCCACGGCCCGTTTGCCGCGACCGCCGTGTATCAGTATGTGAATTTCAACTCGGCCGCCAAGGACCTCGCGTCGACCGATGTGACGGGTTTGACCAGCCAGTCGGTGGTTCAGCTCGGCGCGACCTATGATTTAAAGTTTGCCAAGCTGTACGCTCAGTATATGTACACGTACAACAAAGATCTGCTCGGTAACTTCAAGGTCAACACCGGACAGTTAGGCGCCACGATCCCGTTCGGCGT
>Ga0302178_10000102_pt1 | contig 76297 bp, 58 predicted proteins | sample I_Palsa_E1_3_FD_198790 | JGI IMG/M metagenome (GOLD analysis project Ga0302178, IMG submission 198790) | Peat permafrost microbial communities from Stordalen Mire near Abisko, Sweden - I_Palsa_E1_3 | ecosystem: Environmental > Terrestrial > Soil > Palsa > Peat permafrost | place: Sweden...
GCCCAGGTCAGCTCCATGTCCTCAACCTGCGCCTCCGGGTCCCACGGCGACAGCCGGCGCTCGGCGTCGACGACCTCCTGCAGCGCGGATACACGGAACAACGTCGCCTGGCCACCGAGCACGTAGGTGCTGCGCTTGCGATGCAGCATGTCGAGCGTCCACGCGGCGAACTCCATCCGCTGCAGGCGGATCAGCAGGCGTGCCCAGCGGGTCGACGCCATGTCCGGGTCAAACGTGTAGCGAGCCATCACGCCGCCGACCTTCGGACTCATCTCCATCTCGAATTCGAGGTCCTCGAGCGTGTTCTCCGAGAGCACGGTGTCGGCGTCCACACCGAGCATGTAGTCATAGCCGTAGGCGACGTACTGCTGCCAGGCGGTGCGCAGCGCCCCGACCTTGCGGTCACGGTTGCCGACGGTCTCGATCACGGTGACACGCCGCCCAAACCCACGAGCGATCTGCACCGTGCGGTCCGAGCAGTTGTCGGCGACGACCACGATCCGGTCCGGCTGGCGTGTCTGGCTGAGCAGCGCCTTGATCGTCCGGGCGATCGACTCTTCCTCGTTGTGAGCCGGCACGACGACCACGACCTTCGCAGCCTTGACCTTCGGCGGGCGGTTCTGCATCCGATGCATCGACTGCGTGGCGCTCTGGTACAGCTGCACCAGCTGGGCACGCATACTGCGCGGTGCGCCGGTTGCCTGCGGCGACGGCGCGTAGGGGACGAGCTCGGTCGAGGTGGACTGACGGGCACCGGCGGAGAAGCGACGGCGCAGACGGCGGGGGCCGTGACTCTCACGGCGGGTCGTGGAGTTGTCGAAACCACTGCCCCGGCGACGGCGAGTGCCGTCAGTTGCCTCCGGGTCCGACTGGGTTGAGGTGTTGGTGTTAGCGGCCATGAGTGGATGATCAGGCGCCGGGCGGTTTGGCACATGAGCACTTCTTGCGGAATTCCGGTGCGAGAACTGGCAACGTCTCAGGATCGAGTTCGCATCTCAGGATCGATACAGCTGTCTAGGCGGACCGATACATCTGTCTAGCCGTCCACGGGGGCTTGATTTCCGCGGTCAAGCTGCCGATACATCTGTGAATGCTGTCTGAACGAAATGCACCGTCCGGAGACCGCCGGCGGCCGGCACCGGAGCGAACCCGCTCGGCGGTCGGCTCGACGCGCCACGATCAGGTCGATGACGCGGTCATGCGCGAGCGGGCGCGCACCCGGGCGTGGCTGCACGACACCGTCCTGCAGGAGCTTGAGATGCTGGCCGCCGGCGCCTATGCCGACGAGCCCGATCCGGTTGCGATGGCGGCCCTGGCAGCCGGCGCCGCCGATCGGCTGCGCCGGGTGATCGAGGGTGAGACACCGCCCGCCGCCGGGCCGCTCGTCGACGAGATCCACGCGGTGGTGGAGCGCGAGCGCCGGCGCACGGACCTGGATGTCCGGCTGCGGGTGGGCAGGCTCGAGCCGCCGTGGGCCGCCGCCGACGCCGAGCCGTTGACCGCCGCGTTGGCCGAAGCGCTGCGCAACGCGGCGAAGCACGCAGGTGCGACCGCCGTCGATGTGAGCTGCGAGATCGCCGGCGGCGTCGCCACCGTGGTCGTGAGCGACGACGGTCGCGGCTTCGATCCCGCGCAGGTCGCCCGCGGCGCCGGCCTGCGCCACTCGATCATCGGACGGCTGGAGCACGAGGGTGGGCGCGTGACCGTCGACTCGGTTCCCGGCCGCGGCACGCGACTGGTCCTGCAGCTCGGGCTTGGGCTGCGGCTGTCGCGGTCGGCGGAGGCCAGCTGATGGACGTCCGGGTGATGCTCGCCGAGGATTTCCCGATGGTCAGCGATGGGATCGCCGCCGCGCTCGAGCGCGACCCGGGCATCACCGTCGTCGGCACGGCCGCAAACGGGGCCGAGGCGTTGCGGATGGCGTTGGAGCTGCGCCCGGACGTGCTGCTCGTGGACCTGCACATGCCTGAGCTCGGCGGGATCATGGTGCTCGAGCGCCTGCGCACCGAGCTGCCGAAGACCCACTGCATCGTCCTGACGGCGTCTGAGAAGGGCGACTCGCTGCTGGCCGCGATCGCAGCCGGTGCGCGCGGCTACCTGACCAAGCGCGCTACGGCCGAGGAGCTGCGCTCGGCGGTCCTGACCGTCAACGGCGGCGGCTCGGTGATCTCACCATCGCTCGCCGGCCACTTGCTGCAGGCATACTCTCGCGCCTCGACCGGCGAGCCCGACCAGCTGCGCCCGTCGCTGACGGCCACCGAGCAGGAGGTCCTGCGGATGTTGACCCAGGGCTTGACCGACCGCCAGATCGCCGAGCGGCTGTTCGTCTCACCGCGCACCGTGCAGAACCATCTCGCGCGCGTCCGCCAGAAGACCAGCCTCAGTCGCCGCTCGGAGCTGGCGCGCTGGGCGGTCATGCACGCCGTCTACTAGACCCGTAGAGTTCCGCCGGTGAGGTGGCGCTGCTCCGGGGGCAGGGTGGTCGTGCTCGCCATGGCGTTCACGTTGGCGATGCCCGCGGCGACCGGCGTCGCCCGCGCCTCCGACAGATCGGCCGGGCAGCAGAGCGCCCGGTCGCGGATCGACGCGGTGATCCGCAAGTCGATCCGCGCCCACGATCTGCACGCGGTGATCGCGCAGGTGACGATCCGCGGCAAGCCGGTGCTGACGCGCGCGTACGGGACCTCGATGACGGGCGTGCCCGCGACCGTGCAGATGCACTTCCGCAACGGCGGTGTCGCGATCTCGTACATGTCAACGCTGCTGCTGCGACTGGTGGACCAGGGCAAGGTGTCGCTTGACGATCCGGTCTCTGACTGGCTGCCGCACCTGCGTGACGCCAACCAGGTGACGCTGGGTGAGCTCGCGAGGATGACGGCCGGCTATCACGACTATGTTGTCGACCCGGAGCTGACGCAGTTGCTGTACTCGAACCCGTTCCGGCAGTTCAGCACCAAGTTGCAGCTGCGGCTGATGCTCAAGCAGCCGCTGCAATTCACCCCGGGGACAAACTGGAGCTACTCCCACTCGGACTACGTGGTGCTGGGGCTGGCGCTGCGGAAGATCACCCATGAGCCACTCGCGGTGGCGCTGCGCAAACAGGTGCTCAAACCGCTCGGACTGCGCAACACCGTCGCCTCGAACACGCCGGCAATCCCGTCACCGGTGCTGCACGCCTATACCTCCGAGCGGCGCGAGTTCCTCGGGATCAAACCCGGCGTCCCGTTCCTGGAGGACTCCACCTTCTGGAACCCGTCCTGGACGCTTGCGCATGGCGCGATCGAGACCACCGACATCGCCGACATGACCCGCACCGCGATCGGGATCGGCACCGGCAAACTGCTGACCCGCGCCTCATATCGCCTGCAGATCAACCCGCACGCCGGCTTCGGTCATCCGCAACCGGGCTGTGAACGCTGCGCGACGCTCAGCCACGCGCCCGGCTATGGGCTGGGCGTGTTCCGCCAGAATGGCTGGATCCTCTACAACCCGCTGTTCGGGGGCTACGGGGCGATCGAGGCCTACCTGCCGTCACGGCGGATCTCGATCGCGCTGGTGACGACGTTCGGTGAGGGCAGCTTCGAACCGAACGGCGACATCACCAACTGGGCGCAGACGATCTTCAGCCAGCTCGCCCAGACGCTCGCACCGGGGCAATGAGCGACCGGCGAACGCCGTCCCTCGTCAGGTATCTGATTCGGCTCGACATCGGCTGCCGGCCTGCTCGAGTAGCCGGCGCACGACCCGCCGATGTACGAGGTCGGCTCCGGCCCAGGTGGCGCGGGCGATCGCGTTCTCCTTCTGCACGAAGGTGGCGAACAGCAGCGTGCCAGGGAAGCGCTTGAACAGCAGCTCGGCCGGCATCCCGATGCGAGAGCCGGCAGCGAGGAGCACGAACTCAGGGGTCCTGCGGCGGATCTCCCATCCGAGCACGAATCGGTCAGGCTGATCGAAGCCGAGCCGCAGACCGAGCGTGGACCAGCCGGACAGGAGCGTGCCTCGGACGGCGCTCGGAGCTTCCTCCAGGATCGCTCGCGCCCACTGCTCCGCCGTTCGATCCCGAGCCCCGGCGGTATCCATCAGGAACGCGTCCGCGTACTCGACCTGCCAGAGGGTGCTGAGCACCCGGGCGACCGCAGGTACCGGAATCTGGCGCACCTCGCCTCGTGCCAACGGAGCGTGCTGCGGCAGACCGAGCGCGGTGTCGCCCTTCATCTTCATCAGCCGCGCCATCGTCAACCTCCATCCATACACTTCTGTCTAGATGAACGTTAGGCATGATCTCCGTCGATGTCAACCCTCAGACCAAGCTCGATAGCGGCGCCTGATGGCTGCACCGACCCGGACACCTCGGAACAGCTGGATCGAAGCCGGTCTGCGAGCGCTGGCGGCGCGTGGTCCGGACGCCGTCCGGATCGAGCTCCTCGCGAAAGCGCTCGGGGTCACTCGGGGCGGCTTCTACTGGCACTTCGAGGATCGGAACGCCCTGATCGACGAGATGCTCGACGCGTGGGAGCGGACGACCACCGATGAGGTGATCGAGCGGGTCGAGCGCGCCGGCGGGGACGCCAGGAGCAAGTTGAGGCGAACGTTCGCGCTCGCCTCCGCCAGCGACGAGCTGCTGTCGGTCGACCTGGCGGTCCGCAGCTGGGCGCGTAGCGACAAGGCGGTCGCGATCCGCCTTCGACGGCTCGACAATCGGCGGATGGACTACCTCCGCTCGCTCTACGCGACCTTCTGCTCGGACCCCGACGATGTCGAGGCCCGGGCGATGCTGTCGTTCTCGCTGCTGATCGGCAACCACTGCATCGCCGCCGACCACGGGTCGCGCAGCCGCGCGGACGTGCTGAACCTGACCCTGAGGCGACTCGGAGCCCAGTAGCTCGCGCCACCTGAACTCAGGCAGCGCGATCAGCGCCGAGGTGTGACCTGCTCCGGAGCGCCGCGGCGACGAGCTAGCGTCCACGCCATTCGCCCGCTGGAAGGATCCAATGCCGCTCGTGACGATTGATCTGCTGCAGGGACGAACCGATGCCGAGCTCGACGCGATCACCGAGTCCGTCCAGACCGCGATGGTCGAGACGCTCGACGTGCCCGAGCGCGACCGTTTCCAGGTGATCACCGAGCACTCGCCGCGCACGCTGCGCTTCGACCCGCACTACCTCGGGGGTGATCGCGGCGAGGCGTTCGTGCTGATCCGCGTGCAGCTCGCATCGGGCCGTTGCACCCAGGTCAAGCGGGCGTTCTACGCCCGTGTCGCCGAACTGCTCGGCGAGCGGGCCGCCGTCCGCAGCGAGGATCTGATGATCGTGCTCGTCGAGAACGGGCGCGAGGACTGGTCCTTCGGAGGCGGGATCGCCGACTACGTCGAGAAACCGCGGGAGCAGTGGCGCTGACTCGATCAGGCCCGGCGCTGAGGCGTCGCTGAGGTCACGCGGTGCAGAAGAGGCACCCGTAGCTGCAGATCATCGCCGGGCCGTCGGCGGCCAGCATCTGACCACAGCGCTCGCAGTGGTCACGCATCTCAAGCATCACGCCCCTGAGCGACGGCTGCCCCGAGGCTGTCACCGCGGAACGCGCTCCGGTAGGCGCTGGGGGTCGTCGACGCGGCTCGTGCGAGGTGCAAGCGAAGGTTCGCCGCCGTGCCCAGCCCACAGCGCCGCGCGATCTCCTCGACCGGCAACTCCGTGGCCTCGAGCAGCCGCCGTGCCTCGTGCAGACGCGCCGCGGTCAGCCACCGCAGCGGCGGGACGCCGACCTCGGCGGTGAACCGCCGCGCGAATGTTCGCGTCGCATAGCCGGCGTGGTCGGCGAGCTCGGCGACCGTCAACGGGCGATCCATCTCCTGGATCGCCCACGCGCGTGTCGCTGCCAGGCCCGGTCCGCTTTCGGGAATCGGTCGCTCCATGAATTGGGCCTGGCCGCCGTGGCGATGCACGGCGGCCACCATCCGGCGTGACACCTCCGTGGCCGCCACCGCTCCGTAGTCGTTGCGCACCAGATACAGACACAGGTCGACGCCCGCCGTGATCCCTGCGCTGGTCAGGATCTGGCCCTCGTCGACGTACAGCACCTCGGGCATCACGTGGATCGAGGGAAAGCGGGTCGCCAGCTCGTCGGCGAATTCCCAATGCGTGGTCGCGCGGCGGCCGTCGAGCAGGCCGGCGGCGGCCAGCGCGAACGCGCCCACGCACACCGACGCGATCCGGGCTCCCCGAGCAGCGGCGCCGAGGAGCGCGTCGAGCACCGCCGGGGACGGGTCCTCCCGCGGAAAGAATCCGGGCACGATCACCGTATCGGCGCCCTCCACCGCCTCCAGTCCGGAGTCGATCCGCACGCCGAACCCGGAGGTGGACGGGAGCTCTCCCGGATGCTCGGTGCAAACCGTGAACGAATAGCGCCGGCGCTCGACCGCACGCCCGAAGATCTCCGCCGGGATCGCGAGGTCGAAGATGATGACCTCGGGGACCACCAGCGCGACCACGCGGTGCATGGCCGGATCCTAGTGGCACTGGGCCGTCCTGCCCCTTGTCGCCGCCGGCGCCCGTCCGTAGCTTGGACTGCAGTTCGACATTGACTCAGGAGTGCTCACATGTCCAAGATCGACTCGCTGCTCCCGCGCAACGTCGCGTTCGCGGCGAGCGAAGCGTGGCGCAACACGCCCCGGCTTCCGTTCCTTCCGCGCAAGGGCCTGTACGTCATAACCTGCATCGACCCGCGGACCGACCCGGCGGCCTTCCTCGGCCTCGAGTTCAGCGACGCGATCGTCGCGCGCACCGTCGGCGGGCGCGTCACCCCGGCAGTCATCCAGGACGTCGCTTACATCGGCTACCTGGTCGAGACCAAGGCGCCCGAGGGCCCGTATTTCGAGGCCGCGATCATCCACCACACCGACTGCGGCAGCCGCCTGCTCGAGGACGAGCAGCTCCGTCACGGCTTCGCGCAGCGAAGCGGCTACGACGAGCAGATGCTCGCGGAGTTGCCCGCGACCGATCCCCCCGTGACGGTCCGTGCCGATGTGGAGCGGCTGCTGGCCGCCCCGCAGATCTCGCCCCGGATCACGGTCTCCGGCCATGTCTATGACGTGGAGACGGGCCTGGTCACGACCGTCGTGCCGCCGACGTCGCCCTGAATCCTCAGGCCGCGGGTTGCCGGTCGCGGTCCAGCTCGCGAGCGAGTTGGGAGATTTTCACCACCTGTCGGCCGTGATCTCCCAAGCTTCACCGCACCCGCCTCAGCCGTGCGCCCCGAGCCTCCAGGTGTGCAGATCGCCGGACCACTCGTCGGTCCGCGTCGGATCCACGGCCGAGCCGATCAGCCTCCGATACGTGCCGGAATGGAAGATCAGCGGCTCGCCGTCGCGATGCTCGAAGTGCAGGACCTCGCCGATGAATAGGGTGTGGTCGCCGGCCGGATGGGCATCGACGACATTCGCGACCACGTGCGTCAGCGCGCCGTCGACCAGCGGCGTGCCGGCGGACTCGAGGAGCTCGATCTCACCGGCCTGCGGGCGTCCGGCGAAATGCCGGCTGACCGCCTCCTGCTCACGCGACAGGACGCTGACGCCGTAGCGCCCGGCGCGCAGCAGGATCTCGTGCATCCGGGCGCCCGAGGCGATCGAGACGACGACCAAGGCCGGGTCGAGCGACACGGACATGAAGCCGTTGGCGGTCATCCCGTGTACGAGGTCGTCGACCCGGGTGGAGACGATCGTCACCCCGGTGGCGAACGTCCCGAGCGCGTCGCGGAAGCGACGCTGGTCGGTTCCGATCCCCGTCGGCGTCGGAGCGGTCATCAGCCCGTCTATGCGAACGGGTGGCCCGGCAGGCCCATCAGGTTGCGGCCGAAGCTGGTCAGCGCGTCACCCCGGCCGAGCACCATGTGCATCGACGCGGCGTTGGCGTCACGCCAGAACTGCTGCATGCCCGACGTCTCGAACAGCGACATCGCGCCCGAGTCGAGGAACAGCTGGTTGGTCAGCTCGGCGCAGGTGCGCGCGATGAACGCCCGCTGCGCGAACATCCGCGCGCGGACGTCGTCGGGCAGCGCGACGCGGCCGGCCTCGGCCGCGTCCCACATGTCCCGAACGTACTGCAACATCAACGCGTGGGCCGCATCCCACTTCGCGATCGCGTCGGCCAGCGTCAGCTGCGAGTACGGCGCCTCCTGGGCGGCGGTGTGCTCGTAGGCGCGGACCCGGACCTTCGTCCAGTGGGTGAACTCCTCGATCGCGCGCTCCGCGACGCCGAGCGAGGTGTAGGCGAGGTGGATCGCCGCCATGCCCATGAACGGCAGCTTGAAGACGGTGCCCTGCTCGACGACCTCACCCTGGGGGATGCTGTCGTGGGCGAACTTGGCCAGCTCGAAGATGCGGTGGCGCGGGACGAACACCCGCTCGAGCACCACCTCGTTGCTGGCGGTTCCGCGCAGCCCGACGGTCCGCCAGGTGTCTTCGATCGTCAGCTCTGTGGCCGGGACGAACGCGACGACCGGTCGCGGTGGGGTGGCTCCGGGGGGGACGAACGCCAGGCCGGCCCACGAGCACCACTCGACGCCGCTCACGAACCGCCAGCGGCCGGACAGCAGGTAGCCGTCGTCGACGACCTCGGCCTGCCCGCCGGGGACCAGCGAGTCGACGATCAGTCCTGGACCGGAGTCGCGCACCTCCTGCTGCAGCTGCTCGTGGGCGAACGACAGGTACCACTGATGGCCAGCCGTCAGCCCGTAGATCCAGCCGAGCGCGGCCGAGCCGCGCGCCAGCTCGCGCCCGACCTCGACCAGCGTCAGCGGGTGGGCCTCCAGGCCTCCCATCCGGCGCGAGGTCGCCAGCTGCAGCAGGCCGGAATCGAACAGCGCCTCGATCACGGCGTCGGGCAGGCGCCGGTCGGCCTCGGTCTGGGCGATGTGCTCCGAGGCGAGCTCGCCCAGCGACCGCGCCCGGGCGATCAGCTCGGTGTCGCTCAGCGCCTCGATCGGCGTATCGGTGGGTCGATCAGCAACGGTCACGGGTCATTCCTCCCTCGGTGGTCATGAGCCTTCAGCGAACGTCGGAGGCGGTGTCGCGCCCCAGGCGCTGAAGGCCGTGGTCAGCTCGGACCAGATCTTGGTCTCGCCCTTGCCGACACGCGGCATCTCGGCCGAGAACTCCAGCCGGTTGCCTCCCGGCGCCCACAAGAACAGGTAGACGTTGCCGCCGACGCTGTGACGGCCCGGCCCGGTCTCGACCTTGACGCCGGCGGCGCCGAGCCGGTCGGCGGCCTGCTTGAGATGGTCGAAGGACTGCAGGCGCAGCGCGTAGTGGTGGAGCGTCTGCTGCGGCGGCCCCTTGATCATCGCGATGTCGTGGTGCTGGCTGCCGGCGCGGGTCCAGGCAGCGGCGAGCAGACCGGGCTGGGGACGCATCTCGTCTGAGACCGAGAACTCGAGCGCCTCGGTCAGGAACGCCACGGTCGCATCGGTGTCGGGCACCTTCAGCGTGATGTGGTCGAAGTCGGTCGGCGCGATCCCGACCCGCCGGTCCGCCTCGCCGGGGTTCAGGTACGCCGGCCCTGGCTCGGTCACGACGAGCTCGATTCGCAGCCCGCTGGGCGCCGAGAAGCGCACTGCCTGGGCGACGCTCGAGCGTGGATCGCTGACACGCTCGGCGTCGATCCCGCGGTCGGCCAGCCGGGCAGCGTAGCGGTCGAGATCGTCCTCTGACTCGACCTCCAGCGCGACGACCCGGACGCCGGTCCCGCCGCCGTGCAGGACGAGGTCACAGCGGCCGTCGACCCCGCAACCGAGGTTGACGTGGTTGTTCTCACGTCCCAGCTCGACCATTCCGACCACGTCGGTGTGAAAGTCGACCGACCCCTCCAGGTCGTCGACCGCCAGCTCGGCGTAAGCCACCTGTGTGATGCACACGGTTGTGTCTCCTCTCAGATGCCACCGTTGAGAAAGCGCAGATGCGCCCGGTGAAACTCGTCCGGCTTCTCCCACTGCGGCCAGTGGCCGGCGCCCTCGATCACTTCGAGGGCAGCGCCGGGGATCCACTCCTGCAGCAACTCCGCTTCGTCGAGGCCGCCGGTCGGATCGTGGTCGGTCCACAGCAGCAGCGTCGGCGCTGTGATCTGACCGCACCAGCTCTCCGACCACACGTAGGGCTCGCGGTACTCCCAGTTCTGGACGGCGACGATGTTGGTCATCGCGCGCTCGAAGCCGGGCTGCGTGTAGATCGCGAGGCGCAGCGCGACGAGCTCGTCGGTGACCAGCGACGTGTCGTGAAACAGCCACTCGACGCGCGCCCGGACGGTCTCGGGGGACGCCTCGCGCACGGCCTTCAGGCTCGAGTCGCGCACGGCGGCCATCACCTGCGGCTTGTTGGTGATGTTGCCCGGCGTATTGAGCACGAGCCGATCGACCCGGTCTGCGTGATGCGCCGCGGTCCAGGCCGCCACCCAGCCGCCGATCGACTCGCCCGACAGGTGGGCGTGCTCGATCCCGAGCGCGTCGAGCGTCGCGACCAGGTGGTCGCTCATCACGTCGATCGTGTACGGGCGGTCGGGCTTGTCGGTGTAGCCGTGGCCGATCATGTCGTAGAGGACGACGCGGAAGGACTCGGACAGGACCCGCACGTTGCGGGCGTAGGCCTCGAGGTGGCCGCCGGTGCCGTGCACCATCACCAGCGCCGGGCCGTCGCCGGCCTCGAGCACGCGCGTGCGAATGCCCCCGGCGTCGACGAACCGCTGCTGCAGATCGACCCCGAGCAGGTCGGCCCAGATGCTGACGTGGGCTCCGGTCGCGGGCAGCGTCGGCTGGGTGGCGGTCATCGTTCGTCTCCTGGGAGGACCGCGGCGTCGCCGAACCGCTCGAGATGCGCTTCGGCGGCGTCACGGGCGGCATTGGCGTCGCCGCCGAGGATTGCCTCGGCGATCTGCTCGTGCTCGGCGTGGGAGCGGCGCAGGTCGGCCTCGGTGCGCCGCTGCAGGTAGAAGTCGCTCAGATCCCAGGACTGACGCGCGAGCTGGGCGAGGCGCTCGTTGGCGCCCGCCGCCAGCAGCGTCGCGTGAAACCGCTTGTTGGCGAGTTCGAACGCGTGTTGATCGTGCGCGCGGGCGGTGGCCGCGCTCTGCTCCAGCGCCTCGGCCAACGCCCGGCGCTGGACATCGGTGGCCACGGTTGCGGCCAGTCGTGCCGCCGCGCCGTCGATCACGCCGGCGGTGTAGAAGTGCTCGCGGACCGTCCGTCGCTCCGGCACGACCACCCGGCAGCCGACCTGGGCGATGATCTCGATGAACCCGGCCAGCTCGAGCCGGCCCATCGCGTCCATCACCGGGCGGCGGCTGACGCCGAACTCCTCGGCGATCTCGACCGTGTTGAGCGTCTCTCCGTAGGCGGGCCGGCCCCCGATCAGCCGGGCCCGCAGCGCCTCGAACACGAGGTCGGCCTTGGTGGTGGCCATCCGCAGCGGCGCCGCCAGTTCGATCGGCCCGCCGGCGGCGACGGTGGCCGAGGAGATCGCGCCGGAGCTCATCGGGACGCCTCGGCCGCGTGGGCGGGAGTCGGCGCGGCGACCGGCCAGCGGCGCCACACCCCGTACCAGAGGATCGAGCCGGCCGCCAGGAAGTTCAGCGCGCAGACCGTCATCCACAGGTAGACCGGGTTCGCCGGCGTCCAGCCGCCGCGGCCGTCGCCGATCAGCTTGAGGAGCACGAACACGGCGAACCCGAGCGTCCCGATCGTCGCCAGCAGCGCGGCGTCACGGCCGGCGCCGGGGGCGAGCAGGCGCGACGGCCATGCCTCGAAGATCAGGGCCGCCAGCAGCGACGCGGCGATCAGCGCTCCACAGCCGGCAGCGATCTCGGGCACGGTCAGCCCGACGGGGCCTGACAGCAGCAGGAAGGTTCCCCAGCCGAGCGCGATCGTCGCCAGGTTGCCGGCGAGCAGCCGCGCCGGGGTCGAGCCGATCGCGCCAAACGGACGGCCGCGGAAGGGGATGAACAGGACGACGGCCCAGACGGCGACCGACAGCGTCCAGCCGAGCAGGTGCAACGCGTTCACCGGGCCGCCGGGGTTGCTCAGTCCGAGCGCGGCCTGCGCCGGGGCGGGCACGATCGCGCTCCAGTTGGCCAGCAGCTCGTAGGCGGCGAGACCGACGATCCAGGACAGTGTGATCGCGGCGATGCCCGAGCCGGCGGTGCCGAGCCGGCGCAGCGGGCGCCGGTCGCAGACGAACGTGAGCAGGATCATCGTCAGGAAGATCAGCCCGGCGAGCGGCAGCGTCCACGGATAGCTGGGGAACGCGGGCCGGCCCGCTGGAGGCCCGGCGACCGCCGGCGTCGTCGACAGCAGGTGCGAGAGGTCTCCGCGGCCGACGATCACCTGCGCGAGCGCGGTGAGCGCCACGGCCAGCGCGACGATCAGCACGGTGTTGAGTAGACCGGCGACCGGACGCGAGAACGCCCGCGCCGGCCAGCCGTGCCACCACAGGGCGCTGGCGATCAGCAGCGGCAGCGCGAAGGTGGTCACGGAGCCGAGGATCTGCAGCGAGTTGACCGGCACGATCAGCACGCCGAGGATCAGGCACAGGGCGGTCGCCACCAGCAGGCCGATCACGCCAACTGCGGGTTGGCTGCGGACGTCGGCGGCGGTCGCGCCCTCGGTCGAAGCACTCGGGACGGGGGTGGGCTGGGTGATGCTCATGGGCTGGCGACCTCCTCAAGGTCACGCTCGCTGGGGATCAGGCCGCGGTCGAGCACCGGCCCGGCCGCCAGGAACGAGGCCGGGGGCTGGTGGCCCCACCACAACAGCCCGGTCGTCTGGTACTCGTCCAACGTCCAGTCGACCGGCGGCCGGTCCAGGTCACGGACGTAATCGCCCGTGTAGAGCTCGATCCGGTTGCCGTCCGGATCGCGGATGTACAGAAAGCACGCGTCGGTGATCCCGTGACGACCGGGCCCGTACTCGATCACCGGCAGGCCCGCGTCGGAGACGAGGTCGGCGGCGCCGATCAGGGCGCTGGTGTCACGCAGCGTGTAGGCGACGTGATGAAAGCCGATCCGCTCGTCGCGGCCGATCGCCAGCTCGTGGCTGAACGGGCTTCGCCGCAGCCAGGCCCGCTGGACCTCGCCGCAGGCGTCGATCTGACGCTCGGATGCGGAGAAGCTCAACTGTCCCTGCCAGTAGGCGAGCGCCGGCCGCAGCGCGGCGACCCTCAGGTTGACATGATCGAGCCGAACCAGACCGACGCCGCGCTGCGCGTGTGTGTGGCGCATCGGCAGGTGCGGGCCGCGCTGGTCATGCGTCGGCACCTCCTCGACGTCGTGCTCGAAATCGACGACATGTCCGCCGGGCGAGAGCACCCGCAGCATCCGCCCGCGCCCCGGCTCCTCGCCGGCCGCCCGCCAGCGGTACGCCAGCCCCAGCTGGTCGTGCAGGACGGCGAGCTCGTCGAGGTACTGGTCGGCGTCGACGCGGAAGCCGAACGCCAGCAGGCCGTGCGCGTGATCCCGGGTGAGCTTCAGCGACCAGACGTCGAACTCCTGGGGCGCGCGCAGCCACAGCGCCTCGTCGGACTGCGCGAACGCGACGAACCCGAGCGTGTCGCAGTAGAACTCGCGTGCGCGTCCGAGGTCGGTGACCGCCACCTCCACGTGGCTCAAGCGGTTGATCATGCGCTCAACCTACGGCCGGTCCGCCGCCGCGGCAACGAGCTTCCGAGCATCTCGGATGGATCGCCTCAGGCACGGTCGCGGTAGTCCGCGTAGGAGATCTCGCCGGCGCTCTCACGCTGGTTGAGTCCGAGCGCCGCAAGCAGGCGCGAGTTCTCGACGAGCAGCATCCGCACCGGCAGCTGCCCGTCGTTGTAATGGCGATGCCACACCCACGGCGGCGTGTAGATCAGATCCCCGCGCGTCCAGCGCACGGTGCGCGGGCCGATCTCCGAGTAGCCCTCGCCCTCGATCACGTAGTGCACCGACTCGTGGCGATGGCGCTGCAGGTCGCCCGCCGTCTGCGGGGGGATCTCCTGGGCGTAGAACTCCATCGTGCGGGCGGGCACCTCGACGAGCACGCCGATCCGGCTGGGGTTGCCGGTCATCGCCGGATCCAGCCAGTGCGCGTCCGCCTCCGAATGCACGAGCCGTTCGGGCATCGCTGCCTCGGGATCGACGTGCTTGTACTCGGCGGCCTCCCGCAGCCAGGCGTCGAACGTGGTCATACGGCCGTCAGTCCGCCGTCGAGGACGTGCACGCGGCCGGTGACGAAGCCGGCCGCCTCGGAGGCGAGGTAGACCGCCAGCGCGCCGATCTCATCGGGGCTGCCGAAGCGGCGCAGCGGGATCCCGGCGAGCTCCTCGGCCTCGAGCGCGTCGATCTCGACGCCGTTTTGCTCAGCCTGAAAGCCCATGATCCGGCGGCGCCTGGACGTGTCGATCGGGCCGGGCGCGATGACGTTGAAGGTGATGCCGCGCGGCCCGTACTCGGACACGAGCGATGCCGCCAACGCGGCCACGCCGGCTCGCATCACGTTCGAGAGATGCAGCCCGGCCAGCGGCCGGATGACGCCGGCGGTCGAGGTGAGGTAGATCACGCGGCCGCGGCCCGCCTCGGCCATCACCGGCAGGACCGCGTGCGTCAACTCGATCGCCGAGCCGAGGATCAGGTGATACGCCGCCAGCCAGTCGGCATCGGTCAGCGACTCGAACGCGGCTGGCTTTGGACCGCCGGTGTTGGCGAACAGGATGTCGAGGCCGCCGAGCGCGTCCGTCGCCTGCGCCGCCGCGGCGGCGGCCTGCCCCGGCTGGGTGAAGTCCGCAATCGCGTGGCCGGCGGCATCGATCTCATGCGCGACCTCGGCGGTGCGCTCGCCGGTGCCGGTGATGAACACCTCGGCGCCCTGGGCGCGCAGCGCCAGCGCGGTCGCGCGGCCGATCCCGCTGGAGCCGGCCGTGACCAGGGCGCGGCGGCCGGCAAGCCGGAACGGCTGCGCGGGGTCAGACGGGAATGGCCGCGCGGCGTCAGACGGCAACGGCCGCGCGGCGTCAGACGGCAGTGGCCGCGCGGCGTCAGACGGCAACGGGCTGCCCCCCCGGCTCGTGATCGCGTGCGTCCGCCGTCAGTGTGCGCGAGATCCTGATCGCGGCGCCGCGGACGATCTCGTCATAGCGGTCTGCGAGGCGCTGCTCGGCGTCGGTCGGCACGCTGACGCTGATCGCGGCGGTCGTCGTGCCGCGCTCGACGATCGGCGCCGCGTGGCAGCAGACCCCCTGCACCGCGCCTTCCCGGTCACGCGCCACTCCCGCTCGGCGGGTCCCGCCGAGTTCGAAGCGCAGCGCGTCGACCGAGCAGATCGTCCGCTCGGTCAGCGGCCGCAGCTCGAGCCGCTCCAGCGTGTGCATCATCGTCGCGGCCGGCTGGTGGGCCAGCAGCACCTTGCCGACCGCACTGCAGTGCGCGGGGAGGCGGCGGCCGACGCCCGACGCCGCGATCCTCGGGCCGCCGGCCGGTGTGACCTTGTCGATGTAGACGACCTCCGCCTGGTCGAGGATCGCCAGGTGGATCGTCGCGCCGAGTCGCCGGGCCAGGGTCTCCATCACCGGGCGAGCGGCGCCGCGGACCGCGAAGCTGTCGAGCGCCGCGCTGCTCAGGCACAGCAGCTTGACTCCGGGCCGGTAGCGGTTGCCCTCGACGCGTCGCAGCAGCCCGGTGCAGGCGAGCGTGTCCAGCAGATCATGGGCCGAGGAGCGTGGAACCTGCAGCGCCAGCGCCGCTTCAGTCACGCCCCATTCCGGCGTCTCGCTCGTGAACAACTCGAGCAGACGGCTCGCCTTGCCAACCGTTCCCAGCAATTGACCCTCTCCTCTCAGCTCCTACTTAGATACTAGCATCTTAGTTGGCAGGGGTCGACGAACTTTGTCGATCCGGTACCGACGTCCGGTATGAGATCGGCACAGTTCCCGGTGGCTGTGATCGCCGCGCGGGGTGGCGTGGCCGCGCGGGGTGGCGTGGCCGCGCGGGGTGGCGTGGCGGCGCGGGGGGGCGTGGCCGCGCGGGGTCGCCCGGTGGTGCTCGATGCGCCCTAAGCCGCGGGCGCGGCGAGCTCGTAGGCGATCTCGCCGATCAGATCCTCCTGGCCGCCGACCAACCCCCGCCGGCCACAGACGCGCAGGATCTCGGTGCCGGATACGCCGTACGCGGTGGCGGCCCGGCGGGCGTGCTCCAGGAAGCTCGAGTAGACGCCGGCATAGCCCATCGTCAGGGACATCCGGTCCAACACGCACTCGTGCTCCATCAGCGGCCGGACGACGTCCTCGGCGGCATCCGCCACCGCCTCGACGTCGATCCCGGTGGCGATCCCGAGCTTCTCCAGCACCGCGACGAGCGCCTCGGTCGGGGTGTTGCCGGCGCCGGCGCCCATCCGCCGCGTGCTGGCGTCGACCTGGCGGGCGCCGGCGTCGATCGCCGCGAGCGTGTTGGCGACCCCGCAGGCAAGGTTCTCGTGACCGTGGAACCCGACCTCGGCGGCGCCGTCAAGCGCCGCATGCACCGCCGACACGCGCTCGGTGACCGCCGGCGGCACCAGCGCGCCCGCGGAGTCGACCACGTACACGCACTGACACCCGGCCGCCGCCATGATCCGCGCCTGCTCGGCGAGCACCGGCGCCGGCTGCGAGTGGGCCATCATCAGAAAGCCGACGGTCTCCAGCCCCAGCCCCCGCGCGATCTGGAAGTGCTGCACCGAGATGTCGGCCTCGCTGCAGTGGGTCGCGATCCGGATCACCGACGCCCCGAGATCCGCGACCGCGCGGATGTCGTCGGCGGTGCCGATCCCCGGCAGCAGCAGCGCCGCGATCCGCGCTCGGCGGGCGGCCGCGACCGCGGTCGCGATCAGCTCGCGCTCCGGCGTGCGTGAGAAGCCGTAGGTGAACGAACTGCCGCCGAGCCCGTCGCCGTGGGTGACCTCGAGCACCGGCACGCCGGCGCTGTCAAGCGCCAGTACGACCGCTCGCACCTGGTCGACGGTGAAGCGGTGACCGACCGCGTGGGATCCGTCGCGCAGGCAGCTGTCGGTGAGTCTGACGCTGCGGGCGGCGGTGGGCGAGGCGGTCGTCATGGCGCTGTCGCCGGGGCCGTGGCCGCCGCGGTCGCCGGTGGCGTCGTCGCCGGGACGGTCGCCCCCGCGCTTCCGACCGCCCGCGCCCGCGCCAGCTGCTCGCCGACCCGCACCGCAGCGGCGGTCATGATGTCGAGGTTGCCCGCATAGGGCGGTAGGAAGTCGCCCCGCCCCTCCACCTCGAGGAAGATCGAGACGCGGTCGTCGGCGAACTGCGGCGGAACACGCAGGCGATAGCCGGGGACGTAGCCGGCCACCTCGGCCGCCATCTGCTCGATCGAGGCGCGGATCGCGTCGCGGTCGGCGTCCGCGGAGATCGAGCAGATCACGGTGTCACGCATCAGCAACGGCGGTTCGGCCGGGTTCAGGATGATGATCGCCTTGCCCCGCGCGGCGCCGCCGACCTCGGCGACCGCGCGCGCCGTGGTCTCGGTGAACTCGTCGATGTTGGCGCGTGTTCCGGGTCCGGCCGAGAGCGACGCGATCGACGCGACGATCTCGGCGTAGGTAACGTCGACGACGCGGCTGACCGCGTGCACGATCGGGACGGTCGCCTGCCCGCCGCAGGTCACCATGTTGAGGTTCGGGGCGTCGAGGTGCGCGCCGAGGTTGACTGACGGCACCACGTAGGGGCCGATCGCCGCGGGGGTGAGGTCGATCGCGGTGATTCCCGCCGAGGCGTATGCCGGCGCGTTCGCCGCGTGGACCGAGGCGGAGGTCGCCTCGAAGACGACGTCCGGACGCTCGTCGAGGCCGAGCAGCCACTCGATCCCGTCGGCGCTCGTCTCAAGACCCGCAGCTCGCGCGCGGGCCAGGCCGGCGCTGGCGGGATCGATCCCGACCATCCATCGTGGCTGCACGCTGTCGGAGCGCAGCAGCTTGACCATCAGATCGGTGCCGATGTTCCCGGAGCCGACGATCGCGGCACGGAGCACGGGGCTCACGCCACCGCGTCCGCAAATGTGAGTGTGACCTCGCCGAGGCCGGCGAGCACGCCGCGGAAGCGATCGCCGGGACCGGCCGGGACCATCCGAGTGCAGGCGCCGGACAGGATCACCTGGCCCGGTTGCAGCGTTTGCCCCAGCGCCAACAACGAGTTGGCCAGCCACGCGACGCTGACGCAGGGGTCGCCCAGCACCGCGCTGGAGTGGCCGCGCTCGACCAGCTCCGTGCCGCGCCACAGCTCGGCGGCGACGTTATCCGGCTCGAGCTCCCGCAACGAGCGGGCCGGCGCGCCCAGCACGAACCCGGCCGACGAGGCCGCGTCGGCGACCGTGTCGGCGAGGCGGATCCGCCAGTCACGCACGCGGCTGTCGACCAGCTCGATCGCCGGCGCGACGTCCGCGGTCGCTCGGCGGACGTCCTCGGCGGTGACGTTCGGTCCCGGCAGCGGCGCCGCCAGCCGGAAGGCGAGCTCGAGCTCGACGCGCGGCGCGATGTAGCGGCTGACGTCGATCACCGCTCCGTCATCGATCTGCATCTCGTCGAGCAGCGTTCCGTAGTCGGGCGCGTCGACGCCGAGTTGCTCCTGGACCGCGGGCGAGGTCAGCCCGATCTTGTGGCCGACGATGCGCGCGCCCGCCGCGGTCCGCGCGTCGACGTTGCGCTGCGCGATCGCGTATGCGTCGCTGACGCTCAGCGTCGGCTCCGATTCGGTCAGCGGCGCGATCGGCACGCGCTGCACACGGGAGGTGCGCAGCGCAAGGGCGTACCTGTCGAGCTCGTTGGAGGGCAGCGTGGTGTTGATCATCGTTTGGGCATCGTCACGGTCTGAGTGCCGCTGCCACAATGGCGTGTCCCGCTGAGTGGGATCGATCTGATGCAGAACTCAACCACTGATGCAGTGCTCGACCGAGCGTTCCGGCTGCTGGACGCGTTTCGCGTGCCTCCCCAGAACTTGACCCTCGACGAGTTGACCGCGCGCAGCGGGCTGCCCCGCTCGACCGCCCACCGTCTCGCCGGGCAGCTGGAACGGCTCGGCGCGCTCGAGCGCTCGCGTCGGGGGTGGCGCCTGGGGATGACGCTGTTCGAGCTCGGTCAGATGGTTCCGCGCCAGCAGCACCTGCGCGACGTCGCGCTCGCGTACATGGAGGATCTGTACGAGGCGACGAGGGAGACCGTGCAGCTCGCGGTGCTCGACGACGGCGAGGTCCTGTACGTCGAGATCATCTCCGGCCACCGCCGGGTCGCGACCCCTTCACGACGCGGCGGGCGGATGCCCGCGCACTGCACCGCGCTCGGCAAGGCGATGCTGGCGTTCTCCGCCGACGCGGGACAGGGCTGGATCGCGCAGCACCCCGGGCTGCCGGCGCGGACCGCACGGACGCTGACCGATCCGGCAGACCTGCGGCGTGAGCTGCACGACGTCCGGCGCCTGGGCCTCGCTTACGATCGCCAGGAGGCGAACGAGGGCCTGGTGTGCGTCGCCGCGCCGCTGCTGCGTCCCGACGGAACGGCCCGCGCCGCGCTATCGGTGTCGATGCCGGCCGGTGGTCGCATCCAGCCGGCCCAGGCCGCGCCGGCCGTGCACGCCGCCGCGCGTGCGGTCTCCCGTGAGCTGCGGCAGCTGGTCGGCTGATCGCCGCTGCTACCACGGAGCGGTGAGCCCGTCGATCATCGGGTCTGATCCTGGCCGCTCTGTGCTGCCTTCAAGCGCTCCTCGATGACGTCGGGCGGCCACAGCGTCCCTTCAGGACGGGGGACGTAGAACGACTGCCCATCGGTCCCCCAGCGAGGGATGAACAGTGGCAACGGGCAGCCAGAGTCGAAGTCGACCACGGTTCGGTCGCCCAGCGGCGCCTCGAGCGGGACATTGCATGGGCAGTCGACCGTGTGGCCCGGTCGGCAGAAGTCGTTCTGCTCCGGTGGCTCATCGACCATGCAGGCGAGCGCGCGTACGACGATTCGGTCGGGATGCTCATCGACCACCGCTCGGCAGACGCCGCCGTCAAGCCATCCCAGCACGACGCGAAGTTGCAGGTAATCCTCACCCTTGAGGCGGAACCCCAGGATCGTGCACAGACGTTGCGGATCGCCGTCCGGGCATTCCGGCGCCCATCGCTCCAGCCATTCTGGATCGTCGTCGTGGTCCTGGGTGATCCGCCGGTCGTGCCAACTCCACCGCAGCAATGTCCACCAGTCGTCGAAGTCCATCTCGACAGTTTCGGCTGACGCGGCACGAATCGGGCGCCACGCCCGCGCTTTGTTGCAGAACTGGCACAGGGCGTGACAGTTTCCGTCAGATCCACGTTTCCCGAGCTTCCTGACCGGAGGATCACGACCGGCCGGGGGGTTGAACGAGCTGCGGCGAGTCGCTGCGGCATACCCGCAGCAATTCACCAAGGCTTGGCCATACCGGAGCGACTTGCCAAAGCTGTGGCGAGTCGCTGCGGCATTCCCGCAGCCACTTGCCAAGGCTGGGCGGCACCCTATTCCGCTATGGACGACTCAGCGAGGATCCCAGCGCGGCTCGCGGTGCGCGTTGAACGCGGCGATGCCCTCGCGCAGGTCCGGCGCGGCGAAGCAGGCGCGCTGCAGCTGCTCGAGCTCGGCCTCCAGCGCCGGGTCGAGCTGGCGGCGTGCGCCGCGCAGGCGCTCCAGCAGCCGCTTGTTGCCGGCCTGGGCCAGGGCGGAGTGGGCGGCGATCGTCGACGCGGCCTCGAGCACCTCACCCTCCAACTCAGCTGCCGGCACCACCTCGGTGACGATCCCGAGCGCCAGCGCGCGCTCAGCGTCCAGCCGCCGCCCGAGCAGGAACAGCTCCTTGGTCGCGGCCAGCCCGATCGTCTCGACGAAGCGGCGCAGCCCGGTGGGCGAGTAGGTGAGTCCGAGCGTGCCGGCCGGCATCGCGAACGTCGCAACCTCTGAGGCGAAGCGCAGGTCGCAACAGATCGCGAGCTCGAGGCCGCCGCCGATCGCGGCGCCGCCCAGCTGCGCGATCACGGTCGCGTCGGAGCGCTCGAGCGCGTCGAACAGACGGTGGTGGGGGTTGGCGACCAGCGCCTGCGCGCGCGCGGCGAACTCGGGCCCGTCAAGCTCAGAGCCGTCGAGCCCGCGCAGGTCATAGCCGGAGCAGAACGTGTCGCCGGCGCCCCGGATCACGATGCAGCGGGCGTCGCTGCGCTGCACCGCGTCGGCCAGCGCCGCCAGCAGCGCGAGGTCCAGCGCGTTGCGCCGCCGCGGGTTGTCGATCGTCAGCCGCAGCACGCCGTCGCCGGGGTGATCGATCCCGAGGCGCGGATCGCCCGGGCGAGAGCTGCCGTCGCCGGCGAGCGTGATGAACGGCTCGAGCGCGTCGGGATTGGCCAGCGATGAGCGCTCGACGACGTCATCCGGCGCGGCGCCCATCAGGATCCGTTTGACCGGTACCTCCAGCGGCTTGCCCGACAGCGTCCGCGGAACCTCGTCGATCGCGATCACCTGGTCAGGCAGATGGCGCGGCGAGCAGTCGCGCAGCAGCCGCTGACGCAACCGTGCGGTGACGGCGTCGTCGAGCGGCGCGCCGTCGCGCATCACCACGAACAGGGGCAGCCACGAGGAGCCGTCCGGCCGCAGGACGTCGACGACGAGCGCGTCGACGATGTCCGGATCGGCCAGCACCGCCTGGTAGATCTCGCTGCTGCCGAAGCGGACGCCGCCGCGGTTGATCGTCGAGTCCGAACGGCCGGAGATGACGACGCCGCCGTGCTCGTTGATCTCGATCCAGTCGCCGTGGCGCCAGACGCCCGGGAACACGTCGAAGTAGGACTCACGCAGCCGCTGGCCGTCGTCGTCGCCCCAGAAGCCGACCGGCATCGATGGCATCGGCTCGGTCAGCACGAGCTCGCCGACCTGACCGATCAGCGGCCGCCCGGCGGGGTCCCAGGCTTCGATCGCCGCCCCCAGCGAGCGGGCCTGCAGTTCGCCGCGCCGGACCGGCAGCGTCGGCACGCCGCCCACGAACGAGGTGCAGACATCGGTGCCGCCGCTGGACGAGAACAGCCACGTGTCGGGGCCGACGCGGTCATAGACCCAGTCGAACACGGGTCCCAGCAGCGGCGAGCCGGTGGAGCCGACCGCGCGCAGCGCCGACAGGTCACGTCCGGCGTGGGGGTCGATGCCGTCGGTCATGCACGCGGCCAGGTAGCCGGCCGAGGAGCCGAACACGGTCACGCCGGCGTCGGCGCAGACGCCCCAGAGCGCGCCCAGATCAGGGTGCTTGGGGCTGCCGTCGTAGAGCACGATCGCGGCCTGTGTCAGCAGCCCGCCGACGAGGAAGTTCCACATCATCCAGCCGGTCGTGGTGAACCAGAACAGCCGGTCGGAGGCGCCGAGGTCGACGTGCAGGTGGAGCGTCTTGAGATGCTCGAGCAGGATCCCGCCATGGCTGTGGACGATCGCCTTCGGCGCACCGGTCGTGCCCGACGAGTACAGGATCCAGAGCGGGTGATCGAACGGGACCCGTTCGAACGCCAGCGGCCCGTCGGTGGCGACGAACGCGTCCCAGCCGGCGCTGCCGAGTACGACCGCGCGGGCCAGGCTCGGGAGCGCGTCGCGCACCCGTGCCACCGTCTCCCGCAGGTCGAAATCACGGCCGTTGTAGCGGTAGCCGTCGACCGACACCAGGACCGTCGGCTCGATCTGACTGAAACGGTCGACGACGCTGGCGGCGCCCATCTCCGGCGCCACGCACGAGAACACGGCGCCGAGGCTGGCGCTCGCCAGCAGCAGCGCGACGGTCTCCAGGCAGTTGGGCAGCAACGCCGCGACCCGGTCTCCGGGCCCGACGCCGGCATCGACGAGGCCCGTCCGGATCCGCCGCGTCAGTGACTCCAAAGCGGCCCAGTCACAGGACGAGACCGCAGCCGTTTCGGAGCCGTGCAGCACGGCGACGCGGCTGGGATCGCGATCACGGAAGACGTGCTCGGCATAGTTGAGCGTGGCCCCCGGAAACCACTCCGTGTCCGGCATCCGGCGGTCGACCAGCACCTCGCTGCGCGGACGGTCGCCGCGGACCTCGAAGTAATCCCAGATCGATCCCCAGAACGCCTCGAGCTCGGTGATCGACCAGCTGCGCAGCGCCTCGTAGGAGTCGAACCGCACGCCGCGCTCACGCGCGAGCCAGTCCGTGTATGGGGTCAGCTGCGAGCGCCGCACGCGCGCGGCCGACGGCTCCCAGAGCACGGCGCCGGCGAGCTCGCCGAGCGGCTCAAGCATGCTGCGCCTCCGGCAGCGCCAGCGTCGCCATCGCCTGCCCTGCCCAGCCCAGCAGGTGAGCGTCGTCGCCGGGCGCGGCCACCAACTGGACCCCCACCGGACGGCCGTCGACCGTCCCACACGGGATCGAGACGCACGGCCAGCCGAACCCGCTCAGCGGCAGCGTCGAGCGGCTCACCTCCGAGATCGAGACCGCCTGCCCGAGTGCCGGAGCCGGGCCCGCAACCGTCGGCGTGATCAGCAGCGAGGCGAACTGGAACAGGCGGCGGGCCGTGCGCTCTGAGGCGCTCAACGCGGCTCGGTCGGCCGTCACGTCGGCAGCGTCCAGAACGCGACCGCGCTCGATCCCGGCCCAGACGTCGGCCGAGACCTGCTCGCGTGAGAGGCGGTCGCCCCACGCCGCGGCGAACTCCGACGCCAGGATCCGTCCGAGCCGCGGCCGCGGCTGCGGTGCTACCCGCTTCGTGAGCCGCCAGTCGGTGCCGGCGAACACGTCGACCACGGCATCGAACCAGCCGAGTCCGTCGGTCACCACCACACAGCGCGGTGCCGGCACGGATCCGGGAACGTCGATGCCCGCCAGCACCTGCAGCACCGTAATCTGGTCACGCGCGCTGCGGGTCAGCACGCCGGCGGTGTCGAGGCTCGGTGCCAGCGGCGCGACGCCACGCAGCGAGACGAGCCCGTGCGTCGGCTTGAAGCCCAGCACGCCGCACCACGCGGCCGGCACCCGCACCGAGCCGGCCGTGTCAGAGCCGAGCGCCACCGGCACGATCCCGGCGGCGACCGCGGCGGCGCTACCGCCCGACGAGCCGCCGGTCAGGTGACCGGGCGCGGCCGGGTTCTCCAGCTCAGGGCGTTCCGCCGCGGTGCCGTTCATCGACCACGCCAGCTGGTCCATCGCGGTCGTGCCGATCACGATCGCGCCGGCGCCGCGCAGCCGTGCGACCGCCTCGGCATCGGTCGAGGGAGCGTCCGTCAGCGGCGCCGGCAAACCGATCGTCGCTGCCACGCCGGCAACCTCGTAGTTGTCCTTGACCGCCACCGGCACGCCGCCGAGCGGCCCGAGCGCGCGCCCGTCGACGCGGTCGCGGTCGATCGCCGCGGCATCGGCGCGGGCGCGGGCGGCATCGATCGACCAGAAGATTCCGGGCGCGGCGGCGGCTCGCTCGAGCGCTGTCTCGCACGTCTCTGACGCCGACAGGCTGCCCGCGCGGATCGCCGCTGCGATCGCGACTGCGTCGGGCTCGATCGACGCGGCCAGCCCGCTCACGTCCGCGCCGCCTTGCCCGCCAACTGCTCGGCGGCCGCGACGAACGGCTCGAGCGGAAGCTCGGTGACGCCCGCGCCGACCTGCCCGACCCCGGGATCGCGATGGGCGAAGCCGTTGTTGACGACCGGCGTGGTCCGCCGGCCGGCCACCAGCTCGATGTCGATCCCCAGCGGCGTGCCCTCGTAGTCGTGGGCAGGGATCAGGAAGCGGCTCGAGGCGCTCATGCAGATCGTGCGCATCCGCGCGACCAGCGCTCGCGCCTCGCCGGCGTCGGCGCCGATGAACGAGCTGATCGCGGGGGCGGCGACGAGCGCGAACGCCCCCAGGCCGATCGTCTCGGTGATGAACGAGTCGCCGAGCATCGGGCAGGCGTCGTCGGCCGTGTAGCCCTGGAACAGGCGTGGGCGCCCGCGCGGCGCCGGCGCGGTGGTCCAGCCGTCGACGCCCGACACGCGGATCCCGACCTCGACCCCGTTGGCGGCGATCGCGGTCACCAGCCCGGCCGCGCCGGCGCGATGTGCGGCGTCCGCGATCGCCTTGCCGGCGGCCATCGAGAAGGTCAAGAAGAAATGGGGATTGGCGGCGATGAACTCCAGCAGCCGCGCGGCCACCTCCGCCGACGGCGCTGCCCGCACGATCGCCGGCGCCAGCTGCGCCAGGACGGCCGCGGTGCTGGCGACGTTGCGGTTGTGGCACTCGTCGCCGCGGCGCAGTCCCTCGGCCTGCAGCGCCGCGATGTCGAGGCCGCCGACCGCGATCAGCGCCGCGTCGAGGACCGGCGTCGCGACGTCGCCGAGCCAGCGCAGCCGGTCGAGCACGATCTCGTCGTTGGAGCCGAACCGCAGCGCCTGGCCGAGTCCCTCGTTCAACGGCGCGTGCACGCGAGCCCCGCCGGCGCCCTCGACGACCAGCACCGGGATCCGCGGCGAGATGATCCCCGCCATCGCGCCGGTCGCGCGATGGTCGTGCGCGCACCGCAGCTGCACGCCGCCGGCGTCGAGGATCTCGCCGGCCTCGCGCAGATCACGGGCTTCGCCCTCCAGCACGAGCGCGCCGAGCACCGCCCCGCGCGTCGGTCCCGGCAGCTGCGCGCCGGCCGGGAACGGCGGGCCGCTGTGCAGGTAACGGCGAGGCCCGACGATCGGCAGCACCGACCCGGCCAGGGCGACGCCGACCGCCCGCGCGGGCGCCGTATCGAGCATCTCAAGGCCCGGTGCCGTAGCCGCGTCGCGCAGGCTCATCGCCGCGATGCGATCCGCAGCTCGGGCGGTTCGAACTCACCGTCGACAAGCACCGGCCGCTCGTCGACCTCGACCGACGCGACCCTGGCGGCGAGATCGACGTGGACGCTCGAGACCGAGCTGCCGCCGAGGTCGTTGTTGGCGCCGAACGCGATCACGACCGATCCGTAGACCGAGCGGACGTCGGCGCCGCCGCCGCCCTCGCGCCCGTACAGGTCGACGCCGTTGAAGTCGGCTCGCGGATCGCAGCCCCAGCCGATGTGCGACAGCCGTCGCGCGTCGCCGCCGCCGCCGCGCTCGATCAGTTCCTGCAGCATCTGGGCCTCGATCCCACCCGTGATCGACTCGATCACGCCTGCGTGAAAGCGGACGCGCAGCGGCTCGGTCACGTAGCGGCCGACGGTGGCGGTGAAGAACACGACATCGCCGGGTGCGAGCACATACTCGCCCTCGCCCTCGCCCTCGGCGGGGGCAAGCGCCGCCAGCGCGGTGCCGAAGTGGTCCCAGCGCCCGGGGGTGTCGGTGTAGCCGTACTGGACGGTCACCGGCCGGCCGGGCATGTTGACGTGCAGGTCGGTGCCGGATGGGGAGGTGAAGCGGATCGACTCCGAGCCGGCCAGCAGCTCGCCGCTGCGCCGCGCGTGCTCGGTGACGGCTGGGGTAGGGAACAGCGCCTCGAGTCGACGCAACGGCTCACGAGCCCGCAGGATCCGCGCGCCGGTGGCGAGGATCTGGTCCTGGCCGGCGTGGAACAGGCCGCCGCCGGAGACGTCGACGACGAGGTCGGCGAGCGACAGTTGGCGCGCGATCGCTTCGCTGGCGGTCGTCCACCAGTGGTCGGGCCCGGTCTGGCCGGGCACGCGCGGCTTACGGGGCACGCGCAGCTCGAGCACGGTCGCGCCGAGCAGCTGGGCCGCGGTCGAAAACCCTGAGAACAGCTCCGGACGGCCGCCCTCGTCGCTGTAGACGATCACGGTCTCCGCGGGCGTCACCCCGCACAGCTCAAGCTCCCGGGCCAGCATCCCGGCGGTGCCGCCGAGCACTGGTGGCGGGCTGGCGGTCATCGGGCCGCCTGGTACTCCTCGCCCATCACCCGGCGTTCGAGCTCCTGGAGGCGCTGGGCGTCGTCGGGCGTGATGTTGCGGCCGGGGTCTTTGATCCGAGGCGTCTCGCCGTCGTCGAACAGCCCAATCGAGCCGTCGTTGGTCTCGGGATCGAGGATCGGCGAGAAGCACTGGAAGGTGACGAGCGGCTCATCGCCGGTATTCCAGGACCAGTGGGCCTCGCCGGCCGGGACGCGGAAGAAATCACCGGGGCGAGCGACGAAGCCGTGCTCGCCGATGAACATCCACGTCTGCCCGGAGACGACATAGGTCAGCTGCTCGATCGCGTGGTAATGCGGGATCGAGTGGTAGCCGGGCTCACGGGTGGCGACAGTCATCGAGACCTGATTGCCGTAGACCGAGCGGGTCGAGAGGCCGCCCTGGTCGGCGTCGACGACGATCGAGCCGTCACGCATCTCCTCGCCTCGCACATGCAGTGCCATCCAGTCCTCCGGTGTCGTCGTTGAATGAACTCAGGTGGCGGCGCCGAGCGACACGACCACCGTTTTCAGCTCGGTGTACTCGTCGAGTGTCTCTTTGCAGGTCTCACGACCCCAACCGGACTCCTTGTAGCCACCGAACGGGAGCGCCGAATCACATGCCTGGTAGCAGTTGACCCACACCTGACCGGATTCCAACGCCGCGGCCATCCGGTGCGCGCCGGCGATGTCGGCGGTCCAGACGGCGGCCGCGAGACCGAAGCGGCTGTCGTTGGCGGCCTCGAGCACCTGTGTCTCGTCCGTGAACGGGAGCGCGGTGAGTACCGGACCGAAGATCTCCTCACGCGTGACCCGCATCTCGCCGGTCGCGTTGACGAGCACGGTCGGCTCGATGAACCAACCCTCGTCGCCCCAGCGCCCGCCGCCGGTGACGATCTCGGCGCCTTCCGCCCGGCCGACGTCGATGTAGCCGGAGACGCGCTCCAGCTGCTCGGCGGAGACGAGCGGGCCCATCTCGGTGCTGGCGTCAAGCCCCGGGCCGAGCTTCAGCGAGCGGGCGCGCTCGGTCACGCCCGCGACGATCTCGTCGAACAGCGGCTCCTGCACGTACAGGCGCGACCCGGCGATGCAGCTCTCGCCCTGGCAGGCGAAGATCGCGTCGCAGGCGCCCTGGATCGCGGCGGCGGGATCGGCGTCGGCGAACACGATATTGGGCGACTTCCCGCCCAGCTCCAGCGATACTCGCTTGAGCGTGTCGGTCGCTTGACGCGCGATCAGCTTGCCGGTCTCAGACGATCCGGTGAAGCTGATCTTGTCGACGCCGGGATGGGCGACGAGCGCGGCGCCGGCTTCCTCGCCGAAGCCGGTGACGAAGTTGACGACGCCCTCCGGGATCCCGGCCTCGAGCGCCAGCCGCGCCAGCAACTGCATCGACAGCGGCGTCTGCTCGGCGGGCTTGATCACGATCGTGCAGCCGGCGGCGAGCGCCGGCGCCAGCTTCTTGACGACCATCAGCAGTGGCAGGTTCCACGGCGTGATCGCGCCGACGACGCCGACCGGCTGACGCAGCGTGTAGGCGTGAAACGCGCCGCCGAACGAGGCCGGGTAGGAGATCGGGATCGTGTCGCCGGTCAGCTTCGTCGGCCAGCCGGCGAAGTAGCGCAGCATGTCGACGGTGAACGGCACGTCGAAGAACCTCATCTCGTTGATCGGCTTGCCGTTGTCGAGCGAGTCGATCTGCGAGAAATCCTCCAGATGGGCCTCGACCAGATCCGCCAGCCGCCAGATCGCCTTGCCGCGCTCCTGCGGCGTCGTCAGCCGCCACGGGCCCTTCAGGGCCGCGCGGGCGGCGGTGACTGCGCGGTCCACGTCGGCGGCGCGGCCGCGCGGCGCGCGCGCGATCTCGGCGCCGGTCGCGGGATCGAACACGGGGAACGTCTCGCCGGACACGGCGGCCGTCCAGGCGCCGCCGATCAGCATCCTGACGTCGCCTTCGGTGTATTCCCGGACGCTCTCCGAGAGGGTCACAGCCGACATCGAACCCCTTCCTCTCCGCTTCGCTGACAGCGCTAGGCCAGGCCTGTATCCAGTAGAGTATACCGGAGCCATGCAAGGCTGCCCGACGTCATGAGCGCCAGCGTTGTGATCGTCGGGGCCGGCGTGCTCGGCGCGACCCTGGCGCAGCGGCTGGTCGTCGACGGCTGGCAGGTCAGGGTCGTCGACCAGCACGATCCGGGCACGCCGCTCGCGTCCTCGGGCGGCGCGTCGCGGCTGATCCGCTGCGCCCACGGCGACAGCGCCGATGATGCGCTCGCGGCGTGGGAGAGCCTGGCGCTGTGGCGGCGGATCGAGGCCGAGACGGGCGTCGAGCTGCTGACCGAGACCGGCGTCGCCTGGCTCGCCGGCGCGGACGATCTGTGGGAGCGCGCGAGTCACGCCGCTCTGGACGGACTCGAGATTCCGGTGGAGATCGTCTCGGTCGGCGACGTGCGCTCGTTGTTTCCTGGCCTCGGCGTCGATGACCTCCGGTATGTGCTGTACGAGCCGCAGGCGGCGCTGATCGCCGCCCGGCTGGCGCTGCGGGCGCTGATCGACGATGCGGTCCGGCGCGGCGCGAGATTCACCCGTGAGCGAGCCACGCGTGCCGGTTCCGACGTGATCGTGGGCGGGCGGCGGCTGACGGCCGACCACGTCGTCTGGGCCGCGGGCTGCTGGACCGCCCAGATCTTCCCGAAGCTGCTGCGGGCCTCGGTCATCCAGCAGGACACGTACTACTACGGGGCGGGTCCTGAATGGTCGAGCCCGCCGGTACCCGCGTGGGCCGATACCGGCGCCGGGATCACCGGTGCCGGCGACCTGGCCGGCGCCGGCGTCAAGGTCGGATTGCACGAGGCGGGACCGCCGGTGGCGCTCGATCGCCCGCGCGTGGCCGATCCCGATCTCGCGACGCACGCCCGTATGTACCTGACCCGGCGGTTTCCGTCGCTTGCCGACGCGCCGGTCGTGCGGGCGGAGGTGCAGCACACCGCGGAGGTGCAGTGGGTCGACGGCTGCGAGCCGGTGTCGGTCACCGGCGGCGTCCGGATCGTGCGCGATCCGGAGCACCCGTCGGTGTGGATCCTCGGCGACGGGTCAGGGTCGGTGTTCAAGACCGCGCCACTGGTGGCCATGCGGGCGGCCGAGCTGCTGCTCAACATGTGAGCGTGCGTTCGAACCGTCCATTGCGCCTCAGCGTCCATATGAGTCGTTAAAACGCAAAGGTCGGTCGTCTCAGGCCGTGCGCCGACTCATCCCGGCGCCGAGCCGCTCGTCAGCGAGATCGTTGCGCGCGATGGCTGGTCACGGCGGGCGAGCTCTGACTCCAGCAGCGTCGCGCACGCCGGGCAGCAGTGCTCGCGCAGCTCCAGCTCGTCGTGTAGGCGGATCCGCGGCCCGTGCTCGTGGGGCTCGACGACGCGGGTGCCGACGCGGTCCTTGAAGTTGGCGTCCTGGGCACCGAGGTCGAGCCCGCAGCGACAGCGCCAGCGACCGTCCGCGGCGACCAGGGCGCCGCCGACCAGCCGAGCGGAATCTGCCGACGCGGCAAGCGGCGGCGCGGCGCGGGCGGGCTCGACGTCTCCCGACCCCTGCGGCGGCGCGGCGCGGGCGGGCTCGAGGCCACCGAGGCGCGCGCGGCGCACCGCGGCGCGGCGGGCGACCGTTCCCGGTTCGTCGACGGCGCCGGCGTCGTCGATCACGACCCCGTAGACGGCAGCGGCCGCTGCCGCGCTCACGAACCCGGTGTCGACGTCGCGTGCGACCGCGGCCGGCGCGCGCTCCAGCGGATCGCCGTAACCACCGCCGCCCTGGAACGCATACGCGATCACGTCACCGGCGCCCAGCTCGAAGTGGCCGAGCTTGGCGGGCACGCGCTCGGCCCCGGGCAATTGCGCGAGCGCGTCGCCATCAGCGGCTTCGAACGGCAACGCTCCGACGGCGCCGCCCGCTCCGGCGCCGCGGTACAGGACGCCCTCGTTGCAGCTGGCCCCGATCCCACCGAACAGACCGGCCGAGTTGGGCACCTCGGCCCCGTGGCCGATCAGCATCGCGTGCAGTACCACGGCGTCATGCGGCGTGACCGCGACCCCGGCCGCGATGCCGCCACGGGTGCGGCCCGGGCCGCCGGTGTCGGCGATCAGCCGGCGGTACAGATACAGGTACGGGCCGCTGCGCTCGTTGGACTCGACGTTGGCGACGGCCGGGCGCGGGACCGGATACTCGCCCGACGCGTCGAGCCCGTCGTGGTCGAGGTAGGCGCCGCCGCCGCCGATCGTCGAGTCCAGCAGGAACGTCCCGAACGGCCCGCCGTCCCGGTCGGCACCGGCCATCGTCAATACCCACATCGAGCCCTTGGTCACGGCGGTCGCCTCGGTCGCGGTCTCCGGCCCGCAGGCGGCGAGACGTGAGATCGCCTGCACGGCGACGTTCGTGACCACCCACACGGCGGAGACCGTGCCGGCCGAGACCGGCGCCGGCCGGGTCGCGTTGCAGATCGAGCCCTCGGGCGCGGTGATCGTGACCGGCGCCAGCGTCCCCTGGTTCCAGCGGATATCGGGCGCCAGGATCGGCAGCATCGCGGTCATCACCGCGCCGACCAGGCCCGAGCGGGTGCAGTTGATGAAGCCGGGCGCCTGCGGCGAGCTGCCGGCGAAGTCGAACGTCAGCTCGTCGGCGTGCTTGGTCAGCGTCAGCGCGATCTCATACAGCCGGTTCGTGTGGCCGTCGTGCTCGAGGAAGTCAGCTGGTGGCGCGGGCTGATCCCGTACGCGCTGGCGATCGGGTGCGAGATCCCGTTCATCGACCAGACGTTCTACACGGGGCCGCTGGTCAAGCCGCTGGGCGGCGTCGACATCTCCTGGGTGGTCGGCGGCGTCGCCGGGTTCGTGCTGTACATGATCGCGATGTCGATCCCGATCGGCGGCAAGACGGCGCTCGGTCGGCCGCAGGTCGAACCGGAGGTCGAGTCGGCCCCCGGGGTCAAGATCGCCTCTCCGTGACCCGGCCGCCGGCGGCGGCTGGTTCGGGTAGCGACCGCTAGTCGGTCGCCAGCGACACGTCGCCGGCGGGCTCGGCCGGGGACGTGTCGTCGCCGGCCGCCGGGGCGAGCTTGATGCGTGCCGGGAACACGGTCACGGCGACGATCAGCCCGATCGCGAAGATGCCGCTCGCCCACCAGAAGGCGGTCGTGTAACCGTGCACCATCGACGCGGCACTGAGGTTGGGCGTGCCGACGTGGCTGCGGGCGAACGCCGCGGCGGAGCTGGCGAACAGCGTGCTGAGCAGCGAGGTGCCGACCGAGCCGCCGACCTGCTGGGAGGTGTTGACCATCGCCGAGGCGACGCCGGCCTCGTTGCCCGGCACGCCGAGCGTGGCGGTCCCGAAGGCGGGCGCGAAGATCAGCCCCATACCGAGCCCGAGGATCATCAGCGACGGCAGGAGGTTCCCGGCGTAGCTGGAGCTGGGTGACAGACGAGTGAGCAGCAGCATCGACACGAGGCCGAGCACCATCCCTGAGACGATCAGCGGCTTGGCGCCGGTGCGCGGCAACAGCTTGGTCTGGGAGGTGGTCGACGAGATCACGATCAGCGCCGTCATCGGCATGAAGGCGACGCCGGTGGTCAGCGGCGACAGCTTCAGGTTGTCCTGCATGAAGTAGGTGAGAAACAGGAACACCGCGAAGATGCCGGCCCCCGCCAGCACGATCGAGGCAAAGGCGCCGCCGCGGGCGCGGTCCCAGACGATGTACAGCGGCAACAGAGGATGGGAAGCACGTTGCTCGATCAAGACGAACGAGACCAGCAGCACGACAGAGGCGGCGAGCGCGATGATCGTGATCGGCGTGGTCCAGGAGTGGGTCTCGGCGTTGGAGAAGCCGTAGACGAGCGCGAACAGACCAATCGATCCGGTGAGCACCCCTGGCACGTCGATCCTGGGGCGATCCTCGGCTCGGTGATTGACCAGCAGGCGCAGCGCGACAAGCCCAGTCGGAATCGCGATCACGAGGTTGACGTACAGGCACCAGCGCCATGTCAACGCTTGCGTCAGCGCGCCGCCGAGCAGCAGGCCGAGCGAGGCGCCGCCGCCCGCGATCGCGCCGAAGATACCGAACGCCTTGGGCCGGTCCGGGGAATTGGCGAACGTGACCGTCAGCAGCGACAGCGCCGAGGGCGCCAGCAGCGCACCGAACACACCCTGCAGGGCGCGGGCCGCGACCAGCATCGCGAACGATTGCGCCAGGCCGCCGATCGCGGAGGCGAGCGAAAAGCCGGCGAGTCCCGCGATGAACGTCCACTTGCGCCCGAACAGGTCACCGAGCTTGCCGCCGAGCAGCAGCAGCGACCCGAACGCCAGCGCATACGCGGTGACCACCCACTGGCGGCTGTCGGTGGAGAACCCGAGCGACCTCTGGGCCGACGGCAGCGCGATGTTGATGATCGTGGCGTCGAGCACCACCATCAGCTGGGCGACGCCCAGCAGGCAGAGCACCGCCCAGCGGTTGGGTTCGGACTGACGTGCGGAAGTGGATGACATGTCGTGCGCTCTCGGGTCGTGGGGGGTGTCTCAAGACAGTCCCGGAGCCTGGCGCCAGGCGACGCTCAGCGATCGGGGTGCGGGTCGATCGGCTGCCTCGACGGTATCCCGCCGCCTAACCGCGGCCGCTGTAGGCGGCAGACAGGATCCGCAACATGATGCTACGGATCTCGTGTTTGCTCTGGGCGATGTGCTGCGCCATCAGCGCCGCCGCGGTTCCACGGTCGCCTTCGCGGATCGCCTGGCCGATCGCGACATGCTGCGCCTCGGAGACGATCAGCCGCTCACGCACGGTGAAGTCGAACGAGCGGATCGTGTGCAGACGGTCGTGCACCCGCTCCATCGACTCCAGCAGGTAGGCGTTGCCGGTCGCTCGCGCCAGGCCGAGGTGGAAGCGCTCGTCGGGGATCACGTAGGAGCCGTCGAGCGGCGTCGTCTCGGCCGCGTATCCCTCCTGCCAGCCGTACTGCAGCGCGTCGAGGTCGCCGAGCTCACCGGCACGACCGGCGAGCTCGGAGACGACGTAGGTCTCGAGCACGGCGCGGACCGCGTAGACGTCCTCGTAGTCGGAGATGTCCAGGCCCTTGACGATCCGCCCGCCCTTGTCACGGGCGACGACGAGACCGTCGTCCTCGAGTCGTCGCAGCGCCTCGCGGACGGGCGTGCGGCTGACCTCGTAGCGGTCGCAGAGCTCGAGCTCCACCAGCCGCTCACCGGGCCGGAAGCCGAAGGTCAGGATCTCCTGCTTGAGGCGCTCGTAGATCTCGGTGCCCGCTCGTCTGGCGGGCCCGTGAGCGCTCGGGTCGTCGTCGCTCACCCCGGTTCGGCGGCGCCGTCGAGGCGCTCGATCTCGTCCGCTTCGAGCTCGATCTCAGCGACCGCCATGTTCTCCTCCAGGTGGTCGATCGAGGAGGTCCCGGGGATCAGCAGCACGTGGTCTCCCTGCGCCAGCGTCCACGCGAGCGCCACCTGCGCGGCGGTGATCCCGCGGGCGCCGGCGATCTCGGTGACGACCGGATTGCCCAGCACGTTGTCGTTGGTCCAGGCGGCGCCGAGCGGGAAGTAGGGGACGAACGGCACACCGTCGGCGGCGGTCTGCGCGACGATGTCGGCCGACGCGCGGTTGGCGACGCTGTACAGGTTCTGCACCTGTGCGATGTCGGTCAGCTTCGCGGCCTCGAGATAGAGGTCGAGTCCGACGGTGCTGATGCCGACGCCGCCGACCTTGCCCGCGTCCTTGAGCGCTTGCAGCGGTCCGATCAGCTCCGCGAGCGGGATCTCGGTTCCGGCGTCGGGGATCCGCAGGTTGACGACGTCGATCCGCTCGATCCCGAGGGCGGTGAGGTTGTGGTGCACGGCCTCGATCAGCTCGTCGGGGCTCAACGCGGGCGGCCAGCCGCCCTCGGCGTCGCGAAGGGCGCCGACCTTGGTCGCCAGCACGAGGTCGTCCGGGTAGGGGTGCAGCGCCGCGCGGATCAGCTCGTTGGACACGTCGGGTCCGTAGTACTGGGCCGTGTCGATGTGGTTGACGCCGAGCTCGACCGCGCGCCTGAGCACGGCGATCGCCTGGTCGCGATCCTTCGGCGGGCCCCAGACGTGTGGGCCGGGGAGCTGCATCGCCCCGAATCCGATCCGGTTCACCGTCCGTCCGGCGAGCTCGTAGGTCTGCGGGCGACCGGTCATACCTTCCTGGATACAAACATGGATGCCGTTCGGTGTCAAGCTGGGGCGCGCGGAGTCACGTTCCTGGCGTCGCGCCGATCATCGCTGCAATTCCGACCAATGCTCGTCAATGCGAGCATCTCCGGCGGTACCCGACGCGACATCCGTCCAGACTCGAACGACATCCGTCCACTTTCCGGTCACTTGGCCGGTGACGTACTTATGGTCGCCTTGATGAGGCTTTCTCGATATACAGCTCGGCCGTGGCGGCCGCTCGCGATGCTCGCGGTCCTGGTGGCCGGGTGCGTGTTCGCGCTGCTGCCCCACGGAGCGCAGGCGGCCGGCCGGGTGCCGATGGCAGCTTCCGCAGCGACCGCGTGTGTGTCGCCGTCGGCGCTGCGCGATCCATCGAACCCGCTGGACCTGCCGGTCGCGCCGGGATCCAACCCGCTCAACGGCGCCCGCTTCAGCGATCCCGGCCCGTACGGAGGCAACTATGCCGCGTCGGCGATCGCGCAGCTGCTCGGGATCAACCCCGAGTTGCTGCCGCCGACCGAGAACTGGGCGGAGTTCCAGCAGCAGATCGAGTCAGGACCAGCGCAGGCCGAGCTCGATGCCAATCCGGCGCTCGCCGGGCAGGTCGACGCGCTGGCGATGATCGCCGATCAACCCCAGGCGCAGCGCATCTCGACCTATTCCTGGGGAGGCACCCCGGTCGGGATCGCCAAGCAGACCACCAAGCTGTTCTGCCAGATCGCGGCCAGCGACCCGGGCACGGTCCCGATCATCACGACCTACTTCCTGCATCCCAATCTCGGCGGCTGCCCGACCACGGCGCAGATCGACGCCTACATGCCGAGGTTCGAGGCGCAGATCGACGCGATGGCCAGTGCGACCGGCAGCCACCCCGCGGTGTATCTGCTGGAGCTCGACGCGCTTGGCTCCTCCAGCTGTATCGCCCGGGATGGCGCGATGCCCGCCTGGGAGGCGGCGTTGCGATTCGAGATGCACGCGGTGCAGTCGCTGCCGCACACGGTCGTCTATGTCGAGGGCGGCTACTCGGACTCCAACTCGGTCAAATACACGGTGAAAATCCTCAAGGCGATTGGCGTCGACAGCATTCGCGGCTTCTTCACCAACGACACCCATAACCAGTGGACGAGCAACACGGTGCGCTGGGCGACGAAGATCGCCGCCCGGACCGGCGCGCATTTCATCGTCAACACCTCGGATAACGGGCAGGGGCCCCTGCTCAATCCCCATCCCGGGAGCCAGGGGGTCGAGGATCTCTGTAACCCGCCCGGCCGTGGCCTCGGGATCGAGGACACGACCGACACCGGATACCCCGACGCTGACGCGTACCTCTGGGCCCACTCGCCCGGCATGAGCGCCGGCACCTGCAACGGCGGACCATCCGGGGGCTTCTGGGTGGCCAAGGCCGAGGGCGAGGCCGCGCTGGCCAACGGCCAGATGGGACCCGGCTTCCCGAGCGCCCCGTACGGCGCCCCAGCGCTCTGACGGACCCCCCGGCTGGTGCCGGTGGAGCCGCTGACCGGGGCTGCCCCTCGCCCCGTCAGCGGTCGGTCAGTGGGGCGGCGCGCCGCTTCGGCGCCGCCCGCGACGGCGTACGATCCGGGCGTGAGCTTCCGCCCAGCGACGAGCCCCGCCGGCCACGACTCGCGGTGGCGGGCGCGGAGGTGACGCCGCTGATGGCCGACCACGATCAGCCGCTGCGCGAGGACGCCGTCGCCGCCGACCCGTTGGTGCAGTTCGACCGCTGGTTCGCCGACGCGTCGGCTGCGGGAGTCCGGATGCCGGAGGCGATGTCGGTCGCGACCGCGAGCCCCGATCGGATCCCGTCGACGCGGATGGTGCTGATGAAGGGCTGCGACGAGCGCGGCGTCGTGTTCTTCACGAACTACGCAAGCCGCAAGGGCTTCGATCTGACCGAGAACCCGCAGGCGGCCCTGCTCTTCTACTGGGACGTGCTCGGTCGACAGGTGCGGATCGAGGGGCCGGTCACGCCCACCAGTCCGCAGGAGTCGGCCGACTACTCACGCAGCCGGCCGCGCGGCAGCCGGATCAGCGCGCTCGCCTCGCCACAGAGCCAGCCGGTTGCCGACCGCTCCGAGCTCGAGGCTCTGGTCGCCGAGGTGGAGCGCGAGCTCGACGGCGCCGAGCCACCGGTCGACGACGGTTGGGGCGGCTTCCGCGTCACCCCGGCGCGCTGGGAGTTCTGGCAGAACCGCGATGACCGGCTGCACGATCGGCTGCTGTATACGCCCGCCGCCGACGGGAGCTGGCGGATCCAGCGCCTGGCGCCGTAGGCGCGGGTCCGCGCCCCGGATTGGTCACTTTTCGTCCTCCCATGGGCAAAAATGACCAATCCGTGATCGGCGGCGGGGTGGGTGCGGCGTGGTGCGCGGCGATCACCGGGCCCTGGTCGCATGCTCTCCAAAACGACCTGCTGATCCGGGACGCGCCGACGTCAGCTGGGCGCTGCCGATCGCCCGGCCCGAGCGCCGGCTTCGAGCGCCTGGGCTTCAGGGTCGATGAAGTCGGCCAGCGTCTGCACGTCGCAAACGACATCGGGGTCGACGCAGAACCCGAAGCACAGCTGGTCGGCCAGCGACGTCACCGAGACCCTCAGCGCGTGGTGCTCGCTGATCTCGGCAAGCGAGTAGAGGGCGTGCACGGGGCTTGACAGGACGCTGACCGGTTCACGCGGCCCGGGGACGTTGGAGACGTTGAGCGCGAACCGGCGCGGGTTGCGCTCCAGTTGCTCGGCGAACTGCTGCAGCCGGGGGGAGACGCCGCCGATCCGGTGCAGCAGCAACTCGCGCTGCTCTGCGTCCCGGGCGGCCTTGCGTTCGCTGGTCCGTTCGTGGATCACGCGCAGCCGCGTGACCGGATCGGCTTCGGCCAGGGGGAGCCCGAGCGAGAACATCGAATCGTGGTTGGCCTCGGTGTCGCCGTCTCGATGCAGGCTGACCGGCACCTTGACGCGGATCGTCCCCAGGCGGCCGTGATGCAGCTGGACCCAGCGACGCAGCGCGCCCGCGACCAGGCACAGCACGGCGTCGTTGATCGTGGCCCCGTCGATCGCCTTCGCCGCGTGTCGCAGCGGCGTGAGCGCGGTGCTGGTGAACGCGACCTCGCGCCGGTTGCAGATCTCGCCGTCGAACGGAGAGCGTCCGCCGGCGCGAACGAACTCCCGACGCAGGTAGCTCGCGAGATGCGTGCGTCGCCGGGTCTCGTCGATCGCGTGCTGGGCAGCGGTCTGAGCGGTGGTCATACGCGTCTCGGGTGGGTCGTCCCATAGCAGTGCCCGTGCGTAGCGCACCGAGGCGGTCCCATCGGCCAGTGCATGGTGGATCCGCCAGACGAGTGCGCGATGTCCGTCGCGGAGGGTCACGAGGTCGACCCGCCACAGCGGTCGATCCCGTTGCAGCCGTTGCTCGAACAGGGTCGCGACACAGCGGCGCAGCCCGGCGGCGTCGACCGGATCGTCGTGATGATGCTCCGCCACGTGATGCGTGACCGAGAACTCGGGATCGAGCACCCATCCGGGGGTGCCGTCGCGGTCGGTCGTGAGACGGCGGGTGAGCGCGGGCGCCAGGTCGATCCGTTCGGAGATCCGCGTTCGCAGCGCGGACAGGTCGGGCGCAGACTCGCCGAGATGGATGATCTTGCACGTGTGGCCGGCGATCGTCGGGCTCTCCATCGCCAGGATCGCGCGGTCCTCGGTACTGAGCGCCACCCAGTCGTCCGGCCGCGATCGAGCCAGCTCGGCATTGTGCATGGACACAATTCTCCACCAAGACGCACCGATTGCGAGGTGTCGCGCGGTCAGACCCCGAGCAGTGAGGCGGAGGCGCGGCGTGACCCATCCGTGGTCACGCCGGCCGCCGCATCGGGATTACCGCGCCCCCACGTATTTGACGGTGAAGTACTGCTTGGTGGCGTTGTTGGTGTAGGTCCCGTAGCCGTAGCCCAGCTGCTTCCCGGTCCAGCCCGGGATCGGACCCTGGTACTTGTCCAGGAAGGTCGTGAAGTAGCTCGAGGCGGTCTTGCAGCTGAAGTCGGGGCTCGACACCTTGTACGGGCCGGCGGGGAGGACGAGTCCGCCGGACCGGTCGTTGTGCAGGACGGTGAAGCCGATGCCCTGGCAGCCGGCGTCGGCAGTCTGCGCGCGGGTCGTCCGCGCGGCGGTCGCGGGGCGGACCCCGGCGCCGCCGTTCCCGGTCGCGGCCATCGCGGTTGCGGCGGTGGCGCCGCCGCCGATCAGGATGGCCGCCGTCGCGGCGGAGGCGATGATCGACTTGGTGTGGAGAATGCGGTTCATGGCTGGTCCTTTCGGTGTGATGCCGGTTGTTTGAACTGGCATCAGTGTCCGTCTCCAGCAGCCGTCAAAACATCGTCTGTGCAGGTGATTCGTCAGGGGAGCCGGGGGTCCACCGATTGGGGGAAAGGGACACGGTGAGGTCCATGCCGGCGTGCACGAGCGCGCCCGGCACGGTGATCACCGTGCCCGAGGCGGCGGTCGCGGAGGTGAACCTCAGCTGACCGGGCTGATCGGCTCGGCGGTCACCGCGAAGCCCGTCAGCAGGAGCGGGCCGAACGAGGTGATCAGCGCGACGTCGACCGCGTCCCGGCCCCGCCCGACGACCACCCGTCCGGTGCGCGGAACGTTGTTGCGAGCGTCGAACGTGTACCACTGGCCGTCGAGGTAGGCCTCGAACCAGGCGGCGAAGTCCATCGGCTCGGTGACCGGGGGGACGTCGATGTCCGGGATGTAGCCGAACACGTATCGCGCGGGAATGTTCAACGCACGGCAGAACGTGATCGCAAGATGCGCGAAGTCACGACACACTCCCTGTCCGGCTCGATACGCATCCGCGGCGGTCGTCCATGGATTCGAGGACCCGGCGACCCATTCCAGGTGGCCGTGTACGAAGTCGACGATCGCCTGTACGCGACTCCAGCCCGGCGTGAGGCCGCCGAACCGCTGCCATGCATCCTGCCCGAGCTCGTCGGGCAGGCAGAACCGGCTCGGCATGATGAAGCTCAGGGTTTCGTCGGGGAGCGCCGCCACTGGCGTCTCCGCCGCGTCGGGCGCGATCTTGTCGGCTGGGTCGGTGAGCAGCAGTTCGGCCTCGTAGGCGATCTCGCAACTGCCGGCGTCGATCTCGAAGCGTTCGCACCGATTCGAGTAGTGATCGATGTAGCCGTGATGGTCAGACGCGGTATGCCACTGCTCGCGTTGCATCCGCACGCCCGGCTGCGGGCCTGGTTCGACCTGCATGATCGCGGAAACCGGCGCAGCGGCGTCGAACCGAAACTCGCAGCCGACCAGCAGCGTCAGGCCGTCAGGTACGGCGTCTGCGTGGGCTCCGCTCGAGACGTTCTCCGTCATCGACATCCAGCATCGCAGGCGGCGCGAAGCTGGTCGATGGCCCTAGGGAGAATCGCTCGAAGGCCGAGTCGGCGGCGAGCGCGGCCGCCCCCGCAGGCGCGGCGCTCGGGGCGATTCCCGCCTCGACCACGGCGAGCACGCGCTCGAGCTCCCGCGCGGGCAGGTGGGGGTTGTACAGCGGTGAGACGGCGCCGTCGCTCAGCAGCCGCCGGCAGAGTGCGATCGCGGGGGCGGTGACCACGCGGCGCTCGTCGCCGATCGCATCGGCGAGTGCCAGCAGCCGCGGAGCGTAGAGCGCGACCCGACCCGGCGCGACGACCATCGGGGCACGGGAACCGATCCCGCCGGCGCGGGCGGCGGTCCGCAGCGCGGCGGCGACCCGGCGACGTTCGGCGGGGTCGTGGGCGAGGCGCTCGGCGAGCGCGCGAACCTCGGGGATCGAGTTGGCATCGCCGATCGCGACGAGCGACATCAGCAGCCGCCGGCGTTCGTCGAGGGCCAGCCCGCAGATGACCAGCGCGGCGATCGCCCCCGCGCCGACCGAGGCGGCCAGCGCGACGGACTCGGTCAGCAGCAGGATGACCGCCAGCGCGACGAGCGCCGCGAACCACTCGAGCATCCCGATCATGCGGTGACGCAGCGCATCGAGCCGCGCCGACGCTGCGGTCAGACTGTCGGGCGCGTTGTCGAGCAGCGTGGGCATGGTCCTCGTTGCACTGTGCGTGGCTTCCGCGAACGCTTGTTCGCAATCGGTCACACTACGCCGGCATCGCAACCGAATCTTCATATCCCGGGTGCTCGAGTCCGACCACTAAGATCCGACCCGCTCGAGGTCGGCCACCCCTCCGGCACGCCCACCTGGGTTTGAGCCCGTCGGCAGCGCCCCGCGACCATGAGCGTCAACGTCTCCATCGAGCATCACACCGAGTACGCGTTCGACCGGCCGGCCGAGCTTGGCCCGCACGAGGTCAGGCTTCGTCCGGCGCCGCACGCGACGACGCCGATCGAGGCCTATTCACTGACGATCACACCCGCCGAGCACGCGATCAGCTGGCGCCAGGACGCATTCGGCAACCACGTCGCGCGGGTCTCGTTCCCCAAGCACCTGACCGCGACCGCGTTGACGTTCGAGGTCGGCCTCGTCGCCGAGCTCGCCCCGAACAACCCGTTTGACTTCTTCGTGCGCGAGGACGCCGAGCGGTGGCCGTTTGACTACGAGGAGGCGGCCCGGCGGGACCTCGCACCGTTCCTGGGCGACCCTGTCGGACCGATGACGCCGCTGCTGACGCAGCGGCTCGAGGCGATCGGGCGGGAGTCGATGGCGACGGTCGAGTTCCTCGTCGCGCTCAACGCGATCCTCGCCGAGCAGATCGAGTACACGACCCGCGCCGAGTCCGGCGTCCAGACACCCGAGCAGACGCTCCAGCTCAGACGCGGCTCGTGTCGCGACAGCTCGTGGCTGCTGGTCGCGCTGCTGCGCGGGCTCGGCCTGGCCGCCCGCTTCACGTCCGGCTACCTCGTCCAGCTCGAGCCCAAGCCCGGCGCCCCGGACACGGTCGACCTGCATGCCTGGGCCGAGGCCTACGTCCCGGGCGCGGGGTGGATTGGGATGGACCCGACCTCCGGGCTGCTCACCGGTGAGGGCCACATTCCGCTGGCGAGCGCGTCGACGCCGGCGGGCGCGGCACCGGTGATCGGTTCGGTCTCAGACGTCGGCTCGAAGCTGAGCAACCGCATGGAGGTCGCGCGGATCAGCGAACGTCCGAGTACCGAGCGCCCCTACTCAGAGCGCCAGTGGCGGCAGATCGACGAGCTTGGGCGCACGGTCGACGAGGCGCTCGACGAGGGCGACGTCCGGCTGACGATGGGTGGCGAGCCGACGTTCGTCTCACGTGAGCGAATGGACGAGCCGGAGTGGAAAGTCGAGGCGCTCGGCGGCAACAAGCTCGAGCTCGCGATCGAGCTGGCCGACCGGCTCGCGCGTGACTTCGCGCCCGACGCGCTGATCATGCACACGCAGGGCAAGTGGTATCCCGGCGAGCCGCTGCCCCGCTGGCAGATCGGGATCTGGTGGCGAACCGACGGACGCCCGTTGTGGCGCGACCGGATGCTGCTCGACGCCCCCACCGACGGTGGCGGGCGCACCGACGCCGACGCCGCGCGGTTGGCGAGCGGGCTGACCGAGGCGCTGGGGCTCAACCCCGACACGAAGCTGCTGGCCGCCTACGAGCCCGCACCGAGCCCGCGGCGTGAGCACGGCGAGCCCAACGGCTACGTGCTGCCGCTGCATCGTGACGCGGGCGACTCGGGGTGGTCGAGCCAGCGCTGGAACACGCAGCGCCGCCGCGTCACGCTGCTGCGCGGCGATGGCCCGATCGGCGCGCGCCTGCCGCTCAGCGAGCTGACGGAGGTCGACGACGGGCAGGCGCCGCTGCCACCGACGGCGCTGGCCGTCAACGAGCGCGAGGGTCACATTCATGTGTTCCTGCCGCCGCTGACCGAGTTCGCGCACGCGGCGGAGCTGCTGGACGCGCTGCAGCAGACGGCGGCGCAGCAGCAGACGCCCGTGATCGTCGAGGGCTACCCGCCGCCGGACGACGAGCGCCTGCGTCATTTCGTGGTCACCCCCGACCCGGGCGTGATCGAGATCAACATCCACCCGAGCGGATCGTGGCCGGAGCTCGTCTCCCGGACCGAGGCGATCGCCGCCCACGCCGACGAGCTCGGGCTCGCCAGCGAGAAGTTCGATATGGCCGGCCGCCACCTCGGCACCGGCGGCGGCAGCCACGTGACGCTCGGCGGCGTCACCCCGTTTGACAGCCCGCTGCTGCGCCGCCCCCAGCTGCTGCGCTCGATGCTCACCTACTGGCAACACCATCCGTCGCTGTCCTACCTGTTCAGCGGCCAGTTCATCGGACCCACCAGCCAGGCGCCGCGGGTCGACGAGGCACGCCACGAGGCGCTCTACGAGCTCGAGATCGCGTTTGCGGAAATGGACCGCCTGTCAGAGCTCGGTCCGCCGCCGCTGTGGCAGGTCGACCGGCTGCTGCGCAACCTGCTGACCGATCTGACCGGTAACACGCACCGGGCCGAGTTCTGCATCGACAAGCTCTACAACCCGGAGTCGTCGGCTGGCCGCCTCGGGGTGCTCGAGCTGCGCGGCTTCGAGATGCCGCCCCACCACCGGATGAGCCTGGTGCAGGCGCTGCTGATCCGCGCGCTCGTGGCCTGGCTGTGGTCGGATCCATACGCGGGCAGGCTCGTGCGCTGGGGCAACCGGCTGCACGACGAGTACATGCTCCCGTGGTTTCTGGAACGTGACCTCCAGCTGGTGCTCGACGACCTGCGGCGCCACGGGTTCGCATTCGACAGCGAGTGGTTTGAACCGTTCACGTGGTTCCGTTTCCCCCGTGTCGGTGCAATCACGAAGGCCGGTGTCAGGCTCGAGCTGCGTGAGGCGATCGAGCCGTGGCATGTGCTCGGCGAGCAGCTGGCGGCGGCGACCACCGCCCGTTACGTCGACAGCTCGGTGCAACGAATCCAGCTGCGCGTCGACGGCTACGTCGAGGGCCGGCACGCGGTGCTGTGCAACGGCCGCCGGGTGCCGCTGTCGGACACCGACACCGCCGGCACCGCCGTCGCCGGTATCCGCTTCCGCGCCTATTCGCCACCGTCGGCGCTGCACCCGACGATCGGGGTACAGGCGCCGCTGACGTTCGAGCTGGTCGACCTACCCAGCGACCGCTCGCTCGGTGGCTGCCGCTATCACGTCAACCACCCGGGCGGCCGCGCGTACGAGCGGCTCCCGGTCAACGCCGCCGAGGCGGAGGCGCGGCGCAACGCCCGCTTCGAACCGATCGGCCATACCCCCGGCGAGCTGCACGCCCCGCCGGTGCGCCGCTCCAGCGATTACCCTCGCACGCTCGATCTGCGGGAGGCCGGCTACCGGCGCAGGTAGCGAACCCACTCGATGACTGGCACCGCTTCATCTCATCCGGCAGGGTACGCACCGCTGCCGGGCAGCTGGGATGAGCTGCTCGACGACACCGGCGCCGTGCGCGGCGAGTGGAGCTTCATGTCCCAGGCGCTGACCGAGATCGGCGTCCCCGAGCTGCTCCGCCGCCAGCAGGAGGCGCGGCGGCTGCTGGAGCAGGACGGGGTCATCTACAACGTCTACGGCGATGGCGATGGCGACGGGGACGGCCACCCGCCCACCCGCTGGCAGCTGGATCCCGTGCCGACGCTGATCGGCAGCCGCGAATGGGAGGCGATCGAGAGCGGCGTGATCGAACGCGCGGAGCTGCTGAGCATGATCCTCGAGGACCTCTACGGCCCGCGCGAGCTCCTCGCCCGCAAGCTCCTGCCGGCCGAGCTCGTGTTCGGATCCGATGGCTTTGAGCGCGCGTGCGACGGGATCCGGCTGCCCGGCGCTCAGCAGCTGTTCACCTACGCCGCCGACATCGGGCGCGACGCCGACGGGCGCCCGGTCGTGATGGCCGATCGCGCCCAGGCGCCGTCGGGAGCCGGTTACGCGCTGGAGAACCGGACCGTGATCCAGCGTGTGATCCCGAGCCTGTATCGCGATTCGCAGGTGCACCGGCTGGCGCCGTTTTTCCGGTCGCTGCGGCTGGCGCTGAAGGAGGCGGCCCGCGGCTCAGATGACCCGCGGATCGTCGTGCTGACGCCGGGGCCGCTGAACGAGACCGCGTTCGAGCACGCGGTGATCGCGTCGACGCTCGGTTTCCCGCTGGTCGAGGGCCGTGACCTCGTCGTTCGCGACCGCCGCGTATTCATGCGCTCGGTCGGCCGCCTGGAGCCCGTCGACGTGATCCTGCGCCGCGTCGATGCCGCCTGGTGCGACCCACTGGAGCTGCGCCCTGAGTCGCAACTCGGCGTTCCGGGCTTGGTCGAGGCCGCCCGCGCACAGACCGTCTCGATCGTCAACACGCTCGGCTCCAGCGTGCTTGAGAGCCCGGCCCTGATGGCGTTCCTGCCACGGCTGGCCGAGCACCTGCTCGGCGGCCCGCTGAAGCTGGAGAGCACGCCCGCGTGGTGGTGTGGGGAGGACGCCGGCCGCCGCCACGTGCTCGCGAACCTGCGTGAGCTGATCCTGCGACCGACCTCGTCGGCCGTTGGCGAGCCCACCCATCGTGGTTGGGAGCTGACGAACGCTCAGCTGCGGCGGATCAAACGGGTGATCGAGGCGCGCCCCGGGGACTGGGTCGGCCAGCAGCCGCCGGCGATGGCCTCGTCGCCGACGCTCACGGCGGACGGGCTGCAGCCGCGGCGGTCGCTGCTGCGCGCGTTCGCGGTCACGCGCGGCCAGTCATACGTTGTGATGCCGGGTGGGCTGACCCGGGTCGCGCCCGAGGCGCACCTGGGGCGGATCTCCAACCAGGCCGGGGCGACGACCAAGGACACCTGGGTGCTCTCCTCCGAGCCCGAGCCGCTGACCGGCGTCTGGCTGCAGCCCGGCCCAGCGGTCGAGGGGATCGACCCGATGAGCTCGATTCCGTCGCGCGCGGCCGAGAACCTGTGGTGGCTGGGCCGCTATGCCGAGCGTGCCGAGGCCATCACCCGGATGCTGCGCACCGTGCAGGACCGCCGCAACGAGTTCGAGGGATCGGCCAACCCGCCCGGCGTCCAGACCCTGCGGGCGTTGCTCGGCGCCCTGACCGAGACGACCGGGACCTACCCGGGGTTTGCGCCGGGTGGAGCCGCTGCGGAGCAGCTGCTGGAGCAGCCGGGGGACGAGCTGCAGGCATTGATCGCCGACGGCGACCGGCCCGGGACGCTCGCCCATTCGGTCCGAGCGCTGCTGAACTGCGCCTACGGCGTCCGTGACCAGCTGTCGGGCGACACCTGGCTGATCGTCGGACCGCTGGAGCGCGCGATCACCGAGGTCGGACGGCCCGGCGGCGCGATCGAGCGCAGCACCCGCGCGCAGTCGGCGCTGCAGGAGGTGATGCGCAGCCTGCTGGTGCTGTCGGGGCTCGGGATCGAGTCGATGGTCCGTGACATCGGTTGGCGGTTCATGGATGCCGGCCGTCGTCTGGAGCGCAGCCTGCAGCTGCTGTCGCTGCTGCGGCGAACGGTCTGCAGCGTCCGCGGCGATGCCGCCGACTCGATGATGCTGGAGTCGGTGCTGACGACCGCTGAGAGCATCATCACCTACCGGCTGCGCTACCGGGCGCGGGCGCAACTGGAGACCGTGCTGGAGCTGCTGCTGCTCGATCCCGGCAACCCGCGGTCGCTGGCCTACCAGCTGGAGCGACTGACCGAGGACCTCGAGGTGCTGCCGCTCGGGGCCGATCTGCGGCTGTCCGACGAGCGGCGGATGGTGCTTGCCGCCCACACCGATCTGCGCCTGGCCGAGATCGGCTCGCTCGTCCGTGAACGAACGCCGGTCGCCGAGTCGACGGTCGAGGGCATCACCGCCGTACGGACGCAGCTGGATGCGTTCCTGCTCGATCTGCACGCGCGGCTGTCGGCGGCGGCCGACGCGATCGACCGGGCTCACTTCGTCCATGTCACACCGACGTTCTCGTTGCTGGGCCCGGCCGGCGCGCAGCCGTCGATGGGGCGGGCGGCATAGTGAACGCTCACCTGCGGGGCCACGCATGAGCCACGCGTACCAGGTCACGCACCGGACCGACTACCGCTACGAGCGGGATGTGACCGCCAGCTATGGCCATCTGCACCTGCTGCCCCGGGACCTCGATCGCCAGCGGCGCCGCTCCGCGACGATCACGCTGACGCCGGCGCCCGGCGTGCTCAGCGCCCGGCCGGACTTCTTCGGCAACAGCGTGTCCTACTTCGAGATCCACGAGCCTCATCGTGAGCTGACCGTCACCGCGCAGAGCGTCGTCGAGATCACCGACAGCGCCAGTGAGGTGACGCTGCTGAGCGGGCGCAACTGGGAGGACGCGGTCGCGGCGGTGGCCTCGGGGTCGTTGCCCGAGCATCTGGAGGCGACCCAGTTCGTGGTCGGTTCGCCGCTGGCCGCCCCCGGCGACCGCTACCGGGCCTACGCGCTCGAGTCGTTCCCGGAGGGCCGTCCGCTGTTGGAGTGCATCGAGTCGCTGTGCGCACGGATCCACGCCGACTTCCGCTACAAGCCGGGTTCGACCTCGGTCGCGACGCCGCTGGCCCAGGTGTTCCGCCGTCGCTGCGGCGTCTGCCAGGACTTCGCGCATCTCGGGATCGCATGCCTGCGGTCGGTCGGGCTCCCCGCCCGCTACGTCAGCGGTTACCTGGAGACCAGGCCTGCACCCGGTCGCCCGAAGCTGACCGGCGTCGACGGCTCGCACGCCTGGTTCTCGGTACTCGTTCCGGGGGCGGGCTGGCTCGATGTCGACCCCACCAACGATCAGTTCGTCAACGACCGCTACGTCGTGACCGCCTACGGCCGTGACTACAAGGACGTGCCGCCGCTGGGCGGCGTGATCTACACCGAGGGGAAGACCGAGGAGCTGAGGGTGGCGGTCGACGTGGTGCCGATCGACTGACTTCTCATAGGGTTCCGGTCCGTGTCAAGCACCCCGCAGCTGACGGCCGCGCAGGCGATCGCGATCGTCGACCGTTACTGGGGGATCACCGCCGACCGCGTCGTCGATCTCGGCAGCTACGAGGACCAGAACCTGCGGGTCGACGCCGGCGCCGAGCGCTACGTGCTGAAGGTCGCCGGTCCGTCACACGCGCGTCCGCCGCTCGAGGCCGAGCATGCCGCGCTGGCCGCCGCGGCGGCGCTGACGCTCGCGACGCCGTTGCCGCTGCCGGCACATGACGGAGCGGAGATCGTCGACGTCGACGGATACCGCGTGCGACTGCTGAGCTGGGTCGACGGGCTGCCGCTGAGCGAGGTCGCCCACCTTGACGAGCCGACGCTGCGCGGGCTCGGCGCCGTCGCCGCGGCCAGCTCGGCCGCGCTGGCGGAGGTGGGCTCGACGGGGCAGCCGGTGGCGTCGAAGTGGGATCCGCGGCTCGCCGCGGAGGTCGTCGACGAGGTGCTGGCCGACGATCCGGGCCCGCCCGAAGACGAACGTCAGCTGCTGCTGTCGGCGACGGCGCCGTTGCGCGGGCTGCTGCAGCGCGGCGATGCGGAGCTGCCGGCGCTGCAGACGATCCACGGCGACGTCACCGATTACAACGTGCTGGCCTCAGTGGATGGTCCCGGCCGGCTGCGGATCTGCGGCCTGATCGACTTCGGCGACAGCACCCACACCTGGCGGATCGCCGACCTCGCCAACGCGTGCGTCGCAGTCGTCTGCCGTGATCTCGACGAGCCTCTGCACGCGCTGCTGGCGGTCGTCGCCGGCTACCACGAGTCGGCGCCGCTGGACGCGGTCGAACTGGACGCGCTGTGGCCGCTGATCCTCGGCCGCGCTGCCGCGTCCGCCGCGCTCAGTAGCCGCCAGCTGCGGCTGACGCCCGACAGCGAGTACACGGTCGCCCAGTACGACGGCGACCGGCGGGCGATGCGCGCGCTGATCGGGTTGGCGCCCGGTCTGCCGGACGCGGCGATCCGGGCGCGTTGCGGCCACGATCCGGTACCGGGCGACCCGCTGGCTCTGCTGTTGAGCGGCGGGGCGGAGTTGCTGCCGGTGCTGGCGCCGGTGGGCCGCCGGGCGGGTCACCCCGGCGGCAGCGCGGCGGGTCAGACCGCGGCGGGTCACGCGGCGCCGGGCGGCGCCGCACTCGACCTGTCGGTCGCGACCGACGAACTGCGCGACGGCGACTGGGCCGACCCGCGTGCGATCGCCGCCGCGGTGCATGTGCGGCAGGCGACGATCGGCCGCTGGGGCGAGGTCCGCTTGACCGCCGCCGGCGATCCGGACGACGTCGCCCCCGACACGCTGCATCTCGGCGCCGACCTGTTCGCGGCCGCCGGCACCGCGGTGCGAGCGCCGCTGGAGTCGACAGTGGTGGGCGTCGCCGAGCGCGAGCTGACGCTCGAACTGGCCCCCGGCCGCTGCTTGCGGTTGGCGGGGATCGAGGCGATCGCCCGGGCGGGCGGCGCCGTCACCGCGGGTGCCGTCGTCGGACACGTGGCGGAGCGGACCGATGGCGGCCCGGCCCGCGTGCACGTGCAGCTGACGACCGCACCGGGCCAGCCGGGACTCGGCGACCCCCGGCTGCGCGACGCGTGGCTGGCGCTCTGCCCGGACCCATCGCCGCTGATCGGTCACGACGTCGCCGCGCCGCCGCCGCCGGATCCCGCCGCCGATGCCGCCCGCCGCGCGTCGGTGCTCGCCGGCGCACAGGAGCTGTATTACGCGCGGCCGATGGAGATCGTCCGCGGACATCGCCAGCACCTGTACGACACGCACGGCCGCCCGTACCTGGACATGATCAACAACATCGCCGTCGTCGGACACTCGCATCCGCGGGTCGCGGCGGCCGCCGCGCGCCAGTTTCGGCTGCTGAACACCAACTCCCGGTTTCTGTACGACTCGATGACCGAGTACGCCGCGCGGCTGTCGGAGCTGCTGCCGGCCGAGCTCGACCGTGTGTTCCTGGTCAACTCGGGCTCGGAGGCGTGCGATCTGGCGCTGCAGCTGGCACGCCTGTACACCGGCCGTCAGGACATCGTTGCGCTGCAGGGCGCCTACCACGGCTGGACCTCGGCCGTGTTCGAAGCCTGCACCGGTCCCGACAACCCGGTCTGGCGCCAGACCAAGCCGCCGTTCGTGCACGTCGCCGCGCAGCCCGACCCGTACCGCGGCGCATTCGGCGATGACGTTGCGGCCTACGTCGATTCGGTCGCGAATGCCTGCGACGCCGCGGCGGCGGTGTCCGGCGGCGTGGCGGCGTTCATCTCCGAGCCACTGCTCGGCAACCAGGGCGCGGTACAGCCGCCGGACGGCTTCCTCGCCGGCGCGTACGCGGTCGTTCGCGCCGCCGGCGGCGTCTGCATCGCCGACGAGATCCAAGTCGGCTACGGCCGCACCGGCGAGTCGTTCTGGGCGTTCGCGCACGAGCGCGTGACACCGGACATCGTCGCGGTCGCCAAGGCGACCGGCAACGGCCAACCGCTCGGGGCGGTGATCTGCCGTGCCGAGATCGCCGACGCACTGGGCCGTCGCGCCGCGTTCTTCTCCTCGACCGGCGGCGGGCCGGTTTCCTGCGAGGTCGGCCTGGCGGTGCTCGACGCGATCGCCGACGAGGGGCTGCAGGACAACGCCGCGCGCGTCGGCGTCGCGCTGAAGCGGTCGCTGATCGCGCTGGCCGGCGAGCACGAGCTGATCGGCACCGTCCACGGCCGCGGTCTGTACCAAGGCGTCGATCTGGTGCTCGACCGCGCCACGCGTGAGCCGGCCGTCGCCCAGGCGCGCTGGATCTGCGAGCGGATGCGTGAGCTTGGCGTCGTCGTGCAGCCGACCGGCGACCACGGCAACGTGCTGAAGGTCAAGCCGCCGCTGTGCATCACCGAGTCCGACGCCGAGCGGTTCGTGGTCGCGCTCGATCGCGGGCTGCGCGAGCTGGCAACGGTCGCCGGCTGATCGGCGCGCGGGCGGGGGGTGCAACCGGCGCGCCTGGAGACTCTCACCCACATGAGCGGATCACGTGAGCGGCGGCTGGTGACCGTCGTGCGTCCGGCGCCGGAGGGCGGTCTGCAGCCAGAACGGGCGGTGCGGGGGCTGTGCCGTGAGGCGCGGTCGCTGCGGTCGGCGCTTGACATGGACTGCTGGATCTCGTCGCTGCTGGGACAGATCTGGGAGCAGCATGGGGCGGCGCCGCCGGTGCCGGAGCTGGACCGGACGTTCGCGCTGGGGGCGTCGATGATGGAGCAGATCGCCCGCTACGGCGGGCCCGGGGCGCGGCTGACGTTGCACGCGGTGGCGTCGGTGGATCGGGGCGGGCTCGGGGTCAGGTGCGGCCAGTTGGCGCAGGAGCTCTCGCGCCAGCGGCTGCCGACGTGGGCCCGGCACCGAAGCCCGGTGACGGTTTCCGGCGCGCTGATCGCGAGGGTCCCCGACGACGGGGAGCTGATCTTCCTGCAGGCCTCGGGCGGCGGTCGGATCGCGCACACGGTGTCAGTCTTCGTCGACCTTCGTCAGGGCGGGATCGCCAAGCACATCGCCGTGCTGGAGCCGATCGGCGTCTGGGCGGACGAGGCGTTCGGGCCCGATGGCGAGCTCGGCGCGGAGGGCGTGCGGGTACCACCGGCGCGGGCGTGCGAGCGGATCGTCGCGGCGATCCGGCGCACCGACGAGCACCGCCAGCCGGACCTGGGGGAGACGTTCGTCGAGCTGCGGGCGTTGGCGCTGGCGCGTGCCGGGTCGCCTCCGGGAGCAGGCGTCGACGCTGCCTGGCTGAACTGAGCGGGGACACTCGCCGACGGCGTGTGACGGTTGGCGCTGGTGGTGGCGGGTGCGGCTGGCCATAATGACGGGGGCATGATCTTTTTCTTGGTGTTCTTGGTGATCTGGGCAGTGATCACAGCCGCCGTGATCGCCGTCCACTTCTGGTTCCTGACGCTGCCTTTGGTGTGTTTCGGTGGCGGACTGGCGGTTCGGCGCCACCAACACCACAAGCAGCTCGTGCGCCATCAACCGGGGCCGTGCGACCCGTGGCTCAACGAGGTCGTGGTCGCGGTGGCGGAGCTCGATTTCGAGGAGCGTGGGCGCAACCAAACCGACGTCTACTTCGGCGTTCCGGTCGAGGGTTATGTCGAGCTGCGCAAGCAACGGCTGAATGTCGACGTCGTGCTGTTCACGAATCAGATCCGGGCGCGCCACGCGGAGATGGCGATGCGGGTGGACCCGACGGTTCGGAGCGAGTTCAACCGGGAGATGGCGGTGCTGCACAACGGCGGTCGTGTGCTGGTCGTCGCGCGGACGAAGATCGGTGCAGTCGACGAGTACGACTTCAATGAGATCGTCCGGCTCGTGGGCGAGATCCCGCTGCCGCCGCCTCTGGTGGTCGGACACGCGATCATGCACCGCAGCCCGACCAATGGGGTGCCGGCGGCGACCGGACCGCGGACGGTGACCGCGACGCTTCCGCGCCCCGCGCTCTGGTCCGCGCCGGCGGTTCCTGACCGGGACGCGATCGACCAGCTCGAGCGGCTGGGAAGGCTGCGAGAGTCCGGGGTGCTGACCGAAGCGGAGTTCCAGGCCAAGAAGGCCGAGCTGCTGCAGCGAATTTGAAGTAGCGTGCCACCGCGCAGGATGGCGGCGACATGGACCGGGGGCATGATGAGGACACGGAAGTGACCGACGGGGCCGGACCGCCGGTGGTGGACCGCACGCCGCTGTCGCCGGGCTCTCCCCATCGGACGTTGGGCGCGATCCGGCTGCTGGTCGACGGCGGGCTGGTGGCGTGGACGATGCGCGGGCTCCGGCGGCCCGCGTCCCGCGAGGATGCGTCACTGCCCGGCATCGCCTGGGCGGCGATCGTGCTGGCGATCGTCGGACTCGGCACCTGGGGATTCCTGGCGCTGCACCAGTCGCCGAAGCTGAATGCCCCCGAGAGCCTGTACGACGCGGCGAAGCTGTACACGATCGACCTCGGGCCGGCAAGCGGCAACCCGGGCCCCAACTGGCAGATCTGGGTGGCGTTCGTGGCGGCGACGCTACTGGTGCTCCGCGGCGTCGGCGCGCTGGTTCGCGGCCAAGCTCGGCGGTTTTCGACCTCGCGGATGCTCAAGCGCCACGTGATCGTGTGCGGCGCCGGGGTCCACGGCTCGGAGCTGGCGCGTTCGCTGTCGGGCCAGCACGACGTCGTCGTGATCGACACCAATCCGATCAGCTCGGGGTTGCAGGGCGTCCACGGCCGTTACGAGTGGCGGCTGATCGGCGACGCCGTCTCGCCGCAGACGCTGCAGCAGGCCGGGATCAGCCGCGCGCACCGGGTGATCGCGGTGACGGGCGACGACGTCGTCAACTCCGAGATCGTCAGCACCATCCGCGGCCTGGCGCTCGACGAGCTCGTGCTTGATCGGCTGGACGTGCAGGTACAGGTGGAGGACCCATCGCTCTCGCGCTTTCTGGAGGAGGAGATCGAGCGCGATGGTCCCGACGCCCGGGCTCCCGGCGCGCGTCCGGTCGTCAGCCCGTTCAGCGCCAACGCGATCGCCGCCGAGCAGCTGCTCGATCGGATCGACGACGGCCGGCCCCTGAGCCTGCTGCTCGCCGGCGACCACCCGCTGATCGACCTGCTCGTGCTGACCGTTCTGCGCCGCCAGCGCGCGGACTCGATCGCGCGGATCGAGTCCGGTGACAGGTCGCACTCTGCGCCGGCGCGGATCAGCATCTACGGTCCGGCCGCCGAGGACCGCGTACTGCGACTGAAGGAGCGATGGCGTCCCGAAGCGCAGCTGCTGCTGCTGGACGGGCGCAACAGCGCGCCTCCGGCCGACGGCGGCGCCGAGCTCGACGAGTGGCTGCGGATGCCTGGCCGCGGCGAGCATGCGATCGTTGTCTGCGTCGATCAGCTGGAGGGGATCGTGCTGACGCTCGGCGTCGCGCGGGCGCTCGGCGGCGGGCGGCTCGTGACGCGCGTCTCGACGGTCGCGCCCAACGCGCTCGACGACCATGTCGAACGTCACACCAAGAGCAGCGATGCGCTGGCGACCACCAGCGTCGAGTCGATCGCGGAGCTCGGTTTGGATTCCAACGAGCCGGACGACGACGGGTCCGATCGGCTCCGGCTCCGCCAGCTGTCCGGTCTTCAGCGCCTCAAGCGGGAGCTTGACGCGCTACCCGGATCGGATCCGGACGAGTCAGATCGGCGCGCACGGACGATCCTCAATCGGCGGCCGTTGCGGATCAGGGCCGATCGCACGTGGCGGATCCGTCCGGTCGAGCGGCCGCTGCTGCAGGCGCTGCTCGAGCTCGAGCCGCCCGCCTCCGAGCCGCATGTGCCGCTCAGCGCGATGCTGCGCGCCGGCCTGCGCTTCGACCTGGACGCGCCGGAGAACCTGCTGACGGCGGCGCAGCGACTGAGCGCGACGGGGGACCCGGTGGCGTTTGAGGCCTGGTGCGAGTACGTCCGGCGGGCCGACGATGACGATCCGCGGCGGCACGTCCCGACCGGCGACGAGGCCGTGGACCGGCTGTTGGGACTGGCCGCGATGATCCGCATGGGTCCCGCGCTCACCCGGTCGCACCGCCCCGTGGAGGAGATGCTCGCGGGCGCCGTTCACATCACGATCTTCGCCGGCGCCGCCGGATCGATGTCCGTCGCAACGCGTCAGTCGCTCTCCGAGCTGCTGGAGCGGGCGCTTGCCGGATACGACGGCGTGCTGCTCAGCGGCGGTACCGATGTCGGGATGCCGGGGATCGTGGCGGACGCCGCTTACCGCAACCGGTTGTCCGAGCTCGTCGGCTACGTGCCGGCGGATCTGCAGGCGTCGGCGCTGTATCCGTACATCGAGCGCACCAAGAAGGCGCAGACCTTCAGCATCCATGAGCCGCTGCAGATCTGGGAACACATCCTGCGTGCGGGTCGACGCCCCGCCGAGGTGACGCTGCTGGCCTGCCCGGGCGAGCAGATCACGTGGCAGGAGATCGCGCTGGCGCGCGCGCTCGGCGCCCGGATCGGTTGGGTCGATCCGGCCGACCAGAGCAGCGTGGTGCTCGACGACCGGATGGTGCTCGGTGCCGGCGGCGTCGTGCCGCTGCCGCCGGACCCGACGACGATCCGGGCATTCGTGATGCCATCGACGCTCGAGGATGGCCTCCGGGACGCGTTGGCGCGGTCGCTGCACGAGGACTACCGCCGCCATCAGCTCTGGCGCAAGCCCGCCGGCGACCTGTCGCTGGCGCGCTGGGAGGAGCTGCCGGAGTCGCTGCGCGCCTCGAACCTGGCGCTGGCCGCCGACATCCCGAACAAGCTGGCGCTCGTCGGGCTACGGCTGACGCGACCGGGAGAGCCCGGCGAGCGGCTGAACCTCACCGAGGCCCAGGTGCAGATGCTGGCGGAGGTCGAGCATGGTCGCTGGAACGCCGAGCGCCTCCAAGCCGGCTGGCGGCTCGGTCCGCGCCAGGTCGGCCGCTCGACGTCGCCGTACCTGGTGCCGTGGGCGGACCTGCCGGCGGAGATCAGGCAATACGACGTCGAGACGGTGCGCAACCTCGCGGCGACGCTGGCCGGCGCGGGCTGCACGGTGACCCGTGACTGACGACGCGATCGCCGAGCGGCCGTCGGCCGCCGAACTGTCCGAGGCGTTCATCTCCTACTCGCACCTGGACCGCGAGTTCGCGGTCCATCTCCGCGACGCGCTGCGTGACGCCGGCCAGCGGCCGTGGCTGGACGAGACCGAGATCAGCGGCGGCACCCGCTGGAACGACGCGCTCGAGCGCGCGATCCAGCACGCCGACGCGTTCGTGTTCCTGCTCAGCCCGCACTCGGCCGGGTCACCCGAGTGCCGCCGAGAGCTCGACTACGCGCTGGAGCTCAACAAGCGGGTCCTGCCGCTGCGGGTAGCCGAGACCCCGCTGGAGACGCTGCCCCCGCACCTGGCCGAGTACCAGTTCATCCCGAGCCGGACGCTGTTCGGCGCCGACTTCGCGGCCTCCACCCAGCAGCTGATCACCGAGATCGAGACCGACCGCGAGTGGGTTCGCGAGCACACCGATTGGAGCGAGAAGGCCAGCGAATGGGACCAGCACGAGCGCAACCGCAGCTACCTGCTGTCCGGCGCCGAGCTGCGCAGCGCCGAGAGCTGGCGCTCACACGCTGCGGGCAAGCGGCCCGGCCTGAGCACACTGCAGTCGCAGTTCATCGACGCCAGCCGTGAACACGCCACCAGCCGTCTGCGTAGGACCCGGGGCGCCGTCTCGGTCGCGCTGGCGGTCGCGATCGGGCTGGCCGTGCTGGCGCTGGTCCTGCGCCAGGAGGCGGTCTCCGCGAGCCACACCGCACGCTCGCGTGAGCTCGCGGCGGAGTCGCTGCTGCAGCTGTCCAGCGATCCGCAGCTGGCGCTGAAGCTGGCCGTCGCGTCCGCCGACGTCAAGCACACGACGGACGCGCTGAGCGCGCTGCGCGCGGCGATCCCGCAGAACCACATGCTGCGCGAGCTGAGGGCGCGCGGCGGCGACCCGCTGATCGATGCGCAATGGTCGAGCGACGGGTCGATGATCGTGACCGCCAGCCTGGACAATCACGTGCGCGTGTACGACGTTTCGTCCGGACGGCTGCTGCGCAAGTTCCCGGCCCCCGGGCTCGTCAGCCTCGCACCCGGGGGCGCGTTCTTCGTCGATCACGATCGGGAGGTGCTCAGTTGGGGACCGGGCTACGTGCGGACATGGAGCATGGCGACCGGTAAGCGGGTGCTGTCGCTGTCAGACGAGTCCTTCGCGGCTCCCTTGACGGACGCTGTCGTCAACCGGCAGGGGACGATGATCGCCACCGCGGCCGGCCCGGGAGCAGGCGGAGCCGTGCTGCTGTGGAGCGCTGCGACCGGCCGGCTGCTGCACGCGCTGATTCGGCAGCGTGCGGGGGTGTCGAACTCGCTGGTGCCACAGCAGGTCGAATTCAGTCCAAATGGTCAGTTCCTGGCGGGTGGGACCCAGCTCGGGACGGCGCTCGTCTGGAACGCGCGGACCGGCGCGTTCGTGCGGCAGCTCAAAGTGTCCATGCCCCGCGCGTATCCCGAGATTGACACCGTTGCGTTCAGCCCGGACGGGAAGATGCTTGCGACGACCAAATCCCCCCCCGCCAGCGACGCCGGCCAAACGGTGCTGTGGCACGTCTCGGGATGGAGCGCCTTTCGCACGATCGGGGGGACCGAGCCCGTGTGGAGCTCGGACAGCGCGTTCGTGACGACCACCGTGGCGGGCGACGACTACGTCTGGCGGCTCGCATCACCGCAGGGTTACTGGGCCAAGGCAAGCGGGTACGACGCGTCCGCCACACTACCGAGCGCATCGGGCGAGAGCTCGGGCGGATTGCCCGGCGACCTCGTGATCCCGTCGCAGAACGGCGACGCGACCGTCTGGGACCCATACACCGGCGACGTGATCGAGCGCCTCGCGGGCGACTCCGGCTCGGTGGCGACCGCGGGCTTCTCCCCCGATGGCTCGAAGATCCTGACCTGGTCAAGCGACGGCAGCGCCAGGATCTGGGACAACGGGACGATCGCGGGCAATGCCGCGCCGCACGCGGCGGCCGCAGCCGCCGAGGCGGCCGCCGCGGGCGCGGCCGGCGCATTAGATCTGCAGCAGCCGATCGATCTGGAGACTCCGGTCCGGGCCTACGGCCAGGACCTCGGCCGCGCTGACGGCTCGTTGAACGTGTTCGATTCGGATACCGGTCGTCGGCTGGCGGAGGTGCGGATCGGTCCGGCCACGCCGAACGTCAGCATCGATGGTCCCGGGGACACGATGCTCGTCACCGACGTCAACGCGAGATCGGAAGCGGTCTACGGAGCGACCGAGATCCGGCGGACCCACGGCGGGGCGCTGCTGCACACGCTTCCCGGCACGATCACCGCCGGATATCTCAGTCCCGACGGGAAGCTCGCCGCGACGGTCAGCCCCGACGACGATGTTGCGATCTGGGATGTGGCATCGGGAAAGCGGCTGTCCGTGTTCCGCGGCAACCAGGCCAAGCCGTCGACCAGGTACAGCGTCCGGCTCTGGGTCTCATTCAGCCCCGACGGGAGGTTCGTGCTGAGCTCGGATCCCGAGGGGCGTGCGTTCGTGTGGCGAGCGACGACCGGTCACGCGATCGCGGAGATCAAGGGCGAGCCCGAGCCTGCCTCGGGAATGTACTCGGGGGTGAGCGGCGCGATCAGCGCGAACGACAAGCTGGTGGTGCTGGCCCGCAGCTGGGACGATGACGGGTACGTCTACCGGCTCGGCTCCTCGACGCCGCTGCTCACCCTGCTCGGCAATCCGGCCGGCATCCAAGGGGTGGCGTTCAGCCCCGACTCGCAGCTGATCGCGACACTCGACGCCACCACCAGCCAGCAGGTCAACGTGTATGACACGCAGAGCCAGCAGCCGCTGTTCACGATCCCGGACGTCGACGCCCAGACGGTCGGCTTCTCGGCCGACAGCCGATCGGTGATCACCAATCAGCGGTTCCCCTACGAGATCTATCCGTGCTCGATCTGCGGCGGCTTCGATCAGCTGCTGTCCGCCGCTCGCCGGCGCGAGATCGGTCGCCTGACGCCGCAGGAGCGATACCTATACCTGCGCTGAGCCACGGCGGCGGGCCGCCGCCCGCCGCCGCGCCGCGGCGGCCGTGGCATCACCGGCTGCGCCGCTTCTGGCGCGTCTCGGTCCGCGCCCGTTGGCGGGCGACCCGGGGGCCGCTGCTGCTGGGGATCGCCGTGATCTCGCTGGTGCTGGGGACGATCGGGTACCTGCAGCTCAAGAGTGTGCCGCCGCCGCGTTACGGGTTCCTCGATGCCCTGTACCGCGCGATCACGCTGTTCGCGTTCGGCGGGACGGCGCCGCCGCCGATCCCGGTGACGCTGCAGATCGCGCGGATCACAGCGCCGGTGCTGACCGGCTACGCGGCGCTGGGGACGGTACTGGCGCTGACCCGCGCGCAGGCGCGGGTGCTGGGGATCCGGCTGTTCATCCGCAACCATGTGATCATCTGCGGGCTCGGGGAGACGGGCGCGCGGCTGGCCGCGGCGCTGGTCGATCAGGTCCCGATCGTGGTGATCGAGTCCAACGCCTCGGCACGGCAGATTGCCGGCGCGCGGCTGCGCGGGGTCAGCGTGCTCGGCGGCGACGCGTCGGATCCGGCGCTGCTGCGCCAGGCCGGGATCGAGCGCGCCCGGACGCTGGTCGTCGCGTGCGGGTCGGCCGCGGTCAACGTCGACGTCGCCGCCGCGGCGGGTCGCGCGCTGGCGCCCGAGCCGCGCCGGCGCCCGCTGCGGGTGTTCGTACATCTTGACAACCTCGATCTGTGGAGCTCGTTGGCCGCCGAGGACTCGACGTTCGCGTTTCAGCGCACCGACTTCCGCCTGCAGTTCTTCAACGTGATGTCGATCGGCGGCCAGTTGCTGGTCGAGCGCGAACCGCCGTTTGAGAGCGGCCGGATCGAGGAGGCCCACGTGCTGATCGTCGGCCTCGAGGAGATCGGCGAGCAGTTGGTGTTGGCGCTGGCGCGGCTGGTCGCATCCGACCGCGGCGACGACACGGCGAAGCTGCTGGTGACCTTCACCGGGGCGAACGCCGATGCTGATCTCGAGACGCTGCTGACGCGCTATCCGACGCTGCCGGGTTACCTGCGGCTCGGGACCCGGCGGCTCGCGATCGAGTCCGCCGAGTTCCAGGCAGGCGCGGCGATGCTGGGCGCCGATGGCCGGCCCGACGTGACCCGCGCGTACGTGACGCTGACCGATGAGGCGGCGGGGCTGCAGGCGGCGCTCGCGCTACACGCGGCGCCCGGCGCGACCAACGTGCCGGTCACGGTCACGGTCGTCGACGCCGGCGCTGGAGTCGCGGAGATTCTCGGTTCCGACCGCGGCCGGCTGGCGCAGATCACGGCGTTCGGCGCGGTCAGCGAGGCGACCAGTCGGCGGCTGCTGCTGCGCGGGGTCAACGAGATGGTCGCGCGGGCACAGCACGCCCAATGGCTGCGCACGACGGCGGTGACCGAGGGCGACGCCGCGCGTCAGAACCCGAACTTCAAGCCCTGGGATCAGCTGACCGACGAGCAGAAGGAGTTCAACCGTCGGTTCGCCGACGACATCAACCCCAAGCTTGACCGGATCGGCGCGATCGTCGTACCGATGCCGCTGCCCGACGCCGCCGGCGACCGGTTCGAGTTCACGGACGCGGAGCTCGAGCTGCTGGCGCGTCACGAGCACGAGCGCTGGGTGGCACAGCGCCGGCGCGACGGCTGGACGTACGGCCCCCAGCGTGACGACGTGCGCAAGATCCACGACGCGCTCAAGCCCTACGACGAGCTCGACGAGCCCACGCGTGACAAGGACCGCGACGCCGTCGCGCGGATCCCGGAGACGCTCGCGGCGGCCGGGTTCGCGATCAGGCGGACCGGCGACCGGGCGGGCTGACGGTCAGGCGGGCGCGATCGCTACTGCAGGCAGACCGTCGGGTGGAAGTTCGAGAGGATCCCGCGGTTGAACGCCTCCGTCAGCTGCGTCGAGGTCACCTTTGAGCGGGCCGGCGCGATCGCCACGAGGACCTTGTTGACCCCCGCCTCGTCGGTCGGCTGGAGAAAGCCCTCGCCCTCCGCCTGCTGGAAGTAGACGCCGGCGAAGCACGAGTAGATCTGCGGGATCTTGGTGACGCCGTACTTGGTCGACGTGATCCCGACCGCCGCGCCCACATGTTCGGCGTACAGGTACGAGAGGATGTACAGCAGCGCCGAGTCGCCAAGCGGCTTGATCGAGCGCGCGACCGTCGTCTGGGGCAGGTAGATGATGCCGTTGGACGGGCAGTAGATCGGCGCCGACGAGGCGCTGATCTGCTCCGTCGCGCAGGAGGCGGTGCCGGTTACCAGCGAGTACCCGCCGGCCGGAAGCTGCTGGCCCTCGTGGCTGAACCACGCCTGCCAGAACTGCGCGATGTTCTGCAGCATCGCCCCCTGCTCCTGCGGCAGCGTCATGTTCTGAACGCCGGTGATCTGGGCCGACGGACCGAGCGGCGGGCGCTTTGTAAAGCGCCGCAGCGACGCAGGCGTTCCCTTGCGCCCGGCGACCCCGGGCAGCCGGCCGTGAATCGACGCGCCTAGGCCGAGCAGATCGAGCGTGGTGTGACGCGGGCTCCCCGTGCCGACCGCGACGTGCGAGCGGTTGACGGTCTTGATGCCATGTGACATGACCGACGCGAGCTTCACGGCGACCGGCGCCGTCGTCTGCGACCCCGTGAGGCTGACCGTCTGCGCGCCCGGGGCGAGGCCGACCGTCAGCGTGTTGCCGCTTGACAGCGACCGCGGCGCGACGGTGACCGTCGAACCGCCCTGGCCGACGTTGCGGGCCAGTTGGACGGTCGGGGTCTGGCCGGTGCCCGGGCCCGTGAGCGTGACCGAGACGTTCGCGCCGCTCGGCGCGACGTGGATCAAGGCCTGCGACGAGCGATCGGAGACGAGGTTCGAGACGGTCGTGCCGAACCCCGGGCCCGCGACGAACACCTTCGCGGGCGCGGCGGTCGGGTCGCCACCGGCGACGGTGACCGTCAGCTTGGGATTGCCGGGTACGAGATAGACGGGCTCGGGATGCGCGAGCGCGACCTGGTTGACGATCGGGTAGATCACCTGCGCGCCCTTGATCTGATTCACGAGCCGGCCGCCCACGAAACCGAGCTTGCGGCCGGCGCCGGTGGTGATCAGCAGGTTGGCGTGGCGGTCGGGGTCGCCGCCGAGCGCGATCGTGTCGACTCCCTCGTCGGCCCGGGTCGCCGCCGTGAAGTTCTGCGGGCGCTCGACCGCGGATACCGGGATCAGCGTCAGCTCGTTCGACGTGCCCTGTCCCGACCAGGTGACCGCCTGACCGGACTGCGGATTGGTCTGGGCCGCGTAGGACCAGGTCTGCGTGTTGACGTCGACGTCGAGCCCGCGCGTCACGCCCGGGTAGTTGTTGTCGTAGACGAGGATCTGGTAGTTGCCATTGCCGAGGTTGGAGATCCCGAGCGGGGTGATCGCGTGGCCTTCGCGACCCTGGGTACCGGCCGGGGCGCTAAACAGCGCGAGCGTGTAATACGGCCCGCCGCGGCTCTTGAGCGCAGCGGTCAGCGCCTGCACGACCTGCGACGGCTCCTCGGGCCTGGCCGCGGCGGTCGGCCCAGCGGTGTACTGCTCGGCGTAGTTGGCGGCGATCTCGCTCTCGATCGCGGGCGTGAACTGCAGTCCGTAGGTGGTGCTCGCGCCGTAGTCGCTCGGGCTCAGGTCGTGGGTGAAGAACCGCAGGGCGAGCATCGAAAAGCCGTAGCAGTGCCCGCCGAACGCCGATTGGGAGACCGCCGCGGCCCACTGTTGGACGGCGGGATACAGCTGACACGACCCGCCGTTGCCGTGCGCGCAGACGCTCGTGCCGAACATCTGTTGCAGCACCGTCGGGGTCAGCTCCTGGCCGGCGATGAACCCGTAGTTCTGAAATGAGAAGCCGTCACGCGCGGGGTTGAACCCTGAGGAGGCGACCACCGAGCCGCCCGGCGTGACGGTGTCGTCGTGGCCGCCCGGCGCCGGACCGTCGGAGGCGAACAGCTGCTTGGCGGCGGTCGGCAGGCCGCGCGCGCCCGGAGCGACGCTCGCTTGCTCGACGCGTGCGCTCGGCGTCGCGCGCGTCGAGGTCGTCGAGCTCGTCGAGCTCGTCGAGCTCGTCGCATGGTGGTGGGCCGAGCCGCCGCAGCCGGCCAGCGCGGCGGCGAGACCGCCGGCCGTCGCCAATCCAGCCAGCCGCGCCCAAGGCATCCGCAGCCGTTTCGGCCGGTGGGTTTGCATCGTCGTCGTCCGGCCCGGTGCGGCGCTCGATCAGCCGCCCGACGTGCTCAAGCCGCCCAACGGGATCGTCCCGGTGCCGCCACTGGCCTGGGTGGTGGTCGCCGGCTGGGTGCCCGTCTGCGACTGGGTGCCGGTCTGCGGGGTCGTGCCCGTCTGCGAGGTGGTGCCGCCACCGCCGCCGCTGGACGAGAGGCAGCTACCCGGTGCGCCGCTCTTGAAGCCGGTGAGGAACGCCTGCTGCAGCTGCTGGGTGGAGACGTCCTGCGCCGAGACGTCGGTGAACTCCGGCGACATCTGCTCAAACCAGGTTTGGAACGTCTGCGCGTCGCCGGCCTGGAACAGCTTCCGTTCGTTGACCGAGTAGGCGTAGACGCCGGTCAGGCAGACATTGATCTCGGCGTATTCGGCAGGCTGGATCTTCCCGTCCTGCGCCGCCGTGGTGACGCCGAGCAGATTCTCGACGTGGTTTGACCACAGCTCGCCCATTCCGAGCAGCAGGTTGACCCCGCCCTGGTCGGTCGCGACGTTCTGCCCGATCCACGTCAGCGGGAAGTAGAACGTGCCGCCGCTGGGGCTGTCGCACAGCCGCCAAGGGTCGGTCGGGGTGATCGTCGTGTCGTTCTGGCAATTGGGGGCCTGGACGGTGCCGGAGGCGACGATCGACTGCTGCATCGACGGCCACTGCAGCTTGGCCTTGTTGAACAGCGCGCCCCAGAAGCTATTGATGTCGCCGTCGATCGTCGTGATCTGCTGGCTCAGCGGCTGGCCCGCCACCCCAACGATCTGAGCGGTGGGGCCCTTCTGGGCGCTCGGCAGCGCCGCCAGTGTCAAATGGACGGGCGTCTTGTGTCCGGTCGCCGTGACGCCCTTGATCGTGGTCAGCTGGGCGCTGGGCGCGGCGGCCTTCGTGCTGGTCGTCGACGAGCTCGAGGACGAGCTGCTCGAGCCGCAGCCGGCCAGCGCGAGCGTCGCGCACGCCGCCGCGGCCGCAAGCAAACGGTGCCTGGTCCCCGCACGATGCGTCCGAGCATCGACGGGGCGAACCCCTGAGAACTGCATCGGTTTACCCCCTGAATCCGGTCCTGCGGCAGCGTATCACCGAGTCCCCGCGACCACCAGGATTCCGGTGCACACACGTCCGCGGCGCGTCGGTGATCAGCCGCCGGGGTGCTGCTTGAGGTAGGCGACGATGTCCCGCGCCAGGTTGTCGACGCTCGGGGAGCCGAGGCCGGTGGCCGCATCCCAGCCCGCGTGCGCCGTGTAGTAGCGGTTGCTGCCGGCGGTGACGTCATGGAATGGGGGGTAGGGCTGTCCGCCCTTGGCCAGCGCATACAGAATCGGGTCGACAAAGCCGATTCCCCCCGCGTGGCGGCTGTTGGCGTACTGCTGGATCAGCAGCATCGACGCCGCCCAGAACGGGGTCGCGGCGCTGGTGCCGCCGGCCTCGCCCCAGTTGCCGTCGTCGTACGTGGACCAGCCGGTCGACGTATCGGCGTCGGCGGACACGTCGGGCACGCCGCGCTTGTCGATCGCGGTGTTGACGCCCGGCCCGGACTGCCAGCTCGGGCGGGCATCCCGCGCCGTGTAACCGCCGCCCCCGCCGGTGGCCGACAGCGGGTCGTCCCAGCCGGTCTCGCTCTCATAGGTGCCCTCCGGAGAGATGTTCAACCGCGTGCCGCCGACCGCGACCGCGTAGGCGCTGGAGGCCGGCGAGTCGACCGTCAGCCGGTGATCGGCGAGGTCTGCGCGCTGACAGTCGTAGGCGCCGGAGTCGCCGCTGGCGACGAACATCGAGATCCCCGCGGCGGTGGCGGCCTTCAGCGCCTGCTCGTTGGCGGAGATCACCGACGCGCCGGTCTCCGGCTCGCACGAGCCCCAGCTGGAACTGATGATCGAGACCTGGTGAGAGGCCACGATTCGGTTGATCACGTCGGCATACGAGGACCCCGAGCCGGGCGCCTCATAGAACAGGATCTGGGCGTCGGGGGCGATCATCTTGACGACGTCGATGTCGAGGTTGGCCTCGTCGGCGCCGGCGTCTGAGTCGGCGCCGCCGTCGACGGGGATCACCTCCGGGGCCGGGCCGCCGAGGCCGTAGCGCTGTTCGAACACGGCCGGGTCGCCGCGGTCGTAGTCCGAGAACGAGACGATCGCGATCTTCATCCCCTGGCCGAGGAAGCCGGCGCTGTGCAGGCCGGCGATGTTGTAGGCGTCGGCGGTCGCCGTCGGGGTCAGTCCCCCGAGGGGCACGCCGTCGGCGGGGTGAAAGACCGGCCGCGAGCTGAGCCCGGTCAGCCCAGACACGTACCGGCGCAGTTGCGCGGGCAGTCGGGCGCGGCCGAGCGGCGCGTGCCAACGGTGGCCGGCGGCGTCGGCGTAGGTGGCAAAGCGGACCCCGAGCAGCCGCCCGACGTGGCCGGCGCTACCGCGGACGGTCAGCGCCGTCCGCTGGGGATATCCGGTCGCGACCGTCACCCCGGCGCGTCCCAGCGCCGCCGTCAGCCGCGCCAGCGCGGTGCGCGACAGACCGAACCGGGCGCCGAACGAGCGGGCGTCGATGAACGACCGGAACCGTGGTGAGTGGGGATTCTCGACCGCGTTGAGCGCCCGCTGCAGGCGCCGGCTGTGGGCGGTGCGCAACAGCAGCGTGAAGCTGACCGGGGCGGTGGGCTTCAGCCGGCCGGTGAGCCGCACCCCGTTGATGGAGGCGGTCGCGCCGGGGCCGTGCCCGCCTGCCGACCCGGTGACGACGGCCGCGACCGCGGCACCGCCCCCCAGCACGAGCACCAGCAGCGCGACCAGTGCATACGTCCGAGCTCGCCGGTTCACGACGTCCCCCACTCGATCGAGTCGACGATCGCGTCGGCCTGCTGGTAGACGAAGCTGATGTTCTGCGGGTCCGAGAACACCGTGGCGATGATCGCCACCCGGCCGTTGGAGGCCGCCATCAACGCGATCGGCACGGTTGTGTCCGGCGCCTGCGGTGTGTTGATGGTGCCCTTGTAGACGGCGCCCGGGCCGGCGATCGCGCCGATGTGGCTGCCCAGCAGCTGGTCGTCGGGGCTCGTGTCCGACTGCAGGCCGAGCAGGTCGCCGCGCAGCATGCTGACCTTCGCCGACAGCAGCGCCGCGGGCGTCGCCTGCGTCGCCGGGACGCCGTTGATCACGAGCGTGCTGACGCCATCGGCGAACTGCAGCTCGACGCTGTCGGCGTTCTGGTTCTCGATCTGCCAGTCCTGGGTCTCATACGTCAGCCCGTACCCGAGGCCCGAGCTCTGCCACGTCGCGTAGCCTGGAAACGGCTGGTCGATCTGTGCGCTCAGTGCGTGCGCGGTCACCGGCGGGGCGCCGCACGGAATCCCGGGTTGGCAGGCCGGCTTCCGTGGCGCCGGCGCCGCCAGCACCGCCACCAACACCCCGATCCCGGCCACGACCGCCAGCGTTGCGCCGTAGACCGCCAGGCGGGGTGCCAGACGCGTGTGCCCCAGCCGCGCGGCCGCTTCGCCCTGGCGCACGTCGGCGCCCGCGCGGCCTGCGTTCGGCAGCGCCTTCAACGCGATCCCGCAGTTGCCGCAGAACGTGTGCGACGCGGTCTCATGTCCGCAGTTGGCGCAGACGATCTCGGGCCCGATCGGGATCTCGTCGGCCTCCTCCAGCAGGCCGGTGTGGATCGCGCGGCGCAGCAGCACCAGCCCAATCGGGCAGAGGACCGCCAGCGTCGCCAGCCACAGGCCGGTCGCCAGCAGCGGCTCGAGCACGGCGCCGCCGATCACCAGCGCGAACGCCAGCAGGATCGCGACCGCCGGATTGCCCGCCGGTCCGAGCTGGCTGCGATCCTCGACCGGAGCGCGGAATCGCAGCCACAGAGCGGCCGAGGCGGTCCCGATCGCGGCCATCGAGAGGACCGGGGTCGCGATTCCGAGCGCCACCAGACGCTCGATCCACGGCAGCTGCGCGCCGGCCGGCCGCAGCCCGCTGCGCAGCGACCCGATGCCGGCGACGACCGCCAGGCCGGCCGAGAACGCGGCCGCGGTGGCGGCGCCGAATGTCGCGCCGTCAAGCGTCTCGTTGAACAGCCGGTAGCGCAGCAACGCGATCGGGCCGATCAGCATCACCGCGACCCCGACGGCCGGCACGATCAGCCCGCCTCTGATCAACAGCTGGCTGGAGCCGCGGTCGATCAGCGCAAACCCCGACGGGTACAACGCTCGAGCCAGGAAGCCGACGCCCGCGCCGGTGGCCGCGCCCCACCCGAGCGTCCAGCCGATCGCCCACGCCGGCGACTGCTCGTAGACGTCGACGTCGTAGAAGTAGAGGACCGTCAGCAGCGGCATCAGCAGCGCCGCGACGATCACCGCCACCGGGAACAGCCGGAACGCCGCGAGCACGATCACGAGCACCGCGCCGCCGAGCAGTGCCAGACGGAAATGGCGATCGGAGTGGCGCGGCAGCTGCGGGAACAGGGTCGACACCAGCCACGGGACGTATTCGCGCTCGGCCGGCGCCGCCGCGAACTGTGAGCGCGCGCGGGCGCGGGCCGGCATCGCGTCCTCGCGCAGCGGCACGCCGCAGCGGACGCAGAAATTGCCGTCGGGGGTCGGGCGGTGGCAGTTGGGGCAGTCGTGCACGCGTGGGTCAGCGTTTCAGATATTCGGCCCGCTCGGGCGCGGTGAAGCTCCCGCCCCGCCGGCGGGCGAGCGACTCGAGCGTGGGCAGGTCGGCGCACAGCTGGCACCTGTAGGTGTTCAGACCGACCAGCGAGGTGGTCACCAGCCGGGTGCCGTCGGGCGTGGCGGCGCCGTTGGCGATGCCGGAGCTGGCGAACAGCGGGACACCGTCGTCGACGTCCCATTCATCCAGCGAGCCGCCGGCGACACCGTCGCTCTGCCGGGTCACGAGGTACTGGGAGTCGGTGCTGAAGCTGACGTGCACGACCGTCGCGGCGGTCAGCGCCGCGCCGGCTCCCGCGCCCGTCTGGTGGAACTCGTCGAGCTGGTCACGGGACGGGAGCTGCCAGACGAACGCGCCGGCGCCGGTGCCGGCCGCCAACGACATGCCGTCGGGGCTGAACGCGAGTGCGCCCGCGAAGGCGCCGATCGACGTGCCGGTGAGCGGCCACTGGTGAGCGAGCCTGCCGTTGGACAGGTCGTAGAGCCCGACGGCCGTGGTGGCGCCCGCCAGTGCCAGCTGCCGGTCGTCAGGCGAGAACGCGACGGCCAGCGGTGCGTAGGTGCCGGTGACGACGTCTTGTACCGTCAGCGGCGGGCCGAGCAGCGTTCGCTGCAGGCGGCCGGTCGCGACGTCGTAGACCTGCACGGTCACGTGGCCGTCCGCGTGTGCGGGATCGCGGACGATCGCCAGCAGCGAGCCGTCGCGGGAGAACGCGAGCGCCTGCGCCGCTCCGCCGTCGCCGGCCAGGACGTGCAGGACGCGGCCGCTGCGAGCGTCGCGCAGCTCTGCGACACCGCCGTCGGCCACGAGCGCCACGGTCGAGCCCGACGGGCTCAGCCCGGCGCTGACCACCGTCTGCCCGTCGCCGGGGGCGATCCTCGCCAGCGGCGAGCCGGTCCGGTCGTCGAACGTGTCCACGGCCGCGGCGCTCACCTGCCGGCCCGACAGGACGACGGCCAGCGCCGCCACCGTCGAGCCGTCCCGAGCGGGCGCCGAGCCGGCCAACCCCTGACCCGAGGGGGCGTGGAATGTCGCGACCGTCGTCAGCGTCGCCGGGTCGACGATCTGGCCGGTCCCGAACGGAGCGCCGCCGCCGGTGATGACGATCCGCCGGTCGCCGGCGGTGTAGCCGATGCTGGCCGCGTACGCGGCTGAGGGATCGAACCGCGAGGCGATCGGGATCGCCTTGGGGCCCTGCCAGACGCGGGCGGTGCCGTCATCCGAGCTTGAGGCGACGTACTCCCCGAAGCCGCCGAAGCTTGCCGCGGTGACCGGCGCGGTGTCGCCCGCGAGCGTCTCGATCGGCTGGCCGCCGACGCTCGCGTTGTAGATCCGGATGTCGCCGTCGTCGGATGCGGTCAGCACGTACGCGGCCGAGGCGTCGACCGCGATCTGTCCGATCAGGTCGGTGGCGCCGGTCAGCTCCAGCTGCCGACCCGTCGAGAACTGGTACACATGCCCGAGGCTGTCCGCGGTCGTCGCCCAGGTGACGATCTGGTTCCTCGGGTTGGTTCCGAACGCCGCCGCCGAGCCGCCGCCCGGGAACTGCTCGATGGGCGGTCCATCGCCCGTCGTGTGATACACGAACGTGCCCGGGCGGCCCTCGGCCGCGATCGTCTTCGCCAGCGAGAGATGCGCGGGGGTCGGGACCGGGTAGGTGAAGACGAACATGCTGCTGGTCGGATCAAAGCCGACTGCCGCGATCACCGCCGGTGCGGGAATCGAGCGTACGAGCTTGCCGGTGGCCGTGCTCCAGATGTCCAGCTCGGCCGGCGAACCCGGGCTGTCGAGCGAGCGTTCGTCGCACTGGGCGACGTAGCGGCCGTTCGGAGACGTGGCGAAGCAGGTGACGCCGCCGTGGTAGCGCGGATGGAAGCTGACGAGCATCTGACCGGTGGCGAGGTCATACACGTGCCCGGTGGCGTGAACGTCGGTGTAGATGACGTCGGTGCCGTCGGCCGACAGCGATGCGTGCGTCGCCGAACCCGGGATCCGGGCGATCAGCTTGCCGGTGAACGCGTCATACACGGCCGGGCTGACGGTGCCGCCGATCACGACGCGGTTGCCCAGTGCGTCCCAGCCACTGGCGTTGTGTGAGGACGGCCCGGGCATCGAGATCGGCTTGGCGTCGGTGCCGGGTTGATAGATCCGTGCCCAGCCGTGGCCGTCGTGGGCCGGGCTGGTGATCAGCAGCCGCGTCCCCGAGGGATTCCAGACGACATCGCCGCCCGCGTTGCGCGCGACCAGGTCGTAGCTGGAGCGGAGCTCCGAATCGGCCAGCGCCGTCTGCAGCGTCGCGATGCCCTGGCTCGGCTGCACGTGGGCCGAGAGGTCGGCCAGCCGCACGCTCAGCTCGGGATCGGTCGAGAGGGTGCTCTGGGCGTCGGCATCGAGCTGGCGGGCGAACGCGACGTCGCTTTCGTGGACCGCGTGCGCGCGCTGGACGAGCGCGAAGATCGACAGACCGATCGCGACGGCCGCGACCGTCAGCGCGCCGCCGACCGCCAGCCGCTGGCGGCGGGTGGCGGCGCGCCGGGAGGCGACGATGAACTCCCGTTGGGAATCCGTCGGCGGCGCGCCGGCGGTCGCCGCGCGTGACAGCCAGTCCTCCGCCGCGCGCAGCTCGGTGCCGCGCAGCAGCGGGCTCGACCGGCGGTTGCCGAGCTCCCAGGCGCGGGCGCGGATCAGCAGGCGGGTGTGCTCACGCACGACCTCGATGTCAGTGTCGAGCGCGCGGATCAGCGCGTCGATACCGGCGTCGAAGCTGTCAGCCGGGCGCATCATCACCCAGCTCAGGTCCCGGACCTGCTCCGGGACCGCGTGGTCGTCGGCCGGCTCCTGCACGCAGACGGGCAGCAGCCGCTTGTTGACCGCGACCGCGTGCGAAAGCTCGCCGCTGCAGGGCTCGGATCGTGCCGAGGACTCGCTCAGCACGAACACGAACGCGTCGGAGCGGGCGATCCCCTCCTCGGTCGACGTGCGCCAGTTGTCACCGGGCTCGATTCCTTCGCCCAGCTCAGACGCGCGATCGACCCAGACCTCGCGTTGGCGAGCGGTCAGCGCCGCCCGCAGGCGATCGACGAACTGCCCGTCCTCACGCGCGTATGAGATGAAGAAATCTGGCAACCCCGGTCCCTGTTGTCTGCGAGTCGACCAGGGCCTCGTGGTCACGAGCCCCGCGCGCTCGCGCGCGGACGACGACCGTCCTCGCTAGCCCCGGTGCCCTCAGACTGACGGGAGTTATACACCGCGTTGGGTGCCGTCGCCACCGTCTGGCGGCCCCGGTCCGCTACATCTACGACTCATCCCCCCACGCAACCTCGTCAACCTCAACTCGGTCTCCAAGGGCTACGCCGGCCTCGACGTGCTGCGCGACCTGACGCTCGGCGTCAACGAGGGCGAGCGGATCGGGATCGTCGGCGCCAACGGCGCCGGCAAGTCGACGCTGCTGCGGATCATCGTCGGCGCCGAGCTGCCCGACGCGGGCGCGGTCACGCGCACCTCCGGTGTGACGACCGCGCTCGTCGGTCAGCGCGATGATCTGACCGCGGATCGCACGGTCGGCTCCGAGCTGGTCGGCGACCGGCCGCGGCACGAGTGGGCGGGCGACGCGCGCTTTCGGTCGGTCCTCGACGGGCTGCTCGGCGGGGTCTCGTTCGGGCGCCTCGCCGACGGTATGCAGACGCCTGTGGAGTCGCTGTCAGGCGGCGAGCGGCGCCGGCTGATGCTCGCCCGGTCGCTGCTCGACGACCCGCAGCTGCTGGCGCTTGACGAGCCGACCAACCAGCTCGACATCGACGGGATCTCGTGGCTGGCGCAGCACCTGCGCCGGCGGCGCGGGACGCTGCTGGTGATCACCCACGACCGCTGGTTTTTGGACGCGGTCTGCGATCGCACCTGGGAGGTCGTCGACTGCGGCGTCGAGCGCCACGAGGGCGGCTACGCGGCCTATGTGCTCGCGCGCGCCGAGCGCGAGCGGGTCACCGCCGGCCGTGAGGACCGTCGCCGCCAGCTCGTGCGCAAGGAGCTGGCGTGGCTGCGTCGTGGGCCGCCGGCGCGAACCTCGAAGCCGCGCTTCCGAATCGACGCGGCCAACGCGCTGATCGCCGACGAGCCACCCCCGCGTGACCCGCTGGCGCTGCAGCGGTTCGCGACCGCCCGGCTCGGCGACCGCGTGCTCGACGCGGTCGACGTGAGCTTCTCCTACGGCGATCGCCAGCTCCTCGATCGGGTGACCTGGCGGCTGGGGCCGGGCCGTCGGCTGGGACTGCTGGGCGCCAACGGGTCGGGCAAGACGACGCTGCTACGACTGCTGGACGGAACGCTCGAGCCCGATTCCGGCGAGGTGCAGCGCGGTCAGACCGTCAGGCTCGGGGAGCTCTCGCAGGACACCGGCGAGCTCCCATCGGGCATCCGGGTGCTCGAGGCGGTCGCGCAGATCAAGGGCCGGATCACGACCTCGACCGGCGAGGAGCTGACCGCCGGCAAGCTGGCCGAGCGGTTCGGCTTTCGCGGCGAGCGGTTGCGGACGCTGACCGACGATCTGTCAGGTGGCGAGCGCCGGCGGCTGCAGCTGCTGCGGCTGCTGATGTCCGAGCCCAACGTGGTGCTGCTCGACGAGCCGACCAACGACCTCGACATCGACACGCTGACCGCGCTGGAGGATCTGCTCGATTCGTGGCCGGGGACCCTGGTCGTCGTCTCGCACGACCGCTACTTCACCGAGCGTGTCTGCGACGACGTGTTCGGGCTGCTCGGCGACGGCAGGCTGCGCCACCTGCCGGGCGGCGTGGAGCAATATCTGTCGCTGCGGCGTCAGCCGGATGGATCGCCGGCGCCGGTCGCCGCGGGCTCAGGGTCGTCGCCGTCGTCGCCGTCGTCGCCGTCGTCGCCGTCATCGCCGTCAGCGGCTCCGTCGGCGAACGTCGTGCATCGTGAGGCGCAACTCGACGCCCGCCGGCTCACGCGGGAGCTGCGCCAGGTGGAGCGGGAGCTGACCCGGATCGAACGCGACGACGCGGGGCTCCAGAAGGCGATGGCGGCCGCCGCCACCGACGCGGCGATGCTGCAGCAGCTGAGCGCCGAGCACGGTGCGCTGGCGTCGCAGCGGACTGTGCTCGAGGAGCGCTGGCTGGAGCTGTCCGAGCAGCTGGAGGAGTGAGCCGCCGGCGCTGCGGGCGCCGGCGCGGCGCCAGGCTCTGTCCTCGAACCTCGATGTGCCAGAGGCACACCTTCGGTTCTGCGTCCGTGCCTGGCATCCACCAGTCGCACCTCTCGGTGTAAAGCCAATTCTGAAACGGAGCACTAGCCTGCCGACCATGAATCAGCCGGATGCGATCGTCGTCGGCGCCGGGCTGGCCGGCCTCGTCGCCACCCACGAACTGGTCAAGGCCGGGCGCCGGGTGCTGGTGCTCGATCAGGAGAACCGCGCGAACCTCGGCGGCCAGGCGTTCTGGTCGCTGGGCGGCCTGTTTTTCGTCGACAGCCCCGAGCAGCGGCGGCTCGGGATCAACGACTCGCTGGCGCTCGCGCGCCAGGACTGGATGGGCTCGGCGCAGTTCGACCGACCCGAGGACTACTGGCCGCGCCGCTGGGCCGAGGCCTACGTCGAGTTCGCCGCCACCGAGAAGCGCAGCTACCTGCGGGAGCTCGGGCTGCGGGTGCTGCCGCTCGTCGGCTGGGCCGAGCGCGGCGACGGACGGGCGCGGGGACACGGCAACTCGGTGCCGCGCTTCCACGTCACGTGGGGCACGGGGCCCGAGGTCGTGCGCGTGTTCCTCGAGCCGGTGCTCGAGGCCGAGCGCCAGGGGCTCGTGTCGTTCGCGTTTCGCCATCAGGTCGACGAGCTGATCGTCTCCGACGGAGCGGTGACCGGCGTCCGCGGATCGGTGCTGGAGCCCTCGGCGCTCGACCGCGGGGTCTCGTCATCCCGCAAGCCGATCGGCGAGTTCGATTTGCGGGCAAGCGCGGTGCTCGTGTCCAGCGGCGGGATCGGACACAACCACGAGCTGGTCCGCCGCAACTGGCCGGTCGACCGCCTCGGCCCCGTGCCGAAGCACATGATCGCCGGGGTGCCCGCGTACGTCGACGGGCGGATGCTGGAGATCTCGCAGTCGGCCGGCGCACAGATCATCAACCCCGACCGGATGTGGCACTACACCGAGGGCCTGCACAACTGGAACCCGATCTGGCCCGACCACGCGATCCGGATCATCCCGGGGCCGTCGTCGCTGTGGCTCGACGCGAACGGCCGCCGGCTGGATCCCCCGTGCTTTCCCGGCTACGACACGAACTCGACGCTGAAGGCGATCCTCGCCGCCGGCCATGACTACTCGTGGTTCATCCTCACGCAGTCGATCATCGAGAAGGAGTTCAGCCTGTCGGGCTCCGAGCAGAACCCCGACATCACCGGCAAGGACCGCAAGCTGCTGATCTCCGACCGGGTGTCGAGCGGTCCGCCGGCGCCGGTGCAGGCGTTCATGGACCACGGTGAGGATTTCGTCGTCCGCACCGATCTTCGCGACCTGGTCGACGGGATGAACGCGATCGCGCGCGGCCCCAAGCTGAGCTACGAGCAGGTCGAGCGGGAGGTCGTCGCCCGTGACCGGGAGATGGACAACCGCTACGCCAAGGATGCGCAGGTCGTCGGCATCCGTCACGCCCGCTCGTACCTGGCCGACCGCGGGCGGGTCGCCAAGCCCCACAAGCTGCTGGACCCCGAGCATGGCCCACTGATCGCGGTTCGCTGCAACATCCTCAGCCGCAAGACGCTCGGCGGCCTCGAGACCGACCTCGACGCGCGGGTGATGCGCCCCGGCGGGTCACCGCTGGACGGCCTGTACGCGGCCGGCGAGGTCGCCGGCTTCGGCGGCGGCGGCGTGCATGGCTACAACGCGCTGGAGGGGACGTTCCTCGGCGGTTGCATCTTCTCGGGCCGGGCGGCCGGCCGCGCGATCGCCGCTCTGTGAGACCGGTGCTCGTGATCCACGCCGGCGCCGGCCCGCGGTCGCAATGGCGTGCCCAGCGTGAGCCGCAGATGCGGGGGGCGCTGCTGGACGCCGTCGACCGCGGACGCGCGGTCCTCGAGCGGCCGGGCGGTATGGCGATCGATGCCGTGCAGGCCGCGATCCAGTACATGGAGGACGAATGCGAGTTCTTCAACGCCGGGCGCGGCGCGGCGCTGTGCGCCGATGGTACCGTCGAGATGTCGGCGGCGATGATGCGCGGTTCAGATCGCGCCGCCGGCGCGGCGGCGCTCGTGCGGCGGACCCGGCAGCCGATCGCGCTGGCCCGCGCGGTGCTCGAGCACAGCCCCCACGTGCTGATCGCCGGCCACGCGACCGACGAGCTCGCCGCCCGCCACGGCCTCGAGCAGCGTGAGCCCTCGTACTTCGTGACCGACCATCAACTCGGTCGCCTGGCGCAGGCCGGCTCGGACTTCGAGCGCGGCACCGTCGGCGCCGTCTGCCTCGACGCGCAGGGCGAGCTGATCGCCGGAACCTCGACCGGCGGGCGGCGTGGTCAGATGCCCGGCCGGGTGGGGGACACGCCGCTGATCGGCGCCGGTACCTGGGCGGACGCGCAGGTCGCGATCTCGTGCACCGGCGAGGGCGAGGCGTTCATCCGCGCGGCCGCGGCGCACCAGCTGGCGGTGCGGCTCGCCGCCGGAGCATCGCTTGCCCAGGCGGCCGCCGACACGCTGCAGGACATCGCCACGGTCGACGGCGTCGGCGGGTTGATCGCGGTCGATGCCGAGGGCGATCTGGCGATGCCGTTCACGACCGACGTGATGAACCGCGCCGTCTGGCGTGCGGGCGAGACGCCCGCAGCCTGGGTCTAGTGGGCCTCCCGCAAACGTTGCACCCGAAATGGCGGCCCCGGATGACCGCCATGCTGCGTCCTCGGATCTCGATGTGCCAGAGGCACACCGGCGATCCTGCGTCCTTGCCTGACGGCCCCCGGACCTCGCCATTTCAGGCACAACGTTCCCGGGAGACCCACTAGCGGACGCCACAGGGGCCGGGCTGGTCGGGGCTTAGCCGGGGCTGCCCGTCTTCGGCGGCGGCGTCGGCCCGTAGGACTGCGACGCGGCGCCCTGCCTGACGCCCATCGCCTGCCAGGCGGCGGCGGCGATGTGCTGGATCGTGTCGATCCCGTAGGCCCAGCTCGAGTCAAACGAGGTGTAGACCGCGATCAGGTAGTCGCGACCGTCGCCGTGGACGCGGCCGATGCTGTTGACGTGCCAGCCTGTGCTCTCGGGCAGCCAGCCGTTCTTGATCGCGACCGTCGCGTTGGCCGGAACGCCGCCGGTGATCCCCCATCGCTGGCTCGGGATCACGTGCAGCATCAGCTCGTACTCGTACTGGCGTGAGGCGAGCGACAGCTCACCGCCGGGCAGCATCACCTGCTTGAGCAGCGTGAGCTGGTCGGCGGCGGTCGTGAAGGTCTCGCCGAAGTAGCCCTGGTCGTTCGGGGTCGTGTGGGTCATCCCGATCGACGTGTCGAACGGCCCGATCGAGCTCCAGCCGCCGATGTCGTCGTACAGATCCTCGGCCGCGTCGTTGTCGGACTGGGTGATCATCGGCACCGCCACCGCGGCCTCGTTGGCCGGGAGCGGGTGATGTTGCAGTTGTGCGAGGTGCAGTGCGGTGGCGAGGATGTCGACCTTGATCGTGCTCGCGGTCTTCTCGGCGTCCTGCGGGTTCAGCAGGTATTCCTGCCCGGTCTCGATGTCGTAGACGCCCGCGGTGATCTGCCCCTGGCGA